>Ga0308161_1002746_pt1 | contig 18167 bp, 19 predicted proteins | sample PhyFR2_FD_201034 | JGI IMG/M metagenome (GOLD analysis project Ga0308161, IMG submission 201034) | Phyllosphere microbial communities from UC Gill Tract Community Farm, Albany, California, United States - DLSLF.R2 | ecosystem: Host-associated > Plants > Phyllosphere > Unclassified | place: USA...
GAAGTGGGCAGATCTCATGGCCACCGGTGGGCAGTTCTACTGGCCGTCAGTGGGCACTTTCGTGGCCGCCTACGGGCAGTTTTTCATGGCCGCTTACAGCGCAGCGCTTTCAGAGATTGACGGCGCCTGGATTGCTCGTCAGACATCGTCACTACTAGTGGGCCCTTTGCGTCAAACGAGTTGTACTCTATGCTCCATGGCGAAGTTCCGAGTGCATGTGCCCTTCGAACCGGTGTTGCAAGAGGATCTGCAGTCAAGCGTGATATCTGGGTTGCCAGATACGGATTTGCCTCACGGCATCACATTGCGTCGCAACGGCGAGACGTACACAACCGAAATTGAGGTCTTGAGCCAGGATCCGAGGACAGCCAAACTAGACGCCATCCGTCTCGTTGAGGACTTCCTTGCGATCCTTGCCGCTTGGAACTGCGCATTCCAAGTTCGCATCTCCGGTATTCGGGCAGAAGTCGTTGAACGTGATCAAGGAATTGTATTCATAGAATCCCACTTTGCCGCTGTTGCCCAGCGAGGGGACCTTGTGACTGAGGCTGCGCTTTTCGAACGTCGCCATGCGCTGCCTGAATATTTGAAGAGCTGCCTGGAGCTGAATTACCTGCTGGTTCTTTCTTCTCGTCCCGAAAACCGTTGGCTTCTCGCCGCTACTGGAATGGAAGCATTGGCAGTAGGAGCTCTGGGGGATCAACCAAGGGTTTCCAAAATGCTTACCAAGCAGGGAAAGCGTGAACTGTGTTCAAATCTTCGATCGGTTCTGTCAGCTGCAGGACTAGGCGAAGTGAGCGATCGAGTTATTAATAGTGTCTTTTACACAACCCGTAACCGGGTGCCCGACCACGTTCAGGCGTTTCTTTCCACCGTGAGCATCAGAGACGTCCCGTTTGACGAGATCGAAGAGTGGTGGCGGAAGAGGGGAAACATCGCCCATGGCCAGGCAGTAGAGCTGGACTCGAGACGCCTGCAACAGCTAATCGATGTCTTTCAGAAAGCCTTGCGGAGAGCGGCAGGCGCCGAAGTTGAAGGCCGTTAGCTTCGGCAAGACTGCGTCTACCCGCCGAGAAGCGCGAATACAAAGCCCCAACGCCAGGGGAAAAGCGCCGCATAGTTTAGGAGTCTTAGCTGCTCTACGCAGCGAATGTCGCCCAGATGAGACCGGCAGTGCAGATGACTAGGCCGATTGTTGCCCACACGAGGGCCACAGAAGTGGTGCGAATCCGCTCGGACATCTGCTGATCGAGTTTGGCACGCTGCTCTATCACCCAGATGTCAAGCTTTGCACCGGCTCCCCAGGCGGTGTCCGATCCGCCGATGCGGCGCAAGAGCGTGCCGATTCTTTCCAGATCCTGAGGTGTGGGTTCGGGAACCAAGTGGGATACCTGTGATCGCTTCATGCTAAAGGATTGCATGATCCTGCTAATCGTCTCGCCTATGACCCGCAGTTCATTGGGCCGTATGGAGTCAAAACGACCCCTCATGGCACGCCCCACCAGCGTGCCTGTCTACTTGACTGCGAAAACTAAACCAGTCAGAACATTGGCGGCACCCTTTTGACTCGGATCGTGAGCCAGAACCTCCGCCGGGTATGCCGGATGAACGCTATGGAGAAGTGCTCAGCATGCCTTGAACGCCTCCGGATCCCAGGTGCGCCGAGGTGAACTTCAGCAATGGCTATATCAAAGGACCTAATCGTTGACCGCGTAGTCCGGAGAAGATACACCGCAAGCGAGGTTGAGCAGATAATCGACAGCGGCGACAAGACAGAGACAGCCGGATAAACCACGGATTCTGTGCCGGGCGGCGGATCCCAAACCCCGCCCGGCACAGGCCCAGCCCAATCGCCGCAGGAAGGCCAGGAACCTTCCAGAAGTCGGGCGGTCCGCCGCCCAGGGCGAACCACAGCAGCGACTCACCAGCGACGGACCGCCGATTAACGCACCCCACGTCCGCGCCCACCAGGTGCCGCGCCCCCAGGGAACAACGACGCTCCCAGCGGCTGCAGCACCCGAAGAAGAACATTCAGCTAAGCTGAACCCATAAGTTTCCTTTGCCGAGGAGAACGCAGAATGGCCGGCCTAACCGCCGGCCATTCTTGTATCTCCAGACAAGTCGCAACGCAAAAGCGTCACTCGGCAATCAGCCCGGGACGTTCCGCGGATCGTGGCCGTAGCTGTTCTTCTCAGCGATCTGGCCGTCCTGGTTCTTGATGACGTGCTCCACCTTGTCAGCCTGGGCCGCTTCCCGGCCCGCAGCCACCGCTTCTTCCTTGGTGCCGTAGCCGGCGCCAAACGCGCGGTCAGTACCCTCACGCTTGTTCTTCCACTGGCCGTCTTCGTAGTACGTCTCGATATCGCCCTGAGCCACTGCATACTCCCTCTGCCGATTCGGATCCTGACACCCGCTGTACAACACGGGGAGCGAAAAGCCCCGCAGCACTTGGGACCGCGAGGCTTTCCTAACGCCGTCCGCCTGATGGTGGCCAGGCGGCGAAGCTGACACCAACCTAATAGCAAGCATGCTTACTTTTCAAGTCCGGGACGGCTCCCTCTCCCATGGTCCACACCATGCGCTGCCGGGCTCGCTGTTCGCCGTGGTTCATGTTCCTGCAGCAGGGACGACGCCCGTTCAGCATTGCCACCCCGCCGGATACCTATCAGCACTTCCGAGGGCTTGGGGCTTCTCAGGCACAGGGGGGCCGAGGCCCTTGGTGAACCGGCGGGGATCACCACAGTCGCCGGCGGCGCGACCTGTCGTTTTCAGAAGCTGACTGCACAAACTTCCCCTGAATTTCAGGGTTTGTGCAGGCGGCTCGTGACCACCGGCTGACCGGTACTCCTATGCACAAAGTTCCCTTTCGCCCGGTACTCCTATTCACCAATGCACAGACGTGTCACGAGAGCCTAGGGATTTTGAGGCACACAGGTTATGAGACAAGCCAGGCCCAAACGGGACAAGTCAGTGGCGACCCGCAGGGGTGCGCGTACGTCCTGCCGGGCGTCGACTCCCGACATCTTGAGATGTCCCGATGGATGTCAGGGGTCGGTTGGTCGCGGGGGCGCGCTTTAGCGTGCTCCTCGTTCGAGGTCGGCTAGTTCTGATTCAAGTTGCTGGGTCAGGTTCCGCAGGCGGCGAAGGTGCTCTTGGGAGACGCGGCCGGGCTGGCTTGTGACTTGTGCATCGACGTCGAAGACGGTGTTGGGGCTGTGCCAGACGTTGAACCATTCGAGGCCGTGGCCGAGGGCGTCGCGGGTTACGCCTTGGAGCAGGAGCAGTGGTTCGCGGGTGTTGATGTTTAGTTTCCGCGCCAGGTCAGGATCTGAGGACACGGCTTGGACCTGACGGGGTCCGCCGGCGGGGTGGTAGCCGTGGTCGCGCATGAGACTCAGGAGTGACGCGTTTTCGAGCAGTTCCGCGGTGAAGTGCGGGAAGAAGTCACGCGGGACCCAGGTACGCATGAACGCAACGGGAAGATCGTCGAGGTAGCGGACCCGCTCGATTTTCCAGGTGTTGTTGGTGTTAAGGGCCTCGATGCCTGCCCGGGGCGGCTCGGATGGTTCTACGGTGAGGACATGGGTGCGCAGGCGCTGGCCGTGCGCGGCAGCCTGTTCGTCCAGGCCGCCTGCGCGCTGAACGTGTCGGCGGAGGACGGGCGTTGCGGCTACTACGCTGCCGCGGCCGCGCTGGCGTCGGATCAGGCCAAGGTCAGCAAGGCCTGACAGGGCCTGGCGCACGACGCTGCGTGAGACACCGAACTGCCTTTGCAGTTCCTCTTCAGTGGGCAGGGAGGAGCCTGGGGACAGTGCCAGGTCCACGATCTGCCGGTGCAGGATGTCCCGAATTTGTGCATGGAGTGGGCCTCCGGCTTCCCGGTCCAGACCACCGCTGCGTCCCACCTGCCCCGACCCTGGTTCTGCTGGTTCCAAACTCACGCTTACTCCTTTGCCGCTGTGCAAATCTTAGCCCTCCCCTGCTCCTCTGACGCTGAGCAGTGACATCGTCCGGCCTTGACGTGACCTACACCACCCATTATTGTACGTATCAAAGGTACGTACAACCTCGGGGTTTGGGATCACAGGAGATGCCATAGTCCCGAAGTGGGAGTCACCTGCTTGAGCCCGCATCGGCGCGTGAGCGAAGTGAAAGTACCTGCAGGTGACAGTCGGATACGTGAGTTTCAAAACCCCCGAATTGGAGAATCCATGCGCGACCCGCGCTCGGTGCGTTGCACCTACTACCTAGAATCCGAGATCGATCCCGGGAAGGCCGCCGCCATCATGGCCGGCGAGCAGTCCAGCGGCACCTTCCTGCCGGTCCCGGGCGAATCCGCCCGCATCCGGGAACGGCACGCCGCCCGGATATCGGATGTGCAGGAGCTTGGTTTTTGCCGGCCTTCCTTGCCGTCACGGACCAACCCGGAAAAAGTCCGCGCTGCCTTGGTGACCGTTGATTTCCCGATGGAGAACGTCGGAACGGACCTGGCGACCTTGCAGACTGCCATTGCAGGCAATCTCTTCGAGTTGGGCGATCTGTTTGCCTGCCGGCTCCAGAACATTGAACTGCCGGAGGACTTCGTGGCAGCCCACCCGGGCCCGGCCTTCGGCATCGAGGGGACGCGCAAGTTCATCAGTGACGTTGAGGGCGTGATGGTTGGCACCATCGTCAAGCCCAATGTCGGGCTCTCGGAAGAGGAGTTCCGTCTGGTGGTCCGGGATCTGGCGATGGCCTCCATCGACCTGATCAAGGACGACGAGCTCATGACTGATCCGGCATACCTGCCTCTGGAACGCCGGGTCGCCGTTGCCACCGAGGAAATCCGCGCCGCCGAGCAGGTCACCGGCCACTCCACCATGTATGCCTTCAACATCACCGGTGACCTTGCCGGACTGCAGAAACGCCACGACCTGGTTGTTGAAGCCGGCGGCACGTGCGTGATGCTGAACATCCCCGTGATGGGTTTGCCCGCCCTGGCCTTGCTGCGCAGCTTCGCCGAGGTACCGATCCACGGCCACCGGGCAGGCCTCGCGGCTTCGATGCGGTCCAAGGCCCTGGGCATGGATTACCGGGTCTGGCAGCAGATGGCCCGCCTCGCCGGCGCCGATCACCTGCACGCCAGCGGGCTGGGCAGCAAGTTCTACGAACTGGACGAAGAGGTCGCGGCCAACATTCGCTGCCTCCTCGAACCGCTCGGGCAGACCATTGCACCGCTGCCTGTTTTGTCCTCCGGGCAGAATGTCACCACCCCCGGCCCCACCTTCGACGCGGTCGGTTCCACCGACCTGATGATGTTGGCCGGCGGCGGGGTCGCCGCCCACCCGGACGGCCCCGGCGCTGGAGTGCGAAGCCTGCGCCAGGCGTGGGAAGCAGCAGTGGACGGGGTGTCGCTGCAAAACGCAGCGGACAAACTCGCTCAAACGGGGGACGATGCTCTCCTGCACGCTGTCCAGACTTTCGGGAAAGGTGCCTGAGATGCCAGCTTTCGGTTTCGTCGCGGACGACCTCACCGGAGCCGCCGACGTCCTGGCCCAGTCCCACCGCTACGGCCTGGAAGCTGCTTTGGTCATCGGGGACGCGCCGCTGCCGAAGGACACCGACGTCGTCGGGTTTGCAGGACCGGCCCGCTCCCTGTCCGGAACAGCGTTCGACGACCTGGTCATCAGGGACCTCGCCGGGATTGCGGCCCTGAACCTGGACGTGCTGCTGTACAAGGTCTGCTCCACCTTTGACAGCTCCACCACTGTCGGGAGTATCGGCCGCGGGATCCAGCTGCTCCATCAGCAATTCCCCCTGCACGGACCCGTTCCCGTGGCGCCGGCCCAGCCCGCTTTTGGCCGATACACCGCCTTCAGCAACCACTACGCAACCTACGCTGGCCAGATTTACCGGCTGGACCGTCACCCCGTCATGTCCCGCCACCCGTCCACCCCCATGGCCGAGGCGGACCTGCGCCAGGTCCTGGCCGAACAGCTCGGCGGCACCCAAGTGCCCGGGGCGATCCACCTGCCCGCCTACCAGGACGGCACCTTCAAGGACTCCTGGGCGGAACGGCGCCGGGATCTCGCGGCGCAGGCCTTTGTCGTCGACGCCGTGGATGAACACCAGATGGACGCCATCGCAGAAGCCCTCACGCGGGAAGAACACGGCCACGGCCCATCCATCATCGTGGGATCCGGCGGCATCATGGCAGCACTGGCCAGGTCCATCTCGGACCAGGCCCCACGCACACCCGGCCCCCAGAAGCCGTCTGGACCAGTGCTGGCCGTCAGCGCCTCGGCCTCCAGCACCACGGCCGAGCAAATCAACGACGCCATCTCCAATGGCTGGGAAGACGTCCCGGTGCCTGCCGAACTGCTCCAGCGCGATGACACCGCACTGGTCGCCGCCCTCGATGAACGCGTTTCAGCCGCCCTCCGGGCAGGGCGCAACGTGGTCGTTCACACCACCCGCGGCGCGGCGGACCCACGCTACGGGGCCAGCACACCAGTGGACGCCGGCTACGTCGGCACCCTGATCGGAGGCATCGCCGCCAGGATGGCCAACGCCGGGCTCACCCGGGACATCGCCGTCTGTGGTGGAGATACCTCCAGCCACGCACTCATCGCCATGGGCGTGCGCCAACTCCGGGTGTCCGACCAGTTCGTCACCGCCGGCCCCATCCTGCGCGCCGACGGCGCCTCCGCCGTCGGCGGATCCCGGCTGCTGCTCAAAGGCGGACAGGTCGGACCAACCGACATCCTGCGCCGCTTCGCCGGCCAGCTCCCCAGCTAACACTCCACACAATTCCTCCACGCATCACCAGAACCAATGAAAGGCGGCCCCCATGCGGGCAGTAGTTAAGAACGCAGCAGAGCGAGGCGTCACGTACGTCACCGACGCGGGCGACCCCAAGGCAACAGAAGGCACAGTCGTCATCGAAGTAGGAGCCGCCTCCCTGTGCGGCACCGACCGCGAACTCTACGAATGGACCCCGTCAGCCCAGGCGTTCAACCTCAACCTCCCGGTCATCCTGGGCCATGAAGGCGCAGGAACCATCGTCGAGGTCGGTCCCGGCGTCACCGGGCTGCAAGTTGGCGACCAGGTTGCCCTCGAAAGCCACCTGACCTGCGGACAATGCTTCCCCTGCCGCACCGGAGACGCCCACACCTGTGAACGCACCGGGATCCTGGGCATGCACATCGACGGCGTCTTCGCCGAATACGCAGCCGTCCCCCAGGACATCTGCGTCAAGCTCCCCACCGGCCTGTCCCTCGAATCCGGAGCCCTGCTCGAAGCAGCAGGCGTCGCCGTCCACGCCATCCAGCGCGCCAACTACTCCGTCGCAGGCCGGGCCGTGCTCGTCAGCGGCGCAGGCCCGGTCGGCCTCGTCGTCGTGAACCTGGCACTACTCATGGGCGCCTCCCACGTCATCGCCGTCGACCCCAACCCCTACCGTCGCGCCCAAGCCGAAAAACTCGGCGCGAGCGCCATGCACCCCAACGACGGCATTATCGAACGCTGCCGCGAACTAACCGGCCGCCGCGGCGGTTTCGACGTCGCCTTCGAATGCTCCGGAGCCCCCGGCACCCTCACCACACTCTTCGAAGCCGTCCGCCGCGAAGCCACCGTCATCACCGTCGGACACCCCAGCCGCCCCGCAGAAGTGGACATCGCCCCCTACATCAACAAAAAAGGCATCACCCTTCGCGGCATCTTCGGGCGCCGGCTATGGGAAACCTGGGAACAAAGCCTGCTGCTGCTTGACTCCGGCAAACTCGAGCTCGACTGGCTCATCACCCACCGCAAGAAACTCAGCGACATCGACGAAGCCGTAGAACTTCTCACCGGAGACGCCTGCAAAGTCCTGCTCATCCCAGGCCTCGGCTAACCCCAAAAAGCAACGGAACTGACGGTCCGAACCGTGCAGCTCCCAACCACCCAGCTATTCACAGGAGAAATCAATGACGATTCCCATCAAGAAAGCCCTTGAAAAAGTTCCCGGCGGAATGATGCTGGTGCCACTTGGCATCGGCGCCATCATCCACACCCTCGCCCCGGACGCCGGCAAGTTTTTCGGTTCCTTTACAGGGGCCTTCTTCACCGGCCTGGCGCCGCTGCTGGCCGTGTTCTTTGTCTGCCTCGGCGCGACACTCGAGGTCAAATCAACGCCCTACATCCTCAAAAAGGGCGGTGTACTGCTCGGCTCCAAAATTCTCTTCGCCGTCCTCATTGGCGTCATCGCCGGACGATTCCTCGGTGAAGCACCCATCGAATCCGGGATCCTCGCAGGCCTCTCAACCCTGGCGCTTGTCGCCGCACTGAATGACACCAACGGCGGTCTCTACATCTCACTGATGGGACAGTTCGGGCGTAAGCGCGATGCGGGTGCGTACTCCATCCTGTCACTCGAATCCGGCCCCTTCCTGACCATGGTCACACTGGGAATCGCCGGTCTCGCCGCCTTCCCCTGGCAGGCACTCGTCGGCGCCATCCTCCCACTGGCACTGGGCATGCTCCTCGGAAACCTCGATAAGAACATGCGTCATCTCCTGGCCCCGCTGGTACCGGCGATGGTGCCGTTCCTGGGCCTGGCCCTCGGCCTGACCATCAACCTCAACGCCGTCGTCGAAGCCGGACTGCTCGGCATCGCCCTAGGCCTGTTCGTGGTCTTCGTCGGCGGCGCCGTGCTGCTCCTCGCCGACAAACTCACCGGCGGTGACGGCGTAGCAGGCCTTGCCGCAGCAACCACGGCCGGCAACGCCGCGCTGGTTCCCGCCATCATCGCCACAGCCAACCCTGTCTACGCCCCGGCAGCAGAACACGCCACCGTCCTGGTCGCAGCCTCAGTCGTCGTCTCCGCCGTGCTCTGCCCAATCGTGACCTCAGCATGGGCAAAGAGGGTGCAGAAAAAGGAAGGCCTGGCGGACACAGAAGACAACGCGGTCGAGCAGGAGGCGCTAGCCCCCAAGCATGCAGGTAGTACCCCAGAACTGACCTAGCAGTACTAAACGAAAAGGGCGGGGCGTGCACACGGGTGCCCGCCCCGCCCTTCCTTATATACCCGGACCTGGTGGACGGAAACGCCTAAATCCACCGGAAGGAACACCATGAATGCAGGCACGCAGCTATTGAAAGTCCCATCCACCGACGCACAAAGTCGCCTACTCAGCTATCACAACTGGATTCACTTGAACCCGGGCGACAGAGTGATCGTCAAACGAACCGGATGTGCATCCGAAGGTGGCACGGTGGATGATGTCGGCGAAGACGCCTCATACTTTTGGGTCTGGATTGACGGCCAAGGCAGAACGCTGATCTTCCACGGAGACGGATCGGTCATTCACAAACTCCTCCACTAGTCTCAGCCGACATAACTAATAAGAGACATATGCGTCTCGAAACCCTTGGGAAATGAGACGTCTTACTTCCGCGGAGAGACGTCTGAGCTGCATGGTCGCCTATTTCCTACGGAATCTTCTACGCGCGATGGCAAGGGCGATTCTCGTAACTATGTCTCGTAACTTCGTAGCCAAAATCTGGCACTCATCCTTGGTTATGAGACAGGTGGGCGGGTGTCGGCTCGAGGGGATTAGAGCGAGGCCGGAAGTAAATACACTTCTGGCTTCAGCAGCGTACCTCCTTGAAAAACCCAACAGAGCTTTCCAGGACACGGCGACGCTGCACGGGTGAGTCTGGTCCCACCAGCGAGGTAGGCAGCCCAGTCAAGCGTGGGTACCGCTTTGGTACCATTGGGGATGGCTATGAATCTTCGTGTTCCTGAAGACCTCGATCGGCGGCTGGAGAAGTTGGCTGCCGAGGAACATACGTCCAAGTCCGCGCTTCTGTTGCAGGGTGCAGAGTTGGTTCTGCAGCGCCATGCGCGGCGGCGTGAAATCAGCGAGGGGCTTGATTTTGTTATGAGTCATGACGCTGATCTGCTGAAGCGCCTTGAGGACGCGTGACACCGTACCTGGACATCGAGGATGCACTTCAGGTAGTTGATCGATACGGCTTCCATATCCGCGACGTCGGATTGCTGGCCTCAGCGTTGGCCAGGCCGGCTACCACTGTTATGGGTGTGGACGCCTATCCGGAGCTTGCGGTGAAGGCGGCCGCTTTGTTGGAGTCGGTCGCCCGGTTCCATCCACTCATTGATGGCAACAAACGGACGGCGTGGACGCTCATGGTGCTGCTGCTGTGGATCAACGGTTACAGGCATGGCTTCACCACGGATGAAGGCTTCGACCTTGTCGTCGGAGTCGCCGCGGGCACTATCGACTTGCTGGACTCTGCCGCCGGGATTTCCAGTCATCTGATGCCCCGGTAGTGCTCCAGCGCCCCCGAAAGGGGGCTGTGGACAATGTCCACACTTTTCGTCCCGTACTGGGCCCAACAGCCTCCGGACTGTCCCGGACTCCGCATGTTTTCGCGGGTTCCCAGTGTTTGCAGGGCTTGGAATGTAGTTCGAGTCCCACCTCGGGCACGACGTTTTCCCTCGTCAGGGGCGAACAGGCTTTGACGTGTGTACAAAGCTTGTTGTCGCGTCGCGCTGACGTTTTCGGTTGCGCACTTTGGCCTGGCCGCCGCAGTGGTCTGTTCAGGTGTGTGGGTGGCGGGTTCAAATCCCTGGCTGGTGGGGGCTCTCGCCTGCTCTGAGTCGGTTCTTGGGGTTCCTCGTTCCGGTTCTCTCGGGTAAGCCATGGGTTGCTTACACCTATTCATGTGTCCGGCCGACGGGTACTACATGACTTCGGGGGCTCTGCCGGGAATCGTCCTGGGAGGGCTCTTCTTGCGCCTCACGGAAGCTGCGAACGCTTGGTTCGTCAGGTCAAAGGGGGTGTATAGGGTGTGCACACTTACGTCTGCTTTACATCGAGGAGCTGGCGTCGGTAGTCACCAAAGTTGCAGCGTACTTTTCGCGGGTAGCTGATTGCTGGGCTGAGCGTGGGTTCCTTGTGGTCATATCCGGCGCAGTCTGGGGCCGAACAGCATACGGGTGCTTCCCTCAGCCTCTGACGGCGGAGTTCTGCTGTCTGGTTAGCCGCATCTCAGCCGGACGCGGCAGAAGATTTTAGCCGTCTGTCGCTTCCTCGTCGTTGGCGGTAGCCTCGATCCAATCCACAGCCTGGTCGGAAAGCTGGGGGCCGTCTTCTGATTCGCCTGCCCACCAGTCGGAAGCGGTTGTGCCGTCCGTAGCCGTCATGATGCCGGCGATTACGTCCGGTGGCAGCGGCGACGAAGTCGCAGGCACATTCCCTTGCAGGTTCAGCGTAGAGGGAGAGCGGGCCACGGTGTCGCAGTGCTTCAGCGTTAACCGTTGCCCGGTAAAGGACCGGCTTACAGGCAAGGGTCCTAGCATGTGCCCGTGGCGCAATTGCAGCCACGATGGCCGACTCGACTGCATCGCGGTGCACATCGGTTACGTTGGCTAGCAGCGACTGAATGGCGTGGATCAATGCCACAAGCCTTGGCGTTCGGATCGTTGAAAGACGTTCCATCGAAGCGACAGGCGATTCGGTGACGAGGACGTCGACCAGGTCTTCGAAGGCGACGGCGTGAGACCCATGGGGCTCGATATGGCTCCCTCCGATTGAGATGTTGCCTAAAAGTGCTAGCTTGGCGGCCGTTGCCGCCACGCCGTACTTCGGACTCATGTTTCTGTTTGCGGCGCGTGGCGCATTCGGGGTCAGTGACACCGTGAAAATCACGGCAGCGGATGGACAATCAGTTCTGGTCACCCAGGACGGCTTCGACGGCGAAGCTGTCGACAACTACACCGAGTACGACGCACGCCACTACAAGTGGGTTCGCAGCGCCCCCGAGCTCTCCGGAGGACCACGTGAAAGACTCGAATTGCAGGCTTAAAGCAGCGACGGAGGGGCTCCAGCTGACATGTGGCAACAAGATCCTGGTGGTCGATCCCGAAGATGCTGTCGAATGATGACCAAGGCCTGACGGGCTATATGCGAAGTGGCGGCGACGATGACCCATGACTCGCACAATGAGGAGATGCTGGCCCGGTCCGGATTGCTCCGAAGGGGCGTGATCCTTACCGGTCGGGCGCTCTTCAAGGGGTGGGCGATCACCACGACACTGTGGCTTATCGGCCTGTACGCCGTCCTCGCCGCGACCTCGCAGGGGTTCTGGTTCAACCTGGGCCTGATGGTGCTGATGTACGGGTACGGCGTCTCATTCGTCATCGGCCTGCCCCTGGGCTGGATCCTTGGCCACCTGCTCCGGCCCGTCCGGAACCAGTGGCTCCACGTAGCCGCATTCTTCGTGGTCCCGACACTCAGCTTCTGGGCGCTGGGGTCCCTGCTCGGGTTCGGCTGGTCCTTGGAGGCCCTGGCTCTCTGGGCAACGGTCGGGCTGGCCGCCGCCGTCGGTCGCCTGGCCGTCTGGAAGGACGTGTTCGTGCGGTGAGTCGCTCCGAGCGAGGCGCCCCGCGATCAGAGCACCCTGGAAGGCGGCCAGGCCGGCCAGCAGCACACGGGCGGCTACCGCCAGAAGCTGGTCCAACGTCGTCACATGCGTCCCCGGCGAGAATGTGTCGAATGAGCCCCGTCGAGGACAGCTGCCGGTTTGAATCCCTTGAAGGTCAGATAGAGCCCCAGTGACAGTTCCCAGAGGAAGATCGGCAGGGTCGCAACCGCCGACATGACGGAAACCTGGTCGTTGATGCCGAACATGGTTGTTATTGCTGAGATGAGCAGTAGCGGGGCGCCGATGAGGCCCATCACAGGGATGATGCGCGGTACGAGCCTTGAGCGGAACAGCAGGTAGCCCAGCAGCAGTGCATTGACGGCCGGGACCATCCCGGGTCCGATGAGGAACGTCCAGTCCCGCACGTCCACGAGTGCCCGGGCGGCTGCGATCAGTGAGCTGTGGTCCGTTCCGGAAGTTCCTGCCTGCCTCAGGGTCACCACTGCCAGGAGGCTGACGACGCCGATGGCGATAACGGCGGCTTCGAACATGCGCGAGGTGACAAAGCCCAACGCGAGGCTCTCATTCTGCAGTCTAACCACTGGGAACAGGGCCACTGCGGTGCCCACGCAGGCTGCGGCATTGACCAGATCGAGCAGGCAGCCCCAGATCACGCTGGTGTCATTGCCGGCGCTGGTGACGTAGTTCGGATCGCTCAGCACAGGTCCCAGAAGGAAGACGGCAGGAACGGAGCTGGCAAAGGTAGCGAGGTAGAACACTCCCGCGGTGAGCGCGGTCTTCCTTGCAGAATTCAAGGCATCTCTTTTCGTCTCAACAGATGGCTCAAGCACTTGGCCACAGCCTAACCGTCACCACCCTCCGCGGGGCCGTAACCTTCGTTCCAGATGACTGTTCGTCCAAATAGACGACCGAATTCCTTGCGTCACCGCCAGGGTCTGCCATATTGGTGCCAGAACGCAGCCAGCCACCGAGAGGGACGACGACGATGGGCGCGGTCATCTGCCGTTTGAGAACGACGACGCGCTGGACTGGCTGGAGGAGCTCGAAGCCAGCGGGGCGGACGTCGTACGCAAGGCCCTGGCCAAGGCGGGCCTTGGCTATGTCGAGGCGCCGGACGGGGCGATTGCCCTCGCCGCCGCGGAGATCACCGCCGCCAGCCAGGGCAACCCGCTGGGCGACCTGCCCGAGAACGTCGCCGACTGGGTCACCGCCCACGGTCCCGAGATCACCGCCGAGGACGTCGAAATGGCCCTTGAAGCTGTCGAACGGGTCGCGGGGGAGCAGTCCGAGCTGGCCGAACTGTGGGACGACGCCGACGAACCCCAATGGCGCGAATCCCTCGACGACCTCACAGAGCGGCTGCGCGCTGCGCTGCAGTAGGTGCAGAGCGTAGCTGGCCGCGGCGGCATGCGCAGCGACCTTCTGGCCCTTCATGTGTCCGGAAGCCGCGGCCGACGATGGCTGAGTAATGGGCGAAGAGTCACCCCGTGCCAGGACGGAAAGGATTGCTCGCCTCGTAGGATCCGCAAGGGCCGCGAAGGCACGGTCGAGTCGATCCTCAGAAGTCGTGCCAAACTCCATACCGCTAATATCCCAAAAGGTTAATTAACCGAACAGTTAAGCACTGGGTCTTTCAGCTCGCAAGAGCTCCTTTGGCGGTCCGTCATTCAATCCCCACTTTTATGCCGGAGAGCGACACTGACTTGACCGTCTGCACGGACGATATCACCGCCGAGAATGTGGAGATGTCTCTGCCGCAGTCCTAGTCCTTCGTGTGGCAAAGCACCTCCAAGAGCGCTATCCGACCTCATTCGCCTCCCGGCGCCCCCCGCCGCACTCTTGGAGAAAATGCCCTGGATGAACGGACCGCACGCTGAAGCAGTCCTGGCCTCCATCAGCTCCCACGACCCGGCGACGAAGCCCGAAGCCGCAGCCGGGAACCGGTGGATCGCCGCGGGTGCTCTCAGTCAGTGAAGGCCTGGGGGAGTGGGACGACGAGCTGAAGGACATCACGCCCCCACAGAGACGACCGAGGTGGAGCCGTACACCCACCCCTGGCGATCGGCAGGGCGGGCCCGAACTGTTCCACGGCCACCAGCGGGTTGTCGTTGTCGCCACCGAGGGCGGTGGGGTAGAAGTAGCCGGGCTGGCGGGTGTCCGGGTTTCCGTCCAGGAGGAGACGGACGCCGGAGTCTTCTGCCGTTTGGACGAATGGAGAGAACCGGAACAGGGCCTGGTGCTGAGCTGGCTGGACGGGACGCGACGCCCACTGCTGGACACCACGCCCTTGGTAAGGCTACTTACTATTGATGTTTAAGGTCAAAGGGTTCCAGTTCGCTCTTGCTGGGCTCGTTGTCGCTTCGCCGGTTTAGCAGTCGTCGACGATTTTGCCGACCACGCCTCCGATAGCGGCGCCCACAGCGGCTCCGCCCGCACCTCCAAAGTAACCACCGATGACTGCACCGGCGCCGGCAAGGGTGCCTTGCCAGTTACCGCCTGATTTCTTGTAGACCACTGTTGACCCGTCGGACTCGTCGTCGTCGGACACGTAGGATCCGACGGCTCCGGAAGCGTAGGCGAGGGTAACCGGGCTCGCGCCGCCCTTGACCAGTAGTTCCTCATACGCTTTCTTGACTTCCTGATACGCCTTGGCAGCATCGTGCTTCCCGCCAGCCGCCGCGTGGCCGAGCTCGCAAATGTGGTTCAGCACCGGCAACTCCTTTTCGGTGATGAATGTGAGCTCGTGGAGTTTGGTTAGCACCATCTTGTCGGCTTTGAGGCGGTCGCCACCGGTCTCAGCCATGATGCGCCTGACTTCCCTGGCCGCGGCACTTTGCATCTCATAGACGCCGACTCCGCTGAAGGATTCTAAGCTGCTCATTGGAACGCCCTCCTGCTAGGTGATCATTGCGCGGGGGACCGCGCATTCGCAGTTTGCCCCCGTCCGGGACGTAGGGGAATACCCAAAAAATCGCGGTGCCCGTAGCGGCGTGCGACTCTGAAGATCGGTCACCGCCGCCGTTGGTTTTCCGGAAGGAGGGGCGGCTTTCGTGCCGGCCCAGCAGCAGGGTCGGGGCATAGGGGGCAAGCCCCCTGGAGCCTACCGGAGCAATCCGGGGAGACGTAGAACGTGGATGCGGTACGGGGAACCCTTATGGCGGGGTCCGAGGCGGTGTATGTTGGCTGCTGCCGGAGGCTCCCGCCCCATCTTCGGGCTTTAGCCAGGTTCAGGGTGGAACCGATGCAGGTATCGGGAACGAAGTCGTCGATTGGCATCTTCTTTGGAGGATTGGCCCCAGCCCTCCTGTAGGAAAGCAGTTTCTGGCAAGTTTTCGATTTGAATACGCGTGCCGAGCCGCTGCTGGCCAATGGTCAGTGTCGTAGATCGGACCTGAGGGAGAGTGGTATGGGAATCGCCAAGGCTTGCCTGAGCCTCACGGCAGGGCTCCTGAACCTCCTGCTGTCGGCCAGCGTGGGACTTGCCGCCGGCAGCGAGCCAGGGCCGACCACCCCGCCCCCTGTCGCCGTGGGTGCAGTATCAGCGGCGGCCGTTTCATCCTCCGTCAGCGTTTTGACGACGCCAATTGGGGTGCCTGGGAGTTGGACGTTGCAGTTTGAAGACAACTTCGACACGTTGAACCGGACGGTCTGGACACCGTACTGGTTCAAGGACTGCGCGGGCTCCAAGATGAACAAGGTCCTGACATGCTCTGGCAATGTGAGCGTCACGGGCGGTGAGTTGAGATTGCAGATGTCCGGCCCCGGAAAGGGCGCGCTTGTCTCGACTAATCCCGGCGATGGGGTCGCCGGGCACGCAGGGGCCACATTTGGGCTCGGTTTTTACGAGGCCAGGATCCTCTTTCCCGGAACCTGCGGCACTACGATCCACAACTGGCCTGCCTGGTGGACAACCGGACAGTCCTGGCCCGGCCACGGCGAGAACGACATAGCCGAGCCCCTGTCCGGTACGATGCACTCCAACTATCATTCGCCCTCCACCAATACCACTGCCAGCATCCCTGGCTGCTGGGCAGGGCAGTTCCACACCTATGGCTTGCACCGGAAAGCCGGCCGGAACGACATCTACTTCGACGGCAGGCTGGTGCAGTCCTACGCAACCCGCGACGGCGCAGCCCCGCACTTCCTGGTCATCAACGTGGGTTACTGGTCGGGGTCACCAGTGTACGGACCCGCCGCTGCCATCCGGATCGACTACATCAGGGTCTGGACATAGACACAGCATGCGTGATGATCCAGACGCGAGGTTGGTGTACGTCGAGGCTCAGCTCCCGCCGCTGCGGCAGGCCTGCCAACTTTCCTGCGACTGCCTCGACCGGTTCGGTCGATCCGCTCGGCGCGGGGTGAATCTACATTGGTGCAGCTGTATACAGTCCGGGCAGGAGTGCGGGATTCTCCGGCACGAAGACCGCAAAGACGATGAGCGCGGCACCGACGATTTTGCTTACTGTGCGGCCTTGGCTCCAGGTCTTTTCCAGAAGCACGGTTAGGGCGATAACGACCATCCAGGCAAGGTTAGATAGGCCGACTGCAGTCAGTACAACCATCAGGCCCCAACAGCACCCGATGCAGTAGACGCCGTGGTAGGCGCCCACACGAACGTCCCGGAACGGGCCGCGGTAATTGGACGTGTGGAGCAGGAAAGAGATCGGTGAGCGGCACTGCCTCAGGCAATAGTCCTTAAGCGGCGTGAGCTGGTAAGCCCCTGCGGCCGCGACTATCCCTGCCCCCACCCACGGCGCCACCGTGGGCGCCGTCGTTGCCAGTTGGGAGGCCAGCAGTGCTGCGACGAAAGCGGCAGTTCCGAAGAGAGCCCAGGACGCCAGGTACCCGGTAACGAGTCCGGCGGTTCTTCCCGCTCTGACCAGTGCGCTTCGGGTCGTGCGAATCGACCGCAGGTAGATGGTGGTCAATGGTGCCAGCGCAGGCAGCATCATTGCGGCCATCATGAGAGTCCAAGTCGCGAGGAACCCGCCAAGCTCAAGACCCATCGTCCCGGGCCCGGCAGGCATGTCCCTGAGTCCCAGGATGGTGAAGTACCAGGCGGCGGAGGCGCAGCCAAGCAGCGCCAACAGGGCAGCTTGGCTGCGGACCGCCGGGTACGCGCGCCCTGGCACTTCAGGCGGACCAGGCGAAAGGAGCCGAGAAGGAGTTCTTCCCCGTGTTGTCCCAGGACAGGCCGAAGATGTTCACGGTGGAGGCGGTTGCGTGCCCTGCAGCCAAGGTGTCGGCGGGGAAGCCCACCCCGCTGACTTTGATACCGGCACCAGTGGCATCAAAGGGGGAAACGAAGTCCTCGATTTTGACGTTGATGGCGTCGTCTATTTGGACGCTGTGCTCGCGTCCGTCATTGGCGTAAGTGATAGCCCGTGATTCCATGCCCAGCATTTCTCCGACCAGGGGACCAAGGCCCTCCATTGGTCCACCGAGTTGGCCGCCGAACACTGCGCCTAGGGCGTCAGCTTGTTCCTGGGTAGCCGCTGAATCCATCAGCACGCCCATTCGCCAGCCGCCGTCGCTCATCAGGGCTGGAGCATCGGCGACGACGGCGACGTTCAGGCCGCTGACGTCAACACCGTTGACATCGCCCCTGTCGACGTGGAAAGCCAGCATGACGTTGCAGCGGTCCCTAGTGCCGGGCTCGGTAAGACCGGAGGTCGTACAGGGGCAGATCATGTTGCAGTTGCAGTTTTCGAAGTACGTGCCTTCAAGTTGCCATG
>Ga0308161_1002749_pt1 | contig 18162 bp, 14 predicted proteins | sample PhyFR2_FD_201034 | JGI IMG/M metagenome (GOLD analysis project Ga0308161, IMG submission 201034) | Phyllosphere microbial communities from UC Gill Tract Community Farm, Albany, California, United States - DLSLF.R2 | ecosystem: Host-associated > Plants > Phyllosphere > Unclassified | place: USA...
GAGATCTGGCGTGTCGGCCCCCGGAGTGCAACAGGGCGGATGCCGACCGAGCGCGCGTCAGGCGATGCCGCCGCCGTCCACGACGAGCGCGGAGCCGGTCACGTACGACGCGTCGTCGCTCGCGAGCCACACCACGGCAGCGGCGATCTCGCTCGGCTGGCCCATCCGGTTCAGCGGGCGCTCGGCGGCCTCGGCGAGGAAGCCCGCCTGGTCCTGGCCGAGCTGCTTGGCCTCGTCGCGCAGCATCCCGGTGTCGACGTCCCCGGGGTTGACCGAGTTGACGCGGATGCCGTCGGGACCGTGGTCGATCGCCAGCGCACGGGTCATGTTCACGACCGCGCCCTTGGAGGCGCAGTAAGAGATCGCCTGACCGCCGCCCTTGAGCCCCCACCCGGAGCCCGTGTTCACGATGGAGCCGCCGCCGTTCGCCTTCATCACCGGCACGACGTGCTTGCACATCAGGAAGATGGAGCGCACGTTCACGCCGAACACCCGGTCCCACTCCTCGACCGTGGTCTCGACGGCGGTGGTGCGGCGGATGATGCCCGCGTTGTTGAAGACCACGTCGATGCCCTCGAACGCCTCGTTCGCGGTGGCGACCACGCGGATGATGTCGTCCTCGCTGGAGACGTCGGCGCTGATCGCGATGGCGTTGCCGCCCGCCGCACGGATCTCCTCGGCCACCGCCTCGGCGGCCTCGGCGTTCAGGTCGACGACGGCGACCGAGGCGCCCTCCGCCGCGAAGGCGAGGGAGGTGGCGCGGCCGATGCCGCCCGCACCGCCGGTGACGATGGCCTTCTTGTTCTCGAGACGCATGATGGGTCCTTCCAGGGAGTCGGGTTGTGGTTCAGAGGGCGAGGTCGGGCGCGGCGACAGCGTACAGGCTGCTCGTGCCGGGCCCGGTGACGATGCGGATGTGCCCGGCCAGGCGGGCGTCGAGCTCGGCGTCACCGGTCTCGACGATCAGCGGCCGGCCGTGCAGGTCGATGAGCTTCTGTTCGGGGGCGACGACGATCAGCGGGTCGTCGCCGAGGGCGCGGATGACGGATGCCGAGAGCTGCTGGTTGCCGCGCCCGAGCAGGAACCCCTGCCCGCCGATCACGGTGACCACGGCCTGCGCGGGCCCCAGCGCGACCTCGGCGAGCAGCTGCTCCTCGCTCGCGGAGGAGAGCACCTGCCGCCCGTCGAGCACCACGTCCACGCCCAGCGGGGACTTGCGGATGCCGAGCTGCCGGGCGACCTCCGTCGTCGTGCTGCCCGGGCCCAGCAGGTAGCGGGTGCCGGGCAGCATCCGCTTCACGACGCCGCGTGCGGCGGCGGCGACGGCGGCGGCCTCGGATGCAGGGGTCGCGGCCTTGCGCGACTGGGTGCGTCCGACGCGGAACGGCACGCTCAGCATGCCGTACAGCACGGGCTCCACTCGGGCATGCCGCATGGCCTGCTCGTCGACGTCGAGCACCTCCCGCTCGGAGGTCGGCAGCGCGCCGTCGACCCACTCGGCGGCGAGCGCGCCGGCCGCACGCGGACTGACCGCGAACACCGGGGAGTACATCTTCACGCCCGAGGGGATGCCGAGCACGGCCGGCCGGTCTCGCGTGCACACATGTCGGTCCAGATCACGGATGTCGGCGGGGATGGGGTGGTTCTGACCGACATCCGTGCTTTCGACCGACATCCGTACCGGCGCGGCGAGCCCCGCCGCCGCATCGCGGAGCGTGCCGTCGCCTCCCGCCACCAGGATCAGGGTCGCGCCGGCCGCGGCGAGCGCGGCGACGGCGGCGGCGGTGTCGGATGCCTGCGTCGCACCCTGCTCGAGTGCACCGGTTGGCGTCGAGTGCACCGCCTCCCGACGCGGCGAACCGGTGCTCTCGTCGCGATCCGGTGCGCTCGACGCCCCGGGGTCGTACACGACCCAGGGCTCCAGCCCCGCGGCGCGCACGGCATCCGCTCCCATCGTCCCGGCCGCGGTCCCGATGACCAGCGACGGATGCCGGGATGCCAGCACCCGCAGTGCGATGGTCGCCCGCTCCTGCGCACGCGAGTGCGCGCCGCGCGAAGCCGCGAGGCGCTGCACGTCCGCGCCGTCGGAGCCGGCCAGGCCCGCGGGCCCGCCGACTCCGGCGACAGGGTTGACGACCAGTCCGATCACGACGCTCAGGCCACCGTCGACATCGCGGGCTCGCGCGCGGCATCCGCACGCACCACGCCGAAGTACTTGCGCTGGTATGCGCGCCAGGTGATGGCCCAGCGCTCCGGGTCGTCGAGATCGTCGTGGTGGGTGTGGTGGACCGTCTGGTTGTGCGGCGCGGTGCGCACCAGTTCGGGGTTCTCGCGCGCCTCCTGCGCGACCTGCGCGAGGGCGGCGACGTACTCGTCGAGCTCGGCCTTGGAGTAGCACTCCGTCGGCTCCAGCGTGAACGGCTGCGGCACGATGTACGGGTGGTGGCTGGTCCAGTAGTGGAAGCCGTAGTCCGCCATGCGGATGCCGATCTCCTCGGACGTGATGCCGGTCTCCTCGAAGAGCTCCTGCCACGAGTAGCGCACCTGCTCGATGCGGCGGCGTCCGACGGCGTACGGAGCGGATGCCCCGGGGATCTCGAGCACCCGCTTCAGCAGGTAGTTGTTGTTCAGCACCGCGATCTGCGAGGCCGCCAGCATGCCCTCCGCGCCCAGCGACATGATCCAGGCGTAGGCGCGCACCACGTGCAGGATCACGCCGTGTGCGGGGGCCACGTGCCCGATCGACAGCTCGCCCGGCTCGCGGACCACGTAGCGGCCATCGATCTGCTCGACCCGCGGACCGGGCAGGAACGGGGCGAGCGCCTCGCTGACCGCGTTGGCGGCCGCACCGGGTCCGCCGCAGCCGTGCGGAGCGGAGAAGGTCTTGTGCAGGTTGAACTGGCACACGTCGAATCCGGCGTCGCGGGCGCGCGTGATGCCCAGGATGCCGGCGGCGTTGGCCTGGTCGTAGGAGGCCAGCGCACCGACCTCGTGCGCGGCGTCGACCCACTCCTTGATGGCGGGGTTGTAGATGCCGGTGTCCTCGGGGTTGGTGACCATGATGGCCGCGGTGCGCTCGGACAGCGCCGCCTTCAGCGCTCCCAGGTCGGGGTAGCCGTCGGCATCCGGGTAGACCGTGACGACCTTGTACCCGGCGACCTTCGCCGCCGCCGCGTTGGACGGGTGGCTGAAGATCGTGGTGATGACCTCGTCGCGCTGCTCGCCCTCGCCGCGGGACTCGTGGTACGCGCGGATCATGGCGATGTTCGTCCAGATGCCGGCCGAGCCGCCCGGCGAGGCCAGCGAGACGGCGTCCATACCGGAGATCTCGGCCATCAGCTTCTCGAGCCGCCAGATCATCTCCAGGGCGCCCTGCGTGTCAGCAGGGTCCTGCGCGGGGTGGATCGCGCGCAGCTGCGGCACCTCGATGAGCTGGTCGTTGATCTTCGGCGAATACTTGATCGTGCAGGTGCCCTGCCCGATGTCGACGTTCAGGTCGGAGCCGAGGTTCTCCTGCGAGAGGCGCAGGTAGTGCTTGAGGACGCGCATCTGCGCGATCTCAGGCAGTGCCGGCGGCTGCGGACGACGCATGCCCTCGGGGAGGTCGGCGACCACATCGCCCACGGCCTCTCGGACGGCGGGCTCCACCGGGGTGATCGCGATGCCGCGCTCACCCGGGGTGGACAGCTCGAAGACGATCGGCTCGTCCCAGCTTGCCTGCTGGAAGCGACGCGGGCTCGTCTTGGGTGCGATGGGGAGGCTCATGCGACCTGCTCCTTCGTGATGTCGGATGCCGGGGACACGGCTGCGGCGAGTGCGTCGGCGAGCCGGTCGATGTCGGAGGCGGAGGTGACGTCGGTCACGCAGACGAGGAGGGTGTGCTCGTCGACGACGACGCCGGGCTCGATGCCCTCTCGCCGCAGCGCGGCGACCGCGTCGCCGGCCGAGATGCCGTCGAGGCGGATGGTGAACTCCCGCAGGTGCAGGGCGTCGTCACCCAAGCGGATGCCCGGGATCGACGCCAGGCGCTGCTGGGCGTACCGGGTGCGGGCGAGCAGCAGCTCACCGTGCTCGCGCATGCCCTCCGGTCCCATCAGGGACAGGTACACGCCGGCGGCGATCCCCCACAGCGCTGCCGCGGTGCCGACCCACTCCTTGCCGTCCTCGCGATGCGCGAACGACGTGCGGTCGTAGGCGACATCGCCGAAGCCGTACTCGCCGGGGACGTCGGTGGACTCCAGCCCGAACAGCCGGGACGGCATCTCCATGACGAACCGCGGGTCGTCGTGCACCGCGATGAACCCGGCGTGCGCGCCGCCGAACCACTGGTGCAGGCCCAGCGACTGGATGTCGCCGGTGACGATGTCAGCGCCGTGCAGCGCGGGCGGGGTGAGCACGCCGTAGCCGACGGGGTCGGTGCCGACCACGACGATCGCACCGGCGGCGTGGGCGGCTTCGGAGATCTCGCGCAGTCGCGTCTCGACGGCGCCGGTGAAGCTGGGCGTCTCGATCCACACCGCGGCGACGTCGTCGCCCAGCGCGGTGGCGAGAGCGTCGAGGTCGGCGACGCCGCCGGCCGTGGCGACCGCCTCCACGTCGAGGTTCGCGCGGACGTAGTCGACGACCTTGGACAGCTTCTCCGGCAGCACGTCGCTGAGCGCGAGCACGCGGCGGCGGCCGGTCATGCGGCCGGCCATGGCGAGCCCCGTCGCCGTGGCCTGATAGCCGTCGTAGGTGGGGACGTTCACGACGTCCATCGCCAGCAGCTCGGCCATGAGCGACTGGTACTCGAACAGCGCCTGGAAGCGGCCGTGGTCCTCGTAGGGCTCGCCCGCGTAGGCGGTGAGGAACTCACTGCGGCGGATGACCTCGTCGACGACGGCGGGCACGTAGTGGTTGTAGGTGCCCGCCCCGAGGAAGCTGAGCCGCTCCTCGGTGCTGCGGTTCGCGGCGAGGATGCCCTTCACGTGGCGCGCGAGGTCCTGCTCGGCCGGCAGCGGCGCCGGCACGTCGAGGAGCCGGCGCAGGCGCAGGTCCTCGGGGACGTCGGCGTAGAAGTCCTCGACGGATTCCGCGCCGACGGCGTCGAGCATGGCCTGCTTCACGGCCGGCGCCGTGTTGGGAATGTACGGGTGGACGAATGCTTCGGTCACGACATCCTTCATTCGGTGGGGTCGGTGGGGTCGGTCAGGGAGAGGAACGGGATCGCCTCGGCGTGCGGAGATGCGATCACCGCGGCGCCGTAGGGGCCGAGCTCGACGGTGCCCGAGGCATCCGCCCCGCTGAGCAGATCGGTACCGCTGAGCAGATCGGTGCCGGATGCCGGCAGCTCGAACGCGAGGGGCGACGAGCCGTGGTTGAGCAGGAACGTGTAGTCGGTGCTGCCGTCCGTGCGGGTGACCGCCTCGGCGTCGACGTTCACGACGTCCCGTGCGGGCAGGCCCGAACTGCGCAGGATGTCGCGGAAGACCGCCAGCATCCCGTCGTGCGCGAGCATCGCGCTGACGTACCAGGCCGAGCCCGCGCCGACCGCGCGCCGGGTGACGGCGGCGCGACCTGAGAGCACGCCCGAGGCGTAGCATCCGCGCACCTCGACGTCGGCGTCCGCGTCGACCCACTCCGCCCAGCTGGGCACGTCGAGCAGGTCCTCGCCGTAGGCGATGCGCTCGAGAAGTCCATCCGAGATCGGCCACTGCTCGTCGACCTCGATGCCGAGCAGATCACGCAACGGGCCGGGGGCACCGCCGTCATGCACCTTCTCGGTGGCGTCCACCACACCCGAGAACGGGCCGACCACCAGGTGGCCGCCGTTCTCGACGAAGGCGCGCAGCGCCACCGCCTGCGCCTCGTCCGCGATGTAGAGGTTGGGGACGACGACCACGTCGTACCCGTCGAACGGGCCGGTGGCGCGCACCGCGTCGACCGGATGCCCGAGCGTGTGGAGCGCACGATGCCAGGCGCGGGCCTGCTGGGCCCACTGCAGGCGCTGGGACGGCAGCGACTCGACCGCGCTCGATCCCCACCAGGAGTCCCAGTCCACGACCAGAGCGACGCGCGAGCGCACCCGGGTGCCGCGTACGGGCTCCAGCAGGCGCAGCTCGTTGCCGAGCGCCTTGGTCTCCTGGTAGCTGCGCGAGCGCTCGCCCCGGTGGCCGAGCATCGAGGAGTGGAACTTCTCCTGGCCGTACTTGGCCTGGCGCCACTGGAAGAACATCACGCCGTCCGAGCCGTGCGCGACGGTCTGCAGGCTCTCCACGCGGATCTTCCCCGGGGCCTTCGGCACGTTGACGTCGCGCCAGCTGGTGGCGCTCGCCGACGACTCCAGCAGCAGCCAGGGGCGGCCGCCCTTGAGCGAGCGCATCAGCCCGTAGTTGAGAGCGGCGCCCACGTGCGAGGTGGGGTCGGCGGGCTCCGGGTAGGCGTCGTCGGTGACGATGTCCTCGCGCTCGGCGAAGTCCCAGTAGTCCAGGTCGCGGAACATGCTCATGAAGTTGGTCGTCACGGCGATGTCCGGGGTGACCTCGCGGAGCACGTCGATCTCGACCTGGAAGAGCTCGAGCATGGCATCCGACGAGAACCTCTCGAAGTCCAGCAGCTGGGTCGGGTTGATCGGGCCCGGTGCCTTCTTCGGCGTCTCGATGTGCTCCCACGACGTGTAGCGCTGACCCCAGACGTTCACGCCCCAGGCCTCGTTGAGGCCGTCGAGGTCGCCGTAGCGGTCCCGCAGCCAGCGGCGGAAGTGGCGGGCGGACTCGGGGCACCAGCAGCGGGAGACGTGGTCGCCGTATTCGTTGGAGATGTGCCACATGGCAAGACCCGGATGCTCGCCGTAGCGATCGGCCATGGCGCGGGTCATGCGCGCGACGTTCTCACGCCAGATCGGCGAGGACGGGCAGTAGGTCTGGCGCGAGCCGAACTCGAGCCGGTGCCCCTCGGAGTCGGAGGGTCCCATCTCAGGATGGGCGCGCAGCAGCCACGACGGCGGGGTCGCGGTCGCGGTCGCGAGGTCGATGCGGATGCCGGCCTCGTGCAGCAGGTCGATGATGCGGTCGAGCCAGCCCCAGTCGTACACGCCGGGCTCGGGCTCGAGCTGAGGCCAGCTGAAGATCGGCAGGCTCACCATGGTGACCCCGGCCTCCTTCATGAGGCGGATGTCCTCGTGCCACGTCTCCTCCGACCACTGGTCGGGGTTGTAGTCGCCGCCATAGGCGAGAGCATCGATCCGGATCTCCCGGATGCGCTCGTCGTCGCGGTGCTGGGTCACGAGGACTCCTCTCTGAGATGCTTCGCCAGAATCACTGTTCAATGTATTCTGTATACAGCAAGCGTATGCCGAACTATGGATCGGGTCAAGCTCTAAGCTGACGCAGGGGAAGGGGCCACAACATGGCGATCGAGCGCAAGAATCTCCGCTCACAGGTACGCGAGGAGCTCCTCGCGCGAATGCGCACCGGCCTGGTCAGCCCGGGCGAGAGCATCAACGAGGTGCAGCTGGCCGGGGAGCTCGGAGTCAGTCGCACCCCCCTGCGCGAAGCGCTGATCGCCCTCGAGTCCGAGGGGCAGATCACCAGCGAGAACGGCAAGGGCTTCCGCTTCGTGCCGCTCAGCGCCGGCGAGTTCGAGGACCTTGCCCCCGTGATGGCGACTCTCGAGAGCCTCGCGCTCGAGCTCTCCCCCGTCGAGGACCTGCGCCGCGTCGGCGCGCAGCTGGTCGAGATGGCCGAGGCGTTCACCGACGAGCACGTCGAGCACGCGCTCGTGATGACCAAGGACGACGAGTGGCACGCGCTGATGCTGTCGGTGTGCCCCAACAAGCGGCTGATCGACGTGATCGAGAGCGTGCGCGGTTCGTTCCACCGCTACGAGGCGTTGCTGGTCGCCGACGACGTCAAGGTCGACCGCGTGGCCGCCGAGCACGCCGCGATCGCGCACGCCCTCGCCGCCGGCGACGTGCCGGCGGCCGTCGAGGCGCTCAAGGCCAACTGGATGCACGGCATGCGCCGCATCCTGGAGAACTCCTCCAGCGCATACTTCTCCGCCTGAGGCGGATGGAGCAGGGGGCGGATGCCGAACGGCATCCGCCCCCTGCTCGGTTCTCAGCCCTTGACCGCGCCGCCCAGCAGACCCGCGACGAACTGCTTCTGGAACACCAGGAACAGCACGAGCAGCGGCAGGGTGGCCAGCAGTGAGCCCAGCATCAGACCCGAGTAGTCCACGCGGCTCAGGCCGATCATGGTGTTCAGCGCCACCGGGATCGTGTACTTCTCCTCGGTGTTCAGCATGAGCAGCGGCCAGATGAACGAGTTCCACTGACTGATGAACGTGTAGATGATCAGCGCCGCGATCTGGGGCCGCGCGACCGGCAGCACGATCCGGTAGAAGGTGCGCAGCTCGGATGCCCCGTCGATCCGGGCCGCCTCGATGAGACTGGTCGGGAAGTCGAGGAATCCCTGGCGCATCAGGAAGATGCCGAAGGCGTTCGCCAGGAACGGCACGATCAGCGCCTGGTACGAGTCGATCCAGCCGACGCTCGCCATCATCTGGAACAGCGGCACCAGCAGCACCTGCATCGGGATCATCATCGTGACGAGGATGACGCCGAGCAGCACGCCGCGACCGCGGAAGCGGTACGTGGCGAGGCCGTAGCCGCACATAACGCTGACGATCGTGCTGAACAGCGTGTAGATGACGGCGACCAGCACGCTGTTGAGCATCACCTGGCCGAAGCCGACGCTCTCCTGCAGACGGCCCAGGTTCTGCCAGAACTCGCCGCCGGGCAGCAGCGGGAGCGGTGTGACGAACAGGTCGGAGGTCTTGTGCGTGGAGGCGATGACCATCCACAGGAAAGGCACCAGGGCGAGGATGCCCGCTCCGGCCAGGAGCAGGTACACGGGTCCGCGCAGGATCATCTTCCTCGCGAGAGGCTCGCCGCTGCGCGCGGGTGTGCCGGTGCGCGGAGCCCGGCCGGTGGTGATCAGCTGCGTGCTCACGGCTTCTCCCTCATGATGCGGAACTGCACGACGGCGATGATCGCGGTGAGGATGACGAGCATCCAGGCGATCGCGCTGGCGTAGCCGAAGTCGAACTGCTGGAACCCGATCTTGTACAGGTACAGCACGGGGGTGAGCGTGGCGTTGTTGGGACCGCCACCGGTCAGGATGAAGTTCTCGTCGAACAGCTGCAGCGCCCCGATGGTGGACGTCACGCTCGTGAAGATCAGCACCGGCCGCAGCTGCGGGACGACCACGTGCCAGAAGATCTGCCATCGGCCTGCGCCGTCGATCCGGGCGGCCTCGTACAGCTCCTGCGGGATGGCCTGCAGGCCCGCAAGGATGATGACCATGTTGTAGCCCGTCCAGCGCCAGGTGATCGAGGCGATCACGGCCACACGCGCCCAGAGCTCGTTGTTGAGCCAGTCGATGGGCGCCACTCCGAACACGGCGAGCGCCTGGTTGAGCAGACCGCCGTCGGTGGTCATGATCACGCGGAACACCACCGAGTACGCCACGAGTGTGGTGATCGCCGGCAGGAAGGTGATCAGGCGGAAGCCGGAGCGGAAGCGCAGCCAGGCCTGGTTGAGCAGATAAGCCAGCCCGACCGCGAGCGCGATCATGATCGGGACCTGCACCACCAGGATCAGCAGGGCGTTGCCCAGGCTCTTCAGGATGAGCGGGTCGCGCAGCATCCGCGCGTACTGGTCGAAGCCGACGAACGTCGAGACGCCGCCGGAGGTCTTGAAGAAGCTCTGCAGCAGCGAGACGGCGAGCGGGTACGCGAAGAAGATCAGCAGCAGCGCTGCCGCCGGCAGCGCGAACCACATGCCGGGGAGCTGCATCCGGGCGGCGAAGCGTCGCCCGGATCGCGAAGCGGTCGGTGTCGGGACTCCGGATGCTGCGGGCGCGGACGCCGCGGCGTCGGATGCCGCGGCATCCGTGGCACCGGCATCCGGCCCGGCGCCGGGGCCGCGACGGCGTGCGCCGCGGCCCCGGGTGGTGCTGTCGAGGGACATGTCAGCCGGCGATCTTCCGACCGGTCGAGTTCGCGATCTGCTTCGCCGCGTCGTCGAGCGCCTTCTTGGGGTCCTCCCCGTTCAGCACGGCTGCCGCGACCGCGTTGGAGACCGCGTCGGCGGCGACCGACTGGTCGGACGTGAACGTGATCGAGGGGATCTTCGGCGTCAGTTCGGCGAACGTCTGGAACACCTTCTGGCCGCTGAAGTAGTCGCTGGACTGCTGGAAGTAGTCGGACTTCAGCGCCGGCAGGTACGCCGGGAACAGGCCTTCGTCCTTCATCATGCTCGCTTGGTTGTCGGTGTTCGCGAGGACGAATGCCATGAAGTCGGCCGCGAGCTGCGGGTTCTTCGCCTGCGCGGGGATCGCCATCCCGGATCCGCCGTTGTTGGACGTGGGTGCACCGCCGCCGGCGAAGACCGGCAGGTCGCGCACGGCGTACTTCCCGGACAGCTCGGGCGCCTCGCCCTCGAGGGTGCCGATCCACCAGACCGCCTCGGGAGTGACGGCGGAGTCGCCGTCCTTGGCGCTGGTGACACTGGCATCCCAGCCCTTGGCGTTCTTGATCAGACCCTTCTGCTGCATGGTCTGCAGCAGCGTGAGGGTCTGCACGGCCGCGGGAGTGCTGACCGCGATGTCGCCGTTCTCGTCGAACAGCCCTTGCCCCTGCTGCTGCAGCATCATCGAGAACGGTCCACCCGAGGACAGGTCGGCGGTGAGGAGCGTGTGCCCGGTCTTGGCCTTGATCGTCTCACCTGCGGCGACGAGGTCGTCCCAGGTCTTCATGGATGCCGGGTCGATCCCTGCGGCCTCGAAGTAGTCGGTGCGGTAGAACAGGCCGACCGTGCCGGAGTCCCACGGCGCCATGCGCAGCTTGCCGTCCTTGTCGGTGCCGGTGTCCCACTTGAACGGGTCGAAGTCGGCCTTCTCGTCGCCGAACACCGGCGTGAGGTCGGTGAAGCCCTTGGGGAACTGCGTGATGTAGCTCTGGTTCTTGTCGGTCTCGAGCGTGATGACGTCGGGCAGGCCCGTGCCGGCCTGCAGCCCGACGGAGATCTTGTCGTAGGCGTTGTCGTAGCCGATGTCGACGACGGTGATCTTGGTGCCCTTGTGGGTCTTCTCGTAGTCCGCCCCGAGCCGCTTGAGCGCGGTGGCCGCGACATCCCACGACCAGATGGTGATCTCGCCGGTGGCGGCCCCGTCCTTCTTGAGATCGCTGCCGGCGCCGGCCGGCGCACCACCGCCGAAAGCACAGCCAGAAAGGGCCAGCGCAGCCGTCGCCGTGACGGCGGCAGCCCACATACCGCGTCGATTCATCATGACCTCCTCGTCACACACCAGATTGGATATTGAATACAGTACACGGATGGTGACGATAACACCAGGATGGATGCCCGAGCCGAGCGAGCACAGAAAGAGGGCCGACGCGCCAGATGTCGGACGGTTTCGCGGGAAACGTCCGTGATCTGGCGTGTCGGCCCCCGGAATGGAGCTGGACCGCAGGTCGCCTCAGCTGAGCGCGACGGCGAGGTCGATGAACAGCGCCGCCGACCATCCGAACGCCGTCGTCGCACGCTCGGCCTTCATGCCGGTGCGCGGGTTGTAGTACTCGTGCGGTCCGCCGCCGTGCACGACGAGGCGCACGGTCTGCTCACGCAGCTCGCGGGCCCGTTCCGGATACCCGGACGCCTCGAGGCCCTCGGCGATCAATGCGCTGGTGTTGATCCAGATCGGACCGCGCCACATGCGCTCCGGCGAGAAGTCGGGATCGGATGCCGCCACCGTGGGCAGCCCCCACTCCAGTGCGTAGCGCGCGGGATCGTCGACGGCGGCGCGCAGCGCGTCGCGGATGCCCGCCTGCAGCGTCCCGGTGCGCAGCGGCATCAGGCCGACGACCGTGTCGGAGCGGATCTGCTCCCCCGCGCCCCGGGCGAGAAAGCGTCCGGCCGCGGCATCCCACATCTCGTCCAGCAGCCCCTGCGTGCGCTCGGCGCGCTCGAGGAAGCGCGTGGTCTCGGCACCGGGTTCGTACCGTCCCAGCAGGCCCGCGATCTCGCGATCCTGGCACACGAGATACGCGCCGAGATCGGGAGCTGCGGTGGGGATCGGCCCGTCGAAGATCGGGCTGTCGTCCAGACCGGAGGAGTACGGATGCCCGTATTCGGGCATCCCGTCGCCGTCCAGATCGGAGCCGGCGAACCACCAGTCCTGGGAGCGGATCACCCGCTGCAGCTGCTCGCGGGCCCACTCCGGGGAGTCCTCGACCTCGAGCACCTTGCGCAGCGCCCAGGCCGCCAGGGGCGGCTTGGTCAGCGGGACCGGCTTGGAGGGGTCGGCGATCTGCGAGCCCGCCCGCCGCAGGCCTTCCCGGTCGCTCTCGGGAAGGTCGTCACTGGTGGCCAGGATGCCCTGCTCGTGCACCACGTCGGGCAGCTGGCCGTCGGGGCTCGGGAAGCGGAACGCGATCTCGAGCTGCTCGCGAGCGAGCTCCGGGTCGCCGTGCCGGAGACCGACGGCGATGAAGTAGGCGTCCCACTGCCACAGACCCACGTAGCCGATCTTCGACGGCACCACCGCACGGGCATCGCCCAGCGAGGGGAGTTCGACGATGTTCGCGCCGAGCACCCACCAGCAGAAGGCCGCCATCTGCTGCAGGTCGTCACGCACCCGCGGGCAGTTCGCGAACCAGTCCAGCCACTCCCGCTCGCAGGCGGCGAGCGCGGCCGGGTGATCGCCGGCTTCGACGGTGACGGAGCGGTCGGGGGCCACGCGGATGCGGATGCCCGCGCCGGAGAGCGGATGCGGCTCCTCCCGGCCATCCGGAAGAGTCAGCATGACGCGCACGCCGTCGACGCCGGCGATGCTCAGAGCACCGGGGCCGTCGAAGGTCAGCGTGGCCGACGCATCGCCGGCCTGCCGGCCGAAGGCGATGCGGTGCGGAAGCACGTCGGTCACCGGGAGCGCCTGCCCCGCGGCATCCGTCACGACGACCGCATCCAGCACCCGGCAGGCGCTGAGCCGCTTCTCGTACTCAGAGGTGTGCACGCGCACGCCGTCGCCGTCCTCCGCCCGGAACACCAGCACGCGGGAGCGCGGCAGGGTGAACGGCGCGGTCACCAGGTCGAGGTGGCGTCCGGCGAGGACGGCGAGCTCAGCGACATCCGTCACAGCAACCGCCATCACCGACCTCCCAGGCCCGACGCGGCCATGCTGTTGAGGATCTTGCGCTGGCCGATCACGAACACGATCAGCATCGGCACCGTCGCGATCGCGGATGCCGCCATCACCATGCCGTAGTTGATCGAGCCGTGCTGGCTCTCGAACGAGGTGAGCAGCAGCGGGACCGTGAACAGGTCGGGCGAGTTCAGCAGCACGAGCGGGAACAGGAAGGCGTTCCAGACACCCAGCGAGGTGATGATCGCCAGTGCCGCCAGGCCGGGGCGCAGGTTCGGCAGCACCACGCTGAAGAAGATGCGCAGACGACCGGCGCCGTCCACGAGCGCGGCCTCCTCGAGCTCCTTCGGCAGCGACAGCACGAACTGGCGCATGAGGAACACCGCGAACGGGTTCGCGATCATCCCGGGCACGATCAGCGCCAGGTGCGAGTCGACCCAGCCCAGATTCGACATGAGCAGGTAGAACGGGATCAGGGTCACCTGGGCGGGGATCATCTGCGTCGCGAGGAACACGATGAACAGCACCCTGCTGCCCTTGAACTTGATGCGCGCGAACGCGTAGCCCGCCATCGACGCCGTGATGAGCGTGCCGACCACGACGAGCAGCGTGATGTACGCACTGTTCAGATACGCCTGCCCGAAGGGCACGGCCTCCCAGGCATCCGTGTAGTTCTTGACCGTCCAGGGGTTGGGCAGGAACTCGAGCGGATTCTGCAGCAGCTGCGGCAGCGTCTTCAGCGAGGTCAGCAGCATCCAGATGAACGGGAACACCATCGAGATGCCCGCGAGGATCAGCAGCACGTGCAGCGCGACGGCCCCGGCGCGGCGGCGGCCGGCGCCGCCAGGGCGACGCGGCTTCGATCCGGGCGCGACGATGGCGATCGTCGAGTCGGTCGCGGGTGCGCGGCCTCCGTCGGTCAGGCGGGGAGTGGCGGTGGCGCTCATGCGGGATCGTCCTCGTAGTGCACGAACTTCTTCTGGGCGGCGAACTGGATCGCCGTGATGATGAGCGTCAGGACCAGCAGGATGATGCTCGCCGCGCTCGACGGGCCGAACTCGAAGCGCCCGAAGCCGAGGTCGTAGATGTGATAGACGATCGTGCGGGTGGCGTTGTCGGGTCCGCCGCCGGAGACCAGCACGTAGACGATGTCGAAGGTCTGCAGCGACGAGATGAACGCGATCACCGACGAGAAGAACACGATCGGGGAGAGCAGGGGCAGGCGGATGCTGACCAGCAGGCGCACTGCGCCGGCGCCGTCGATGCGCGCCGCCTCGATCACCGAGGGCGAGATGTTCTGCAGACCGGCCAGGAAGATCACGACGTTCAGGCCGAGCGACGACCAGATGGTCACGATGCAGACGGCCAGCAGGGCGAGCCGCGGGTCCTGCAGCCAGTTCGGCGGATCGATGTGGAAGATCTTCGCGATGGTGGTGGAGAGCACCCCGTCCACGCGGAACATCTGCTGCCAGATCATCGCGATGGCGACGGTGGCGGTCACCACCGGCGAGAAGAACAGCACCAGGTAGAGGGCACGGGTCTTCAGCCGCTCCAGGGCGACGGCGACGACCACCGCCAGGCCGAGGCCGATCGGCACGGTGATCAGGGCGATCAGCAGGGTGTTCAGAATCGAGCGCCCCAGCAGCGGGTCCTGCAGCTGGTCGACGAAGTTGTCGAAGCCGACCCAGCTCAGCTCGCCGAGGCCGTCCCAGCTCGCGAACGCCAGCACGAGGCTCGCGGCGAACGGCAGCACGACGAACAGGCCCATGCCGATGAGCTGCGGCCCGACGAAGACGTAGCCCCACATCCGGTCGCGGCGGCGCCAGGCCGCCTCCTTGCGCAATGGCGGAAGGGCGGATGCCGCAGGGGTGGCCTGCGGCATCCGCTCCGCCTCAGTGAGCTGAGTCATGCTACTTCTTCGCCGACCGATCCTCGACCAGCTTCGCGACGGCGTCGAGGCTCTGCTGCGCGTCGGTCTTGCCCTCGTAGAGCTTCTGGAACTCCTCGCTGATCGCGACGGGCAGGCCCGGGATCTGCGCCTCGGCGGGGTAGTCCTCGAAGCCGATGTCGCGCATGTCAAGGAAGGTCTGCGCGTGTGCGGGATAGTTGTCCTCGAGCACGACCTCGTCGGCGCCCTTGATCGACGGCACGGCGTTTCCGCCGCCCTTCAGGCGGAAGATCTGGCCCTCGGCCGAGAGGAACTCCGTCCAGAAGGTGAAGGCCGCATCCTTGACCTTGGTCTTGCCGTTGATGGCGAGGAAGCTGGTGGCGACACCGGTGGGCGCGGCCTTGCCGTCGGGCGTGGGCCAGCGGACGATGTCGTAGGAGTCCTGCACGCCGGCGGACTTCACGGTGCCGATCGTATAGCGCCCCTGCACGAAGAAGCCCGCCTTGTGCGTGACGAAGACGCTGTCGGCGCCCGCGCCGTCGGGCAGGGTGTCGGCGACCACGAAGGTGCCGTCCTGGAACAGGCCGCCCAGCTGCTTCATGGCGGCGACGGTGTCGGCGTCCTTGTTGCCGACGAACTCACCGCTGTCGCTGTACGGCGAGGCGACGCCCTGCGACGAGAGCCAGCTCCAGTGCGTGGCCCAGTAGTTCCAGAACATCGAGCCGGTCAGCTTCTTGTCGTGCAGCTTCGCGTTCATCTCGAGGTACTTGTCGGTGGTCCACTCGCCGTTCTCCGCGAGCGTGGCCGGGTCCTCGGTGATCCCGGCGGTCTTCAGCGCCTCCTTGTCGTACCAGAGCACGTCGGGGTTGGAGTCGTTGGGGGCGGCGTAGATCTCGCCGTCGTTCTCAGCGGCGCCGAACAGGCCGGGGAAGAAGTCGTCGACCTTGGTCTTGCTGTCCTTGGACTCCATCAGCGACTTCAGCGGCATCAGGCGCTTGGATGCCACGAACTGACCGATCATGTCGTCGCCGACGTAGAAGACGTCGGGGGCCGTGTTGCTGGTCAGCTGCGCGAGCAGCTTGGAGTGGTAGTCGCCGTAGCCGGCGACGGGCTGGAACTTGACCTTGATGTCGGGGTGCCGCTTCATGAAGTCGGCGTTGAACTCCTTGTAGCGGGTGAGCTCGTCGGCGCTGCCCCAGGTCGACCAGACGACCGTGGAGTTGCCCGCGGAGTCGGCGCCGCCGCCTCCGCCGCCTCCGCCGCTGCACGCGGCGAGGCCCAGAGTCAGCGCGGCAACCGCAATGCCGGCGAGGTACTTCCGTTTCGTCGAGCGGGACATGCCGCCACCTCTTTCATCCTTGGAAGAGCCGGGATTCCGGCAGATTCGATCGATTAGTATTCTGTATACAGAACACAGAAAAGTCAAGGGGCGTGACCATAACGAGATCCTCCTGCGGCGCCGGGGCTATCGTCGAACCATGCCGCTTCTCGTCACCGTGCCCAACGAACGTCTTGCCACGAACATCGGGGAGGTGCCGGCCGATGTCGACCTTCGGATCTGGGACATGCGGTCTCCGGCCCCGGCGGATCATCTCGACATCGTCGTCCCACCGTACATGGGCTCGACCGGCTCGCTGGAAGCGCTCGAGGGCCTCAGCGTGGGGCTCGTGCAGAGCCAGTCGATCGGCTACGACGGGGTCGACGAGATCCTGCCGGCCGGCATCCCGTTCGCGAATGCGGCGAGTGTGCATGAGACGGCGACCGCCGAGCTCGCCGTGGGGCTGATGATCGCCGCCCAGCGCCAGTTCCCGCGCTTCGCGGCCGCACAGCAGCGCGGCGAGTGGGCACCGGTCTTCGCCGACAGCCTGGCCGACCGGCGTGTGCTGCTGGTCGGCTTCGGCGGAGTCGGAAAGGCCATCGCCCAGCGCCTGGCGCCCTTCGAGGTGAGCATCACAGCCCTGGCGCGCAGCGCCCGGAACGAGCACGTCGAGGGGCTCGGCGACGTCGCCGTGCACGGCATCGATGAGCTGCCTGCGCTGCTACCGGATGCTGAGATCGTCGTTCTGAGCCTGCCGGGGAATGCGGAGACGCACCACCTGTTCGACGAGGCCATGATCGCGCGGATGGCCGCCGACGCCCTGCTGGTGAACGTCGGGCGCGGACCGCTGGTCGACACGGATGCCCTGCTCCCCGCCCTGCAGGAGGGAAGGATCCGTGCAGCGTCGGACGTCTTCGAGCAGGAACCGCTCCCTGAGGGGCATCCGCTCTGGAAGGCGCCGAACCTGATCATCTCGCCGCACAACGGAGGTGCGGCCACCGCGATGAACCCGCGGATGGCGCGACTCGTGCGTAGCCAGATCGAGCGGATGCTGGCGGGCGAAGACCCGCTGAACGTCGTCATCCCGGCGCGTTGAGACGGCGGGGAGTGGGGCTGCGAAGCAGTCCCTCTCCCCGGCGGCTCGACGCCGGCGGGACGCGTTAACGCAAAAGAGCCACCCATCAATGGGTGGCTCTTTCACAGAAGAAGTCCGGCGGTGTCCTACTCTCCCACAGGGTCCCCCCTGCAGTACCATCGGCGCTGTGAGGCTTAGCTTCCGGGTTCGGAATGTGACCGGGCGTTTCCCTCACGCTATGGCCGCCGAAACACTATTGACATGTATCAGGCAACATCACAACGAAAAGTGTGTGTTGTTGGTTCCCGACCGTACGTCGAGAACCACAAAGTGGACGCGTTCATCTCGCAGAAAGAGGAGTGTTATCAAGTCATCGGCTTATTAGTACCAGTCAGCTGCACGTGTTGCCACGCTTCCACATCTGGCCTATCAACCCAGTCGTCTGGCTGGGAGCCTCTCCACCCGAAGGTGATGGAAGTCTCATCTTGAGGCCGGCTTCCCGCTTAGATGCTTTCAGCGGTTATCCATCCCGAACGTAGCTAACCAGCGGTGCTCCTGGCGGAACAACTGGCACACCAGAGGTTCGTCCAACCCGGTCCTCTCGTACTAGGGTCAGATCCTCTCAAACTTCCTACGCGCGCAGCGGATAGGGACCGAACTGTCTCACGACGTTCTAAACCCAGCTCGCGTACCGCTT
>Ga0308161_1002750_pt1 | contig 18149 bp, 18 predicted proteins | sample PhyFR2_FD_201034 | JGI IMG/M metagenome (GOLD analysis project Ga0308161, IMG submission 201034) | Phyllosphere microbial communities from UC Gill Tract Community Farm, Albany, California, United States - DLSLF.R2 | ecosystem: Host-associated > Plants > Phyllosphere > Unclassified | place: USA...
GTTGCCGGCTATCGTGCTCGGCCTGAGCCTCTTCGCGACGAGCATGCGGCTCATGCGTGGGTCGGTCCTCGACACGCTCAATCAGGATTGGGTGCGCACGGCATACAGCAAGGGCCTCTCGCGAGGCCGGGTCATCCCGGTGCACGTGCTGCGCAACTCGCTCATTCCCGTGATCACGAACTCGGCGACGAACTTCGGTGTGCTGCTGGTGGGCGCGACCGTGACCGAGTTCATCTTCAACATCCCAGGGGTGGGAAACACCCTGTTCCACGCGACGCTGAAGCACGAGGGGCCGACGATCGTGTCGTTCGTGACGGTCTTCGTGATCATCTACGTTCTCGTCAACCTGCTCGTGGATCTGCTCTACGGACTGCTCGACCCGAGGATTCGCTATGTCAGTTGAACCATCCGATCACTTCGTCGCCGCTGTGACGAAGGCCCCCGCCAAGACCGATGCCGTCGTCGTTTCGGGAAAACCCGCGAGCCTCTGGCGCGATGGCTGGCACGATCTGCGTCGTCGTCCGATGTTCTGGATTTCCCTGGTCATCATCGGGGTCGTCCTGCTCATGGCTGTCTGGCCGACCTTGTTCACTCAGACGCCGCCGAACAATCAGTGCGAGCTCAGCAACTCCAACGGTGGCCCTGCCGCCGGGCATCCGCTCGGCTTCACATTCCAGGGTTGCGACATCTATGCGCGCATCGTGTGGGGCTCCCGCACCTCGCTGAGCGTCGGTCTGATCTCCACGATCATCGGCTCCGGCATCGGACTGGTCATGGGCGCGCTTGCCGGATACTACGGCGGTTGGGTCGACGCAGTGCTGTCCCGCATCGGGGACATCTTCTTCTCGATCCCTTACGTGCTGGCAGCTGTCGTCGTCATGACCGTGTACTCGGACTTCCGCAACGTGCTGACGCTGTCGATCGCGATCGGTGGCTTCGCGTGGGCCTCGACCGCACGTGTCGTCCGTGCCGAGATTCTGCGAGTGCGCCAGGCGGAGTTCGTCACGGCATCGCGCGCGCTGGGATTGTCGCGCTTCCGCACGTTGCTGTCGCACGTGCTGCCGAACGCGATCGCCCCGTTGCTCGTGCTCGCGACGCTCGCGCTCGCAGGCGCGATCGTCGCCGAGGCCACACTGACATTCCTCGGTGTCGGGCTCGGCGGAGGTGCAGGTGGTGACGTGATGTCGTGGGGCAAGGACATCAGTGATGCCCAGACGTCACTGAGAATCGCGCCGATGTCGCTCATCTACCCCTCTCTCGCGCTCACGATCACCGTGCTCGCGTTCATCATGCTGGGCGAACTCATCAGAGACGCTCTCGATCCGAAGGCGAGGGCACAGCGATGAGCGTTCACGCACAGCAGTCCACCGAACCGATTCTGAGCGTGCGCGACCTCAAGGTCGCGTTTCGCGGGCAGGCCGGACCCCGTGAGGTGCTCCACGGGATCTCCTTCGACGTCCACGCCGGCGAGACCGTGGCCATCGTGGGTGAGTCGGGTTCCGGCAAATCCACCACAGCGGCTGCGATCATCAACCTGCTCCCGGGGACGGGAACGGTGACCGGTGGCAGCGTCACGCTGGACGGTCGCGAGCTGACGACGCTCAACCGCCGTGAGATCGAGGAGGTCCGGGGCAAGGACGTCGGTTTCGTGCCGCAGGACCCGATGGCAAGCCTCAACCCCGTCTGGTCGATCGGTTTCCAGGTCAAAGAAGCGGTCCGCGCGAACGGCCTGGCTGCCGGGCGCAGTGAGGTTCGAGATCGTGCTGTCGAGGTGCTGCAGCAGGCCGGGCTCGCGGATGCCGAGCGCCGCCTGCACCAATACCCGCACCAGTTCTCGGGGGGTATGCGCCAGCGAGCACTGATCGGCATCGGTCTGGCGGCTGACCCGAAACTCCTGATCGCCGACGAGCCGACCAGCGCGCTCGACGTCACGGTCCAACGCGTGATCCTCGATCACATGGCATCGTTGACGCGTGATCGAGGCACTGCGGTGCTGCTCATCACGCATGATCTCGGTCTTGCGGCCGAGCGTGCGGAGCGGATCATCGTGATGAACGGCGGTGACATCGTAGAGGCCGGTCCCAGTCGCGCGATTCTCGAGAATCCGCAGCATCCGTACACGAAGCGGCTGGTCGGCGCTGCGCCGAGCATCGCCTCGCAGCGGATCCAGGCGATCGTCGAGGACCGCGGCGTCAGGACGGTCGAAGACCTCTCCGACACTCCTCCGACAGTGCGGGTCGCCGGGTTGACGAAGGACTATCGGATCCGGCAGGGTAACTTCCGCAGTGAGGCGTTCCGTGCCGTCGACGACGTCACGTTCGATATCCCGAAGGGCAAGACGCTCGCGCTGGTCGGAGAATCGGGTTCGGGGAAGTCGACCGTCGCGAAGATGCTGCTGAAGCTCGAGGAACCGACGTCCGGTCTCATCGAGATCGACGGTCAAGACGTCTCGCACCTCTCGAACGCGCAGTCGTTCGGGCTTCGGCGGCGTATGCAGCCGGTATTCCAAGACCCGTACGGATCGATGGATCCGCTGCGCAACATCGGCAATACCATCGCGGAGCCGTTGAACATCCACGGCGTGGGCGACCAGTCGTCCCGACGGGACCGGGTGCTCGAGCTCCTCGACCAGGTGTCGCTGCCTCGGGAGCTGTCGACGAGGTATCCGAACGAGTTGTCGGGCGGTCAGCGTCAGCGAGTCGCGATCGCGCGCGCGCTCGCACTCAAGCCGGACATCGTCGTGCTCGACGAGGCGGTCTCGGCTCTGGACGTGCTCGTTCAGGACCAGATCCTCAAGCTGCTCGCTGAGCTGCAGTCGGAGCTTGATCTGACGTATCTCTTCATCACGCACGACCTCGCGGTCGTGCGTGTCTCCAGCGACTTCGTCTGCGTCATGGAGCGAGGCAAGCTCGTGGAGCAGGGAACCGTGGACGAGATCTTCGCCAATCCGCAGCAGGAGTACACGGACCGCCTGCTCAAGGCGATCCCCGGTGTATCGATGTCGCTGGGAGGCCAGGCATAGTGACGGCGGCTCCCGCACCCGAGGGCGCACGCACATACCGTGCACCTTCGGGTGTCGTCACCATGGTCTTGACCGGCCTGCTCGCGCTGTTCCTGCTCGGGGATGCCGTGGTCAGGGGCGGGTGGGGTCCTATGCTGCTGCTCGCACCATGGGTCCTGCTCGGTCTCTGGGTCGTGTATCAGATCAGCTTCGTGTCACATGTGCGGGTCACCGGCGAAGGCGTTCTCGTGCAGAATCTGCTGCGTCGTACTGCATTCGGGTGGAGTCAGGTGCGCGACATCGATCTGCGCTGGCAGCTCGTGTTCTCGCTGCAGGACGGCACCGACCTCACGAGCTTCGGCGGTCCGGCTCACGCTCGCCCACGCCGGAGCCGTATGCGCGATGAGGATGCGCGGACGGTGCCAACCGGCTTCCGTGATCTCGCGGACATCCGCGACCGCTGGCAGGCAGCTGACGTGACGGCGGACCAGGCGATCCGTCGCTCCTGGGACTGGAAGGCATTGGGGGCACTAGGCGTGATCCTGGTGTGTGCGGCCGTCTCGGTATGGCTTGTCGAGGCCTCCTGAGAGCCGCCTGCTCTCGCCGTCCCTCCCGCCGACGAACGCACGCGAGAGCGACGCTGTGCCCCTCACGCGGACGCGTGAGGGGCACAGCGATCGCGTCTCCGGCACCTCGCAGGACCGCGCAGTCAAGCGCTACGACTCACGAGCATGAGCACCGGGTGTGCCGGAAGGGCCGGCTCATGACGAGGGGCGGAGCATGGGCGGTCACTGATACGACTGGAAGTACCAGCCGCCCGTTCCCGGAACGCAGGGGCTCGCCCTGCCACCTCCGCGAACGAAATCGGTGCGGTCCGCATTGCACTGCTGCGGCGACGAGTACGGCCCGAACTCGCTTGCGGAAGCGGGTGTCACGCCGAACAGCGTGATCCCCGCAGCGACTGCGATGGCGACGCCCAGTTTGGCTCCGCGATTCTTCTTCATCAGCTATTCCCTCCATATGCGGCATCGATGGAGGTACCAAGAGTAGGGGAGTGCGTGCGGGAATGCATAGGGCGCCGAGTCAGCCGGGCAGGCCGAAGAGCTCCGGCCACGTCGCCGCCGCCCACGGGTAGCCGACGAACACCGTCGCGTCGATCAGGAAATGCGCGACGAGGAACGGCATCAGTCGCCCGCTGCGCTGGAACAGCCATCCGAACAGCAGACCCATGGCGAGGTTGCCGATGAAGGCGCCGGGCCCCTGGTAGAGGTGGTAGCTCGCACGCAGCAGCGATGTCGCGATGATGATGCTCCACGGGCCCCACCCGAGCTGCCGCAGACGCGCGAACAGGTAACCGAGCACGACGAACTCCTCCTGCAGCGAGGCGCGCGCCGCGGCGAGCAGGAGCACCGGCACCGTCCACCAGTACGCGTCGAGCCCGGCGGGATTCACGGCGACGAAGAGGCCGGATGCGCGACCGACCAGGTACAGGCCGAGGCCCGGGATCCCGATGGCTGCGACGAGCAGCACGCCCCGTCCGATGTCGGGGACGACCCGGGTGCCGTCGAGCCCCAGGCGGCCGAGGTGCGGCCGCGAGGACTGCCAGAGCAGGAAGCAGACCAGCAGAACCGGGACGAGGGAGAACCCGATCGAGAGCACCTGGTAGATCAGGTCGAAGATCTCGCGGTCGCTGCGCGACGGGTTCAGCGTGGCCGTCTGATCGGCCAGCGGAGTGACGTCGGTGAGGCGATAGGCGAGCTGCACGACCGCATAGACGGCCGACTGGCCGAGGCCGAGAGCCAGCACGATGCCGATCTCCCACCAGATGCGGGCTCGCGAGGGCTCGGCAGTCGGGAGGAGGCTCATGGCACCATCGATCGTACGCGCGCCGCGTGCATCACTGCGGCATCGGCGCATGTACTTCTGCCGCCCACTCGCGTACGAGCTGCCTTTCCTCGGGGGTGCAGATGTAGCCGTAGCCGTACTCGCGACCGTCGAAGGTCAGAGTCCACAGATCCAGGTAGGTCAACGCGTAGCAGTCGGCGAACGACTCGCTGTTCCCTTGGAAATGACCCTGCTCGACGAGAAGGGCCGCAGTTCCCAACTCGGAGCCGTGCGCATCGCTGTCGGCGCGCATGTAGAGGTGCGTCAGCTCATGCAGCACGACCTCGCGCATCGCCAGGTCGCCGCCGAGCTGGCTCTCCGGAGCGAGGTGCACCGCGAGCGGCTCGTCCGAGACGCATCCGATGGTGACTCGACCCTCGTCCGCCCGTCGGGAGGTCGCGCACTGCGTGTCCGCGTCCCAGGCGATGTCGATGAATCCCTGGCCTGCCTCGTCGACGATCGCCTCGGTGACCGAGCCCGAGACGTTCGTCCGCCGGGTTGCGGCGTCGGCGATCCTCTGCTCGAGCGTCTCCCTGATGCTCCTGGCCTCATTCGCGTACTGCGCGACCGAGGCGTCGGTGAGGCCGGGGTCGGCGATGTTCGTCTCCACACGCTGGAACCTCACGACGTCGGCGACCAGGGGAGCCACGGGGTTGCTCTCGATCTGGGCGTAGAGCTCGTCGTACCTGCTCCGCTCCGCATCGAAAGCCGCCAGGGAGTCGTCGCGAGCCGTGGTGCCCTCGCTCGTCGGACGATCGCTCGTCGACTGATCCTGCGTCGAGGGTCCGATGAGCAGCCCTCCGACGAACACGATCCCGACGATGACGACACCCAGCAGCGCGAGACCGCCGCATCCGAGAAGCGCGCACAGGCCGCCGCGTCCGCGACGCGGACTCGGAGCCGCGGCAGGTGGCATCGCAGGAGCAGCGCTCATCGCCGCCCGCGCCGACGGGTTGACCTGGAAGATCCATTCGCGCAGCTGCGGATAGCACGCGGGATGACCCAGGATCAGCGGATGCAGATCTCCCCGGCGTGCGGCTATGTCTGCGAGTCGAGCAGGTGGCGTCGCCGGGTTCTGCGCGGCGGCGAGGTCGGTGTCGTACATCGGGTCCCCCATGCGGTCACGGTATCGCACTGCCCAGGGGACAGGGGGACAGGAGCCGTTCAGCCAGGATTCACGAGGGTGCGATAGGCTGTCCCGTCGGCTTCTCGACAAAAACCCACACTCTTTAGGACTCCTGCATGGCGCACGCCCTCCGCTCTGACCTCCGCAACGTCGCAATCGTCGCGCACGTCGACCACGGCAAGACCACTCTCGTCGACGCCATGCTGCGTCAGACGGGCTCCTTCGGCGAACACGCCCACGTCGATGAGCGTGCCATGGACTCGAACGACCTCGAGCGCGAGAAGGGCATCACGATCCTCGCCAAGAACACGGCGATCACCTACAAGGGCAAGCACGCCCAGGGCAAGGAGATCACGATCAACGTGATCGACACCCCCGGCCACGCCGACTTCGGCGGTGAGGTCGAGCGCGGCCTCTCCATGGTCGACGGCGTCGTGCTGCTCGTCGACGCGAGCGAGGGCCCGCTCCCGCAGACCCGCTTCGTGCTCCGCAAGGCCCTCGAGTCGAAGCTGCCGGTCATCCTGCTGGTCAACAAGACCGACCGCCCCGACGCGCGTATCGCCGAGGTCGAAGAAGAGGCGCACGATCTGCTGCTCGGTCTCGCCTCCGACCTCGTCGACGACGTTCCCGACCTCGACGTCGACGCACTGCTCGACGTGCCTGTCGTGTACGCGTCCGGTCGCGCCGGCGCGGCGTCGCAGAACCGTCCGGCCGACGGTTCGCTGCCCGACAACGACGACCTCGAGCCGCTCTTCGAGGCGATCCTCCAGCACGTCCCCGCCCCGTCGTACGACGACGAGGCCCCGCTGCAGGCCTGGGTCACCAACCTCGACTCCAGCCCCTTCCTCGGTCGTCTCGCGCTGCTGCGCGTCTTCAACGGCACGCTCAAGAAGGGTCAGACCGTCGCCTGGGTCCGAGCCGACGGCACGCACCAGAACGCGCGCATCACCGAGCTGCTGAAGACCCGTGCGCTCGAGCGCTACCCCGCCGAAGACGCAGGGCCCGGCGACATCGTCGCCATCGCCGGTTTCAGCGACATCACGATCGGCGAGACCATCGCCGACCCCGAGGATGTCCGTCCGCTGCCTGCGATCACGGTCGACGACCCCGCCATCTCGATGACGATCGGCACCAACACCTCGCCCCTCATGGGCAAGGTGAAGGGCCACAAGCTCACGGCGCGCATGGTCAAGGACCGTCTCGACAAGGAGCTCATCGGCAACGTCTCGCTCAAGGTCGTCGACATCGGACGCCCGGATGCGTGGGAGGTGCAGGGCCGAGGCGAGCTCGCTCTCGCCATCCTGGTCGAGAACATGCGTCGCGAGGGCTTCGAGCTCACCGTCGGCAAGCCGCAGGTGGTCACGAAGAAGATCGACGGCAAGACCTACGAGCCCTTCGAGCACCTCACGATCGACACGCCGGAGGAGCACCTCGGCGCGATCACGCAGCTGCTCGCGAACCGCAAGGGCCGCATGGAGAACATGACGAACCACGGCACCGGCTGGGTGCGCATGGAGTTCATCGTCCCGTCGCGTGGTCTCATCGGCTTCCGCAGCGAGTTCCTCACCACGACGCGCGGCACCGGAATCGCGAACGCGATCTCGCACGGCTACGAGCCGTGGGCCGGTTCCATCACGACCCGTCAGAACGGCTCGATCGTCGCCGACCGCCAGGGAGTGGTCACGCCGTTCGCGATGATCGCGCTGCAGGAGCGCATGTCCTTCTTCGTGCAGCCCACGCAGGAGGTCTACGAGGGCATGGTCATCGGCGAGAACTCTCGTGCCGACGACATGGACGTCAACATCACCAAGGAGAAGAAGCTCACCAACATGCGTGCGGCGAGCTCCGACACCTTCGAGTCGATGACGCCTCCGCGCCAGCTCACTCTCGAGGAGAGCCTCGAGTTCGCGCGTGACGACGAATGCGTCGAGGTCACGCCCGAGGTCGTGCGCATCCGCAAGGTCAACCTCGACGCGAACACCCGCGCGCGGGAGACCGCGAGGATGAAGCGTCAGGACGCCAGCGTCTGAGAATCGCCTGCGAAAAGGGCCCTGCACCGCCGAAATGGCTGGTGCAGGGCCCTTTCCTCATGAAGCGCACAGGTGGCACGTTGCAGAATCGTTACCTTGCGCCTGGGGCGATCTCCCGATGAGTGTCCCGCGATGGGCGTACGACCACCCGAAAGTCACACCCCCATGCTTCACACTTCCCGTGCCCTTCGGCGCGCCAACGCCGCCGCCGATGCCCGGAACGCCATCACCGCCCGCCGTCCGAAGCTGATCCTCGGCACCATCACCGGAGGCGTGCTCGGACTCGCCCTGACCGTCGGCATGGTCTCGGCGCCGGCAGCAGGCGCCGAGATGCCGGATGCGGTCGCCAGCGTCGCGTCGTTCGTCACCGGTGCGGAGGAGACGCCCGCGAAGAGCGTCGACGACTCCGCGCTCACGATGGTCGCGGCGAAGGATGCCGTCGCCGCAGCCGAGGCGGTGAACGCCGAGGTCGCAGCGTCGGGTCTCGACCTCGGTGCCGCGCCGGCATCCGTCGACACCTCCGACGTGACCACCTGGGTCGGTCAGCTCGCGGACCGCGACGGCCTCTCGCACCGCGAGCTGTCGAGCCTCACGGCCTACACGGTGACCGGTATCGAGGAGATCACCGCCGAGACGGCAGCGCTCCAGCAGTCGTACACGACGGCGCAGGAGACGAAGGCGGCCGCAGACGCCGCTGCCGCCCAGGCGGCTCAGGAGGCTGCAGTGCTCGCGCAGACCAACACGGTCGACGGCGCGAAGGCGGCGGCCCGCGACATCGCCGCGAGCGAGTACGGGTGGGGCGAGGACCAGTTCTCCTGCCTGAACTCGCTGTGGACCAAGGAGTCGGGCTGGAACTACCAGGCCTACAACGCCTCCGGCGGCGCGACGGGCATCCCGCAGGCTCTGCCCGGCAGCAAGATGGCGTCCGCCGGCTCCGACTGGCAGACCAACGCGGCCACGCAGGTCCGCTGGGGCCTGGGGTACATCTCGTCGGTCTACGGCACGCCGTGCAGCGCCTGGTCGCACTCGCAGTCGGTCAACTGGTACTGAGCGGGTCGCGCGCGCGGCGCCCGCTCCGGGCTCAGCGCAGCTCGGAGACGAGCACGGCCCTGGTGTCGGCAGCCGTCGCCTCGAACACGTGGGGGGCATCTCCCGGGTAGGAGAGGTAGTCGCCCGGGTTCAGCAGCACCGGCTCGTCGACGGGGCCGATCTGCGCCTGACCGGAGAGCAGGATGACGTGTTCGGTGGTTCCGGCATGGTGCGGATCGGAACGGCGGGGGTCGCCCGGTTCGGCGGTGATGAGGTAGATGTCCCGCCGGGCCCCGGGCGGGCTCGCGGACAGCAGCGTGGCGCTGTAGTCCGCGGCTGACGACGGCACTCCGGCGAGGTCTGCGGCCCGGATCAGGGTCGGCGCGTTGGTCTGTTCGTCGACGAGTACGGCGAACGGCACCCCGAGCGCGACGCCCAGCGCCCACAGCGTCTCGACGCTGGGGTTGCCCGATCCGGATTCGAGCTGCGAGACGGTCGCCTTGGAGATGCCGGCGCGACGGCCGAGCTCCGAGACCGACAGGCCTGCGCTCTCACGCTCTCGTCGGAGCGTGCGTGCGATCCGGGTGCGGAGATCTTCCATGTGTTCATCATGCCAAACGATCGTTCGCTTGACTATCCGGTCGGTCCTGTTCATGATGATGATCATGTGTTCAGTGAATCGAACGATCTGCCGGTGAGCGCGGAACGCGAGGTGTGGCGCGAAGCGCTCGGCGTCATGCTCGCGACGAGCGCGTACGGCGTCTCGTTCGGCGCGCTCGCCGTGGCCTCGGGCCTCGACGTGTGGCAGGCATGCGTCCTGAGTCTGCTGATGTTCACCGGCGGGTCGCAGTTCGCCTTCGTGGGCGTCTTCGCTGCCGGGGGAGTGTCGGCGCTTCCCTCGGCGATCGCCTCCGCCGTGCTGCTCGGAGTACGCAACGTGGCGTACGGGATGCGCATGGCTCCGATCGTCGGCACGACCCCCGCCCGCCGGGTCGTCGCCGCCCCCTTCACGATCGACGAGTCGACGGCCGTGGCGATCTCCCAGGACGACCCTCGCCTGCGCCGGGTGGGGTTCTGGGTCACCGGGGTCGGCATCTTCCTCGGATGGAACCTCACCACCCTGATCGGTGCGCTCGTCGGCGATGTCCTCGGCGATCCTCGGAGCTGGGGGCTGGATGCCGCGGCCGCCGCCGCCTTCCTCGCGCTGCTGTGGCCTCGACTGAAGGAGCGCCAGGCGATCGCGGTGGGCATCGCGGCCGCGATCGTCGCCGCGGCGCTCACTCCGATGCTCATGCCCGGCCTGCCTGTCCTGGTCGCGGCCGTGGTGGCCGTCGTCGTCGGATGGTTCGACTGGTTGGGGCGGAAGCCGTCGGTGCGCGTCGTCGACGACGGAGGAGCGCTGTGAGCGTCTGGAGCGCGATCCTGCTGGCCGCGCTGCTCTGCCTCGGGCTGAAGGCGACCGGGTACCTGGTGCCGACCCGAGTGCTCGAGGCTCCGCGTCCTGCGCGCATCTCCGACCTGCTGACGGTCGCGCTGCTCGCCGCCCTCGTGGCGGTGCAGAGCCTCGGTGCCGGTCAGGCGGTGATCGTCGACGCGCGGGTCCCCGCGCTGCTCGTCGCGGCCGGCCTGCTCTGGCTGCGACAGTCATTCCTCGTGGTCGTGGTCGCTGCTGCCGCCGTGGCCGCCGTGCTGCGTCTGCTCGGGCTCGCCGCGTGAGCGAGGAGGGGGCGCACCGCGCGTAGGATCGTCTGGTGCGTAACGGTTGGATCTCCCGGGTGCTGTCCTGGATCGCCGCGGCCCTCGTCGGCGGCGTGTTCGGTGTCGCCGGCACCATCGGCCACAGCCTGATGTGGGGCCCGCTGCCCGTCGGCCTGGTCGTCGGCGCCATCGCCTGCGCGGCGATCCTCGTGGCGATCCGCGCCCTCACGCACGACCGGGGGGCGACACTGGCTGCCGGTCTCGGGATGCTGGGCATGCTCGTGCTCATCTCGGGGGTCGGCCCCGGTGGCTCGGTGGTGGTGGAGGACACGCTGAGCGGACGGATCTGGATCTACCTCGTCGCCGGTCTCGTGCTGCTCACCGTGGCCTGGCCGCGTCTGTCTCGGATGCCGGTGGGCGATCGGACCGGCAGCGAGTCGTAGACTGGAGGGGTGACGTATGTGATCGCCCTTCCGTGCGTCGATGTCAAGGACCGCGCCTGCATCGACGAGTGCCCCGTTGACTGTATCTACGAGGGTGAACGCTCGCTGTACATCCACCCCGACGAATGCGTCGACTGCGGTGCGTGCGAGCCGGTGTGCCCCGTCGAGGCGATCTACTACGAAGACGATCTGCCCGACGAATGGCAGGACTACTACAAGGCCAACGTCGAGTTCTTCGACGAGGTCGGCTCGCCCGGCGGTGCGGCGAAGGTCGGCGTCATCGCGCACGACCACCCCATCATCGCCGCGCTCCCGCCTCAGGGCGAGTAGTCCGTGAGCGTCCGCGACCTCGCAGACTATCCCTGGGATTCCGTCGCCCCGTATCGCGAGCGGGCGGCGCTGCACCCGCGCGGGATCGTCGACCTCTCGGTGGGTTCGCCCGTCGACCCCACGCCTGAGCTGATCCGTCGGGCGCTCGCCGACGCGACCGACGCGCACGCCTACCCGCAGACCGTCGGCACGCCCGCGCTGCGCGAGGCGATCGTCGAGTGGTACCGGCGCCGCCGGGGTGTGCCCGATCTCACGACCGACAACGTGCTCCCCACGATCGGCTCCAAAGAGCTGGTCGCCCTGCTGCCCACCCTGCTGGGCCTGGGCGCGGGTGACATCGTCGTGCATCCGCGCATCGCGTATCCGACCTACGAAGTCGGTGCGCGCGTGGCGGGTGCGACGCCCGTCGCCGCCGACGAACCGGCGGACTGGCCTGAGGGCACGAGACTCGTCTGGATCAACACCCCCGGCAACCCCGACGGACGCACCTGGACGGTCGAGGAGCTGGCCGTCGCCGTCGATCGGGCACGGGAGCTCGGTGCAGTGCTCGCCAGCGACGAATGCTACGCGGAGCTCGGCTGGGACGGCCGCTGGGCGAGCGAGAGCATCCCCTCGATCCTCGACCCCCGCGTGACCGGGGGCAGCAGGGCGAATCTGCTCAGCGTCTACTCCCTGAGCAAGCAGTCCAACCTCGCCGGCTACCGAGCGGCCTTCGTCGCCGGATGCGCGCGCATCGTGGGCGAGCTGCTCACGGCCCGCAAGCACCTGGGACTCATGCCGCCGGAGCCCGTGCAGCACGCGATGGCGGTGGCACTGGGCGACGACGCGCACGTCGCCGCGCAGAAGGAGCTGTACCGGACCCGGCGTGACGCGCTGCGGCCGGCGCTGGAGGCAGCGGGCTTCCGGATCGACGGTTCCGAGGCGGGGCTGTACCTCTGGGCGACCGAGGATCAGGACGCGTGGGCGAGCATCGCGAGGCTCGCGGACCTCGGCATCCTCGCCGGTCCTGGGCCGTTCTACGGACCGCACTCGACCCGGCACGTGCGGCTCGCGCTCACCGCGCCGACCGAGCGGATCATGGAAGGCGCACGCCGTCTCCGGGAGCATGCCCTGTAGACAATCCCCCCAGACGCATCGTTCTTTTGTGCCTTGTCACAGTAGGCCGATGTGCCTACTAGGCTGTAAAGGCGATTTCGGTCGTGGATCGACGATCTCGATCCGGCCTGGCGCACAGCGCCGAGACATCGCCATATCCGGCTTTGAAGAAGAACCCACGAGGAGGTCCGCGTGAGCGCAGCGGCAGAGCAGCAGCCCATCGCGAAGCTGTCGATCGGTGAGACCACCGCAGAGTTCCCGATCGTGCGCGGCACGGCAGGGAACGACAGCATCGATCTGTCGACCCTGACGAAGCAGACGGGGTACACGGGACTCGACTACGGGTTCGTCAACACCGCATCGACGAAGTCCGCGATCACCTTCATCGACGGCGACCAGGGCATCCTGCGCTACCGCGGGTATCCGATCGAGCAGCTGGCCGGCAAGACGAGCTACCTCGAGGTCGCCTGGCTGCTGATCTACGGCGAACTGCCCTCCGCCGGTGAGCTCGCGGAGTTCGACGAGAAGATCCGTCGCCACACTCTGCTGCACGAAGACCTCAAGCGCTTCTTCTCGGCACTGCCGCACACCGCGCACCCGATGTCGGTGCTGTCGTCGGCCGTGGCCGCCCTCTCGACCTACTACGAGGGCGAGACCGACCCGCACAACCCCGAGCATGTGGAGCTCAACACGATCCGCATGCTCGCGAAGCTGCCGGTGATCGCGGCGTACGCCCACAAGAAGAGCGTCGGACAGGCATTCCTGTACCCCGACAACTCGCTCGGCTTCGTCGAGAACTTCCTGAAGCTGAACTTCGGCGTCCTGTCAGAGCCCTATGAGATCAACCCGGTGATGTCGAAGGCGCTCGAGCTGCTGCTGATCCTGCACGAGGACCACGAGCAGAACGCGTCGACCTCGACGGTCCGCCTGGTCGGCTCCACCGGTGCGAACCAGTTCGCCTCGGTCTCCGCCGGCATCCAGGCGCTCTCCGGGCCCCTGCACGGCGGGGCGAACGAGGCGGTGCTCACCATGCTCGGCCAGATCCGCGATTCGGGACAGAGCGTGTCCCGCTTCGTCGAGCGGGTGAAGAACAAGGAAGAGGGCGTGAAGCTGATGGGCTTCGGGCACCGGGTCTACAAGAACTACGACCCGCGCGCCAAGCTCGTCAAGGAGGCCGCGGGAGAGGTGCTCGCCGAACTCGGCGTCACCGACCCGCTGCTCGACCTCGCTCAGGAGCTCGAGGAGATCGCTCTCGCCGACGACTACTTCAAGGAGCGTCGTCTGTACCCGAACGTCGACTTCTACACCGGCGTGATCTACAAGGCGATGGGCTTCCCGACGCGCATGTTCACGGTGCTGTTCGCGATCGGCCGTCTGCCCGGCTGGCTCGCCCAGTGGCGCGAGCTGCAGCTCGACCCGCAGACCAAGATCGGTCGCCCGCAGCAGCTGTACACGGGTTCGCCCGAGCGCACCTTCCAGACGCTCTGACGCGGCGCACATGCCCGTCGTCAGCGCCGAGGCCGTCGTGCCTGTCGACCCGGCGACCGCCTTCGCGGTCTCCCAGCTGACCGGTGCGGTTCGGCGGCGCTGGGATCCCTTCATCAGCGAGCAGCACTTCCTCGACGGGGCGGATGTCGCGGCGAAGGGGGTGCGCACGTTCACGAGACAGCGCTTCGGCCTCTCGATGGTGAGTCGCTACGTCTCCTACGCGCCTCCCACGAACGTCGGCATGGTGATGGAGCGCGGACCCTGGTTCTTCGCGAAGCTCGGCGGAGGATGGCGGTTCACGGAGGTTCCCGAGGGAACACTGGCCGTGTGGAAGTACAACTTCTCCTGCCGCCCCGGGTGGCTGGCGCCCCTCGCGGAGTGGATCGGCGTGCGCGTGCTCGGTGCGGAGATCCGGCGGCGGCTCGACGGATTCGTCGAGGGATGCTCGGACCCCGAGGTCCTGGCGGCCGTGTCGCCCTGACAGTCGCACGGGGCGGACTGCGACACGCGCGATGCCTCGCCGACACGCCGAAGGCGGGTGCGCCGATGCCTGAGCATCGACGCACCCGCCTTCTCGGTGACTGGGGGTCAGCGGCCCTGCGAGCCGCCGCGGCCGCGACCGCCCTGGCCGGCGCGAGGCTGGCCGCCCTGGCGTGCTCCCGCCGTCGCTCCGCCCTGGGCTCCCTGACCACCCTGGCCGCCACGAGGGCGACGGCTGCGGCGGGACGGGGGAGTGGCGGCGGAGTTGCGCTCGCCGCCCGCGGGACGCTGCTTGGGCGCCTGGCGCTGCTGGGGGGCCTGCACCGGTGCCGGTCGCACGTGCGGGGCACGCTCCGGAACCAGCTCGGTGACCGCATCCGTGGTCACGGGCTCGAGAGCGGCAGTGATCGCGGCCTTGCGCAGCAGATCCTTCACGTCGCGACGCTGCTCCGGGAGCACGACCGTGACGACGGTTCCCGCTGCGCCCGCGCGGGCGGTGCGGCCCGAGCGGTGCAGGTACGCCTTGTGCTCCATGGGCGGATCCACGTGCACGACCAGGTCGACGTTGTCGACGTGCACGCCGCGTGCAGCGACGTCGGTGGCGACGAGCACGCGCACGCCTCCGTCGGCCGGGTCGGACGAGAACGCGCTGAGGTTGCGCTCGCGGGCGTTCTGCGACAGGTTGCCGTGCAGGTCGACCGAGGGGATCCCCGCGGCGGTGAGCTGCTTGGCGAGCTTCTTCGCCTGGTGCTTGGTGCGGGTGAACAGGATGCGGCGGCCGGTGCCGGAGGCGAGGTCGCGCACGAGAGTCGTCTTGTTGTCGGTCGAGTCGACGACGAGCACGCGGTGCGTCATCTCGCCGACGGGCACGCTCTCCTCGTCGACCTCGTGGCTCACCGCGTTCGAGAGGAAGCGGCGGGCGAGCGTGTCGATGCCGCGATCGAGGGTCGCGCTGAACAGCAGACGCTGGCCGCCGGCCGGGGTGGCGGTCAGGATGCGGGTGACGCCGGGCAGGAATCCGAGGTCGGCCATGTGATCGGCCTCGTCGAGCACGGTGACCTCGACGGCGTCGAGCTGCACGATCCGCTGCTTCATCAGGTCTTCGAGGCGGCCGGGGCACGCGACGACGATGTCGACGCCGTTGCGCATCGCGGTCTCCTGCGGGCGCTGGCTCACACCGCCGAAGACGGTGGTGACGCGCAGGCCCTTGGCCTCGGCGAGCGGCGCGATGGTCGCGGCGATCTGGGTCGCGAGCTCGCGGGTCGGGGCGAGGACGAGGCCGCGCGGGTGGCCCGGACGGCCCTTGCGCGGCGAGGCGGAGAGGCGGGCGACGAGGGGGAGCGCGAAAGCGATCGTCTTGCCGCTGCCGGTGCGGCCCCGACCGAGGAGGTCGCGGCCGGCGAGGGAGTCGGGAAGCGTGTCGCGCTGAATGGCGAACGCCTCGGTCTTGCCGTCCTTCGAGAGGACGGCGGCGAGGTCGGCGGGCACGCCGAGATCGAGGAAGGAAGTCATGGGATATCTCCGAGAATGCACGCACGAACAGAAATGCCGGGTGCGGGAAGGTGGGCGACGGCGCGGGATCGCGCATCGTTTCGCCGTTCGAAATGGCCAGAACCAGGCAAGTGGTGCGGGAGCGTGTCGACGACGCAGACGCTTCGCAGAGCGAGGGGCGTCGGATTCACCCTAGCACGGGAGGTGCGGGGGAGCCTGGGAGCCCGGCATCCGCGGGTCGCGCGTGATCAGGCCGCCCGGCGCCTCAGGCGTGCAGTGCCTCGTTCAGCGTGACACCGACCCCTGCGCGACGCACGGCCTCGACCGCACCGCTGAGGGAATTGCGACGGAAGAGCAGACCGTCATGGCCCGACAGGTCGGCGCCCTTCACCGTCTTCCGTCCGCCCTCCGGCAACACCGGGCCGTCGACGAGCACGATCTTGGTGCCGGCGGTGACGTAGAGTCCGGCCTCGACGACGCAGTCGTCTCCGAGCGAGATGCCGATCCCGGCGTTCGCTCCCAGAAGGGTGCGCGCGCCGATCGAGACCCGATGCGAGCCGCCACCCGACAGCGTGCCCATGATCGAGGATCCGCCTCCGATGTCGCTGCCGTCGCCGACGACGACGCCCTGCGAGATGCGACCCTCCACCATCGAGGCGCCCAGCGTGCCGGCGTTGAAGTTCACGAAGCCCTCGTGCATCACCGTCGTACCCGGCGAGAGGTGGGCCCCGAGGCGCACGCGCGAGGCGTCGGCGATCCGCACCCCGGCAGGCTGCACGTAGTCGGTGAGGCGGGGGAACTTGTCGAGCCCCTGCACCTGGATTCCGGCGCGCTGCAGAAGGGGGCGCAGACGCGCCGCGTCGTCGGGATGCAGGGGACCGGCGTTCGTCCACGCCACGTTCGGCAGGTGGGCGAAGATGCCGTCGAGGTTGAGGTCGTTCGGGCGCACCGCGAGGTGCGACAGCGCGTGCAGGCGCAGGTAGGCGTCGACGGTCGAGGTCGGTGCGGCATCCAGGTCGATCTGCAGCTGCACGGGCTCGACGATGACGTTGCGCCGCTCGTCCGGGCCGGCCAGGGCCTCGACGCTCAGCAGCGCCGCCGCGGCGTCTCCGGCACCGGGCGCGACGGTCGACACCTCGGGGAACCAGGCGTCCAGAACCGTGCCGTCGCCGGCGATCGTCGAAAGTCCGGTACCCCACACGGTGCGTGCCTCAGTCATGCCTCCACGCTATCGCGACCCGATGCGCACACTCGCACAGATGTCGGTGTAACTAGGCTGGGGGCATGGTGCTCGATCTGACTGCGTCCTCTGTCGACCTGACCCGCGCGATCTGCGACATCCCGAGCGTCTCGGGTGACGAGACCGCCCTCGCCGACGCCATCGAGCAGTCGGTGTCGGGATACGACCACCTCGAGGTGATCCGACACGGCAACACCATCGTCGCCCGCACGAATCTCGGTCGTGCCCAGAGGGTCGCGATCGCGGGCCACATCGACACGGTGCCGATCAACGAAAACGTCCCCACCAGAGACGTCGAGATCGAGGGAGTCGCCTACCTGTGGGGGCGGGGAACGGTCGATATGAAGGGCGGCACGGCGGTGCAGCTCAAGCTCGCCGCCGAGCTCACCGAGCCCACGGTCGACATCACCTGGATGTGGTACGACAACGAAGAGGTGGAGGCGTCGAAGAACGGCCTCGCGCTGCTCGCCGCGGTGCGGCCCGATCTCTTCCAGGCGGATTTCGCGATCCTCGGCGAGCCGTCGAACGGCGAGGTCGAGGGCGGATGCAACGGCACCATGCGGGCGATCGTGCGCACGTCCGGTGTGCGGGCGCACGCCGCGCGCGCATGGATCGGTGAGAACGCGATCCATCGGGCCGCGCCCATCCTGGCTCGCCTCGCCGAGTACCGCGCCCGCGAGGTCGCGGTCGACGGTCTGCTCTATCGCGAGAGCATGAGCGCGGTGCGGATCAGCGGAGGGGTCGCCGGCAACGTCATCCCCGACGCCTGCGAGGTCGAGGTGAACTATCGGTTCGCGCCGAGCAAGTCGGCCGC
>Ga0308161_1002752_pt1 | contig 18140 bp, 15 predicted proteins | sample PhyFR2_FD_201034 | JGI IMG/M metagenome (GOLD analysis project Ga0308161, IMG submission 201034) | Phyllosphere microbial communities from UC Gill Tract Community Farm, Albany, California, United States - DLSLF.R2 | ecosystem: Host-associated > Plants > Phyllosphere > Unclassified | place: USA...
GACCGAGCTCGCGCAGGAGCGCGGGCGTGCCCTCTCCTCCGTGGCCGAATCGGAAATCCTCGCCGACCAGCACGGTCGAGACCCGGAGCGCATCGACGAGGATGCCGGTGACGAAGTCCTCGGCACTTCGGGAGGCGAACTCCGCGTCGAAGGTCAGCAGAAGGGTGGCGTCGAGAGCCAGCTCGCCGAGCAGCTCGAGCTTGCGGTCGACCGTGACCACGTTCTCGGGGCACCGATCGGGGCGGAGCACCGCGAGCGGGTTGCGGTCGAACGTGACCGCGACGGTGCGCAGACCGGACTCGGCGGCGACTTCGGTCAGACGGCGGATGACCGCGCGGTGCCCCGCGTGCACCCCGTCGAACTTGCCGATCGCGACGGCGGAGGCGCCGAAGTCGGTCGGCACCTCGTTCGGGTCGCGGAAGACGATCATGCGCCGACCTCGACGGATGCCCGTGCCTCGGTCGTCGCGACCGGTCGGTGGGTGCGGAGCCACCAGATGCCGAACACGGGAAGCACGAGCGGGATGAACAGGTACCCCCGACCGAACATCGACCACACGGTGTCGTGCGGGAACAGGTCGGGCAGGAAGATGCTCAGCGCACCGACCACCAGCACGCCGGTGAGTTCGAACACGATCGCCACCCAGGCCACGACGTACCAGCCGCGACGTCCGGCGAGCACGAGGGCGAGCGTGGCGAGGATGTACACGGCGGCGGCGAGCGCCGAGAGAGCGTAGGCCAGCGGCGCCTCGTCGAACTGCCGGAAGATCTGCACGAAGCTCCGACCGGTCGCGGCCAGCGCCATCACGGCGTAGACGATCACGAGGACGCGGCCGATGCCGGTCATCCGGGAGGTGGGGACGGTGGTGCTCATAGCGCCACCCATTCTAGTTCCGGGCCGGGGCACGGGATGCGCGCGCGGCGGGCATCCCGAGCGGATCAGGCGATCTGGATCGTCCAGATGACGTGCATGCGCCACACCATGATCGCAACGGCGAGGGCGGCGACCCCGAGGATGACGGTGCTCCAGCGACTGCGCTCCATGAGAGCCCAGAGCACGGCGCCGACGGGCAGCAGCACGGCCGAGACGAGGTAGACCCAGTACTCGAGCAGATCGCCGGTGGGAGGGTTGCCCGCCAGCGGCGCCACGATCGCGACGACCACCTGCACGACGAGCAGCAGCTCGACCAGGGCGAGTGCACCCACGGTGTAGTCGCTCGGGCGTCTGCCCGCGAAGCCGGCGACGAGGCAGAAGAGCCCCGCGACGACGGCGACGGCCACCTGCGCGAGAGTCAGCCACAGGATCATCGCTGCACCTCGGGCATGTTCATCACGCTCTTCAGGTCGGCGCCACGCTTCTCGACCACACCGACGAGGACGTCGTCCTCATCGATCGCGGCCGCGAGCGCACCGCCCAGACGCACCGCCTGCTGCGCGAGTCGCTTGCCGTGGCGGAGATCCCTCGCCTCGTCGTTCGACACCCGCAGGGCGTCGAGCACTCGGACGGCTGCGGCCGCAGGGGTGAGCAGGGCGGACTCGGTCACCGCATCCACCTGCACCGCATCTGCGACATCGAAGTCCCCGACGCGCGTGCGGCGCAGCGCCGTCAGGTGCCCGCCGACCCCGAGGTCGGCGCCCAGATCCCGGGCCAGTGAGCGGATGTAGGTGCCGGAGGAGCAGTCGACGACGACATCGAGGTCGAGGAAGCCGTCACCACGGCGCTCTCCGAGAACATCGAACCGAGAGACGGTGACCTCGCGCGCCGCGAGGACCACCTCCTCGCCGGCACGCACGCGATCGTATGCGCGGCGCCCGTCGACCTTGATCGCGGACACGGAGCTGGGCACCTGGGAGATCGCACCGGTGAGCGATGCGATGCCTGCGGCCACGCGCGCCGGAGTCACCGCAGTCCAGGCCTGCTCGGGGGCGCGGGTCAGGACATCGCCGTCTGCGTCATCGGTTGCCGTGGTCTGTCCGAGTCGGATCGTCGCCTCGTAGGTCTTGTCCGCGCCGACGATGAACGTGAGCAGCCTCGTGGCTCCTTCGACACCGATCACGAGCAGCCCCGTGGCCATCGGATCGAGCGTGCCCGCGTGCCCGACCTTGCGGGTGCCGAGCGCGCGGCGCGTGCGGGCGACGACATCGTGGCTGGTCAGCCCAGCAGGTTTGTCGACGAGGAGGATGCCGGGCGAGACCATCCCTCAAGCCTACGGTGCGCCCCGCCCCGCATCGGCACAGACACCGAGGGCCGTCGGCCGGTCTGTGCTCGACCCCGTTCGCCTAGGCTGTCGTGGGTGCGCTCGACTCCCCCTCCCGCCGATGCCGTGACGATGCCTCTTGCGCGCTGGTACGGCGACGCCGCACGCGACCTTCCGTGGAGACGACCCGAGTTCCACGACGAGTTCGGCGCCTGGGGGACGCTGGTCAGCGAGTTCATGCTCCAGCAGACCCCGGTGAATCGGGTGATCCCGCATCTGGAGGCATGGCTCGCCCGCTGGCCCACACCGTCGGCACTCGCTGCGGCGACGACCGCCGAGGTCGTGCAGCAGTGGGCGAACCTCGGCTATCCCCGCCGCGCACTCTGGCTTCACCGGGCGGCCGTCGAGATCACGGAACGCCACGACGGCGTCGTGCCGCGCGATGTGGAGGCTCTGCTCGGCCTGTCGGGGATCGGCGACTACACCGCACGAGCGGTCGCCGTGTTCGCGTACGCCGACCGTCACCCCGTCGTCGACACGAACACCCGCCGGGTGCTGGCCCGCGCGGTGCTCGGACAGGCGCAGCCCGGCTCCCCGTCCCGCCGTGACCTCGCCCTCATGGAGACGCTGCTTCCTGAGGACGCCGGGGAATCGGCCGTGTTCAACGCCGCGGCGATGGAGCTCGGCGCGACGGTGTGCACCTCAAGAGCACCTCGTTGCGAGATCTGCCCGCTCCTCGACGGGTGCGCTTGGGTGGCGGCCGGTCGGCCCGACACCGGCGATGCCCGTCGTCGTCAGGCGGCGTTCGAAGGGTCCGATCGGCAGGCGCGCGGGGCAGTGCTCAGGATCCTCCGGGATGCGGCACCGGACTCCGTGCCGCTCGATTCCGTACTGCCCGAGTGGCCGGACCCTCTGCAGCGGCACCGTGCCATCGACTCGCTCATCGCCGACGGGCTGGCCGAGGCCGACGGCGAGCTGATCTCTCTCCCCCGCTGAGAGCTCCCCGCGTCTGGCGCCGATCGGCCCGAACGGGAACGCTATCCGCCGATCCGATGCGCCAGGACCGTGAGCTCGACGCGCGTGCGCACGTCGAGCTTGCCGAAGACCCGGCCGAGGTGAACCTCGACGGTTCGCACCGACACGTGCAGCGCATCGGCGATGTCGCGGTTCGACGCACCCTCGACGACCAGCATGGCCACCTCGAGCTCGCGGGCGGTCAGCTGCGCCTCCCACGCCCGCCGCGACGACGAGAGGGGGTCCTTCGCGCTCGGCGCCGTCTCTGCGGCATCCACCCGGTCGATCCGGCACTCCACAGCCCGAGTCCAGGCGGTCGCGCCCGACACCTCCAGGAGATGTCGGGCGTCTGCCAGGTACTCCCGACCGATCCTGATCTCGCCATCGCGAATCGACCGGATGCCGATCATGGCCTCCACGCGACCGCGGGTGAACGGGGAACGGAGGGTCCGTGCCACCGCGGAGATCGAGGCACGCTCTGTCTGCCACTCCTCAGCGGGAAGGTTCAGGATGCGGGATCGAAGCCCGCGGGCGAGCGTGATCTCCGGCGGTTCGATCGGGGCGGATCGTGGCGGGTCGTCATCGGTCTCGATGCTCGACTCCTCCAGGCCCGGCACGGACAGCGACGGTCGCGGCGCTCCGCGATCGTGCCACAGCCGCATCAGCGCGATGGCCTCCTCCTCATCGCCGGCCAGGAAGGCCTCGATGCCCCGATCCACCAGCTGATCGATCCGTTGGGGCGCCGGGAGCGACGCTGTGAGGGCGCGGGCGAAGGGACCGAGCCTGCCGAGCACGGCGAGGTCGAGGCGGCGACTGATCACCACGCCGAGGCCGGCGAACGGCAGCGCGACGGGCAGGGCCACAGCCGCCCTCATCATGCGGATGCGGGCGGCGCCGATATCGCCCCGCCACATCAGCAGCAGCACCTCGACCACCGCGCGGTAGGCGGCGACCAGCGGGCTGCGTTCGCACCCGGCGACGAGCGGGTCGACCTCCTCGTCCATTCCTGTGTCCCAGGCGGCCAGCAGACGAAGACCGCGATCGATGTCCCCGTCCATCCCCGCGTGAAGCGCTCCGAGGATCCCGCGCGAGAGCGGCCCGGTGCCCGGCGCATCGTCGATGTCCCGATCGCCGAGAACCAACCACGAGAGGGCGACGACGGGATCGCGAAGGCAGCGGTCTGCGCCCACTTTCGCGCTGCCCTCCCTCATGGCGTCGAGCCAGGCACGCATCCCCCGACGGTCACCGCGCTCGGCGCAGAGGAACGCCGCGAGCGCCGCGGCTCGCGTCCAGGAGTACCAGTCGTCGCGGTCGTCGGTCCGAGGCGCGAACGCATGGGCATCCAACTCCGGCACCGCACCCCGGACGAAGGCCTGGGCCACCAGCAGACTCCCGAGGCCCTGCAGCCGGTGGCGCTCGGTCGCATCGGGATACAGCCCGACGAGCAGGCGCACGGCTTCCACCGCGTGGCCGGCGGCGATCGCCGACACCCCTGCCACGAGCGTGGCCTCGTCGCGCTCAGCGCCGGAGGTGTGCGCTGCCGCCTCTCCGGCGATCTGGAACGCCCGCACGTTCTTCCCCGTCTGCGCAAGGACCCGGGCTGTGCGGGTGAGCGCGCTCGCGGCCACCGGGCTCCGAGACGTGGACGATCTCGCCGCATGCCAGTCTGCGCACACCTGCTCTCCGCGGCTCAGGAAGACATGGTGCAGACGCGTGTGCAGGGCGACGGTGTCCGAGGGAGCCGTGCTGGCCTGCAGCCAGATGCCGAGCCGCGGATCGATGAGTCGGATCCTTCCGGCATGCATCTCGATCAGATCCCCGACCGGGCTGACTGCCAGCTCAGCGGCCGCGCGGCCGTCGATGGCCAGGATCGGCTCGAGAGAGTCGCTGAGGTGCAGCGCCACCGCCAGGAGCAGATCGCGATCGCGATCGGTCAATCGCAGACTCCCGTAGAGCGCGTCGATCTCAGGCACCGACGGCAGCGGCGACGGCAGGGCCCTGAGCCCCTGACGCTGCGCGAAATCGAGACGGGCCGCCATCTCCCTGACGGTCGCCGCGTCTCCGGTCACCTCCGACACGAGGCGTGCGACCACGTGCGGAGCACAGCTCAGGTCGTCATCCAGCAGTTCGGAGACCAGGGCCTCCAGCGAGACCGGGTCGATCGAGACCGCCCCCCGCGCACTCGATCCGTCGATGCCGAACCCCCCAAGTCCGTACGAGCATCCGCTCGTTCAGGTGAGGCTAGCAAGCCCACACGCTCGGAGCGGCGCAGGCACACGTCAGGGGCGCGAGTCGTCCTCATCCGGATGCAAGTAGGGGTCAGCATCTCCTGCGTGCGATGCCGAGGAGGCGAGCGCGGCGACCTCCGCATCCCGCTGCTGCGCCTCGCGGAGCAGCGCGGAGATGTGGTCGGCGTTCTCGGGCAGAGCGTCCGGGATGAACTCGAGCGTCGGCACCAGTCGGGTGCTCAGCTGCCGCCCGACCTCGCTGCGCAGCATGCCGGTGGCCGATGCGAGGGCGGCGCCGCTGGCGATCCGCTCTTCCTCCGTGCCGAGCACCGTGTAGAAGACGGACGCATGCTGCAGATCGCCGCTGACACGGCAGTCGGTGATGGTCACGAAGCCGAGGCGCGGATCGCGCAGCCCCTTCTCGAGTCGCTCGGCCAGGATCACTCGGATCCGATCGGCCAGACGGGCCTGACGTTCACCAGCCATTGTTCTCTCCTTCTCCGTACCCTTCGGGCGCCCTTCGTCTCGCTGGCCCGCTGAGGAGCCGGAGCGAAGGACGCCCGAAGAGATATCGAAATCGATCAGCCGCGCGGCTTCTCGACCAGTTCGGTCGTCTCGATCTCGTCGCCGATCTGGATGTCGTTGAACTTGCCGAGGCCGATACCGGCCTCGTAGTCCGTGCGCACCTCGGTGACGTCGTCCTTGAAACGACGCAGCGACTCGATGGCGAGGCCATCGGCGATCACGACGCCATCGCGGATGACACGAGCCTTGGCGTTTCGCGTGATCGTTCCCGACCGCACGATGACACCGGCGATGTTGCCGAACTTCGAGGAGCGGAACACCTCGCGGATCTCGGCGACACCCGACTGGATCTCTTCGTACTCCGGCTTGAGCATGCCCTTGAGCGAGCTCTCGATCTCGTCGATCGCGTTGTAGATCACCGAGTAGAACCGGATGTCGACGCCCTCGCGCTGAGCACGCTCACGCGCCTTCGTGTCGGGACGGACGTTGAAGCCCACGATGATCGCGTTGTCGATCGTCGCCAGGTTCACGTCGGACTCCGTGATCGCACCGACACCACGGTGGATGATGCGGAGCTGCACCGAGTCGTCGACCTCGATCTTGAGCAGCGACTCCTCGAGTGCCTCGACGGCACCGGAGACGTCACCCTTGATGATGAGGTTGAGCGACTCGACCTTGCCGTCCTCGAGAGCACGGGTGAAGTCCTCGAGCGAGATGCGCTTGCGGGCCTTGGCCAGCTGCGCGTTGCGCTCGACCGCTTCACGCTTCTCAGCGATCTGGCGAGCCATACGGTCTTCCTCGGTCACGATGAAGACGTCACCGGCACGAGGCACCGAGTTGAGACCCTGGACCTGCACGGGACGCGACGGGTAGGCCTCGAGGACCTGCTCGCCGTTCTCGTCGGCCATGGCACGAACTCGTCCGTACGCGGTTCCGGCGACGATGGCGTCTCCGATCCGGAGCGTTCCGGACTGGATGAGCACCGTCGCGACCGATCCGCGGCCCTTGTCGAGCTTCGCCTCGATGGCCACACCACGCGCACCCTTGTTCGGGTTCGCGGTGAGGTCGAGACCCGCATCGGCGGTGAGCAGCACCGCGTCGAGGAGTTCCTGGATGCCGGTGTTGGCACGAGCCGACACATCGACGAACAGCACGTCTCCGCCGTACTCCTCAGCGACCAGACCGTATTCGGTCAGCTGCTGACGGACCTTGGCCGGGTTGGCGTCGGGCTTGTCGACCTTGTTCACCGCGACCACGATCGGCACGTTCGCCGCCTGGGCGTGGTTAAGCGCCTCGACCGTCTGCGGCATGATGCCGTCGTCGGCCGCGACCACGAGGATCGCGAGGTCGGTGACCTGCGCACCACGGGCACGCATGGCGGTGAACGCCTCGTGACCCGGGGTGTCGATGAAGGTGATGGCCCGCTCGATGCCCTCGTGCTCGGTCCAGACCTGGTACGCACCGATGTGCTGGGTGATGCCACCCGCTTCGCCGTCGATGACGTTGGTCTGACGGATCGCGTCGAGCAGTCGGGTCTTACCGTGGTCGACGTGACCCATGACGGTGACGACCGGAGGACGGATCTCGAGGTCGTCCTCGCTCTCCGCCTCCAGCTCGGCCTCGAGGTCGAGACCGAAGCCCTCGAGGAGCTCCTTGTCCTCATCCTCGGGCGAGACCATCTGGATCTTGTAGCCGAGCTCCTCACCGAGCACCTCGAACGTCGCCTCATCCAGCGACTCGGTGGCCGTGGCCATCTCGCCGAGGTTGAAGAGGATCGTCACGAGAGTTCCGGGCTGGACCGTGTAGCCGGTCAGCGTCTCGATCTTGTCGGCGAAGTCCGCGATGGACGCGCCACGGCGCATGCGGATGACCTCTCCGTTGCCGCGGGTGACGTTGACGCCACCGACGACCGGAGCACTCCGCATCTCGAACTCTTGCCGCTTCGCCCGCCGCGACTTGCGCTGCTTGCTCTTGCCGCCGCCCTTGCCGAAGGCACCTGCGGTACCTCCACCGGGACCACGGCCACGGCCACCGCCGCCACCAGGGCGACCTGCGAAGCCGCCACCGGGACGTGCGCCGGGGCCACCTGCACCACCGGGTCCACCGGCGCCGCCGGGACGACCGGGGCCGCCGGGACGCTGCTGGAACGGTGCGCCGCCGGGACGACCACCCTGACCGCCGCGCGGAGCGCCGGGACGGGGGGAACCGGGACGAGGCGCACCCGGACGCGGGGCACCCGGACGAGGCGCCTGCGGACGCGGGATGTTGCCGGGGGTCGGGCTCGGACGCTGGCCCATGCCCTGAGCCGACGCGAACGGGTTGTTACCCGGACGCGGACCGGCCGGGCGCTGACCCATGCCCTGAGCCGACGAGAAGGGATTGTTGCCGGGGCGCGGGGCGCCGGGCTTCGGCGCTCCACCCTCGGCGGGCTTCGCCTCGGCGGACTTGGCCTCTGCGGGGCCGGGCGTCGCCGCTGCGGGGGCGGCCTGCGGGGCCGGAGCCTCGTCGACCGCAGCAGCGGGCTGGTCGGGAGCAGGTGCCGGCTTGGGGCCGGGCTTGGGACCAGGGGTCGGCGCGCCGGGCCGCGATGCGGCGGGCGTCGCCGCACCGGTCTTGGCTGCGTCGTCCTCGGCAGCACCGGTCTTGGCTGCACCGGACTTTGCAGCACCGGGCTTTGCAGCACCGGTCTTAGCCGCACCGGTCTTGGCTGCCGCTGTCGTGTCTGCGGACGGCTTCAGGGAAGCATCCGCCTCGATCGCCGCGCGCAGTTTGCGCGCCACCGGCGGTTCGATGGTCGAAGAGGGGCTCTTGACGAACTCTCCGAGTTCCTTGAGCTTTGCAAGTGCGATCTTGCTGTCGACGCCGAGTTCGGCGGCGATCTCGTGTACGCGTGGTTTACCAGCCACAATTCTCCTGTCTGAGTCGGTCCACCCAGACAGGGCAGACCACTAGTCGCGGACGGGTCTCATTTCGAGCCGTTCACTTTGTTTCCATAGCTGTTCAGCCTTTGTTTCTTGGTGGGTGCTGTGCGATGTTCCGCGTGTCCAGGTCGCTGGTCACGCGCAGTGCTCTTCCGAAGGCGCGACGTCGCAGGGCGGTGTCGATGCACTCCGGTGTCGGATGCACCCACGCGCCGCGCCCCGGCAGGACAGCACTCTCATCGGGGATGAGGATGTCGTTCTGGGACACCACCCTGAGCAGAGTGGAGCGGGGAGCACGCGTGCGACAGCCGACGCACGTTCGTACGGGTTCCATCTTACACCTGAGTTCCCGTACGACTCACGTGAGAGCCGCGAGTCGTACGTGCCGCGTGGTCAGTCGAGGACGCTGTCCGGCTGGATGTCGATCTTGGCGCCGGTGAGCTTGGCGGCGAGTCGGGCGTTCTGCCCCTCTTTGCCGATCGCCAGCGAGAGCTGGTAGTCCGGCACGAGTGCGCGCACGGCCTTGGTGTTCGCGTCGAGGATGAACGAGCTGGTCACCTTCGCCGGCGACAGCGCATTCGCCACGAAGGGGGCGAGCTCGGGGTCGTAGTCGACGATGTCGATCTTCTCGCCCGCGAGCTCCTCGGTGACGGCGCGGACGCGGCGGCCCATCTCGCCGATGCAGGCACCCTTGGCGTTGATCGCCGGGTCGTTCGCCCTGACGGCGATCTTGGTGCGGTGTCCGGCCTCACGCGCGAGCGACACGATCTCGACGAGCCCGGCGGCGATCTCGGGAACCTCGAGCGCGAACAGCTTGCGGACCAGTCCCGGGTGCGTGCGCGAGACCGTGATCTGCGGACCCTTGAGCCCCTTGGCGACACTGGTGACGTAGACACGCAGACGCGAACCGTGCGCGTACACCTCGCCGGGGACCTGCTCCTCGGGCGGCAGGATCGCCTCGACGGCTCCGAGGTCGACGTGGATCATGCGCGGGTTCGGACCCTGCTGCACGACCCCGGCGACGATGTCGCCCTCCTTGTCCTTGAAGTCGCCGAGCACGACGTCGTCGGCGATGTCGCGAAGACGCTGGCTGATGACCTGCTTCGCCGCGAACGCGGCGATGCGGCCGAAGTCGCCGGGGGTCGCATCCTCCTCGCCGATGATCGCGCCCTCGTCGTCCTTGACGACCTGCAGCACGGCGACGTGGCCGGTGCGACGATCGAGCTCGACGCGCACGCCCTCAGGGGTGGCGCCGTCTTCGGAGACGTGCTTGGAGTAGGCGGTCAGGATGGCCTGTTCGATGATCGAGACGAGTTCGTCGAAGGGAATCGCCTTCTCCTTCTCGATCCCACGCAGCAGACTCAGTTCGATATCCATGACAACTCCCTATTCAGCTCTCGTCGCGCGGGTGTGCACACGCGACATCCGTACCACGATACCCTGTGCCCACCGCCCGTGCCACGAGTGCGGAGCAGCGCAGCCCGGTGACACCCGCAGGAGGATCCAGTGACCACGTACGACACGATCGTGATCGGTGCCGGGATGTCGGGCGTGACCGCGGCGCGGATGCTGGCGGACGCCGGTGCCTCGGTGCTCGTGCTCGAGGCTCGCGACCGCATCGGAGGCCGGATGAACACGGACCGCTCCGCGGGCTTCCCGGTGGACCTCGGCGCCTCGTGGGTCCATGGGATCGACGACTCGCCTCTCTGGGAGCTCGTGCAGGCACTCGGCGTGCCCACCATCGAGTACACGGTCGGCAGTTTCCAGGCCGGCGGGCGCCCGATCGAGAACTTCGACGGAGACGGCGCGCGGATGGCTGGTGCCGCCACCGCGAAGTGGGTCGACGACGTCACCGAGGCCGATCGCCTGCTCGTCGAGGAGATCGCGGCCTCCTCTCCCGGCGACACCTACCTCGATGTCACCGAGCGCGCGCTCGACAGATCGGGCCTGGATCCGGAACGGATCGACGAGATCCGGGAGTTCTTCCGCCACCGGGTCGAGGAGCAGTGCGGGGCGTGGATCGGCGACCTCGACGCCCACGGCCTCGACGAGGACGAGATCGACGGCGACGAGGTGATCTTCCCTCACGGGTACGACGAGCTCCCCCGGCGCATCGCCGCCGGCCTCGAGATCCGACTCGACCACGTCGTGACCCGTGTGGCGCGCACGGCGGATGGAGTCGTGATCTCGACGGCGGACGGCGAGTTCTCGGCCCGCACCGCGCTGGTCACGGTGCCGCTCGGCGCGCTCAAGGCGGGTTCGATCCGCTTCTCCCCTCCGCTGCCCGATGCGGTCTCGGGTCCCGTGGAACGTCTGGGAATGGGGGTCTTCAACAAGATCTTCCTGCAGTTCCCCGAGCGCTTCTGGGACGACGACAGCTACGTGCTGCGTGCGCTCGGCGAGGCCGGCGAGCACTGGCACTCCTGGTACGACGTATCGGCCGTCAGCGGTCTCCCGACTCTCCTCACGTTCGCGGCCGGACCGTTCGGCACGAGGATGCAAGAACTCACCGACGACGAGATCGTCGCGGACGTGCTCGCCGCCCTGCACAGGCTGTACGGCGACGCCGTCGGAGCCCCCACGGCGCGGTGGATCACCCGGTGGGGACACGACCCGTTCTCGAACGGGTCGTACTCGCACCTCGCCGTCGGGTCCTCGCATCATGATCATGATGACCTCGCGGGCCCCGTCGACGGGGTGCTGCACTTCGCGGGCGAGGCCACCTGGGGAGACGAACCCGCCACCGTGGGGGCCGCCTACTACTCGGGGCACCGCGCCGCAGAGCGCATCCTCGGCCGATCGATCGACCTGGCTGCCTTCGCCGCCGCCATCAGAGCGCGGGAGCAGACTCCAGCGAATTGATCGCGCCGATCAGACGGAACAGGTTGCCGACCTGCCGCTGGTCGAGGTGGAGCGCGAGCCTCGGCAGATGCAGGACGTCGTCGTCGGTGACCTCCGGTGACCGCGGTGCGGACCGCTCGATGCGGCCGCTGACCAGCATCCCGGCGAACTGCTCGTTGAGCGCGTCGAGCTCGACGTCGGTCGGCTCGGCGCGGAGACGGAGCACGAGCGTGTCGCCCACCCAACGCAGCGAATCGTAGTTGCGCCAGAACCCGGCGATCACGGCGGCAGCCGATTCCACCGAGTCCGTGATGACGACGCGGTCGAAGTCGCCCTCGGAGATCACGCCGGTGGGCGCGAGATCTTCGTCGATGAAGCGCTTGAGCCCCCTCCAGAAGGTGCCGCCCGGCTCGTCGAGCAGCACGATGGGGGTCGGCTCCGCCTTGCCCGTCTGCTGCAGAGTGAGGAGCTCGAACATCTCGTCGAGAGTGCCGAATCCGCCCGGGAGGCAGATGAACCCGATGGATTCCTTGATCAGCATCAGCTTGCGGGTGAAGAAGTACTTCATCGCGACGACGTGGTCGCTTCCCGCGACGAGGCTGTTCGCCTTCTCCTCGAACGGCAGCCGGATCGACACGCCCAGAGACAGCGCAGGACCCGCGCCCTCGGCGGCGGCCTGCATGATGCCCGGTCCCGCTCCCGTCACGACCATCCACCCGTCTGCGGCGAGCGCAGCGGCGACATCGCGCGCCTGGACGTACAGCGGATCGTCCTGACGCGTGCGGGCGGAGCCGAAGACGGTGACCTTGGGGACTCCTTCGAACGGCGCGAAGAGCCGGAAGGCGTCGCGCATCTCCGCCAGTGCCGCCGAGGCGATCTTGAGGTCGAGTCGGTCGGTGCCGTCCTCCCCCAGAAGCAGCGCGGTACGCATCATCCGCAGCACGAGTCGTCGGTCGGTCCTGACCCCCGCCTCGTCGAGCACGGTGTTGATCTCGGCACTCAGTGATTCCGGCAGCACGTCGTCGGTCATGCCTCCAGCCTGTCACACGCGGCCCTCGCGATGCACAGGGCACGAGCCGGGGGCGAGTGGGTACGGCGCAGCACGCGCCACGGGCCGTGTCAACCCCGCGCGCGTCCGCCGGCGGTGCACCAGCATTGTCCACATGACAGAGATCACCGGACCTGAGGCACTGGCACGAGTCACCGAGCTCGTGGAGGACATCGACTTCACGATGCTGACGACGATCGACGACGACGGCAATCTGGTCAGTCGCCCGATGTCGACCCGGCAGATGGACGACGCTGGCGACATCTGGTTCTTCACGGCGGAGGACACCGAGAAGGTCGAAGAGGTGAAGGAGCACCGACAGGTCGGGCTCTCATACTGCGACGCCGGCGGCATGCGCTACGTGTCGGTCGCGGGCAACGCGTCGGTCGTCCACGACCGGGCGAAGATGGAGGAGCTCTACTCCCCCTCGCTCGACATCTGGTTCGAGGACGGGCTCGACACCCCGGGGATCGCGCTGCTGAAGGTGACCCCCACCGTGACGGAGTTCTGGGAGCCGTCGAAGGGCAAGATCGCGTTGGCCGCAGGGATGCTCAAGTCTCTGGTCACGCGAGACACCCCGGACGACGACACCATGAACCACGGGCGCATCGTCTGCTGAGCGCTCCCTCGACGCAGAACGCCGCGCGCCCCGAGGGACGCGCGGCGTTCTGCATGGAAGATCAGCGCTGCGTGAGCCGCTCCACGGCCTCGACGATCGACACGGCATCCCGGTCGCCCGTGCTGCGATCCCACAGCTCGACCTGACCGTCGGCGGCCCCGCGGCCGACGATGACGATCTTCGGCACGCCGACGAGCTCGGCGTCGCCGAACTTCACTCCCGGAGATACCTTGGGGCGATCGTCGTAGAGCACATCGAGACCCGCGGACTCGAGCTGTGCGGAGAGGTCCGCCGCCACGTCGAACGCGACCTGATCGCGGCCCGCGGCCACGACCTGCACGTCGAACGGAGAGACGGATGCGGGCCAGATGAGGCCCTTCTCGTCGTTGTTCAGCTCGGCGATGATGGCGAGGATGCGGGTCACTCCGATCCCGTACGAGCCCATGGTGACGGTGACCAGCTTGCCGTTCTCGTTCAGGACCTTGAGACCGAGCGCCTCGGCGTACTTGCGCCCCAGCTGGAAGACGTGGCCGATCTCCATGCCGCGCGCGAGCTCCACCGGACCCGAGCCGTCGGGCGCGGGGTCGCCCGCGCGGACGTTCGCGATCTCGACGATGCCGTCGGCGAAGAAGTCCCGACCCGCGACGACGGAATGGGCGTGCTTCTGGTCGATGTTCGCACCGGTGATCCACGAGGTGCCCTCGCTCACGCGCGGATCGACCAGGTAGCGGATGCCGGTGGCCGATTCCTCGCCCAGCACCGCACCGGTGGCCGACCAGGGCCCGATGTATCCCTTGACCAGCAGCGGGTTGTTCTCGAAATCGTCGGCCGTCGCGGTGTCGACCTCGGCCGGCGCGAACGCGACCTCAGCGCGCTTCTGGTCGACCTCGCGGTCACCGGGCAGGCCGACCACGACCAGCTCACGGGAGCCGTCGAGGTGCGTGAGCGCGAGAACGACGTTCTTGAGCGTGTGGGCGGCGGTGTATTCGCCGTCGAGGTTCGCATTGACGTGTGCCACCAGCGTCTCGATCGTCGGAGTGCCGGGCGAGTCGAAGATCACGGGCGATGCATCCGCGTCGAAGGCCACCGCATCGGGCACCGCCGTGGTGAACGCCTCGACATTCGCGGCATAGCCGCCCGCGCTGCGCACGAAGGTGTCTTCGCCGACGGGCGTCGGGTGCAGGAACTCCTCGCTGCGCGAGCCGCCCATCGCTCCCGCATCCGCCTGGACGATGACGTATTCGAGTCCGAGGCGCTGGAAGATGCGCTCGTACGCGTCGCGCTGGGCCTGATAGCTCACGTCGAGGCCCTCGTCGGAGGCATCGAAGGAGTAGGCGTCCTTCATCGTGAACTCACGGCCGCGCAGCAGGCCGGCACGGGGACGGGCCTCGTCGCGGTACTTGTCCTGGATCTGGTAGATCGTCAGGGGCAGATCCTTGTATGACGAGTAGAGATCCTTCACCAGCAGCGTGAAGGCCTCCTCGTGCGTCGGCGCCAGCAGGTAGTCGCCGCCCTTGCGGTCCTGCAGCCGGAACAGGAGGTCGCCGTACTCCTCCCAGCGTCCGGTCGCCTCGTAGGACTCACGCGGCATCAGTGCGGGGAAGTGCACCTCCTGCGCACCGGCCGCGGCCATCTCCTCGCGGACGACGGTCTCGATCTTCGCCTTGACGCGCAGACCGAGCGGCAGCCAGGCGAAGATGCCGGCTGCCTGCGGTCGGATGTATCCGGCGCGGATCAGCAGCTTGTGGCTCGCGACCTCTGCACCTGCAGGGTCTTCACGGAGCGTACGGAGGAAGAAGTTCGAAAGACGAGTGACCACGGGGCAAGTCTACTGACCGTGGCCACTCGCCTTCGCGGTGGATCAGTTGAGCGCGGGCAGACCGTTGGGGATCACGCCGCCGGCGTACAGGCTCGCCGCCAGCTCCTGCGTCGCGGTGAGCGCGACACGCTGCGGAAGCGGTCCGTACGAGATGCGGGCGACGCCGAGCTTCTCGTACTCGGAGGCCGCGAGGGTGCCGGGGAGACCGATGACGCTGAGCTTCCCCTCCCCGAGACCCTCCACGAGCTGGCGGGTGACGGCCGCGTCGAGCATCCCCGGGACGAACACCGCGGTGGCACCCGCGTCGAGGAACGCGCGGCCGCGCTGGATCGCATCGGCGACGCTCTCGGCGACCGGGCGGTGGCCCGCGCGCACGAATGCGTCCGTGCGGGCGTTGAGAGCGAACGGCACGCCCTCGGCCTCGGCGGCCTTGACGATGGCTTCGACGGCGGCGACGGACTCGTCGAAGGGCTTGAGGCGGTCCTCGATGTTGGCACCCACCACACCTGCGGCGATCGCGAGGCGGGTCGTCTCGCCGGCGTCGCCGTATCCGTCGTCGAGATCGGCGGTCACGGGCACCGGGACGGCCGCAGCGATGCGACCGACCATGTCGATCATGATGTCGCGGGTGATGGTGCCGTCTTCGAAACCGAATGATGCGGCGATGCCGTGCCCTGCGGTGGCGATGGCCTTCGTCTCGGGGAGTGCAGCGACGGCGCGGGCGGAGACGACGTCCCACACATTCACGACGCGGAGGATCTCCGGTGCTTCGTAGAGTCCGATCAGGGTCTGGGCTTTCGCAGCAGTGGTCATGCCCCCACGCTAACGCCCAGCATTCCGGTCGGGGCCGGACGGACACGCGAATCACAGGTTCCGGATGCCGAGCAGGTGCGCGCTCATAGGTCGCTCCGCAGCGATCCAGTACCGTGTTCCGACACCTCACGGCGCGAGACCAGCGATGCCGTTCTCCGACCTGCGGGTACTGCGCTCGGGCGTGTGACGTCGACCACACGCGTGACCACGCGACAGGGGGGACCACCGAGACCGACAACCTCGGCGATCTCTGCCGACGCCACCATTCCCTCACACATCGCACCCCCTGGCATGTCGAGCATCTCGGCGACGGCGTCTCCGCCTGGACCAGTCCGACGGGACAGACCTATGTCGAAAAACCTCCGACGCAGAACGCCACGACCACGGAAGACGACATATCACCGCCCTTCTGACGAGTCCGCCGAGGCACGCCCCCCGAGGATGTGCGGGTCCACAGCGTCTCCTGACCACAGCGCCGCCTGGCCACAGCGCCGCCTGGCCACAGCGTCGCCTGTTCACAGCGTCTCCTGACCACAGCGTCGCCTGTTCACAGCGTCGCCTGTCGACAGCGTCGCCTCACCTCGAAACCTCCTTCTACGACATCTCCTTCTTCCGCACTCCGCGTCGCGCCGCGACGCCGCAGCGCGCGACATAGTGTGGGGGCATGCCTCAGCGCCGATCCCACGTTGCTCCGTCCGCCGCACAGACGGAACTCGCCGCGGCACTCGCCGCGCTCAAGGAATCCCTGGAAGCGCCCGCCGACTTCCCGGCTGCGGTGCTCGCCGAGGCAGCGGCGTCGGAGGCCGCCGCTCCCGGACTCGACCTGCGCGACATCGCGTTCGCCACACTCGATCCCCGCGGGTCCCGTGACCTCGATCAGGCCTTCCACCTCGAGCGGCGGGGTTCCGGATACACCGTCCGCTACGCGATCGCCGATGTGCCCGGATTCGTGACCCCTGGCGGCACGGTTGACGAGGAAGCACGCCGTCGCGGGCAGACGTTGTACGCGGCCGACGGCACGATCCCGCTGCATCCGAAGGTGCTGAGCGAGGATCGCGCGTCACTGCTGGCGGATGTGGACCGCCCCGCGCTCGTCTGGACCTTCGCTCTCGATTCTGCGGGAGTGGTGGAGGACTTCCGCCTCGAGCGAGCCCTGATCCGCTCGCGCGCGCAGCTCGACTACGCCAGCACGCAGGCGGCGCTCGACCGGGGAGAAGACGGGCCGGCCGCGCTGCTGCCGGAGATCGGCGCCCTGCGGATCGCCCAGGAGAAGCTCCGCGGCGGAGCGAGCCTGAATCTTCCGGACGAAGAGGTCGTTCGCGGCGTCGACGGAACCTACTCGATCGAACGTCGGCATCCCCTCCCCGTCGAGGAATGGAATGCGCAGCTCTCCCTCATGACCGGCATGGCCGCCGCGTCACTGATGATCGACGCCGGCATCGGCATCCTGCGCACCATGCCGCAGCCCGATGAGAGGTCCTTCGCCGCATTCCGTCATCAGACCGAGGCTCTCGGCAGACCCTGGACGACCGGGAGGTACGGCCACTACCTGCGCGAACTGGATCGCGCAGATCCCATGACCCTCCCAATCCTCGAGGCCGCGGCGTCGCTGTTCCGCGGAGCGGGGTACGTGACCTTCGACGGCCCGGTGCCGCCAGAGACGGAGCAGGCTGCCATCGCCGCTCCGTACGCGCACGCCACGGCACCTCTGCGTCGTCTCGTCGATCGCTGGTCGCTCGCGATCTGCCTCGCCGTGTCCGAGGGGCGTGAGGTGCCGGGCTGGGTTCGCGAGTCCCTCGCCGATCTCCCCGCACTGATGCAGGAGTCCGGTCAACGGGCGTCCAGGCTCGATTCCGCGACGATCAACTGCGTCGAGGCCGCACTGATGACTCCCCTGGTCGGCTCCACGGTCGGTGCGACAGTGATCGAGGTCCGAGGCGAGCGGGCGACGGTCCAGATCGCCGCCCCCGCCGTCACCGCCTCGGCGCCGCTCCCGGAGGGCGCCGTGCCAGGAAGCACCGTGCAGCTTCGAGTGGTGCGCGCCGACATCACCCGGGGTGAGGTCGAGTTCGCCGTCTGACTCGCTCGCCGCTACCTCGGCGCCGACGCCGAAAC
>Ga0308161_1002753_pt1 | contig 18135 bp, 12 predicted proteins | sample PhyFR2_FD_201034 | JGI IMG/M metagenome (GOLD analysis project Ga0308161, IMG submission 201034) | Phyllosphere microbial communities from UC Gill Tract Community Farm, Albany, California, United States - DLSLF.R2 | ecosystem: Host-associated > Plants > Phyllosphere > Unclassified | place: USA...
GCTGCTGGGACTGCTGCTGGTGGCAACGACGGTGTCGGCGACGGTGATCACCGCCGGTGCGATTCCGTTTGTCGGGCTGGTGATTCCCAACCTGGTGGCGATGCGCCGTGGCGACCATCTGCAGCGCACGCTGCCCATGGTGGCGCTGGGCGGCGCCTCGCTGCTGCTGGCCTGCGACATCCTCGGCCGGCTGGTGGCCTATCCGTATGAAGTGCCTATCGGTCTCACAGCAGGTGGCGTGGGTGGCGTGCTGTTCCTGGCCCTCGTTGCCTGGAGGCGGCGATGATGGGCGCGCCGGGCCGCAAGCTCGTCTGGACCGGCGCGGGCGCGGCACTGGCGGCGCTGGCGCTGACCTATCTGCTGCTCGAGTCCGGCCTGGACTTCGGCTACGTGATCCCGAAGCGGCTGGTGCGCCTGGGCGCGATGCTGATCGGCGGCATCTGCGTTGCCTGGTCGTCGATCATCTTCCAGACGCTGACCGGCAACCGCATTCTGACGCCCGCCGTCATGGGCTACGAGGCCGTCTATCTGCTGCTGCAGTCGCTGCTGGTGCTGCTGCTGGGCACGCAAAGCCTGGCACTGCTGGGCGCGAGCGGCAATTTCGCGCTGTCGGTGGCGCTGATGCTGGCGTATTCCTGGGTGCTGCACCGCTGGCTGTTCCAGGACGGCGCAAGCAACGTGTATTCGCTGCTGCTGGTGGGCCTGGTGCTGACTTTGGTGATGGGCACGTTCACGCAGTTCGTGCAGTTCCGCACCAGCCCGGGGGAATTCTCCGTGCTGTTGGGCTTCACGCAAGCCTCGTTCAACCGCGCGCAGCCCGAGCAGCTGCTGTACGCGGCCACCATCGTGGCTGTGGTCTGCGCCGTGGGACTGAAAACGTTGCCGACACTGGACGTACTGGCGCTGGGGCGCGAGACGGCCATCTCTCTGGGTGTGGATCACCGCCGCGCGTTGCGCCTTCAGCTGGTGTTGATCTCCACGCTGGTGGCGGTGTCGACCAGCCTGCTGGGACCCACGGCGTTCATGGGCATCTTCGTCGCCAACATGGCCTATGCGCTGGCGCGCAGCATCCGCCACCGCATCACTCTGCCGCTGGGCTGCGCAATTGCCATCGGCATCTTCATCGCGGCGCAGCTCGCCGTGGAGCACGTCTTCAACTACCGGACCACGGTGGGCATTCTGGTCAATCTGGTCTGCGGCGCGTATTTCCTGGCGCTGGTCACCTTCCAGCGCGGCGCCGAATGAGCTTCCAAGCATTTCAACTCTGCAGGAGAAATCCCATGCAATCCACCCCTTGCCGCGTGCGCTGGCGCGTTGCCTTGCTGCTGGCTGGCGCCGTCACCCTGTCCGCGCAGGCCCAAACCGCGCCCGCTGCGGCGCAGCCCTTTGCGCCCATGACAGTCCAGCACAAGCTGGGCAAGGCCGTGATCGCGAAGCAGCCGCAGCGCGTCGCGGCGCTGGACATGAACGAAGTCGATTTTCTCGACCAGTTGGGCGTACCCGTGATCGGCATGCCCAGGGACTTCATTCCGCATTTCCTCTCCAAGTACCAGAACGCGCCGCGCGTGCAGGACCTGGGCTCCATCGTGCAGCCAAACGTGGAAAGGGTGCACGCTTCCAAGCCTGATCTGATATTGATCACGTCGCTGCAGGCGGGGCAGTACCAGGAGCTGTCCGAGATTGCGCCGACCATTCAGTTCGATGTCGACTACCGCAACAGCGAGACCCGGCACATCGAGGTCATCAAGGAGCATCTGCTGACGCTGGGCAAGCTGTTCGGCAAGGAGGACATCGCGCGCGCCAAGTCCGCTGAACTCGACGCCAAAGTGGCGCAGGCGCGCCAGGCCACCAGGGACCGGCCGGAGAAGGCGCTGATCGTGCTGCACAACAACGGCGCGTTCAGCTCCTTCGGCCCGCAGTCGCGTTACGGCTTCGTGTTCAGCGCGCTGGGCGTGAAGCCCGCCGCTCCGGTCGCCGACACCGGCCTGCACGGCCAGCCCGTGTCCAGCGAGTTCATCCAGCAGGCCAATCCCGACATCGTCTACGTGGTGGACCGCACCGCGGTGATGGAGCGCCGCCCGGCGCTCAATGCCCAAAGCCTGAGCAATCCGCTGCTGCGCCAGACCAAGGCCTGGAAAAACGGCCGCGTGGTATTCGTCGATGCACAGGCCTGGTATGTGACCGCGGCCAGCCCGACTTCGCTGCGCATCGTGATCGACGACGTCCTCAAGGGCTACCAGCCCTGACCCTGTTTCCGGCCCCTGGCGGGGCCTGAATCCCTGGCGTACTCCTTTGGATTCAACGGCACTGATTCGCCTGAGAACGGTAGTACGTCTCATTTAAAACCATCCTAACCTGTCAAGCGAGCATCCGATGTCCCGCATCCGCCGCCATTTCCTTTCCCATCCACCCGCCGCGTGCGCGCCTGCGTTTGTACAGCGCCACACCGCTGTCGCCGCGCTGTCTCTGACCATGGTCGCGCCGCTGGCCCTGGCCCAGACCGGCGAACCCGCCGCCACGCTGCCCACCGTGACCGTTTCCGGCCAGGCTTCCGGCGCCACTGCGCCGTACGCCGGCGGCCAGGTGTCTTCGGGCGGCCGCGTCGGCTTCCTGGGCGACAAGGATTTCATGGAGACGCCGTTCTCCACCATCAGCTATACCGAAAAATACATCGACGACCGCCAGGCCAAGGACCTGACGGAAGTGATCTCGGCCACCGATCCCTCGGTGTTCAGCAACGGCGTCTCGGGCGCATGGAGCGAGAACTATTCCATCCGCGGCTTCGCCTCGAGCAGCAACGACGTGAGCTTTGGCGGGCTGGCCGGCATGGCGCCGTACTACCGCACCTCGCCCGAGATGTTCGAGCGCATCGAAGTGCTCAAGGGCCCGTCGGCGCTGCTCAACGGCATGCCGCCCGGCGGCTCGGTGGGCGGCTCGATCAACCTGGTGCCCAAGCGCGCGGGCGACACGCCGCTGACGCGCTTCACGGCCACCTACCTGTCGGATTCGCAGTTCGGCGGCCATCTCGACATCGGCCGGCGCTTTGGCGAACAAAAGGAGTTCGGCTTGCGCTTCAACGGCGTCTACCGCGATGGCAACGGCCCGGTCGACAACCAGGAAAAGAAGCTGCAGATGGGCGCGCTGGGCCTGGACTGGCGTTCGCAGCGCGCGCGCATATCCGCCGACTTCTACAGCGCCGACGACCACATCAACGGCCAGACGCGCGGCGTGAGCCTGGCGCCGGGCGTCGCGATTCCGCGCGCGCCCAAGGGCGACACGCTGATCAACCCCGACTGGGCATATGTCGACACCAAGGACAAGGGCGCGATCCTGCGCGGCGAGTTCGACCTCACCGACCAGATCACCGCGTACGGCGCCTTTGGCACGGCCAAGACCAACTACCAGTACAACGGCGCGATCTCGGCCCAGGTGCTCAATGCCGCGGGCGACTACACCACCACCATGGGCCAGCTGGCCTTCGATGTCGACAAGAAATCGGCCGACGTTGGCCTGCGCGGCAAGCTGCAGACCGGGGGCGTCAGGCACCAGTGGGTGATCAACGCCACGCGCTATGAGCACGACCAGCACGACTACGGCCGCCGCTCGGTGCCCGGTGCGAACTGGACCACCAATCTCTACAACCCGGTGTGGGGCCCGGCGCCCGCATTCATCGCGCCGCCGGTCTCGCACACGGCGCTGGAGCTGGGCAGCTTCGGCATTGCCGACACCATGGCGTTCGCGCAGGACCGTGTGCAACTGACGCTGGGCGTGCGCCGCCAGCAGGTCACGAGCGATAGCTACAGCACCGCCACCGGCCTGCGCACCACGCGCTATGCCGAAGGCGCCACCACGCCCGCGGCCGCGCTGCTGCTCAAGGCCACGGAGCGCGTGGCGCTGTATGCCAACTACATCGAGGGCCTGAGCGCGGGCCAGAAGGCGCCGGTCACCGCGGCCAATCCCGACGACATCTTCCCGCCCTACAAGACGAAGCAAAAGGAAGTCGGCGTCAAGGTCGACATGGGGGATTTCGCGCACACCTTTGCGCTCTACCAGATCGATAAGCCCAACAGCTACACCGATCCCGTCACCAACGTCTTCTCGTTTGGCGGCGAGCAGCGCAACCGCGGCCTGGAGTGGAGCTTCTTCGGCGCAGCCACGCGCGGCCTGCGCCTGATGGGCGGCGTGGCCTATGTCGACCCCAAGGTCACGCGCAGTGCTGTAGCAGCCGTGCAGGGCAAGACCGCCACGGGCGTGCCGAAGCTGCAAGGCAAGCTGGGCGTGGAATGGGATGTGCCGGGCGCCGCGGGCCTGACGCTGACCGGCAACGCGACGTCGATGTCGAAGCAGTACATCAGCGCCGACAACAGCCTGTCCGTGGGCGGCCACACCACCTATGACCTGGGCGCGCGGTATGCGACCAAGGTGGCAAGCCACCCGGTGACCTTCCGTGCCGCCATCACCAACGTGACCAACAAGGCCTATTGGGGCATGCCGCTGCTGTCGAGCCTGGCGCTGGGCGCGCCGCGCACATTCCAGCTGTCGGCGAGCGTGGATCTTTGAAGGGCGCAGAGCAACTAGCGCAGGGCAAACGGAATTTCCCGTTCGTCCTGAGCCTGCCTGGGCGTCCCCGTCGAAGGATGAACGGCCTGTGCTCCATGCACGAAACCGGCCGTTCATGGTTCGACGGGCTCACCACGAACGGGTTTTGTTTTCGCAATGAGCCGGCCTGCGTGGGCCGGACTGCGCGGCCCGGCCTGCGCGGCCCGGTCGACGTGAGGGAGAACGCAATGAACTTTCAGAACTCGTAGCGCATATTGACGCTGGCGCTGCGCGGCGCACCCCAGGTGTACTGCACGCGGCCGAAATCGCGCATGCCGCTGAAGTAGCTCTTGTCGAACGCGTTGCGCACGTTCAGGCTCACGCTCAGCTGGCGATTGACGCGGTAGCGCGCCATCAGGTCGACGACCCAGAACGACGGCTGGACCAGCGCGCCGGCCGTGGTCTGGCTCTGCCAGCGCGTGGCCGCGCCCAGCGTGAGGCCGCTGGCGCCCAGCGCATAGGTGGTGCCCAGCTTGAACTGGTTCTTGGGCAGATAGCGCGTGCTGTGCAGGTTGCTGCTGTTTTGCACATAGCTGCCCTGGGCCTGCCAGCCGCGCGCGAGCTCACCCGAGAGTTCCAGTTCATAGCCGCGCCGCGTCACGCCCGACACCGAACGGTAGATGCTGATGCCGTCCGGCGTGACTTGCCCGGTGGCTTCGGCCACGTTGTCGGTCTTCATCCAGAAGTACGCCAGGCTGGCATTGAGGCGCTTGTCGAGGAATTCGCCCTTGGCGCCGATCTCGCGCGTCTGGCCTTCTTCGGGATCGAGCGAGCGGCCCTGCGCGTCCATTGCGCTTTGCGGCTTGAAGATGCTGGCAAAGCTGCCGTAGAGCGAGATGTTCTCGCTCACATCCACCACCAGGCCCGCGTAGGGCGTGACGACATCGCTTCGCTTGATGTCGAAATTCGAATACGCATAGGGCGTGAGATCGTATTGCTGGTAGCTGGTGATGCGTGCGCCGGCGATCAGTTTCACGGGATCGGCCAGGCTGAAGTTGCCGGCGGCGTAGGCCGAATGCCGGCGCGAGCTGAAGTAGCTGTGGTTGTTCATGGGAATGCTGTCCAGGCCGGCTGGACGCACGATGGCGGCTCCGCCCGCCGCATAGTCGTAAGGGGCGTTGTTGATGCGCTGGCTGCCCGAATAGGTATCGGAGCTGGTGCGCATGGTGTCGGCCCCCAGCAGCAGCTCATGGGTGCGGCCGAACAGCTGCACCGGGCCCTGCAGGTCCAGCGCCACGCTGGTGTTGTCGTTCACATGGTCGCGGGCCCAGCCGATATCCACCACGGACGGAATGCCGGTGAACCAGATGCCGGTCTCGCCATACGGCTGCTCGGTTTTTTCGTCGCTGGCGCGCAGCCGGGCGCTCCAGCCGTTGCCAAAACGGTGTTCGAGGCTGGCGAACAGCGTGCGCGAGTCCTGCTCGTAGCCTGACCAGGCCGCGCCCACATTGAACGAGCGCGGCTGCAGGCCCAGCGACTGCCCGGTGGCCGCATAGGCCTGGATCATGCTGGTGCTGCCCGCGCCGTAGTACTCGCGGTGGCGCTGCGTGAAGCCAACGTTGAGCAGCGTGCGATCGCTCAGATCGATGTCCAGCGTGCCGAACAGCGTCTGGTTGCTGCGCTTCGCGTAGTCGCGGAAATCCTTGCCATCGGCGGCCGCGGCCACGATACGGCCGCGCATGCTGCCGCTGGCGTTGAGCGCACCGCCGATGTCCACGTCGGCCCGGTAGCTGTCCCAGCTGCCCACCCCGGCGCCCACGCTGGCCTTGAACTCCTGCGTCGGGCGCTTGCGGATCATGTTCACGGTGCCGCCGTACTTGCCGTCGCCGCTGACCAGGCCCGACGAGCCCTTGAGCACTTCGATGCGATCCATTTCCACCATGTCGTCCATGGTGTAGAGCGTCTGCGTGTTCGCATACCAGCCGCTGGCCATCTGGCGCATGCCATCGACCTGCAGGTTGACGCTGTCGCCGCGCACCAGGATGTTGTTGCCGTCGCCCTGGCGGTCGATGGTCACGCCGGGCGTCTGCTCCATGACATCGGTCAGCGTCTCGAGCTTGAAGTCGTCCATGCGCTGGCGCGTCATCACGCTCACCGACTGCGGCGTCTCGCGCAGCGTGAGGTTCAGGCCGGTGGAGGTGCGGCTGGGACCGGTCTGGGCGTAGCTGCCCGTGCCCTCGGTCGCGCCATCGCGCTGGGCCTGGGCCGTCACGGTGACGGCATCGAGCTGCGCCGCGCGGATCAGATAGGTGCCCGGCGTTGACTGCACGAACTCCAGGCCGCTGCCGCGCAGCAGCTGGCGCAGGCCGTCCGAGAGTTCGAGCTGGCCGCGCACCGCGGGCGCCTGGCGGCCGGCCAGCAGGGCGCCATCGGCGGCAATGGTGACACCGGCGCTGCGCGCCAGCGACTTGAGCGCGTCGCCCAGCGGCTGGGCCGGCAGGTCGATGGCCAGCGGCGCGGCCCAGGCGGACGCGCACAGCATTGATAGGGCGGCGATGCGCAGGGGACGGCCTGCGCGCGAAAACTTCGGCATGGAAAGTGGCTCCTGAGAGGTCATTTGCTCGTCCCGCGGACAAGCCTTCCTGTATGACGCGGATGCCGCCCCAATCCCTGAGCCCGCCAGTGAAAAATTTGTCTCAGCGCGCCGACAGCAGGATCGCGCCGCCCGCGCGCTGCACGCGCACCGCGCCCAGATGCGGCAGCGCGCGCAGAAAATCGTCGATCTGGCGCAGTTGCACCGCGGCGGTGATGCGCGGGGTCTGCGTTGCCGGCAACGACTGCACGCGCACCGGCACCGGGTGGTAGCGCGACAGCGTGGCCGCGATCTCGTCGAGCGTTGCCAACTCGAACACGATGACCCCGCGTTCGATGGCAAACGCATCCTCGGCGCGCAGGCCGGCCAGGCGCTGCGGCATGCTGCCGGGCGGGGCGCCGTCAAACCACGCACCGACGTCGCCCGCGCGCAGTTCCAATGGCGCCCGTGCGCTGCCGCGCGCCGCCACCCGCACCACGCCTTGCTGCACGCTCACGCGCACGCTGCCCGGCAGGCGATCGACCGAGAACTGCGTGCCCACCACGGTGATGCGTGCGCCCGCGCAATCGACGATGAACGGCCGCGCGGCATCATGCGCCACGTCGAACAGCGCCTGGCCGCGCAGCAGTTGCACTTCGCGGCCATGGCGGCTGAAACGCACGCCGATACTGGAAGATCCGCCCAGGCGCAGCCGGCTGCCATCGGGCAGCGTGAGCGGCGCGGACTCGCCGACACCCGTTTCGCGCGCGAGCACGAACCGGGCTGCATGGGCCGCGCGCCATTGGGAATGCACCAGCCAGCCGAGCACGCCAAATCCTCCAAGCCCCAGCAAGCCATGCGTGAACTGGCGGCGCTGGCGCCGGCGCTGCGCCTGGGCCGCCGAGGCCAGCGCCTGGCTGCGGGAGGTGCTGCCGAAGTCCTGCCACAGCAGATCGAAGCCCGCGTATTCACGCGCGTGATCGGGGTGGGCCTGGAGCCAGGCATCGAAGGCCTGGCGCTCGCCGGGTGCGGGTTGTGCCTCGCGCATGCGCAGGAACCAGCGGGCCGCTTCTTCGCGTGCGCAGGAGGGAGCGGCCAGCTTCACGCAATGACCTGTTCGCGCAGCGCGCGCAGATCGACCAGCGCGCGGATCAGATGCCGCTCCACCGCGTTGAGCGTGATGCCCAGCTGGCGCGCGATCTCGGGCTGGGTCAGCCCCTCGATGCGGCACAACCAGAACACTTCGCGGCAACGCGGCGGCAGGCCGTTGATCGTGGCCTGCACCGCATTCAGCCGCTGCTGCAGATCGAGCAGGAACTCGGCCGAAGGCGCGGTCAGCAGCGCGGCGTTGGCCATCTCGCCGGGCAGCTGTGCGGGATCATCGGGCAACGCGCACCAGCGCCGCGCTTCGCTGGCATGGTCGGCCAGCACCGACTGCACCACGCGGCGCAGGTAGGCGTGCGGGCTGTTGAGTTCGGCATGCCGCCCGCTGAGCGCGTAGCGCACGAAGGCATCGTGCAGCACGTCCTGCGCGCGGTGCACGCAGCGCGTGCTGCGCCAGATCGCCGGCAGCAGCGCCTGGTAGGCCCAGCCCAGATCGAGGCCGAGCCATACGGGGGAAGCGGTGGAAGTCACGGACAGGAGGATTATCTGTAATGAGAAATATTCTCAATATCGATTATCCATGAATTCGCCGGTCCTGTTGATTCCGTTCAGGCGCTGGTGGCAAGCGCTGCGGTGCTGCCCCTGGCGTATTTACGGCGCTCCGCGCAGCTTTTGCCGCGCGCGCTGGCCTCAGAGCCTGGGCGTGTACTTCAGCGTGACCATCACATTGCGCGGCTCGCCATAGGTGGCGCCGGTATAGCCGACGTAACCGGGCAGCACGTAGCGCTTGTCGAACACATTGTTGACGTTGACCGCGAGATTGAGTTCGCGCGTCGCCTGCCATGACATGCGCAGGTTGGCGACGGTGAAGCCCGCCAGCTTGAACGAGCGGTCATAGCCCAGCGTATGGCTTTGCGTGTTGACGCCGCCGCCCACCGTGAACTGGTTCCAGTCGCCGGGAAGGCGATAGGCGACCCAGGTGCGCAGCATGTGCTTTGGCGTGATGGTGCTGAAGACCTGGCCTTGTTCCTCGGGGTCGCTGAGGAACTCGGTGGTGTTGTAGGTGTAGCCTGCCATCACCTGAAGATTGCGCAGCACCTCGCCGCTGACCTCGGCCTCGAAACCCTGGCTGCGCACCTTGCCCGAGTTGCGCGAGCAATACCAGCCGTCGCAGGCGAAGCCGGCGTCCAGGTCGTTGACGGCGCGCTTGCTGTGGTCGTAGCGGAACACGGCCAGCGAGGCGTTGACGCGGCCATCCGCCAGTTCGCCCTTGAGACCCAGCTCGTAGTTCTTGCCGATGATGGGGTCGAGCACAGTGCCTGCCGCCGTGCGCTCGGACTGCGGCACGAACACGCCGGTGTAGCTGCCATAGGCCGACCATTGCGGCGTGAGCGCGTACACCAGGCCGGCATAGGGCGTGATCTCGCGCGTCGCGGTGGTTTCGGAGCGCGTGCCGGCCGTGCGGTCGTCGTAGATCGAGTCGTACCAGCTGGCGCGCGCGCCGAGAATGGCCGTCAGCGGCTCGGTGAGGCGGCTGCGCAGGCTGGCGTAAATGCCTTTTTGCTGCACGTCGTAGGCGGCGCGGAACTGCCGCCCGCCATCGGCCAGCATGCTTTGCACGGTCGGCCGGGGGCGGTTGTGGTCGATGGCAAACAGGTTGCCGCCGGCGGTGAAGGTGCGCGCGAACATGTCGTCGGAGGTGTACTTCGAATAGCTGGCGCCGAACGTGGTCTCATGGCGCAGTCCCAGGGCCTCGAACTTGCCGTTGACGAACGCATCGAGGCCGACCTTCTCGGAGTCGAAATCGGTGATCCAGTTGGCGTAGGTCATGCCGCTGCCGTCGGCGGCCACGTCGCCGTGCATGCGCTGGTGGGTGGAGGTGTTTTTCTCGCTCAGGCGCACGGCCGCGATCCTGAGCTTCCAGTCGGCGTTGAAACGGTGGTCGAGATCGGCATAGAGCATGGTCTGCTCGATGCTGCCCTGGTTCCACCAGGCCCCGGTGTAGGTGGAGCGCGGCAGGCCCACGTCGCTGCCGTCGGCGCGCAGCGGCACGCCGTAGATCATCGGCCGCGACTGGCTGTCCGAATGGCTCACGCCCACGCCCACGGTGGTGTCGGGGCTGATGTCGTAGTCCAGCGCCGCATACAGCGAAGTGCTGCGGTCGTTGACGTAATCGATGAAGGAATGGCTTTGCGACTCGTCGACCACGAGGCGCCCGCGCAGCGTGCCTTCGTCATTGAGCGGCCCGCCCGCGTCGAGCTGCAGGCCGTAGCGGTCCCAGGAGCCGGCACGCGCCGTGACCGTGACGGTCTTCTCGGACTGCCCGCGCTTGCGCACCAGATTGACGGCGCCGCCCGGGCTGCCCGTGCCCTGCAGCAGGCCCGACGCGCCGCGCAGCACTTCGAGCCGATCGTAGAACACCATGCCTTCGGTGCCCCAGTTGCCCAGCGCGTAGTTGTTGCGCGGAATGGCCACGCCGTCGTACTGCCAGTCGTTGATCTCGAAGCCGCGCGCGAACAGCACCATGCCCTGGCCCACGCCCTGGGCGCCGACCATGCCGGTGATGCTGTTGGCGGCCACGCGCAGATCGGTGATGGCCTGCTCGTCGAGCTGCTTGCGTGTCACCACGCTGATCGATTGGGGAATGTCCTTGAGCGCCTGGTTGCCCTTGTTGATGCTCACGGCGCGCACCGCCAGCGAGTCCGAACCTTCGGTGGTGGCGCTGCGCTCGGCGCGCGCCGATACCGTCACCGCGGCCATGGATGCAGCGCTGCCTTCGCGCACCACGGCGGCCTTGCGCAGGACATACAGGCCGTCGCCGCGCGGCTGCGCCTCCAAGCCGCTGCCTGCCAGCACACGGCGCAGCGCTTCCTCGTTGCCATAGCTGCCGCGCAGGCCCGGGCTGCGCAGGCCTTCGACCAGCGCCGGCTCGAACGACAGGCCCATGCCCGCGGCGGCCGACAGGCGCAGCAGCGCCTCATCGAGCGGGCCGGCGTCGATGGCATAGGCGCGTTGCGGGGGCGCCGAAGCGGCGGGCTGCGCATGCGCGGCGGGCAGGGCGCAGAGGGCCAGCAGCGCGGCCAAAGCCAGCGCCGAGGGCTGGAAACGAAGCAAGGGCTTGGAAGACATTCTTTCCTTTCGTCATGTATTGATAGACACGACGAACGAAACGCAAAAAGGTATCACGCGCCGGTTTGGATCGGCTCCACGGTGACCCAGTAGCTGCTGCGCTGGCGCACCTGCACCGGCAGCGTTTCGGCCAGCAATTGCAGGCTGCGTTCGCGCGCCAGCGCCGGGAAGGTGCCCGAGATGCGCAGGTCGGCAACATCGGGGTGGCAGCGCAGAAAGCCGGGGTGGTAGCGGTCCAGCTCGGCAATCAGATCACTCAGCCGCATGCGGCGCGCCACGACCATGCCCTGGGTCCAGGCCTCGTCGCCGACGCCGGCATGGGCTTGCGCCCGGCCCGGGCCGCTGGCGCCGAACTCCAGCCGCTGCCCGGCATCGACGCGCGCGCGCTGGCCCTGGCCCGTGACTTCAACCGCACCCTCGAACACCACGACGCGGCTGGCGCCATCGCCGTGCGCGCGCCGCACCGAGAAACGCGTGCCTATGGGACGCACGCTGCCATCCTGCGTCACGACGCGCAGCGGCCTGGGCACGGGCGACGGGTCGGGCGCGCTGGTCACCAGGATCTCGCCACCCAGCAGCCGTATCGTGCGCGCGCCGGTATGGAAATCCACCGCGATCTCGGTGTCGGTGTTGAGCAGCAAGCGCGTGCCGTCGGCCAGCGTGACCGGCCGCTGTTCGCCGGTGGCGCTGCGAAAGCGCTCTCCATCAATGCGCAGCTGTTGCCAGCCCAGCCAGCCCGCGGCCGGCAGCAGCGGCAGCCACAGCATGCGCAGCAGATGGCGGCGCCGCGCCGCGGACCTTTCCAGCGTGGCGCGCAGCGGCCCGCCGGGCAGGGCGCGCAGATCGCCCAGCAAGGCCTCGGCGCGCTGCCAGGCGCGGCCATGGGCAGGGCTCGTCGTGCGCCAGCATTCAATGGCCTCCCAGTCGCGCGGCCCGGCATCACCCTCATGCAGCCGGGTCAGCCACTCTGCGGCCTCGCGCAGGATGATGGGATCGATGGGCGGCTCGGCGCCGGCGGTGACGGCGCTGCTCATGCCGCGCCCAGGCAGGCGACGAAAGCCGTGCTCATATGGCGTTTGACCGTGGGCAGCGAGAGGCCTTGCTGTGCGGCAATGTCGGCGTACACCATGCCGTCGAGCTGCGAACTCAGGAAGATGCGGCGCGTGAGCGCGGGCAGCGCGGCCAGGCAGGCGTCGATGCGCAGCAGGGTCTCGAGAATCAGCAATTGCGCTTCGGGGGAGGGCACGAGCGCCTCGGGCTGGGCGGCCAGGGCCTCGAGATAGGCCCGCTCGAGTTCCGCGCGCCGCCAGTGGTCCGCCATCAGATTGCGTGCAATGGTGGTGAGATAGGCGCGCGGCTCGCGCCAGGCGCTGGTGTCCGCGGCCTGGCGCGCGCTCAGCACGCGCACGAAGGTGTCTTGCGCCAGATCGGCCGCGCGCTCGCCACACCCCAGGCGCCGGCGCAGCCAGGCGCGCAGCCAGCCGTGGTGGTCGCTATAGAGGGCGTGAACATCTTGCCGCAAGGCCGTACCGGCATCAGACATGGCAGTTGTGCGAATGAGAAGGGTTCTCATTCTATGTGAAGTGCCGGCGATTGCGTCAGGCCGATGGCGCGGCACCTTACGGGAAACCTTACCAAACCGTCATGTGGAGTTCACACCGTGCGCGTAGGACCATTCCTATAGTCGGTAACAAATCACCTGGCGCAGTCCGTCCATGGCCTGCGTTGTTAACAAGAAAGCCGAGATATGCGTCGTTCCCCACTTCCTGCTGCGCCTCACTGGCTGCAGCGCCACCGCGCCGCGGTATTGCTGGCCAGCGCGCTGTGCGCGGTGCCGGCCTTTGCGCAGAAGATCGCCGCCGTGCAGGTGGCCCCCGCGGCGCTGCGCATGCTCGAGATCGCACCCGTGCAGGCGCCGCAGGCCAACCAGTGGCTCTGGTCGCCCGCGCGCCTCGAGTATCCCTCGGGTCAGCTCGACAGCGTGGTCTCGCCCGCGCAGGCGCGGGTCACCGCCATTCATGTGCAGCCGGGGCAATCCGTCAAGGCCGGCGCGCCGCTGGCGACGCTGGTGAGCGCCGATGCGCTGCGCATGCGCCATGAAGTGAGCGCCGCCCAGCTGGCCTCCGACACCAGCCGCGCCGAACTGCAGCGCCAGCAGGACATGGTCGCGCGCGGCGTGGGCACCGAAACCGAACTGCGCGTGGCTCAGGCCCGCGCCAAGGAAACCGCGCAGGAGCTGGCGCGCGCACGCGGCACCGCGGCGCTGCTGGGCTCCGACGGCGGCGACCGCATCGTGCTGCGCGCCCCGCACGCGGGCGTCGTTGCCCAGCACCAGGTCAGCATGGGCCAGCTGGCCGAGGCCGGCGCGGTGCTGTTTGCCATCGGCAACCCGCAGGCGCTGGGCGTGGTCGCGGAAGTGTTCGAGGGCGACCTGGCACAGCTCAAGACCGGCGCCGTCGCGCAGGTCGAACTGCCGACGCGTTCGGCCCCGGTCGCGGCCAAGGTGCAGCAGATCGGCGCGGTGGTGAATGCCGAGTCGCGCCGCGCGCCGGTGCAACTGGCGCTGACCGACAAGGACCTGCCCGAGGGCCTGCGTGCCGGCATGCAGGCGCGCGTGGGCATTGCCGTGGAGCGCTCGGCCGAGATGCGTGTGCCGATCGGCGCGGTGCTGATCCAGGGCGAGAACCGCAGCGTGGTGTTCGTGCAGACCGGCGCGCATGCGTTCGAGGCCCGCACGGTGAAACTGGGCGCGCCGGTGCGCGGCTGGGTGCCGGTGATCTCCGGCCTCAAGAGCGGCGAGCGCATCGTGGTGCGCGGTGCGCTGCTGCTCGATGGCGCCGCGAGCCAGATGCTCTGAGGAACGGAATAGAGCATGTTGCGCGCATTGATTGATTTCGCCGTCCATCGGCGGCTGGTGGTGCTGTGCGCCACCGTTTTTATTGCCATCTACGGCATCTACTCGTACCTACACACCGCGATCGAAGCCTATCCGGACGTGACCAACGTCCAGGTGGGCATCATCGCGCAGGCCCCGGGCCTCGCGCCCGAGGAAGTCGAGCGCCAGATCACCCAGCCGCTCGAGCGCGAGCTCAACGGCACGCCCGGCCTGGTCTCGCTGCGTTCGGAAAGCTACTTCGGCCTGTCGATGGTCAACATGGTCTTCGACGACCATGCCAACAGCTTCACGGCGCGCGCCGAAGTCGCGCAGCGCCTGCCCCAGGCCGACCTGCCGAACGGCGTGACGCCCGAGATGGCGCCCGACTACACGCCGCTGGGCAAGATCTATTACTACCGCCTCCGCAGCGACCGCCACACGCTGGACCAGCTGCGCACCGAGCAGGAGTGGCACATCGTGCGCACGCTCAAGCAGGTGCAGGGCGTGGCCGACGTGGTGAGCATCGGCGGCTTCGTCAAGGAGTACCACGTCGAAGTCGACCCGGACAAGCTCTATCGCCTGGGCCTGTCGCTGGCCGATGTGACCGAGGCGCTGGAGAAGTCCAACCGCAACGTCGGCGGCGGCCTGATGCGCCGCGGCGAGCAGTCGTTCATCATCCGCGGCATCGGCCTGCTGCGCTCGCCCCAGGAGATCAAGGGCGTGGTGGTGCAGCTGCGCGGCGGCGCGCCGATCACCATCGGCGACGTGGCCAGCGTGATCCAGTCGCATACGCCGCGCCAGGGCTCGGTCGGCATGGACGCGGAGAACGACGTGGTGCAGGGCGTGGTGCTGCTCAAGCGCGGCGAGAACCCGTCGGTGGTGCTGGACGGCCTGCACGAGAAGGTCGACCAGCTGAACAACGGCCTGCTGCCCGAAGGCATGCACATGGACGTCACCTACGACCGCTCGGACCTGGTGGGCCATACGCTCGCCACGGTGCAGCACAACCTGCTGTTCGGCGCGGGCCTGATCATCGGCGTGCTGTGGCTGGTGCTGCGCAGCCTGCGCGGCTCGCTGATCGTCGCCACGGTGATTCCGCTGTCGCTGCTGGTGGCCTTCATCGGCCTGCACTGGCTGGGCATGCCCGCCAACCTGATCTCCATGGGCGCGATCGACTTCGGCATCATGGTCGACGGGGCGGTGGTGCTGGCGGAGAACATCATCCGCAATGCACGCCTGCGCAAGCCGCAAAACCAGCGCGAGATGCGCGCCATCATCATCGATTCGACGATTGCCGTGGCCAAGCCGACACTGTTCGCCATGGCCATCGTCATCGCGGCGCTGATCCCGGTGTTCTCGCTGCAGAGCATCGAGGGCCGCATCTTCCGCCCGCTGGCCATGACCTACAGCTTCGCGCTGCTGGGCGCGCTGGTGTTCGCGATGGGCCTGGTGCCCGCGCTGTGCGCATTGCTGCTCAAGCCCAAGCATGTCATGAAGCCCGAGCCCGAGCTGTTCGAGCGCATGGACCATGGCTACCAGCACTGGATCGGCCGCACGCTGGACCGCATTGCCAGCCAGCGCGTGGTGGTGATCGGCGCCATCGCCATCCTGGTCATCGCCGGGCTGTCGGCAACCAAGCTGGGCACCGAGTTCCTGCCCCAGCTCGATGAAGGCGACGCCTACGTGCTGGTGCAGATGCCGCCGTCGATCTCGCTGGAGAAGGGCCAGGAGGTGCTGGCCGAGGTGCGCCATATCCTGGGCCAGTTCCCGGAAGTGACATCGGTCAGCAGCGAGCAGGGCCGGCCCGAATCGGGCACGGACAACGAGACGCTGAACATGGCCAAGGTGCTGATCCGCTTGAAGTCGCCCAAGGAATGGAGCAAGGGCCTGACCAAGCCCGAGCTGATCGAGCAGATGCGCGCGCAGCTGAACGTGATTCCCGGCGTGGCCTTCAACTTCTCGCAGCCGATCCGCGACAGCGTCGAGGAATCGACGTCCGGCGCGCGCGGCCAGGTCGTGCTCAAGGTGTTCGGCCCCGAGATCGAGCAGCTGCGCGCCATCCTGATGCAGACCATGGAGCAGGTGCGCCCGATCGAAGGCGTGGTGGACCTGGACCTGTACCGCGATGCCCCCGCGCCGCAGCTGCACGTCGAGTTCGACCGCATCGCGCTGGCACGCCAGGGCATTGCCATGGAAACCGCGCAGAAGACGCTGGAGCTGGCGCTGGCTGGCGAACTCGCCACCACGCTGTGGGAAGGCGAGCATCCGGTGCCGGTGCGCGTGCGCCTGCCCTACGTCAACCGCATGGATGAAGCCAGCATGCGCGAGATCGCGATCCCCACGCCCAACGGCGGCTCGGTGCCGCTGCACTCGGTCGGCCAGATCAGCGTGAAGATCGGCAATGCCTCGATCTTCCGCGAGAACAACAGCCGCTACATGGCGCTGAAGTTCAACGTCGAGAACCGCGACATCGGCTCGGTGGTCAAGGACACGCTGGCGGCGTTCAAGGCCAACGTCAAGGTGCCCGAAGGCTACCAGGCGGTCTGGGGCGGCGAGTGGGAGAACCAGCAGCGCGCCTCGCAGCGCCTGCAGGTGGTGGTGCCGCTGTCGCTGCTGATCGTGTTCGGCCTGCTGTTCGGCGCGCTGGGCCAGGCGCGCAGCTCCTGCGTGATCCTGCTGTGCGCGCCGTTCGTGATGGTTGGCGGCATCGCCGCGCTGCACCTCACCGGCATCGAGCTGTCGATCAGCGCCGCCATCGGCTTCATCGCGCTGCTGGGCCAGGTCGCGCTGGCCGGCCTGCTGGTGATCTCGGCGGTGGAGACGCTGCGCCGCGAGGGCCTGCCGCTCAAGCAGGCGCTGGTGCAGGGCACGGCCGAGCGCATGCGCTCGGTGCTGCTGGTCGCCACGCTGGCGCTGCTGGGCCTGCTGCCGATGGCGCTGTCCACCGGCGTGGGCAGCGAGACCCAGCGCCCCTTTGCCTCGGTGATCGTCGGCGGCATGCTGGTGCTGCCGGTGGTTGCGCTCGTGCTGCTGCCCGTGCTCTATGCCTGGCTCGGCCCCAAGACCTTGAAGAAACCGGATGAGTTGGATGAAAGCCATTAAGTCTATTGCGGCCGCCGTGGCGGTCCTCTGCGCCGGCGCCTGCCTGGCCGCCGCCCCGGCGGCAGCAGCTCCTGCGGCGCAAGCTCCCGCCGCTGCCGCGGGGGCCGCGCCGGCCTCGGCGCTGCCCGCGTCGCTGGGCCTGGTCGAATACCTGGCGCTGGTGCGCAGCTACCACCCGACGCTGCGCGCCATGCCGCTGCGCCAGCGCATGGAACAGGCCGACGTGCAGACCGCGTCGACCTGGGCCAATCCCAGCGTGCACTACTCGCGCAAGCCCGAGGAAAAGGAGTGGGGCGTGGAGCAGCCGCTGCCGATCTTCGGCCAGATCGGCATGCGCAAGGAAGCCGCGCAACTGGCCGGGGCGACCGGCGAGGCCGAACGCGCCGCCCAGGTCCAGGAGATCATGAGCGAAGCCGCGCAGCGCTTTGCGCAGCTGCTGCTCGAACAGCAGAAGCTGGCGGCGAAGGAGCAGGCCATGGCGCAGCTCGACCAGGCCGTGAAGATCGTGCAGGGGCAGATCCAGCTCGGTGCGCGCAGCCGCTACGATGGCGCCCGCGTGGAGCTGCAGCGCGCGCAGATGCAGGTGCAACTCGAGCAGCAGCAGGCGCAGACGCTGGCTGCGCGCGCCGCGCTGGCGCAGCTGGTGGCGCTGCCGAACTGGTCGCCCGAAGCCGTGGGCAGCCTGCTGCCCGCGCCGCTCACCCAGGAGCAGAATTTCGACGCGATGTGGCTGCAGGCGCAGCCGCGGCTGCCGGCGCTGCAGGCCGCGCATGCCAAGGTGGTGCAGGCCGAGCAGTTCACGCGCCAGCAGGCG
>Ga0308161_1002754_pt1 | contig 18128 bp, 19 predicted proteins | sample PhyFR2_FD_201034 | JGI IMG/M metagenome (GOLD analysis project Ga0308161, IMG submission 201034) | Phyllosphere microbial communities from UC Gill Tract Community Farm, Albany, California, United States - DLSLF.R2 | ecosystem: Host-associated > Plants > Phyllosphere > Unclassified | place: USA...
CACGTACTCGATCACCTGCGCGGTGACAGTCCCATCCATAAACCCGGATGTGGGCAGCGACAACAGCACCTGATTGGACGCCGAAACCTGGTTGTACAGGGTATCAAGCATGCTGGAGTCGACCCAGCGTGCTAACTCCCACCAGAAACTCAACATGTGCAGCGTGAACAGCGCGAACGTGACCGTCATAACGGTCTTCAACTGGTAGGTACTGACCAGCAAGATCAGCGGCAAGCTGATGATGATGCCCATGATCAGGAAAGCCTGCACCATCGGCAGGGCGGCGCGTAGTGCATTCATCGCCGGGAAGTTGCTGAAGGAACCGAGGGCCAGTCCGGTGTTGGTGGCCAGGTTATTGAGCCCCTGATTGATCGAGCCGCCGCGAGCGCTGGAGCCATAGTCCTGGTACACCTCTCCGGGCGACATGGACATCGATTGCTGGCGCGGGCTGACCAGCTCTCGCAGGGTGGCATCCTCGATCTCGTTGCTAGAGCGGCCAGTCAACCAACCTTTCAACTGAGTCAGCAGCGAGGGATCAACCTGATGGATCAACCGCTCGCGCAAGCCAACACCGCTGTCGCTCCACCACTGCTTGCAAGTGGGGTAGCCCGCGCCATTCTCCAGCCGCGGCAAGGAAACATCGCGGCTTTCGTCATACGGCCAGCTGACTCGCGGTGTGCGTGAACGATCCGTATCGTAGTAGCCGGGCGTGTCGAGAAAATAGCTTGAACCAATCCACGCTGCGTCGTGACTTTGTGCCTTGTCCAACTGCGGGCGGTTGGTGAACAGCCGAGAACGGGAATAGCCATAACAGTCTCGGGTGAAGTCGGCGACTTCCTGCAGTAGTACCTGGCTGTTGATACGCGAGCTGTCGATCTCCATGCGCATCTGCCGAATATCCGCTGCGCAGGGAATGGAGGCGGTGGCTGCGGCGGTTACCCCTTTGCTCAAGGCATGCACCAGAAACCACCAGATCGGTACGTTGGCGGAGCGTTCGCCGATCGTATTGAAGGTCGCCCCCCAGGCGGTTTCCGTCGGTTGGGCCACACTCACGCCGCAGCGCTGACTCGCCGCATCATCGAACGTCATTGACGAGAGGCTCAACGGAAACACAGGTGCGCAACCAAACAACACAACGATATAGGCCAGCCACAACCGGTTCTCGATCCGCGGTACCGAGAGCAGTCCCTTGTTACCTTCATCCGCGCCTTGCTGACGGGCAGACAACCATTCCTGGAGGATGATCGCGCCGAAGGGCGCGGCAAACAGTCCGGTGTCGGACAGGACGCTCCAGAGTCCGTTGTTAATGATCCAGGCCAGCAGGGAGAGGTAAAATTCCAGGTAGCTGTTGGTGCTCAGGAGCATGGTGGTGACCTCACAGTCGGGTGAGTTCGACGCAGGTAAAAAGCACGAGCCCTAATGTCCCGATGCGCCTCACGCGCAGTCGATCCTGTGGTCGATGTCGGTAGCGCCGAAGCAGATCCCACCAGAGCGCAAAGAGGGCGCCGTAGAGCAGGGCACGCCACCCCCGCAGATAGGGTCGTACGGATTCAAATGCCTGCTGCCAGGCCTCGAAACTACCCAGCGCATTGCGGCCGATCCAGGCGACCAGTACAGCGGTCAGGATCATCACTGCGGCAATCCCCAGACTCGAAAGTAAAGTGAATAGCGGTGAGCGTTTCACGGCTCACTTGCGCCTGGCGTCAGCATCATTGAGTCGACCGGGCTCGGGGTCGCCTTGCTCGACGGTACGCGATGCGTCGGCACCACCGGCATGCCGGTCGAGCACCAGGCTGGCGGTGTTGGTGGCGAGCATCTGCCGGACCTGCAGTTCAGTCTGCAGCAGGCGTATTTCGCGCTCCAGAGCGTCGATATTTTTCGTCAAGGCGGTTTGGGCCGGCTCGGCGGAGGCGATGTTCGGTTCGTGACTGCCCGCCAGCAGGGTGCGCAGTAGCAGCAACGCTTTGTCGAGCACGCTGGACAAGGCTGTCTCACTGGCCAGGCGGCGTGCCAACAGATCTTGGTCAGGATCGTCGCGCAGGGCTTCAATCACGCCACGGGTCACCGGCAGCATCGGGCTGGAGACTTTCGCCAGGTTGTCAGGGGTAGGCCGCAGTGAGCCCGACAACAGCCCTTGCAGGGCCTTGAGACGTTCGCTGTAGGCCTCCTGGATCAGCGGCGTTAACCCACTGCCAGCGGTAGCACGCAGGGTTTCGCAGGCGTCGCAGGTCGTAACTTCGCTCTCGCCCAACACCCGAACGGCCCACTCGGATTCCTCCTGGGGCGAAGCCCAGGTCTGGCAAATAGCCCCACCCAGGCAATCGTTAACACTGATCGAGGCACTGTCATCCACCGAACGGTTATGCAGCAGGTTATAGCCCGCGCGCACCACGTCGGAAGTCACTCGTATGGGCATCTGCCCATTACCTCCAGCCTTCGAGCCGCCGACCCAGGACACGCCATTGTTGCCGTTGCGGGCCTCGGTGTTTTTCACCGCAGCCACCGCATCGCCACCGGTTTGCTCCAGGTTGCCCTGCATCTCCTGGTTCTTGGCCAGCGCGCCCCAGCCGGCTTGACCGACCTTGTCCGCCATCTTCTCGGCCATGGCCTGGCAGGTCAGCTTGGATCGGTCGAAGTCGATGCGACCCTGCATAACGCCGTTACTCAGCAACTCATAGAGACCGGGATTGGCGCGCTGGATGATCAACGCTGGCAGCGACATTACCGCTTGGGTCGCGTTCTGCACGATGCTGCCCATGATCTGCTGGAAACCTTCGGTGGCGCCGTTCAGCTGGTTTTGCAGGGTGTTGGTGAGACTCATGTTTCCGCACATCATGTTCGCTCGCCAAGACCCGCCGACACCGAGACCACTGGGTCGGTAGAGCGAACTCGGTGAGCCGACTGCCGAGCCGCCACCAATGGTGTACATGACTCGGTCGTCAAGTACTTCGCCTTGAGTACCCAGGCGGTAATCGCCCTCGGCGGCGTGGGCATGCGTGGCCATCGCGAGCAGTCCACAGAGCAGCAGGCTCTTCACGGCAAGCCATGGTCGCGCGAGAAGCCGGTTCATGAAGCACCGCCTTCGAAGTCGATGCTGAACAGGAAGGTTTGTCCTTCACGTTTGCAGCAGCTATAGGGGCGCCATAGCGACCAGGCGTAGCCGCCATCCGCGCTCTGTACCGGTTCGCTGGGGAAGATGGCGCACGTGGGCTGCACCTGAGGGTAAAGCAATTGCCATTTGTGAGTCGAAGTGTCGTTTTCAACGATCGGGCCCGGCGGCCAGTAGCCGTCGCGTTTGGCAGGCGTCAGTGGTACGTACACATGCGGCTGCCAATTGCGGGTAATCACATCGCCGGCCCGTTGCGCCATGACGGCGGCCGCCTTGAAGTCGTCGGGCTGTACCAGAAAGCCCTGCCGGGGATAAACGTTGCCCCACATGTTGCCCGAGGCCTGACGACCAATTTCACGGAGCCCCGGCATGAGCGACTCGGGGTAAAGACTTTCCGGGATGCCATGGCGCCAGGCCAGTGAGTCCAGGGTGCTCAGGTAGTAGGGCATGAATGCCGTTGCACCGCTGGCGCAGGCATAGCCGGATTGCGAAGCCAGTTGCGTTGCGATCCAGCCACCGGGGTGTCCGATGCCATCGACGTTCTTGAAGCGGGGCAGGTTGTCGCGGCGGGTGTTCGGCGTGATCAGGTTACCGCCACCTTCCGCACCGCTGATGGGAGAGGAGAGGGTGGCCATCTCGGTCCAGGGGTTATTGCCGGTGGTGGCGTAGCTCGAGACCACGAGTTCAGGAATGAAATGACGAACCTTGGTCGAGGTTTTGACTGTGCAGCCGAAGGGCGTGCAGAGGAGCCAGAAACAAATGCCGACGACCCTGTATTCGAGACAGTTTGGCGAAAGCACTGAGGACGTGATGCTGCCGGTGTCCAGGGCCACGCTTGGGCCGCACGCCAGCAGGATGCTCAGCGCCAAGGGCCGAAGCTTTGTGGGAGGGATTGACGAGCAGACAACAGGCATTTTTTCTAGGCTCTCAATGTATGGCCTAGTCAGGTTCGGTTATGGACTGAAGACTGTCAGTGGAAATTATGAAGGCGGGTCTATCGGATTTGTGAGGGGTAAGACTATTATTTGACGTGGAGGGCGCTGCGCAGGATTTCGGGATCTACAAGTAACTGATCTGCGGTAATTTCGAAAATGTTGGCGAGTTTGCACAGGACCAACAATGACGGATTGCCCGTGCATCGTTCGATTTGACTGACGTAGGTGCGATCCACCTCGGCCATGAGCGCGAGTTGCTCTTGGGTCAGGTTTTTCACGCGTCGCATCAAGCGGATGTTTTCCGCCAGCTGCAGACGAAGCTGTTCGTAGTCTTGAGTCATGCGCGCAAATTGCGCCTTGAGGGACTCTCAATCCACGGGATATAGTCTACATTGGTATTGATCTAGGCCATTTGATGCTCATACCTGTTATTGAGCGTTCATTTGGTGCCGTTAAGCTTTTCGAGTTTGTATTCCACTGCTAACAATAAATCAGAAATCTAGGGTGTGTATGGACGAAAACTACATTTCAATTCCTGCGGCGGATGGTTGCCCAAGTCTTCTGACACCTTGGGGCAACGAGTTTGCCTCGATGATCGAGCGTGGCGTGCAATGCGCTCAGGCTTGGCTTGATACGCCCGGCGAGATTCCCCTGTGGTGGGAGCTGGCGCAAACCCGCAAGACCTTTCCTGTCGGTGACTGCCAGGATGCTTTTGAAGCAGGTTTTTTATTGAGGATTCAGCAGCGGCTTCGAGGAACATCACAATAACCTGTCGCTCGCTTTAGAGCGGGATGCTTGAATATATTGCCCTATGTGGGTTCTATTCCTCGCGCTCTATCGATCCGTTCAGCTACCCGGTAAGCCGCTTCCAACTCCGAGCAGCCGTTGTTCTGCATCAGTGTCCAGCGCTCGGCTTTTTCCTCGGGCTCCGTCATGGCCAGGGCGAGATAGAGGCTGGGCGGAACGGCCCGAAACAGCGTTTCGAGCTTCTTCGATAGCACGACCCCCTCAGTGTATTTCCCCGGCTCCTTACTGGCGGAGAGTAACAAGGCTTTCTGTGCCGGCGTGAGTTTCTTGAACCGTGCGATTTCCTCAATCTCCGCGGGCGGCATGTTCAAACAAATCCACCATTCGATCATGTTGAGCATGGTCTGCGCGGCAGTGGGAAAGTCGGCAAGGTTTTGTGTCGCCAGCCAGAACCAGGCGCCGAGCTTGCGCCACATCTTCGTCCCCTTGACCACGAAGGGCGCCAGCAGCGGGTTTTTGGTGATGATATGACCTTCGTCGGTGACCATGATGATCGGCCTTCCCAGGTACTGGTCGCGTTCGGCGAGGTTGTTCACGGTGTTCATCAGGCTGATATAGCTGATGGACATCTGTGCCTCGTAGCCTTCGCGAGCGTAAGTGGCCAGATCGACAATGGTCACATCGCTCTCGGGCCAAGGCGTACCCTCGCGATCAAACAGTTCACCCTCGAAACCTTGGCAAAACAGGTCGATGGACTCGCCCATTTCCTGGGCGCGCTCGCGACGTTTTTCCGGCAAGTGCAGATCGGCGGCGACGCGCAGCAACGCGTCGCGCACGTCGCTGGTCAGTACCTGGCGGCCTGCTTCGGCACACGTCTGCGCCGCGTCCAGAATACACTCGCGGATCAGGCTGCGGTCGGCTCGGCTCAGGCGCACTTCTTCCTTGGCCTCGCCGCCGGTGATCATCAGTCGGGCGGTGATTTCCAGTTCACCGAGTACATCGCGCTGATCTCCGCTGTTTGTTGCTGCCTCATCGTCCCACTCATCGATCGACAGACTCGCCACCTCATCCGGTTGTTCGATCAGACGCCAGGCATCCACAAAGGGCGCTAGGCTGACCGAGGCGCCAGGTTTCAATTGGACCTTGTTGACCGACAGGCCCTGTGTCGCGAAGTAGTCGCCCTGCAAGCCGAATGAGTTACCGGCCTCGACGATAAACAGGCGAGGGCGGTACACCGCCATGACCTGCATCAGCAGGGTGACCAGGGTGGCCGACTTACCGGCGCCGGTGGGGCCGAACAACAGCAGATGGCCGTTCATGGCCCGGTCCAGACGTGACAACGGGTCAAAACTCAACGGCGAGCCACCACGATTGAACAGGGTGATGCCCGGGTGGCCGGTGCCGGTACTGCGGCCCCACACCGGAACCAGATTCGCCAGGTGCTGGGCAAACATCAGGCGGGTGTACCAGTTTCGCGTGTCGCGGGCCGGGTTGTAAGCCATCGGCAACCAACGCAGGTAGCTGTTGCAGGCGGCGACCTCATCGCCTTCACGTACCGGTTGCAGCCCCGCGCCCAACAGCGCGTTAGCCAGGCTGACCGAGCGCTGGTGCAGTTGCTGTTCATCGTGACCGCGCACGTAAAACGCCAGGGTGCCCCGGTACAGCTTGTGCTGGCGGCCGATGATCGCGCGAGCCTCTTCGACATCCTGACGGGTCTGGGTCGAGGCCAGATTTTCACCGATGGCTTTGCGCGCCAGGCGATTCAACTGATCCTCGAGTGCATCCTGTGGTTTGACCACTAAGGTCAGACTCATCACCGTACCTTCGGATAACTGGTCGAACAGCGCATTCACCGCGTCGCCCTTGCGGATTTCTCCGGTGAGTTGACCAATCGACGGTGCCCGCCGCAGTTTGTCCACCACCATCACCCGGTGGGGTTGATCGTCGAAAAACCAAAGTCCGCGCTGCACATCCGAACGCGGTTCGTTGAAGAACAGCCGCTCGGCAAAGTCATGATCGAAGGGCAGATCCAGCGACTCACCGTCGCCCGACTCCGGATAGGCCACGCGGCGGTAGAACTTCTCGGGCGCTTCATCGGTAAGTCTGGGGGCCGGATTAAACCAGGGCAGCAGCCAGGCATACAGACCTCGACCATCGACTCGCGTCGATTGCACCCCGCACGTCCGCAACGAAGACACGATCCGTTCGCAAGCCTGTTGCAGGGATTGCATCGGGGTGAGTCCCGTCTCCTCAGCATCAGACTCAAGCCAGCGATAGACGACCAAGCGCACTCGTCGGTTATTGCCACGCCAAGGCAGGCGTGTCACCACTTTATCCTCAAACAAACCATCGGGCTTGGCGATGGCCTTCAGATGATGGCGGCTGAGCTCCAAATAGGCTTCGGTGAAGACCGTGCCTCGTGCTCTATCTTGGATATAGTCGGTGAACCGGGTCAGGTAGGAGGTGAAGTCGTTGTCGTCCTGGCAGAAAAACTGCGCCACCCAAGGCGCTTGATCCAGCTCGTCAAAGCTATCCTGCAGGGCATCCTCAAGTGCATCGCGGGCCGCCATCAACCAATCGGGTTCGCGCCCTTCAGTGCCGATGGGCAGCAACTCGAATACCGCACCCACCGAGCGATTGTCATCGAGCAGAAAACACTGCTCGGTGTCGAGGTACTCGACCCACGGCAGGTGATCGGTGAAGCTAGGGTTATGCGCATAGAGTGCGGCATCATCGGCCAACGTGGCGCGTGGGCGTAATGGGTTGCGCAAAGCTTTCCACGCAGGAATACGGTTCCCCGAATCGCCGGTACGCACTACAAGTCTTCCTGACGTTCACCCGGCAATGCGTACTGCACCCGTTGGTAAAACGGAAAGACGGTCGAGTAGCCCGGGACCGGTGCCTGCTCGGTGCCACTTAAATGCGGATACACGTACAGCACCAGATCGGGATTGGGCAGGCGAGGGAACAGGTTGCGGATCTCGTTTTCCGCGGTGCGAGTGTAGGGTTCCTGGAAAGAAGCGGAAAAATCTGCCGGGGCCAGCGGACGACGTAACTGCTGCCGAGCATCCAGCAGTTGCTGCTGAGTACCTTGTGAACCGGCGCCGTTCCAGATGTCCAGCATGGTTTGCTCGCCATGGGGCAGCAGTGTCTCCTTGTCGGTGGAGCACCCCACCAGAACCCAGCAGAACACGCTAATCCAGGTTAGGTGCAGAGGCATGGTCTTTTTCATGGCGAACGCTCCGGCCCTTGGGCTCGTAGTCGATGGTGATCTCTTGGTCGAGGTGCAGTGCGACTTGGGCGGCTGGTGGCACGTACACGGCAGCAAAGGCCTCGCCATACAGTTTGTTGACCCACTCGCGGATGTCGCTGACCCCACCGCTGAGAATTGAATTCAGCGCGCTGTTGCCACTGCTGCTGGTGACCCCGAAGGCACTGCCGCCTGAACTGATCACGCTGCTGTTGTTCTGCTCATTCCCGAGCAAGGCAGCGACACCCGCGCCGGCCGCCGTGATGAGGCTCTGGCTGCCGAGGTACTGCTGGGCGTTCGAGCGGCGCTCGCCGGCAATGCACGGAATGCCATACGGATCGGACAGGTAACCGAGTCCACCGCGGATCTTGTCGGTGTTTGAGCTCTGGGTGGTGGAGGCAGTGCGGCTGGCTACCACCTTCGGCTGAGGCACCGTGCGGATGGTGCCATCGGTAAACACAAAGGTGATTGACTCGACCTGTCCGCGTACGCAAGACAGGGTCCAGTCACCGGAGGCTGTGCCGCTCATCACGGCCCCCGCGACATCCGGCAGGTCGATGCCATTGGCGGTCAGGTTCTCCGGACCGACCAGCACCTTGAAGGGATAGGGATCATTCACTGTGCCGTCCACCGGGACTCGGCCGATCAGCGCGGTCATGGCGACCGAGCCCATCAATGTCGCGTTTTCGGGAATGGTATAGACCGGCTTCGCGCCTTCGGTACGATCAGCGGATCGTGTCAGGTCACGGTCATCCTGGGTAACCGCTCGTAGCTGTTTCTGGCCGCGATCAATCGCATTATCTTTCAAGCCTTCCAGTGAGTTGAAAGCGGTAGGCAGACTCAGTGCGGAGGAGATCTTGGTTTTGCCTCGGGCGTCGGTGGACGGAGCATCCGAGGGTTCAATCCACTGCAGCGCATCGTTGGCAGAATGCCGCCCTTCGAACTGGTCACCATCGCCCGGCTCAAGCCCCAATCCGATCGGCATCTCCTTGCCTTTGCCGGTTAGCCCCGACAACTGTTCCTGCAATTGTGTCAGCAGACCGCGAGCCTGACGACTGTCTTGTTCCGCTTTGAGACGGGCCTCGTTGGCTTGGCTGCGGCCTTCGTCGACCTGCTGGGTCACGCTACCCAGCGCTGTCTGGATACGTGAATCGACACTGTTTTCCCGCTCGCGCAGACGGTTGTTCTCCGTCTGCAGCGAATCATTATGTTTCTTCAGACCGAGCATGTCGCTGCGCATGGCCTTCACCTGGCCGACCAGGGTGGCGACCGTGTCGCGCGGGGTATCACCCGCAATGCCGAGCGACTTGGCTTGCTCGGCGGATAACTGAATTTTGCCCTGATCAACCGGGTGCTCTGGAGAGGGCGTGCTCCCACCCGCGACCCAGCTTTTCAGGATGATTAACACCACGGCCAGCAGCGCAGCCGGTACTAGCCATTTGAGCAATGCGTTAGCTTTCATCGTCCGCACCTCGCGCGACGGGCGGGAGCAGCACGGCTTGTTCAAGGCCACCACCGCGGGTGACAAGGTAGGCAATCGTGGTGTCTTCTGCGCTGCCGGCAGGTCCGAGGAACGCATGCTGGAAGGTCGCGGCGAATAGCTTGGCGTGAAGCCGACGCGGATCGAGTTGTACCGTCTCTGGACCACGATTGCGCAACTTCACCGCCGTCACCCAGTAGTCACCGAGTCGCCAGACTGCGATGGGCGTGCTGGACACGTTTTCGGTCGGCAGCAGGGTTGGCAGTTCGGTACGCAGCTTGAGCGGTACGCGACGGATACCGGGTAGGGATTCTACAGTGCGCAGCGGCGCGTACAGGCTCTGTGCGGCGTAGCGCGTCAAGGCGACTGGGATCGGCGTACGATCTGGAACAAGGACGGTGCTAGATTCCGTCTCGGTAGCCTGCACCTGAGCATTCTTGAGAATACGCACGGGCTCCAGCGGTAGATCACCAGGCGTGGCCGCGATATCCAGCAGGATGATCTCGCCCGTTGCGACCGATTGCAGTTGCAGTCGGGTCGGTGCAATGGCTTCCGACGCGCGCAGGTACAGCGTGCCGCCGGTTGATTGCACACGCAGCTTGCCCGTCAGCGTTGAGGGCACACCGACTCGAACAGCCTCATCGACAAAGACCACCCGCTCCTGATTGATCACCAGTGGGACCGCGAGGGGTAGGCGTTCCCAGTGCATCAGCTCGACGGCCTGCGCTGCAGCTCCCCATAGCATCAGTGCGACGGTGAGTCCCAGCGTAGAAATCCGCTTCATGGCTCACCTCCAGGCAGGGAGATTTTTTGCGGAGTGCCCTGATAGCAATCCAGCGCCAGCCCCCACTTGTTGCGCTCGGGATCCAGGTCAAAACGCACCACGCGCAATGGATAACGCACCACCACCCGTTTCACCGGTTCGGCGGCGTAATATTCATCGGCGTTGAGGTCGAGCTTGACCAGCCAGCTGTCACGGTCGAGTTGCTTGACCCTGAGTTCCGGATCTTCGCTGTAGCCTCGTCCCAGAATTTCGTAGACCCCACGCACCCGCTGGCGCAGTTCGCCAGCGGCCTTGCGGTATTCGTAGTCACCATCGAGGAACGCCTTGCAGGAGGGTGTTAGGTAGGACTGCAAGCCATAGATGGCGTGGCGATAATCCTGCTCGCCATCCGAGGGCCAGCGGTTGAGTTGGCCAAAGATGTACAGGGCAAAGGCATAGACATTCTCTGAGGGGATATCCCACCACTTGCGCGTGCTGCCCGAGCGCAGATCTGGAGGTACATGCACGGTCAGATCGGTCGGTGCCGAGCGCCAGCCGTACCAGAGTCCGGCACAGAGCAGGGCGAGGATCATTACCGCCAGACGCAGACTGAAGATATGGGCCTGCTGGGCATCCACCTTGTTCCGAAAACGGCTCATGGTTGCCACCGGGACAAGGTCGGGCGCAGTCGACGCGAACGGCGAACCGTCCAGGCGCCAGAGTGAAGGATCAAACTGCCGCGACCCAGGCGCCAACGGCTGGCGAGTATCCATTCGAATTTGCGGTACAACCAGATCTCGGGGCGAGCCCGTTTGGCTCGACGCAGTAGCGTGCCACCGGCAAATAACACCAGCGCCATGCTTGCGATCATGCTGGTCGGCGCCACGGCAATGGAGGCGGTGGCGATCGCCAGAGGAACGCCCAGCAGCAGGCCAATGACGGCGCCGGTGCCGAGCGCTACCCACATCTCATCATTGGTCAAACCACGCAATACGGCGGGATCACGATTGAGTCGCTCCGGCAGAAAGACCATGGTGCCGTCGGTGTCGTTCATGTCGACCTCACAGAATCGCGGCAGCCTTGGTCAGGAACCAGATGATGATCACCACCAGCAGGGCTCCGATGCCGACTACGGCGCCGAGGTCTTTCCAAGTCTTGCGCTGGTTCTGCACGTCGGCATAGACGGTCAGGGAATGCCAAGCCACACCGAGAAAAGCGAGCAGGGCGATCAGCAGGCCGAGGAGGATGCCGCCGTCGTAGGCGTAGTTTTTTATGGTCTCGATCAGCCCGCTGCCTTCACCCCGCGAAGGGGCTTCCATAGTGGGTAATTGGGCAAAGGCCAGGCTCGGACCGATCACCAACAACAGACCGATCAGGCGCTGACTGGCGTGATCACGCAGATTGTTTTTCAGGGGGACTAAGCACTTGAGCATGGCGGCGATCTCCAGAGTTAGGACAGGGTGAAGAACATCAAAACCAGCAGAGTGAGAAGTACGCGTGCGGTACTTCCGCCAAACGCTCCGAAGCGCAAGCTGCCGGCGGCCCACCCTCGGTAAGCCGTCCACATCACCCAGGCACACCAAAGCAAAGTCAGGACGAGAACTAGGGACAGCCAGAGCGTCGAACTGCTCTGTGCCGAGAAGCCAGAGGCGTTTTGGAAGGCTGAGGTCTGAGCATCAGTCATGCTCATGGCGAGGGCTCCGTCGGCGGAGTGTCGAGGCGGTAATCGCCGACCAGCTCACCAGGATCGCGAGGTTGAGCACGGGAGGGAGACAGATAGTCCTGTACACCGTGACGGATGCGCTGGATGTCCTGAGTCAGTCCGGGATAATCGAAGCGATAGCGATCGTCTGGTTCAGACGTGCTGGCTATCTCAGCTCGTGTCGCAAGGCGTTCGATAGTGTCGAGCTGCTGCTGGACCAGGCCGAGCTGTACCTGCTCATGAGCTGATGCGGCATAGCTGCTGCCATAGCCGGTGGTCAGTAATAGGAGTAACGAACAGCGAAGGACAGTGGCAAGCATGATTTAGCCCCCTGACGGATCTGGTGGCAGAATCTAGTTAATGGGTGGAGTGGGCAGTAAGAAAAACGAAAGGTGAGGAGTCTCTTTTTTCTAGCAGATTCGCCGCTGGAGTTGGGAGTGACGAAACCTTGTATTTGGACTTGGGACAGGCAAATATGGTCACACCTCCAAGTGTTTCTACTTGAGGCGAACGAAGGCGGATAATGCAAGAGTCACAATCCGCTGAGGGACTTTCGTCTATTTTTCGATTTCGAGCTGGAAATTCGCCAAGACGAAAAAGTGGTCGATATGTGGAGCAAGCGTATGGGAGGGGCGTCTCAAATGGGGGTACATCGCATAAAACTCTAGCTGCTGTAGCGGCGCTGGTAACAGCTTAACGATTCGTCTGGGTGGGTTATTTTTGGCGTCACGCACAGTCTCATACCGTGAGTTACTCGGATCTGACTGCGCGTGAATTCACGTCTTTTTGAACGAAGGGGTGGGTATTGGAGAGCTCGCGATTGAACAGCAGGCGTTATCGCTTACCTGACCGCGATCTGTGGATGCGCTCTCGAAGAGAAAAAATGTAAACTTCTTTCAGGATCGCACTGTTGATGCGTGAACCTTTAATGAATACTCAAGGCGCTATAGATATGATCACCCCTCCATTCAAGCTGCTGAAGTCTCATTTGGTGGACGCTTTTTTTATCACGACAGAGAAGCTTTATCGGGAGTTTGAAGATGTTATAAAATCCGTTGAGCGCTTTCAGAGTGGTCGTATCTATTTTATTACCAAGAGGAAGAAAATACGCTTTAAATCTGCACGCCTTACTAAGGATTGTGAGGTTGAATTCAAGTTTTCGGATCAGGGCGCTTTTTCCTCTGCTCATAGAATCCCAGTCTCCGTTTTGATGCATGGTGCGAGCGATGTCAACAAAGTGCATTTTCCCCGGCCTGAAGCGCTTCAAAATTACATGCGCCTTGTTGACTCAGAGAAAATGTACAAAGAGATTTTGATAAAGTATCCCAATGCGGTCGGAGTTCTGCCCACCGGTGGAAGCATCAAGCGCAACGATAGAGCATTCACATTTCATTTGTTGCTCCCTATAGATCAGACACCTTCCGATAAAAATCGACACAGTATTTTTGCGCATCAGTTGCTCAGGTTGTTTGCAATTGACGAGGGAAAATACGAAATTCTTTATATCGGTAAGGCGATGGAGTTGGCAGATCGTACTGATGGGCATTCATATATACAGCAAGCACACGCTGAGTGCCCTGATGATGAAGAAATATTTCTTTATTTTTTTACTCCCCAATACGAATCTATGGCGTCAAGAGACGGCTCGATACTTGTCAGGCCTAAAGATTATAAAAAACTTGGGGAGAATAAGCTGGTTCTGATTGCCGAGGCTGCATTGATTAATTACTTTGCTCCGGAGTTTAACGTCCATCACAAAGGTAGTGATATCAAAAAAAGCAAAACGCTCTCTCCGTTAAAGAAGATGGGCTACACGCACTTTGTGTCAGAGTGTATATTCGATGAGTACGATTACGCGTTTGAAACGGCAAGCGTTTTAAAAAATAAGGATCATGCGAAAATATTCGAACTGATATAATTTAACACCTTTGACGCCTTCTTGGGCGTTACCTGGTGTAACGCCATAAGGAGCTATTGGTTAAAAATTGTGCTGATGATTAGGTGTAGGATCTTGTTGGAGATCTACGTGTAATAAAAACGAATAGAGTGAAGCTGTTTCTGAAATTTAATTAGAGATATTTTTTGAACGTCGTCGTAGTGATTGCCATCGTCACCCCAAGCATCACAGCACAAGGCAGAAAAACGACCATGGGATTGATCGATAAGGGCAGGGATAGGTAAATAATCCAGGGCACGATCAGTAGCGGAATCAATGCCCGCTTGGCGCGGTGGTAGACAAAACTGCTTTCGCGTCCCGCACCGAACTTGCGCAGGTCGCGGCGCATCAAGCCATCCACAAAGCCTGTAAACATGGCCAGCAGAAACAGTGGTGTGGCCAGAGCCAAGATGGTTAGGCGCACTACGAAGGTAAAGGTCACATACAACACCGCCAGTACAAAGTCCTCGATACTCACGTAGAGCTGGTTGATCCAGCTCCAGAAGCTGTTGCCCTGGCTCGACACTCGCGCCTCCAGGGCAAAATCTGCAAAGCCGGTCTTGACTAGCAACCACTGATTGAGGAAATCCAGCATCTGAACAATCGCTGGCCCAGGCTGTTGGATGAGAAGTGAATCTTTGAAGTGCTCGCTGAGCCAGCCCAACTCACTGGTTAGCATGGCCTGACTATGCCGCCAGCCCTGATCACCCCAGAACAGTAGCAGGCCGACGAACTCGGTCAGGATCGAGAATAGCAACGAGACGATCAACAAACCGATGATGCGCAGTACCAGGCTGATCGCCGAGAGGATCAGTCCTGGGCGCTGGATCGGTTGTGGCGGCGTGTTCTGTGCGGTAGTCGCCATCGTTCACTCCATTGTGTGCCATAGGACTGATGTCGTTATTACGTCTTGAGTGTGTTCTTGCTGAATAGAAACCAGGTGGGGTAGGGCTACCCCACCTGATCCAAATCGAAGTTGGTTGTTGGGCCGCCACCACTGGCGCTCCACCATTGCCCCGCCTGCTCGTTGTAGGCGGCCCGCATTCGCTGGGTGAGCTCCTGCAGGTCCTTGGGCATGGCATCGGCGTTGGAGGGTTTTGGCAAAGGCATGCGGACTTTCCAGAGCTGCCCACCGGCCTGGAAGGAGAACATCTGTCCCTTGGGTAGACTGACGATATGAGCAGGCTCGACCAGCGGCACACTGGTGCTGCTGACACGGTCCTGTGAGGACGAGGTGAAGTCTGTGTTGGCCTCAGGATCAGAGGTGTCGGTGGCGCCCGACACCAGGGTCTTGGTCAGCACGTTAACCTTGGGCAACTGTTGGGTGAGCAGTTCCGCAGTGGCGGTTTCGCGCACCCGCAGCATCTGCAGGGTGTTGAAGTTGCCAATAACCTGGCCGGCCTTGGCGCGGTTGCCGATACGTGCTTCGATATCGCTGAGAGTCTGGGTGTAGGCCGTCACCTGGATGCCGGCCCCGCCACCCTTGTTGATCAGTGGAATGAACTCATCGCCCATCAACTCGTTGAACTCATCGGCGTGCAGGTTGATCGGCAACATGTCACTGTTGTTACCCGATTGGGGCAGACCATGGTCGATGCCGTGTTTGTAGATGTGTCCGGCGACCGAGACCAAGTCGGCAAACATGGAGTTTCCCACAGCGGCGGCAACCTCGGCATCGGTCAGTGCATCCAGGCCGACATAGACGATGCCACGTTTTCGGATGATCTGCATCCAGTCGAAGATTGGCCGCGGGTCCTCTAAATCGGTGTAGTTGGGGGCCAGTAACTGGGCGGTCTTGCCGGTGGTGAGTTTCTCCAGCAGCGGCAGTAGCGAGGCAACGATTTTATCGAAGTAAGTACGGTCATATCGTACCGCCGAACGCAGTCCGTCCATTACCGGATCAAATACACGCTTCACCGCCAGGTACTGCTCGATGGCCACCACACGCTTTTCGCGCCCGATCATATGCCGGGGAATGTTTTTCTCGGTCAGCTTGCCTTCAAGCTGGACGATCACCTCCCACGCTTTCGGATCAGTCTTGGCGAAAAACTGCTGGGCGTATTCGATGAACAGTGCGTCGATGTTGACCACATGTCGCTGGATCTGCAGGTAGTCCGGACGTCGGCCCAGCTCGATCAGGGCGCGGGCGATGATGTTGACGAAACGCCAGGCGAACTCGCGAAAGGCCGCAGAGTTACCTTCGCCACTGAGCTGCCCTGCGATGCGTGACGCCACTTCCGAGATACGACCGAAACGTCCCACGGCGTTGTAGCGTGCGGAGATTTCTGGCCAGCCCAGATGGAAGACATAAAACTCCTTATCCCGACCGGCGCGTTTGGCTTCGACGTACATGCGTTTGAGCAGGTCGGCATCGCCCTTCGGATCGAAGACAATCACTACCTCGTGTTCGACGCGGTGTATGTCCTGGGTGATATACACCTCGGCGAGCCGCGTCTTGCCGACACGGGTCGTGCCCAGCACCAGTGTGTGTCCGACCCGTTCGCCCAGCGGCAGACTGACTTCCATTTCGTCGGGCTCGACCCCATGCAACAGCGGCGAGCCACCTACCGGGGGCAAAGGACGCAACGGATTGAAGGCACTGTCCCAAGCCGTGACTCGGGCCAATGTCGAGAGCGGAAACGGTGCATGTTCCAGGCGTCGTTCGAGCTCACGGGCCAGGCGATAGCTGGTCGGTTGGTCGACATAGTGGGCGACCGCCGGATCCTGGGCCTCGACCAAGCGCTGGGTGTGCAGGCGGGTCCAGCGAAAGCCGCGACCCATAAACAAACGCTTACGGCTGACCGGAATCTGCCGACTGGTCAGTTCGTAGCGGGGCAGCCGGCGGATATTGCGCCGATAGCGCAGCACCTTCCAGGCTTGTCGCAGGCGGATAAGGCCGAACAGGGTATAGGCCAGCGCCGCAGCCAGCCCGATCTCGGGTGAGAGGGCCACAGCCCAGGGCGAGTACACGCACAACACCGCGGCGGCGATGCAGATCGCTACGGTGTACAGCTCCACTGCTGGCCGGAGCTTGGACTCCATCGCATGCTCGGCCATGACCTGACTCACTGTTCCAATGAGGTGGCGGTGATCAAGACGGGGTAGTGCTCAATCTGCAGGCGGGTGGCGATGTCGTTGCCGTTGACCGGCAGGATGGTGATGCCCGGAGCGGCTGCTCGAATCCGGGCCAGGGCTTCATTATCAGCCACTTCGACGGCGAGGCCTGCCGCGCCCATTTCCTGCAGTTCAGCAGCGCGTTGACACAGCCAAGTCAGCGACTGGGGATCGTCACCGACCAGAAAAAATGGCCGCAAGCCCGGCATGTTCAGGGCGCGAGACGTGATCTGGCCGGGGCTCAAGTGGGAGCTGCGGACGGGTAGTATCCAGGCTTCATCGGCAAACGTGGACAGGTCCGCATGCACGGCCCGACCAGGTTGGATCTTTTCGTTTATTGACGGCCTGGCAACCTGAGAATAGGGCCGGGTGAAGTCGCTAGGCTGATCCCCGGCTACGGTCAGCTCCGGCTGGGCGAAAGGTGCCAAGAGCAGGATGAAGTAGCAGGTAAGGGGCATTCGCTTCATGGTGGTGTGCCCTGTTTGAACGAAACCAGCAACCGTTCGAGTTGCCGGGAAAAGCCTGCGCGGTAACGCGCCGCCGGAGTTCCTCCTGCCGGGCGGTGATAGCGTCCGGCCGCTGACGTCCAATCACCGGTGGCGGCGTGATGCTCCTGTAGCAGCGCGGCGGTGACGGCGAGATTTCGATCGGGGTCGAGGGCTTCACAGGGGCTGGAAAAACGTTGTCCGTGGTAGCCCAGGTTGGTTTGCCCCAGTCCGGCATCGACCCGCTTGGCGTCATGTTGGGCAAGCGCCTGAAGCAAGGCGTGACAGGCGGCCTGGCGAGTGGCGAAGCGGTAGGGTGTTCCGGCGATGTTCAAGGTCCACGGCCAGGGCAGCAGTCGGCCACGGACGCGGATACCACTCTCCTGCAGCGCAATCGCGAATAGCACCGTAGAAGGGATGCCGGCGTCATGCGCCGCCAGTTGATAGGCCGGAGGCGGAAGTTCGTCAGCCTGGACGGCGAGCACCGTCAGCACGAGCGCAATACCACTCAGTCGAGGCGTTGCCATTGTCCGTTCACCTGTTGAAATGTGGCGGGCAATGGCCCCGGAGCACCCAGGCTGAACCAGCGACCACGGTCATGGTTCAG
>Ga0308161_1002757_pt1 | contig 18105 bp, 12 predicted proteins | sample PhyFR2_FD_201034 | JGI IMG/M metagenome (GOLD analysis project Ga0308161, IMG submission 201034) | Phyllosphere microbial communities from UC Gill Tract Community Farm, Albany, California, United States - DLSLF.R2 | ecosystem: Host-associated > Plants > Phyllosphere > Unclassified | place: USA...
CCACCGAGCGCGGAGACGACGGCCTGCTCTGGGGCGACTACGCGATGGCCCGCATCGAGCCGGCCAACCGCGTAGACCGCTTCCTCTCGGGCGTCGGGTACTTCGACGGACAGCATCCTTCGGCCGTCTTCGCCCGCGGCTACTACACGCGCACCACGATCACCACGCTCGACTGGGACGGCAAGCGCCTGACCCAGCGGTGGCAGGTCGACAGCGGTCAGGTGCCCATGACGAACCCGTTCAACGACTCGCCGCACGGGCGCGACGGCACCGACCCGGTCTACGGCGGCATCACGACGCAGGGCGACCATTCGCTGAGCCTGGCCGACGTCGACTCCGACGGCAGGCAGGAGCTCGTCTACGGTTCCGCGACGATCGACGACGACGGCAGCCTGCTGTACAGCTCGCACGACGTCCTGCCCGAGGGCAGCGCCGACCCCGGCGCCGACGTCCGCCTCGGCCACGGCGACGCCATGCATGTGACCGACATCGATCCCTCCCGCTCCGGCCTGGAGATCTGGACGGCGCACGAGGGCGGCGCATACGCGCCGTACGGCTCGGTGCTGCGCGACGCCGCGACCGGCGAGGCTCTGTTCGGCGCGTACTCCGGCAAGGACACCGGTCGCGCGATGATCGGCGACGTCCGTCCGGACGTGCCGGGCATCGAGGTGTGGTCGAGCATGCCGGGAGGCACGGATGCCAGCGGACTGCTGAGTGCGAAGGGCGAGATCCTCTCGACGGCGACGCCTGGCACCAACATGTCCATACGCTGGGCCGGCGACCTGACCACGCAGATCATCAACGGCAGCGGCCCCCAGACACCGACGATCGACGACTGGACGCGCGGACGGCTGCTGACTGCGGACGGCACGCTGACCAACAACGGCACGAAGGGCAACCCGTCGCTCGTCGCCGATGTGCTCGGAGACTGGCGTGAGGAGCTGCTCGTGCGCACCGCGGACTCGAGCGCGCTGCGCTTCTACACGACCACCGAGCCGACGTCGCACAAACTGGCGACGCTGATGCAGGACGTGCAGTACCGCGTCGAGACCGCACGGCAGCAGACGGTGTACAACCAGCCCGCGTACACGTCGTTCTATCTCGCCAGCGACATCGACTGGGCGAAGGCTCCGGTGCTGACCGCGGCGGTCACGCCTGCGGCGCCGGTGTTCAAGGACAGGCCGGGCACCGCGCACGACGAGGTGCAGCTGCCTCGCGTCGCCGGCATCACGTTCTACGTGAACGGCGTGAAGGCCGACGCGGCGAACGCGAAGGTGCGCGTCACCGGCGAGGTGTCGGTGGTCGCGGTTCCGCACGCCTGGTACCGCATCGCCGACGGCGCCGCGTCGCAGTGGACGGCGACCCTCGGCGACCGCTGATCGGCTGACCTCCGCCTGGGGCACGTCTCGCTCCCGTCGCACGAGCCTGTGCGACGGGAGCGAGTGCGTGTCCTCAGTCTGCCGGGCGGGTCAGCCCGTGGCGACCAGCCAGAGCAGCACCGCGTTCAGGGCGATGATCAGCACCGAGAACAGGATGCCGAGCAGCGTCGTCAGGCGGCGGTTGGCGTGTTCGCCGAGCGTGCGCCGCTGGGCGGTCAGCGCGACCAGCGGGATCAGCGCGAACGGGATCCCGAACGAGAGCACGACCTGGCTGAGCACCAGCGCGAGCGTGGGGTCGAAGCCGACTCCGAGGATGACCAGCGCCGGGATCAGCGTGACGAGCCGGCGTGCGAGCAGCGGGATGCGCACGGTGAGGAGCCCGTGCATGATCTCGGCGCCCGCGTAGGCGCCCACCGACGTGGAGGCGAGGCCAGACGCGAGCAGCCCGACCGCGAACAGGGTGCCGATGAGCGGGCCGAGGTTCGTGGTGATCGCCGCGTGCGCGCCCTCGAGGGAGTCGGTGCCCTCGACCCCCGCCAGGTTGGCGGCGGCCACCAGGAGGATGGCGAGGTTCACGGAGCCGGCGATGAGCATCGCGATCGTCACGTCCCAGCGGGTGGCGGTGAGGAGGGTCCGGATGCTGTGGGAGCGGGAGACTGTGGCCGGGAACCGGTCCCTGGCCAGGGCGCTGTGGGCGTAGATCGCGTGCGGCATGATCGTCGCGCCGAGGATGGATGCCGCCAGCAGCACGGAGCCGCTGTCCGCGAAGCGGGGCAGCATCCCGCCGACGACTCCCGCCGGGTCCGGCGGGGCGACCACCAGGCCTGCGACGAAGCCGACCACGATCAGGGCCATCAGGCCGATGATGACGAACTCGAAATGGCGGGCACCGCGGCGCGAGTGCACGGCCAGCAGCACGATCGAGACGGTTCCGGTGATCACTCCGCCCAGCAGCAGGGGGATGCCGAACAGCAGGTTCAGCGCGACGGCGCCGCCGAGCACTTCGGCGATGTCGGTGGCCATCGCCACGAGCTCGGCCTGCAGCCAGTAGGCGCGACGCGCCCACGGGTTGCGGATGCGGGCGCCGAGGACCTCGGGCAGGCTCCTGCCGGTGACGACGCCGAGCTTGGCGGACAGGTACTGGATCAGCCAGGCCATCACGTTGCCCGCCAGCACGACCCAGACCAGCAGGTAGCCGTAGCGTGCGCCGGCGGTCATGTTGCTGGCGACGTTCCCGGGATCGAGGTACGCGACGCCGGCGACGAGCGCCGGCCCGAGCAGGCTCAGACCGGTCCACGGCACGCGGATGCCGCGTCGGGGCACCTCCTGGTCGACCCCGTGCTCCTCGATCCGCGCTGATTTAGGCATGCCGAAATCCTAGCCTGTTTTCGGTATGCCTAAAAGTCGTGTCGGGGTTGGCCGGGTCCCAGTTCGTCCCGCTCTCTGCGCCGTTCGGATCTCCACATCGCAGTTCGTCCCGCTCTGACTCGCGAATTCCGGGACGAACTGCGACCTGGACGCCTGCGCAGCCGGGAATCCGGCACGAACTGCGACCCGGCGGCCGCCCGATAGCCTGGCGGAGTGGAAGAGCAGGCCCCCGACCCGACACCCGAGCGCACGACGCACGGCGTCGGTCCGTGGCAGGGGGAGTGGCCGGTCGAGGACTGGTACGACCCCGAGCTGCTGGAGCACGGCGACACCCGCAACGTGATCGACCGGTACCGCTATTGGCGGATGGAGGTGATCGTCGCCGATCTCGACCTGCAGCGGCATCCGTTCCACGTCGCCATCGAGAACTGGCAGCACGACATGAACATCGGCTCGATCGTGCGCAGCGCCAATGCGTTCCTCGCCGACACCGTGCACATCATCGGCCGTCGCCGCTGGAACAAGCGGGGTGCCATGGTCACCGACCGGTACCAGCACGTGGTGCACCACCCGGACGTGGAGTCCTTCGCCGCCTGGGCTGCCGGCGAGGGCATCCCGATCATCGCGGTCGACAACGTGGGCGACGCGGTCCCGGTCGACCGGGCCGAGCTTCCGGAGCGCTGCGTGCTGCTGTTCGGACAGGAGGGCCCGGGGCTCTCCGAGGAGGCGCTGACCGCGGCATCCGGGCACATCGAGATCACCCAGTACGGGTCGACCCGATCGATCAACGCCAGCGCGGCGGCGGCCGTCGTGATGTACGAGTGGTGCCGCCGGTACGCCCGGCAGGCCTGATCGGGGTCCGTCGCGATTCCGCGGCGGTGCAGGGCGGACCTCACCCGCGCGGGTGATCCGCTCGCGCAGGGCGCGTGAGAGCATGAGGGCGATGTCGACGCCGCCCGCCGCCGCGCCCCGCCCCTCCGGGTGGGCGTTCTGGCTGCGCCCGGACGTGCTGATCGCGGTCGGCGCGATCGTGCTGCTGCTCCCCGCCAGCATCGCCGCGCTGGTGCAGCTGGGTGTGCCCGTCGACACGGCCCCGACCGTCATGGTCGCCGCCCTGCTCGCACTGCTGCTGGCCGCGCCGCTGCTCGCCGTGCGGCATCCGGTCGCGGGCTTCGCCGTCGCCACAGCGGTCATGGCTCTGCTCGCGGTGCTGCCGCCGGCGGCGGCGGCCTCTGCGGCGCTGTACCCGTCGGGCGTCGGCTATCTGCTGTGCCTGGGGCAGGTCGCATCGCGCTCGCCGCGACTGTGGACGCTGGTCGCCTGGGGAAGCGGCATCCTGGGCGCCGGGCTGATCGCGCTGACCACTCTCGAGTTCGTCTCCGGAGTTCCGACCGATGCCGGGCTGCGGATGGGTGCGTTCGCGGGTCTCGCCGCCGCCGTCACGGCCGCGGCCGCGGTGGGTCTGCTGCTGCGAGCCCGCAGGACACAGGCCGAGGAGCGCACGCAGGCGCGGGTGCGACAGGCGATCGACGACGAGCGGATGCGGATCAGCCGCGACCTGCACGATGTGGTCGCGCACTCCATGACGGTGATGATCGCGCAGGCCGACGTCGCCCGTGCGCTGCTGCGCGACGATCCCGCTCGCGCGGATGCGGCGCTCGCGACCGTCGCCGACACGGGGCGTGAGGCGCTTCGCGGGATGCGATCGGTCGTGCGCACGGATCCGGATGCCGCCAGGGCGCCCGCTCCCACGCTCGACGATCTGCCGGCGCTCGTCCACGCCGTCCGCAGTCCGGTCTGCGAGGTCGCCCTGGAGGAGCGCGGCACGCGCCTGCCGCTGCCCGCGCCTGCGGTGGTCGCCGTGCACCGCGCGGTGCAGGAGGGTCTCACCAATGCAGCGCGTCATACTCGGCATCCGGTGCGGATCGACGTGGTGCTGGAGTGGACGGATGCCGAGCTGCGGGCGACCGTGACGGATGACGGCGGCGCGGGGCCCGCGGAGGCGGGTCTCGGCACGGGGGCGGGGCTGATCGGCCTGGCCGAGCGTGTCGAGTCGGTCGGCGGCACGCTGACCGCCGGACCGGCGCGGCCCCGCGGGTGGGCGCTGGCCGCGCGGATCCCGGTGACCGTGCCCGACCGGAAGGGGGCGGCATGAGTGTCCGCGTGCTGATCGTCGATGATCAGGAGCTCTTCCGCGACGCGATCGCGCTGACCCTGGGGCGCGATCCGCGCATCGCCTCGGTCGTCGCCGTGCCGGGAGGCGCCGAGGCGATCGAGCACGTGCGCGCGCACGGGGTCGACGTGGTGCTGATGGACATCCGGATGCCCGGGATCGACGGCATCGCGGCGACGCGGGAGGTCCTGCGGATGCGGCCCGGTGCGCGCGTGATCGTCCTGACCACGTTCGACCTCGACGAGTACGTGTACGAGGCGATCCGCGCCGGCGCGAGCGGGTTCCTCACCAAGGACGTCGCGCCGGCGGAGCTCGCGGATGCCGTGATCGCCGTCGCCGCGGGCAACTCGGCGATGTCGGAGAGCGCCACGCGGGCGCTGCTCGGGTTCGTGCGCGGAGGCGCTCCGATCGCGGCATCCGAGGCGCTCGACGTGCTCAGTGCGCGCGAGCAGGACATCGCACGCGCCCTCGCGACCGGGGCGTCGAACGAGCAGATCGCGCAACGGCTGTTCCTCTCCGAGAACACGGTCAAGACGCACGTGAAGGCCGTGCTGGCGAAGCTCGGGCTGCCCGACCGCGTGCACGTGGTGATCTGGGCGTACGAGAACGGCGTGCTGCGGCCCGGCGCGTGACGGCGGGCCGATGGCGGCCGGGACCTTTTCCGGTCCACCCGTCGGGCGATGCGCACCGGTGTCGCGCTCGCACGGTTCCGTGACCGGTTCGCCGTGCGGGTGAGCGGAGGTTCCTCGGCAGTGAGGCCGAGGCCGAGAAGGGCCAGTGCTGGTGCTCCCAGCGGCGATGGGTCAGCAGGCCGGCCTCGCGCTCGGACGCCGTCATCGCGAGATCACCCGTGCGGGTGAGCGGATGCCCCTCGCGGGCGATGGCAGCCTGCTGCCGGTTCTCGAGCATGGAGTCATGAACATTCGACTCCGCATCCCTGTCCTCGCGGTGGCTGCTGTCACCGCGGCATCCGTCGCCGTCGTCAGCCTGCTGCGGCTGCTGCTGTCCGGGGCGGTCGGCGCTCTCGACGATCTCGAGCCGGGCGTCGTCGGCACCCTGTTCGGTGCGGTCGCCGAGCAGGCCGTCGGGCTGGCCGGCGGTCTCGCCGTCGTCGCCGTGGTGGTCGTCGCGATGGCCTCCGCATCCCGCGGCGCACCGCGCACCGCCTGGCCGCAGCGCGTCGCCGCCGTGCTGTCGGGCGTGCTGGTCGCGCTCACCTCACCGGGCGGGATCATCCCGCTCGCCGGCTACCTGTTCGCGTTCTCGGTGCTCGGCGGCATCGTCGTGGCGACTGTGCTGCTGGTGCTGCGTCGCCCGCTGGTCGGCATCGTCGTCGCCGGCCTCATCGCCGCCGTCGTGGCGGTGGCCGTGCTGGGGTTCCACGCCCCCGACCTGTTCGCCTCGGTCGCGGTCGCATTCTCAGCGGCCATCCCGGCCATGCTCGTGTCCCTCGCGCACATCGGCGCCGCCACGGCGATCGTGCTGTGGACGATGCTCGACGCCGGCGCCTCGCGCAACGGGTTCGCCGCGTGGGTGCGGCGTCACAGCGTCGCGATCACCGTCGCGGCGGCGCTGTGCGCCGCGCCGTACGTGATCGCCCGTGCCACCTGGCTCACGCCCTGGCCGCTGTTCGCCCCCAGCCCCGAAGTGCTCGACGCCGACCCGTCGACGCGGCTGCTGGGGCTGGTGCTCGGCCTCGGGATGCTGACCGGCGCCGTGCTCACGCTCGGTCTGGTGCGGCCGTGGGGCGAGCGGTTCCCTCGCTGGATGGCGGGTCTGGGCGGACGCAGGGTTCCCGTCGGGCTGGCGGTCGTGCCGGCGAGCCTGGTCGCGGTGCTGTTCACGTTCGGCGGGATCGACTTCCTGGTGATGGCCGCGACGGGTCCGAAGGTGGTCGCCGGGGTGCTGGAGATGGCGCTCATGCTCCCGTTCTGGCTCTGGGGGCCGCTGCTCGCGCTCGCGACGTGGGGCTACGCGATGCATCGCCGGGGCGAGCGGTCGCAGGCACCGCACCCTGCCGAGGTGGTCGCTGCCGGCTGAATCACCGCGGCGCATGCCGAAGTCATCAGCGCGTCGACGTCTGAACGAGACGATCGACGCGCTGGTGCATGCCCGGGACGGCGATGTGCTTCGCGCTGCGGACGGGTCCACGGGAGCCGGAGGAGAACACCTGATTCCCTTGAGACGCAGTCTCGCGTAAACTGACGCTCAGTCTCAAACCGATTGGAGTCCGCCATGGCATCCGACTACACGCCGCCGGTCGACGATTACCGCTTCCTGTTCGGCGAGGCGTTCGGCCTCGACCTGGTCGCGCGCGGCACGGGAGGCGCGTTCAGCGCCGAGGACGCCACCGAGATCATCGCGGGTGCGGGCGAGTTCGCTGCATCCGTCCTGGCTCCGCTCGAGACCGTCGGCGACCGCGAGGGCGCGCGCCTCGCAGACGGCCAGGTGCATCTTCCGGCCGGGTTCGCTGAGGCGTATCAGGCGTTCGTCGAGGCGGGGTGGGTCAGCGCCGAGGCGCCCGAGTCCGCAGGCGGAGACGGGCTGCCCGGCAGCATCCGCGCCGGTCTCGGCGAGATCTGGAACGGCTCCAACGCCGCGTTCGCGCTGTGCTGGCTGCTGACGGCGGGCCAGATCCACGCGCTGGATGCCGCGGCATCCGACGAGCTGCGCGAGACGTACCTGACCAAGCTCGTCGCCGGCACCTGGACCGGCACGATGAATCTCACGGAGCCCGACGCCGGAACCGATCTGGGCGCGATCCGCACGATGGCGACGCCGCGCGCGGACGGCTCGTGGGGTGTCAGCGGTCAGAAGATCTTCATCACCTGGGGCGACCACGATGTGGCCGAGAACATCGTGCACCTCGTGCTCGCGCGCACCCCTGATGCTCCCGCTGGGGCCAAGGGGCTGTCGCTGTTCGTGGTGCCCAAGTTCCTGCCCGACGCTGCCGGCGACCCGGGCGAGCGCAACGCAGTCACGACGGTGGCCGTCGAGCACAAGCTCGGCATCCACGGCAGCCCGACGTGCGTGCTCGCCTACGAGGACGCCACCGGGTATCTGGTCGGCGAGGTCGGCGGTGGGCTCGCGGGCATGTTCGTGATGATGAACTCCGCGCGCGCGGGGATGGGCTTCCAGGCCACCGGCATCTCGGACCGCGCCTATCAGCAGGCTGTCGCCTACGCGGATTCGCGTCTGCAGGGGGCGGTGCTCGACCGCCCCGCAGGCACGCCGATCGCCGGGCATCCGGACGTGCGCCGCCTGCTGCTGTCGATGCAGAGCCGTCTGTTCGCGATGCGTGCGCTGGGCGTGTACCTGGGTGACCTGTTCGACCGGGCTGACGCCGACGGGACCGGCGCGCTCGCCGAGTTCTTCGTGCCGATCCTGAAGGGCTGGGCGACGGAGGATGCCGTGGCGCTGACCAGCGACGCGATCCAGGTGCACGGTGGCATGGGCTTCATCGAGGAGACCGGCGTCGCGCAGCACTACCGCGACGCGCGCATCATGCCGATCTATGAGGGCACCACGGCGATCCAGTCCAACGACCTGATCGGCCGCAAGGTGATCCGCGACGGCGGCGCGACGGCGGAGCAGCTGTTCGCCGCGATCTTGGCGTCGGTGTCCGACCTGCGCGCTCTCGAGAACCCGGTGGCTGCGCGCACCGCCGATCGCTTGTCACGGGCTGTCGATGCAGCACGTGCGGCGACGGCATCCGTGGTCGGCTTCGGCCAGACCCGCGACGCCTACGGCGTGAGCGTGCCGTACCTGATGCTGCTCGGCACGCTCGCCGGTGGCTGGATGCATGGGCTCGCGGTGGTCGCCGTGCTCGCGCACGCTTCTGTCGATGAGGCGGATGCGGCTCGTCTGGTCTCCGCGGACTTCTACGGCGCCCACCACCTGCCGCGCGTGCACATGCTGGCGGAGACCGTGGCGGCGGGCGAGGTCGCCTGACTAAGCGGCCGCCCTCGTCCACTGGTCGGTGCGGACGCGCCAGCCGAGGGTGCCGAGGCGGGTGACCAGGTAGACGCCGAAGAATGCGATGGCCAGCCACAGCAAGCCGACGTCGCCGTCGATGCCGGTGGCGGCGATGATCCACAGCGCGGGCAGGAACGGCACCAGGTTCAGCCCGCCGGCGATGGCGAGGTAGCGGGCGTCGTTCGCGCCCATCAGCACCCCGTCCAGCACGAAGACGACGCCCGCGATGGGCTGGGCGACGGCGAGCACGATCAGCGCCGGCTGAACCAGGGCGGCGATCGCAGCATCCCCGGTGAAGACGATCCCCAGCACTCCGGAGAGCGCTGCGACGAGCGCGCCGACGAGGACGCCGAACCACACGCCCCAGGCGGTGGTGCGGCGCAGCACGCGGTGCACCTGAGTGAGGTCGCCGGAGCCGAGACTCTTGCCGATCAGCGCCTGCGCGGCGATCGCGAGCGCGTCGAGTGCGAAGGCCGCGGTCGTGAAGATCGTGAACGCGATCTGCCAGCCGGCGAGCTCCAGCGTGCCGATGCCGGTTGCGATGGCGACGGTGGCGAGCAGGGCGACGCGCATGCTCACGTTACGGAGAAGCAACCATCCGCCGGACCGGGCGGTGCCGCGGAGGCCTTCGCTCTGCGCCTTCATCGAGGCGCCGTGCCGGATGGCGAGGCGACGGATGACGAGCACGTAGGCGGCGACCATGCCCCACTGCGCGGTGACGGTGCCGAACGCGGAGCCGGCGATGCCCCAGCCGAAGCCGTAGATGAAGATCCAGTTGAGCAGGGCGTTGGCGCCGAAGCCGAGGCCGGCGATCCAGAGCGGGGTGACGGTGTCCTGCATGCCGCGGAGCAGGCCGGTGGCGGCGTAGACGATGAGCATGGCGGGCAGGCCCCACATGGAGATCGTCAGGTAGGTGCGGGCTTCGACGGCGACGGTGTCGGCGGCACCGAACAGGCTGACCAGCCAGGGGGTCGTGAGGGCGCCGGCGATCGCGAGGACGGCGCCGAGGCCGAGGGCGAGCCACATGCCGTCGATGCCGACGGAGACGGCGTCGCCGGGGCGGCCGGCGCCGAATCGGCGGGCGACGGCCGGGGTGGTCGAGTAGGCGAGGAAGATCATCAGGCCGACGATGGTCTGCAGGACGGCGCTGGCGATTCCGAGGCCCGCGAGCGGGGTGGTGCCGAGATGGCCGACCATCGCCGCGTCGAGGATGAGGAACAGCGGCTCGGCGACGAGTGCTCCGAGCGCCGGCACCGCGAGGTGCAGGATCTCGCGGTTCAGCGACGGGGGAGCGGATGCGGGGGATGCCACCTCACGAGCCTATGGCGTGCGGGCGGAGAGGTCGTCTCCAGGCGGGGCTTAGCTGCCTGGTCGCTGGTCGCTGGTCGCGTGGTCAGGCGGTGATATCGGCGGGCGCATCGGTGCTGCTGACGTGCACCGCTCGCCCGTGCATCCGCGCGACTGTGGGTTGCCGATCCCCGTCGCCATGCAGCCCTTCGTCATAGTCCGGCGCGAACATCGGTCTGTCGCCGGGGTTGTGCAGGGCCGCCGCACGGTGAGGTGCTCAAGCCGGCGAAGTGCTCAATCGGCCACGTGCCAGGCGGCCATGCGCTCAAGCAGCCGCGTGCTCAGGCGGCGATGTCGTAGCGGGCGCGTCCGCCGAGTTGTGGGGTGCGGGTGGGGTCGATGTGGGTGGGTGGGATGAACCAGACTTTCGCGTGCACGTTGACGCCGGTCCCTTGCCTTCGCCTTGTGCCGGTGGTGTCGCTCGTGTCGGCGTGGTTTCCGGGTGGGTTGTCGATTCTGATGTCCCATCCGTTGTCGTGGATGCGGTGGTGGCAGGATTCGCAGAGCAGGACCCCGTTGGACAGATCGGTCGGCCCGGTGTCGCGTTTCCACCATCTCAGGTGGTGGACCTTGGTCATGTGGGGTGGGAGTCCGCATCGGGCGCATCCGCCGTCGCGTTCGGTGAGGGCGAGTTTCTGGGCCCGGGTGAACAGGCGTCGTTCGCGTCCGAGGTCGAGGATCTCACCCTCGGAGCCGAGCACGCAGGGGATGACGCCACCGGCGGCTGCCATCCGCCGGATGGCGGCCACGCTGACGGGCTGGTCGGTCCCGTCGATGATGCCGTGTCCGGTGCCGCTCTCGAGGTCGTCGAGGTCGACCCTGACGATCACGGTCGCGCCTGCGACGGGAACGGAGGTTTCGCAGCCGATGACGTGCCCGCAGAACAGGGTCAGCGCGTCGGTGCGCATCATCGCGACCGCGCGCCGGTCCTCGTCCACACCACTGCCATCCGCTTTTGAGGCCACAGGGTGGGCCGCACCTGCCTCGCGCGCGCCGTCAGCCCCGGCATCCCCGTCCCCGCCATCGGCCCGCCGTGCAGCGACCGCCGCGGCCTCGGCGTCCTTCCGTGCCTGGAACTGGGCGGTGACGTATCCGTCGATCGCGGTGCGGATCGGCGCACCGGACTCCACGTCGGTGACAAGGCTCAGGTGCAGCATCCCGTCGCGTTCGAAGAAGGTCAGCGACCGGGACGCCCGACGCTCCTCCTCACGTGCGTCGAGCCTGTCCTGCTCCAGCAGGATCTCGGCTCGTTTGACGAGCCGGCGCACATCATCCAGGGACAGTCCGACCGCGCGTTCCACGAGCCGCGCCTCCACGTCCGCGACGATGTCCCGGTCGCGTCCGATGCGTGCACGGTCCAGGAACTCCACGATCACCGCGGCCCCCGCAGCACCCACCTCACCCGCCGACAGCGCCGCCTCCACCGCCGGGTACTTCGCCGGCATCCGCTCACCGACCAGATCCACCCGGGGCGCCACCGCCTCCCCGACCCTCACCAGTCGGACAGCATCCCCCGTCGAAACCCCCGTCGTCGCGGCGATCAGAGCCGCGGGAGTCCGGAACCCGGCCTGCTTCGCCAGCGACTCCGCCCCCAGCTCCGCACGCGACTCATGCGCGATACCCGCCGCGACCTGCACGGCCAGCGCATCGACGCGTCGCTTCAGAGCCCCGAGCGCCGCGTTCGCGGCCATCAGTTCCGAGCGCGACAGCTCGGCCACCTCTCCAGCATCCGCCCATGCGTCATCGAGGACCGTGAGGGCCTCATGCAGGGGCGACAGTGCCGTGGACATACCACCAGCCTACGAACGATCACCCATACTGTCAAGCATTTATTCTAAAGACAGACACGCTCTTGCGCACGACTTTAGAACATACATCCCATATCAGCGACTGCCGACATTACCCCGGACACGGCCCCGACAGGGCATCCACCACTGCCGTCGCGTCCTCCTGGAAGCGCGCGTAGTGCTCCTGGTCGGCGTTGATCTGCACCCGGTGGATGGCGTGCGAAGGCGGCAGCTGCTGCCAGCCCGCGATCTTCCCCAGACGCACGTAGAACTTCGTCGCGGCGGTGGCGGGATCCATGCGCTCCTCGTCGCTCCCCCACCACTTCTGCTGCTGGAACAGCCCGATGCTGGACGTGCGGCTGCCGTCGGGGTTCCTGACGCCCGAGGTCTCCCAGTCCCCGTAGCCGATGTTGTGCAACGAGCTCTCCCCCATCGCCGCCATGACGCCGAGCACCTGGCCGTCGCGCCCGAAGCCCAGAGTTCGCGCGGTGCTCACGATGATCGCGGCGTTCATGAGCTGGTCGCCGCTCCACCCGGCCACGCCCCGATCGGGGAACGTCTGGGGCCGCTCTGCGCAGTACCGCTCACCCTGCGGGGCGGTGAGCAGCCCCACCCCCACGAACACGGCGGAGAGAGCCAGAGCGACGGACACCGTGATCGCTCCGATCCGCAGCATCCGCTTCCTCTCGCGGCGACGACGAGCGCGGCGCCGCAGCATGGTGGCGCGGGATCGGCGCTGACTCACGCGGCCGGGTCCCTCCGCCTGCCGATGAAGGCCACCAGCCCGCCGCCGATCGCACCGAAGAGGTGCGCCTGCCAGGAGACGCCGGGACCGGCACCGAAGATGCCGGTCAGCACCGTGGTGCCGTAGAGCACGATGACGATCACCGCGATGCCGGCGTACGCGATGCGGTGCGCGAGGCGCCCCGGCGCGATGACGCGCAGCACGACGTACCCGAAGTAGCCGAACACCAGCACGGATGCTCCGACCGTGAGCGTCCCCGGTGCGTTGAGCAGCCAGGTCCCGGCGCCTCCGACCAGTGCGACCATCGCCGTCACGAGCCAGAACCGCCTCGCACCCTCGACGGCGACGAGGCATCCGAGGATGAGGAAGGGCACGGAGTTGCCGATCAGGTGCGTCCAGCTCGCGTGCAGCAGCGGACCCAGCACGAGGCCCTGCAGGCTGCCGAGATCCCACGACCGCAGCCCCCAGCCGACGAAGGTGCCCGGCAGCACGGCATCCGCGAACTGGATCGCCCACATCAGCGCGAGCAGGCCGAGCGGCGCGAGGAAGCGCGTCGCCTTCGGTGAGCGCGCGACGGGAGGAGCGGATGCTGTCACACGACGATCCTCGCAGGTGCGCTGGGGAGTGGACTGAGCGCGCACGCCGACGCGTGTGTCCGTCCCCGCCCGTAACATCACGCTCATGGGCTCTTTGACTCGTGACAAGAGGATCGCACTGCTCGATGCGCCATCGAACCTCGGCCTGCGACCACCCGTGGACGGCGTCGCCCCGGGGTGCTACAAGGCGCCGTGGGCATTGCGCGACGCCGGACTGCTCCATCGCCTCGGCGCCCACGATGCCGGCGCCGTGGTCCCGCCGCGCTACGACTCGACGTGGTCGCCGGGGGCCGGCGTGCGCAACGGCAGAGTCATCGCGACGTACGCGGGCAGACTCGCCTCGCGCATCGGCGGAATACTGGATGCCGGCGAGCGGCCGCTCGTGCTCGGAGGCGACTGCTCGATCCTGCTCGGCCCTGCTCTGGCGCTGCGCCGGAGAGGACGTTTCGGTCTGGCCTTCATCGACGCTCACGACGACTTCCGGCACCTCGGCAACTCACCGCACGTCGGCGCGGCGGCTGGAGAAGAACTGGCACTCGTCACCGGGCGAGGCGAGGACTACCTGACCGACATCGACGGCCTGCGCCCGTATTTCCGGGAAGAGGACATCGTCGCCATCGGTGTTCGTGATCCCGAGATCTTCGCGGACTTCACCGAAAGCGATATCGCTCTCGTCTCGGGGGTGGACGGGCCGGCGGATGCTGCGCGCGACGTCCTCGTCAGAGACGAGCTCGACGGGTTCTGGATCCACGTGGATGCCGACATCCTCGACCCGTCCGTCCTGCCGGCCGTCGACTCCCCCGAGCCCGGCGGACTCAGCCCAGATCAGCTCATCGACCTGCTCGCAGGCCTGCTCGCGTTGCCCGGAGCGATCGGCATGGAGTTGACCGTGTTCGATCCTGACCTCGACGAGGACGGGGCTCAGGCGGCCCTTCTCACGGACATCCTCGTGGAAGCGGCGAGCCGGCGCTGAACCCGCAACGACGGCGTTCGAGCGCCTCTGACAGCGGGCTTCTGCGCGGCACGGTGCACGGACATCAGGGCAAAAGAAAAGACCCTCCGCGCACCCGACAGAGCCCGGTTACCCTTGCTACGTTTCCGTCCTGGGGGAATTGGCCTGGATGCCGTCACGCGGAGAGCCGTCCACGAGTCTACCCGACCGGAGGGGCGCCCTTGACCGCCGGTCCGCGCTCCGCTCGCTCAATGACCGGGGACTCCGCCGCTACGCTCGATCACGATGACACCGCAGCCCGGACCGCTCGCCGACTGGCGGTACGACGGCGAGCTGCGCACCTACCAGTCCGAGGTGCTGGCGCAGATACCGGCTTCCCCGGCGGACGCCGCGATGCACATCGTCGCACCGCCCGGATCCGGCAAGACACTGCTCGGCCTGCTGCTGGCGGTGCGCGAGCAGCGTCGCGCACTCGTACTCGCCCCGACGGTCACGATCCGAGAGCAGTGGGTGCGCACGGCACGCTCCCTCACAACGGACGAGGCCCGCGTCGGAGACGACCCCACGGTGCTCGCCGACCTCACGGTGCTGACTTATCAGCTGCTGAGCGTCACGGGCGACAGCTCCCCCTTCGACGACCTCGCCCGGGCGCAGTGGGCTGACGAGCTGGCCGCGGCGGGCCGCACCGAGGCGGATGCCGCGACCTGGCTCGCCACGATCGCGATCGACAACCGGGCGCAGTATCTGCGCGGGATCCGCAAGCGCGCCGCCTCGCTCCGCCGCCGCTTCGCGCAGGCGCGGCCCGACCTTCTCGCCCGGGTACTGCATCCGAACGCGCTCGCCCTGATCGAGCGCATCGTCGACGCCGGCGTCGACACGATCGTGCTCGACGAGTGCCACCATCTTCTGGATCACTGGGCGATCGTCGTCGCCTACCTGCGGGCGCGGATCCGCGAGCGCGGCGGGAGCGGCCTGCTCATCGGGCTGACCGCGACGCTGCCCTCCCCCGACGACGGCACCGGGTTCGAGAACTACACCGGCCTGCTCGGCGATGTCGACTACGAGGTGCCGACCCCGGCGGTCGTGAAGGAGGGGCACCTCGCGCCGTACCGCTCGTACGTGCGCTTCACCGAGCCGGTCCCGCAGGAGGCGCACTTCATCCGCCGGAGCGAGGCGCAGCTGCACGAGCTCATGGTGCAGGTGCTCGCCTCCCCCGACGGCATCGCCTACCTCGAACGGCAGCTGCAGCCGGCCGCGCCCGTGCAGGATGCGGAGGCGGATGCCGATCAGCATCCGCTCCCGCCCGAGGAGATCGCCCGCCGTGGGATCGACCGCGCCCTCAGCGACGACTTCCCCCTCACCCGCACCTGCGGCGCCGTGCTGAGGGCGATCGCGCCCGAGCATCCGCTGGTCGCGTTCCTGGATCCGCAGCTCTTCGGCCGGGCGAGCACCGACGGTCTGCTGCTGGTGCTCTCCCGCTTCGCCCTCGCGCGGCTGCTGCCCGACCCCGCCGCACGCGACCAGTGGCGCTACGTGAAGGGCGCGCTGGCCGACTTCGGGCTGCATCTGACGGATCGCGGCATCCGCCGGGGACGCAACCCGCTCGAGGCCACGCTGTCGACCTCGGTGGGGAAGGATCACGCCGCGGTCGACATCCTGCGGGACGAGCTGCGCTCCCCCGATGGCGGGCGCATCCGCGCGGTGGTCGTCACGGATGTCGTGGAGGCCGGCGACAATCGCGGCCTCACCGGGGATGCCGCGCCCGGCGCCCTGCGTGTGTTCGACCTGCTGGCATCCGAGCCGGAGACCGCCGCGCTCACACCGGTGCTGCTCACGGCTCAGCACCTGCGCACGACCGCCGCGGATGCCGAGCGCATCGCGAGCGCGCTGAGCCCGATGCTCGACACCGCGGTCGAGATCGAGGACGGATTCGGCCCCACCCGGGTGCTGCGCGTGCCGGGCTTCGGCGGCGGGCGGCTGGTCGCCGCCGTGTCGCAGCTCGTGACCGACGGCAGGGTGCGGCTGCTGGTGGGCACGCGCGGGCTGCTCGGTGAGGGCTGGGACTGCCCCGCCGTGAACACGCTGATCGATCTGACCAGCGTGGCGACGAGCGTCGGCACGCAGCAGCTGCGCGGTCGCACGCTGCGACTGGATCCGGCGTGGCCCGAAAAGGTCGCTCACAACTGGTCGGTCGTCTGCCTCATCCCACCGCGCGTGGAGCTGGATGACGTCGCCGAGCTGAACCGGCTGCGCCGCCGCCACGATCACCTCTGGGGGCTGAGCGCCGACGACCACGCCCGCGTGATCACCGGTCTCGGCGCCGCGCTCGATGCGCCCGCCCAGGCGCTTCTCGATCGCATCGTGGCGAAGGACGAGACCGCCACGATCGCTCAGTTGAACGAGGCCGTGCGGGCCGGGATGCGATCTCGTGCGCAGATCCTCGCGGACTGGCGCGTCGGCGAGCCGTACGAGGCCAGGGAGCGCGACGTGGTGGCCGTGCGCAGCATCCGCCGCTCCGAGCTGGTGCAGACCCTGCCCGCTGTGGCCGCGGGCGCGACACCGTCACTGCTGTTCAGCGCGCTGATCGGCGGTGGCGTTGTCGGTATGGGCAGCGGCTTCCTGGGGTGGGATCCGCCGCTCGCGTTCGGGATCGGCGCCGCCCTCGGCGCGCTCTTCCCCGCGAGCCTTCGGCTGGGCGCGATCACGAAGGCGGTGCGACAGCAGCGCGATCCCGCGCAGACGTATCGCGCCGCCGCGCAGGCGGTCGGCCAGGCGCTACAGGATGCTGGTCGTGTCCCGCCGCTGCCGGAGGGAGCCATCGAGGTCGACCTGCAGCGCCTTCTCGACGGCTCGTCGCGTCTGCGGCTGGCCTTCCAGGGTGAGGCTCGGACGAGGCGGATGCTGGCGGATGCCGTGCAGGAGCTGTTCGGCCCGGTGCGCACGCCGCGCTTCCTGCTGCGCCTCCCCGGCCGCCGCTCTCCGGCGTTCCTTCCGGTCCCGACGCAGATCGCCCGGCGACGAGCGGATGCCGAGCACTTCCGCGACCTGTGGACGCAGGCCCTCGGGCCGTGCGAGCTCATCGAGCTGCAGGGCGAGGCGGGTCTGGTGACCCTGCGCGCCGCCCGCGCTCAGCCCGCCCGGTTGGACGAGGTGCCGCGCACCACTCTGTGGGGCTGAACGCTCCCCCCGTTCACCTCCCCGCGTTACGATCAGAGTTCGCACCGTCGCGCAGGGGAGCCACCGCATGCCAGAGCAGATGACCGAGCAGAGCACCGCCCAGATCACGCCTGAGATCACCGCCGAGCGGTTCGCCGAGCACACCTCCCAGATCATCGCCTCGGTCTCCTCCGTCATCGACGGCAAGCCCGAAGCCGTGCGCAGCGCGCTGACCTGCCTGTTCGCCGAGGGCCACCTGCTCATCGAGGACGTACCGGGCGTCGGCAAGACCATGCTCGCGCGCGCCCTCGCCGCCAGCGTGGACGCCACCGTCCGCCGCATCCAGTTCACCCCCGACCTGCTTCCCGGCGACGTGACCGGCGTCGCGGTGTACGACCCGGTGGCGCGCGAGTTCGAGTTCAAGCGCGGCGCCGTGTTCGCCAACATCGTGATCGCCGACGAGATCAACCGCGCCTCGCCCAAGACCCAGTCCGCACTGCTGGAGGCCATGGAGGAGGGCCAGGTCACGGTCGACGGCTCCACCCATCACCTGCCCGCGCCCTTCCTCGTCGTCGCGACGCAGAACCCGCTCGAGATGGAGGGCACGTATCCGCTGCCCGAAGCTCA
>Ga0308161_1002758_pt1 | contig 18103 bp, 15 predicted proteins | sample PhyFR2_FD_201034 | JGI IMG/M metagenome (GOLD analysis project Ga0308161, IMG submission 201034) | Phyllosphere microbial communities from UC Gill Tract Community Farm, Albany, California, United States - DLSLF.R2 | ecosystem: Host-associated > Plants > Phyllosphere > Unclassified | place: USA...
CCGCCTCGACCATCCGCGACGATCTGCAGCCCCTCATGGAGCAGTACGGCTCGTGCGAAGGACGCACGAGCGCACTGCCGTACTCGGTGATGGGCGCCTCCGTGATCTACAACAAGGAGATCTTCGCGCAGCAGGGCCTCGAGGTCCCGCAGACCTGGGATGAGCTGATCGCCGTCTGCGACCGGCTCAAGGAGGCGGGCATCGATCCGTTCTACGCCACCTTCAAGGACGACTGGACGGTCGCGCAGGGCTGGTACGACTACACCGCAGGCGGCTCGGTCGACGTGATCGACTTCTTCGACACGCTCGCGACCGAGGGCACCGGTGTGGGACCCGACTCGGAGGTCTCGTTCGAGAAGGACTTCGCCGAGCCCATGGATCGCATGATGACGCTGGTGAAGGACTACACGAACGCGGATGCCGCGAGCCGGGGCTACGGCGACGGCAACCTCGCCTTCGGCAAGGGCGAGGCCGCGATGTACCTGCAGGGGCCGTGGGCGTTCAGCGAGATCGAGAAGACCGCCCCCGACCTCGAACTCGGCACCTTCCCGCTGCCGATGACCGACGACCCCGCCGACCTCGGCGTGCGCGTCAACATGGACCTCGCCGCGATGATCCCCGAGGGATCGCGCCACCAGGAGGCCGCCCGTGACTTCCTGGAGTACCTGTTCCTGCCCGAGCACATCGAGGAGTACAACGCCTCGCAGCTCGGCTTCACCCCGACGAAGGACGCGCCGGCCCCTGACGACCCGCGGGTCGAGGGCATGGTCGAGTACTACGACAACGGACAGATCTACCAGGGCCCCTCGGTGCTCGTGCCCCGCACCCTTCCGGTCTTCAACTACGCGCAGGCGATGGTGCTCGGCGCGTCCACGACCTCCACGTTGCGCACCATGGATGCCGACTGGGCCAGGATCGCATTCCGCGCTCCCATCCCCACCACGCAGGACAACGCATCGGCTGAGACAGAGGAGTCCACGCCATGACGAACGCCACCCCGGCACCCGCCGTGTCGAACATCACGAAGCCGAACACCCCGACGACCGACACCACGGCGATCGTCACGGGAGGCGCTCGCAAGCTCGGACACCGCGCGCGCAAGGTCGAGCCGATCTACTACCTGTTCCTGCTGCCGACGCTGGTGATCTTCACGCTCGCGATCACGGTGCCCGGCGTCATGGGCATCTTCTTCAGCTTCACCGACTCCATCGGCATCGGCGAGTGGAGCTTCAACGGGCTGACCAACTACATCGCGATGTTCAGCGACCCGGCCATCCTGCAGAGCTACCTGTTCACGTTCGGCTTCTCGATCGCGACGGTGATCGTCGTCAACGTGATCGCGTTCCTGCTGGCGGTCGGGCTGACCTCCCGCATTCGCTTCAAGACCGGCCTCCGCACCGTGTTCGTGATCCCGATGGTGATCTCGGGCATCATCATCGCCTACGTCTTCAACTTCCTCTTCTCCAACTCCATCCCGGCGGCCGGTGCGGCCACCGGCATCCCGTGGCTGTCGACCAGCCTGCTCGCAAATCCGGATCTCGCCTGGGTCGCGATCGTCATCGTGACCGCCTGGCAGGCCGTGCCCGGCACGCTGCTGATCTACATCGCCGGCCTGCTGTCGGTGCCGGGCGAGGTGTACGAGGCCGCGAGCATCGACGGGGCGAACAAGACGCAGCAGCTGCTCCGCATCACGCTGCCGCTCGTCGCCGGCTACGTGGTGATCAACGTGATCCTCGGCTTCAAGGGCTTCCTGAACGCCTACGACATCATCGTCGGCCTCACGAACGGCGGGCCCGGCACCTCCACCCGCAGCGTCGCGATGACGATCATCGCGGGCTTCAACGGCGGCGACTACGCCTACCAGATGGCGAACGCGACGATCTTCTTCATCGTCGCCGTGCTCATCTCCCTGCTGCAGCTCTCGCTGACCCGCGGAAGGAACGCACTCTGATGTCGACGCAGACACTCACCACCATCCCCACCTCGGGCAGGAAGCCGCGGGTCCGCATGGAGCGCGTCAACTGGTCGGGCACGATCATCCTGATCCTGTGCGCGGTCACCGTGCTGCTGCCGCTGTACGTGACCATCTCGATGGCCTTCAAGACCACCGGTCAGGCGGTCGACGGCAACGCCTTCTCGCTGCCGGCTCCGTTCAGCATCGACGGCTTCGTCGAGGCGTGGAATCTCACCAAGTTCCCGGTCGGTGCAGGCATCTCGCTGCTGGTCACCGCCGGAACGGTCATCGCGACGATCGTCCTCGCGGCCTTCGCGTCGTATGCGATCGTCCGCAACTGGGACCACCGGCTGTTCCGCTGGTCGTTCTTCTACCTGCTGGCTGCGATGTTCATCCCGTTCCCCGTGGTCGCGCTGCCGCAGATCCAGCTCACCGGATGGGTCGGACTCGACAACCCCTTCGGCGTGATCATCCTCGCCACGATGTTCCAGCTGAGCTTCAGCGTGCTGCTGTTCACCGCATTCCTGCGCTCGATCCCGCTCGAGCTCGAGGAGAGCGCGCGCATCGACGGTGCGACGACGTGGCAGACGTTCTGGCAGCTGATCTTCCCGCTGCTCGCACCGATGAGCGCGACCGTCGGGATCTTCGCGTTCCTGTACGCCTGGAACGACTTCATGATGCCGTCGCTGATCATCTCCGACCCCGCGATGCAGACCCTGCCCGTGCGACAGAATCTGTTCCAGACCCAGTTCAGCAACAACTACAACGTGTCGTTCGCCTCGTACCTGATGGCGATGGCGCCGGCGATCCTGGCGTACCTGTTCACGCAGCGCTTCGTCATGGAGGGCGTCACCCAGGGCGCCGTCAAGGGCTAGCCCCTTCGTCTCGTCGCTTCGCGGTTCCTGAGCGAGCGGAGCGAGACGAAGGGCGCTCAGGGACCGCGTGACCTGATCGCGTTCAGCGACCGGATGTCGCTCGTCGAGCGCTCCGTGCCGCTCGTTGAGCGAGCATGCGGACTCCGGTTCCTGAGCGAGGATGCGGACTCCGGTTCCTGAGCGAGGAGCGAAGCGACGAGACGAAGGACCACACAAGACCACCGCAACACGAAGGAGCAGTACCCCACATGACCGATGCGCTTCTCACCGAGACCCGCGACGACACGACGGCAGCATGGTGGCGACAGGCCGCCGTGTATCAGATCTACCCCCGCAGCTTCGCGGACGCGAACGGCGACGGGCTCGGCGACATCCCGGGCATCGTCTCGCGCGCCGACTACCTGCGCGATCTCGGCATCGACGCCGTGTGGCTCAGCCCGTTCTACCCCTCGGCCCTCGCCGACGGCGGATACGACGTGGCGGACTACCGCGACGTCGACCCCCGCCTCGGCACGCTCGACGACTTCGACGACATGGTCGCGGCCCTGCACGAGCGCGGCATCCGCGTGATCGTCGACATCGTGCCGAACCACTCGTCGGATCTGCACGAATGGTTCCAGGAGGCGCTCGCGGCGGGGCGCGGCTCCGCGGCACGCGAGCGCTACATCTTCCGTGAGGGCTCCGGGCCCGACGGCTCCGAGCCCCCGACGGACTGGACCGCCGCGTTCGGCGGATCGGCCTGGGAGCGCGTCGAGGACGGACAGTGGTTCCTGCACAGCTTCGCGCCCGAGCAGCCCGACCTCAACTGGGATCACCCGGAGGTGCGCGAGGACTTCCTGACGACACTGCGGTTCTGGTCGGACCGGGGCGTCGACGGCTTCCGCATCGACGTGGCGCACATGCTCACGAAGGACCTCAGCGAACCGCTGCCGAGCACCGCCGAGCTCGAGCTCCTGCCGCACGACGGCACCCACCCGCTGTACGACCGCGATGACGTGCACGAGGTGTACGCCGAGTGGCGCCGGGTCTTCAACGAGTACGACCCGCCCCGCACCGCCGTCGCCGAGGCGTGGGTGAGCACGCCAGAGCGCCGGGCCAAGTACGCGTCTGCAGAGGGACTCGGGCAGGCGTTCAACTTCGACCTGCTCGTCGCGGACTTCGACGCGACCCAGTTCCGCACGATCATCGCCGACAACCTCGCGCAGGCTCGCGAGACCGGCTCGTCGACCACCTGGGTGCTCTCGAACCACGACGTGACCCGGCACGCGACCCGCTACGGCCTGGCGCCGCTCGCCGGTCGCACCGGCGTGAAGCAGGGTGTCGAGTGGGTGGCCGCCGGCGGCCCCGCCGATCAGCTCGACCGCGAGGGCGGTCTGCGCCGGGCGCACGCCGCGACGCTGCTGCTGCTCGGGCTGCCCGGCAGCACCTACCTGTACCAGGGCGAGGAGCTCGGTCTGCAGGAGGTGGCCGAGATCGGTCCGGGCGAGCGACAGGACCCGTCGTTCTTCCGCGGAGCGGACTTCGACGGTCTCGGACGTGACGGATGCCGCGTGCCGCTGCCGTGGACGGCATCCGGCCCCTCGTTCGGGTTCGGCACAGGGGAGGCGCACCTGCCCCAGCCCGACTGGTTCGGCCGGTACGCGGTGGATGTCGAGGACGGCGACCCGTCGTCGACCCTGACCCTGTACCGCGAGGCCCTGCGGCTGCGCCGCGAGCTGCAGACCGATGAGAGCCTCGAATGGATCGAGACCGGCCGCGCCGACGTGCTGCGCTTCGCCCGCCCGAACGGCTGGCAGGTCGTGACGAACTTCGGCGCGGAGCCGTTCGATCTCGGCGCGGATGCCGCGGATGTGGTGCTCGGCACCGTCGTCGACGGGGCGGTGCCGGCGGATTCGACCGTGTGGATCGCGTCCGGTCTGACCGGCTGACGCGTTTCGTCTCGTCGCTGCGCTCCTCGCTCAACGAGCGGGCTGCCGTGGACTCGTCGGGTGAGCGGGGTGGCCGTGGAGCGAGCGGGGTGGCCGCGGACTCGCCCGCTGAGCGGGGTGGCCGCGGACTCGTGGGGCGGGCGGGACGCCGTGCGACCGTGGGATGGGCGGGGTGGCCGTGGACTCGCTCGCTGAGCGAGCGCAGCGAGACGAAGTGCGCCCGCCGCCAATTTGATAATGGTTCTCATTAGCGTCTAGAGTGGGCGACATGAAGAAGCCGCTCGTCGCCCTCGTCCTCGCATCCGCCGCCGCCCTCACGCTGGCCGGATGCTCGAGCGCCCCCGCCGGGGCCGGTGCGGACGACGGCACCATCACGGTGGCGGCGAGCACCAACGTCTACGGCTCCCTCGCCGCGCAGATCGGCGGAGACCGCGTCGACGTCACCTCGATCATCGAGTCCGTCACGCAGGACCCGCATTCGTACGAGGCCTCGGCGCGCGACCGTCTCACGGTGCAGAAGGCCGACCTCGTGATCGAGAACGGCGGCGGCTACGACGCCTTCATCGACACGCTGCTGCAGGATGCCGGCGACCCGCACCTGGTCACCGCGGTCGAGTTCTCGCACGACTACCCCGGCAACGAGGGTCACGACCACGCCGACGAGGAGAGCGAGAAGGGCGAGGAGGCGCATGACCACGATCACGCCGAAGGCGAGGAGGGTCACGACGGCCACGACCACATCGAGGGCTTCAACGAGCATGTCTGGTTCGACCCGCACACGATGATCCACGTCGTCGAGGCGATCGCCGACGAGCTGAGCGAGATCGACCCCGACGGCGAGAAGGACTTCACCGCGAACGCGAAGAAGATCGTCGACGACCTCGAGGGCTTCGAGACCCGGCTCGAGACGCTGAAGACCGAGGCCGGCGGCGCGAACGTGATCATCACCGAGCCCGTTCCCGGATACCTCGCCGCGGCCGCAGGACTCACCGACGTCACCCCCGACGGCTTCGCGGAATCGGTCGAGGAGGGCAGCGATGTCGCCCCCGCGACTCTGCTCGAGACGCTCAACGTGATCGACGGCGGAGACGTGCGTGCGCTGCTCACCAACGCGCAGACCGGCGGAGCCGAGACGCAGCGCGTCGAGGACGCCGCGACCGCCGCCGGCATCCCTGTCGTCGCCTTCACGGAGCTGCTCCCCGACGGATCGTCGTACTCTGAGTGGATGAGTGACGCGATCCAGAGCCTCGCCGACGCGCTCCAGTCGTGAGCGCCGCCGCCGACGCGCGGGCAGGAGCCGAGACGCAGGACCCCGTTCTGCATGTGCGCGGAGCCGCTCTGCAGCGCGGCGACCGTGAGCTGTGGTCGGGTCTCGATCTGACGGTGCAGCCGGGCGAGTTCATCGCCGTGCTCGGCCCGTCGGGCTCGGGCAAGACCACGCTGCTGCGGGCGATCCTCGGGTTGCAGCCCCTCTCAGCCGGCGAGATCACGGTGGCCGGCGGGCCGGTGCGCAAGGGAAACCCGCGCATCGGGTACATCCCGCAGCAGCGCTCGCTCGCCCCCGACACGAGCATGCGGGCCCGCGACCTCGTGGCGCTCGGGGTGCAGGGCAGCCGGTTCGGCGTGCCCGTGCCGCACCGGGGCGACCGGGAGAAGGTCGATCGGCTTCTCGAAGCCGTCGGCGCCTCGCACTACGCCGACCGCCGGGTCGGACTCCTCTCGGGCGGCGAGCAGCAGCGGCTGCGCGTGGGACAGGCGCTCGCCGACGAGCCCACGCTGCTGCTGTGCGACGAGCCGCTGTCGAACCTCGACCTCGCGAACCAGGTGGCCGTCACCGACATCATCGATCGGCAGCGCCGCGAGCGCGGCGCGGCCGTGCTGTTCGTCACGCACGACATCAACCCGATCCTGGGCAGGGTCGACCGGATCCTGTACATCGCCGGCGGGCGGTTCGTGCTCGGCACCCCCGAAGAGGTGCTGCAGACGCGCGTGCTCACCGCCCTCTACGGCACCCCGGTCTTCGTGCTGCGGGCAGGCGACCGTCTCGTCGTCGTCGGCGTGCCCGACGCCGAGCCCCACCACGACCACGCGCACGACCACGGAGGTGCCGCATGACCGTCGCGAGCGGCATCGTCGCGGCGGTCGACTGGAGCGACGTCTTCTCCTTCCAGGACTACGGCGAGCTCGTCGCCCTGCTCGCGAACTCGATCATCGCGGGCGCCGTGCTCGGCATCGTCGGCGGACTCATCGGCGTGTTCGTGATGCAGCGCGACCTCGCGTTCGCGGTGCACGGGGTCAGCGAGCTGTCGTTCGCCGGAGCCGCCGCAGCGCTGCTCTTCGGCGGCAGCGTGGTCGCGGGATCCCTCGGCGGAGCGCTCGTCGCCGCCATCCTGATCGGCGTGCTCGGTGCGAAGGCCAGGGACCGCAACTCGATCGTCGGGGTGCTGATGCCGTTCGGCCTCGGCCTCGGCATCCTCTTCCTCTCGCTGTACGACGGGCGCAGCGCCAACCGCTTCAGCCTGCTCACCGGGCAGATCGTCTCGGTGTCGAGTCCCGATCTCGGCTGGCTGCTCGGCATCAGCATCGTGGTGCTGCTGGGGCTGCTGCTCATGTGGAACCCGCTGCGCTTCGACTCGCTCGATCCCGAATCCGCCGCCGCGCGCGGAGTGCCGACGCGTGCCGTCAGCCTGCTGTTCATGGTGCTGCTCGGACTCATCGTGGCCGTGAGCGTGCACATCATCGGGGCGCTCCTCGTGATGGCGCTGCTGGTCACTCCGGCCGCCGCCGCGATGCGCCTCACCGCAGGACCGGTGGCCGTGCCCCTGCTCGCGGCTCTCTTCGGGTTCGTGTCGGCGGTCGGCGGCATCCTGCTCGCTCTCGCGGGCACGCTGCCGGTGAGCCCGTACATCACCACCCTGTCGTTCACGATCTACGTCGTGTGCTGGATCATCCAGCGCGCACGCGGCGGTGTGCGCCGCGTGCGCGCCTGACACTCCCAGGGCCCGGCAAGGGCGGCGCGCCTAGAATCGTGGGTATGGCTCAGCGGAACACCTGGCAGCGCGAGCGCGTGCGCGAAGCCCTCGCCGACGCGCGCGGCTTCGTCAGCGCGCAGAACCTGCACGCCGGTCTGCGCGACGACAACACCGGCATCGGCCTCGCGACGGTCTACCGCGCGCTCGCCGGACTCGCGGCGTCCGGCGACGCCGACTCGCTGCAGAGCCCCGAGGGCGAGGCGCTGTATCGCGCCTGCACCACGCAGGGCCATCACCACCACCTGATCTGCCGCAACTGCGGGCTCACCGTCGAGATCGAGGCCACCGACGTCGAGCAGTGGGCGCATCGCACCGCGGCACTGCACGGGTTCACGGATGCCGCGCACGTCGTCGACATCTTCGGGCTCTGCGCCTCCTGCACCAACAAGCGCGACGCCGAAGAGGCAGCGACCGCGTGAGCGCCCCGACCGCCACCCACACCCCGCACCCGCAACGGCTCTCCCGGCCGCCGCGCTCGCCGTGGGTCGGCGTCGCACTCGGCGCGGCCCTGGTGGCCGCCCTGTTCCTCGTCGACCGGTTCCTGCCCGACCTGTTCACCGCCAGCCTTCCCGCGAGGGCGCAGGACGGGCTGACGCTCGCGATGAGCGTGCTCATCGAGGCCCTGCCGTTCGTGATCCTCGGCGTGCTGCTCTCCATCGTGGTGCAGGTGTGGCTGCCCGCCGACGTCATCCACCGCTGGCTGCCGAAACGCGCGTGGGCCCGCCGCGCCGTGCTCTCGCTGCTGGGAATGCTCATCCCCGTATGCGAATGCGGCAACGTGCCCTTCGCCCGCGGGCTCATGATGCGCGGACTCGCGCCGGCCGAGGCCATGACCTTCCTCATCGCCGCGCCGATCGTGAACCCGATCGTGATCCTCACCACGCACGCGGCGTTCGGCTTCGACGACGGCATCCTCGTCGCCCGTCTGATCGGCGGATACCTGATCGCCAACCTCATCGGCTGGATCTACAGCCGCCGCCCCGACCCGAACGCCATGCTCACGCAGCGATTCGTCGACACCTGCGAGCGCGTCACCCACGAGCACGGCACGCCCGTTCGCCGCAGCCTCACGCAGTTCCTCGTCGAGTTGCGCGCCGTGATGCCCGCGCTCATCATCGGCTCGGCGCTCGCCGGCGCCGTGCAGGTGCTGATCCCGCGTGACGTGCTGCTGGCCATCGGCTCGAACCCGGTGCTGTCGATCCTCGCGATGATGGCCCTCGCGATGACGGTCGCGATCTGCTCGAACGTCGACGCGTTCTTCGCGCTCTCCTTCGCCTCGACCTTCTCGTCGGGTGCCCTCGTGGCTTTCCTGCTCGTCGGCCCCCTCGTCGACGTGAAGATGCTCGCGCTGATGCGCACCACCTTCACCACCCGCACGCTCGTCGGCATCGTCGGCGTCGTGGTGTTCGCCGCCTTCGCGATCGGGATCGGGGTGAACGTCCTTGTCTGACCGAACGCACGACCGTGCCGACCGCGCCGACCGACGCCGGGCGCTCGGCAGCCGCTGGCTGGGCATCGGCCTGGCCACGCTCGTCGCCGTCGTGACGCTCGGGCTCGGCCTGACCGGTCGACTGAATCTCTACATCAGCCCCGAGTCGATCTGGTTCGCGTGCGCGGCCGCGGTCGTGACCATCGCAGGCGCGATCTGGTCGTTCGCGCTGCCGCTCGGCGAAGAGGGCGATCACGGGCACGACCACGGGCACGCGGTGGCGGATTCGTCGGAGCACCCGGATGCCGCACCGTCGCCCCGGCGCACCCTCGCCCTGGCCGGCACGGTCACCGGCGGCGTCGTCGCATCCGGCGTTGTGATCGCCGCGCTCGTGCTGCCTCCCGCGTCGCTGTCGGTCGAGCTCGCGATGTCGCGCGTGGGAGAGCAGACGGCGCTGTTCGCGGGCGCCGACGACGTGACCCTCGGCGTGGCCGACACCTCCACCTTCGGGGTGGGCGACTGGGCGAGCGTGTTCGCGACGGCCACCAACACGGCGGCATACGACGGCAAGACCGTCACGCTCACGGGGTTCGTCACACCGACGGATGCCGACGGCGTGAACCTCACCCGCCTGGTCATCACGCACTGCGTGATCGACGCGCAGCCCGCGACGCTGCCGGTGACGATCGATGCGGGCGAGTACTCGACCGGTCAGTGGGTGCAGGTCGATGGCACCGTGAAGGCCGACGTCGATGGATCGCTGCACGTCGAACCGACCACGGTGACCGCGATCGACGAGCCTCGGGACCCGTATGAGTACTGACGATCAGCGACCCGACGTGCCCGACGTTCCTGACGTTCCCGCCGTGCCGCGCACGAGGGCCGAGATGCGAGCCGCCCGTGAGGCTGCTGCTGCTGCTGCTGCTGCTGCTGCTGCTGCTGAGGCTGAGGCCGCCCGTTCTGCGGATGCCGGCGGCGGAGCCGAGCGAGATGGCGTATCCGGTGCAGAGGGGGCGCGTTTCGTCTCGCCTGCGGCTCGCTCAACGGGCGGGGATGCGGTGCCTGCGGCTCGCTCAACGGGCGGGGAGGCGGTGCCTGCGGCCGGTTCGGTGCGCGGGGATGCGGTGGCTGCGGCTCGCTCAACGGGCGGGGATGCGGTGCCTGCGGCTCGCTCAACGAGCGGGGAGGCGGCGCCTGCGGCTGGTTCGGTGGGCGGGGATGCGGTGCCTGCGGCTCGCTCAACGGGTGGAGAGGCGGTGCCTGCGGCTCGCTCAACGGGCGGGGAGGCGGTGCCTGCGGCCGGTTCGGTGGGCGGGGAGGCGGTGGCTGCGGCCGGTTCGGTGGGCGGGGATGCGGCGCCGACGACGCCCGCAGCCCCGCGCGACCGCCGATTCCTGTTCGCCCTCGGCGCCGTGCTGGGCATCCTCGTCCTCGTCGGCGGCACGCTCGGGTTCGTCAGTCTGACGCAGGGGCCGCGCATCACCGAGGTGCAGGTGAACCCGAAAGAGGCGATCGAGTCGTCGGGCAGTCGCGTCATCCTCACGGCCAACCAGTCGCTCGCGACCATCGACGAGTCGCAGGTGAAGGTCGAGCCTGCGGTGCCGTTCACCCTCGATGCGGCGGGCCGGGGCATCGGCATCCGCTTCACGGTGCCGCTCGACGACGACACCGACTACACCGTGAGCGTCGCCGATGCCGTGGGCGCGGGCGGTGGACCCTCGTCGACGCTGACCACGAGCTTCTCGACGCCGGCATCCACTCTGTTCCTGCTTCAGCGTGACCCCGAGGGGAAGGACTCGATCTTCCGCACCGACCTCGCCGGCGAGGGCGTGAAGGTGTTCACCGCCGACAAGATCAACGACTTCCGCGCGACCTCGTCGCAGCTCGTCGTGTCGATCGAGGAGGACGAGGGATCCAAGCTCCTCGTCATGGACCGCGACGGCAAGAACTCGCGCGAGCTCGAACTGCCCGGCGTCGGATACGTCCGTGCGATCCAGGTCTCGGACCGCGGCGGCTACGTGGGGTACAGCTACTCCGACAAGGAGGTCAGCGACACCGAGGGCCGGGCGAGCGTGCTCGTCACCCAGTCGCTCAGCGGCGACGACGAGCCCGTGGTGACCGAGGTCGGCGACAAGGAGGCGAACATCTTCGTCTGGCAGTTCGTGCCGGACAGCGCGGCGGTGCTGTTCATCGATTTCGACGGGGCGCTGTCGCTGGTCGACCGCTCGACCGACGCGGGTGTGCAGTCCCTCGGACTCGCGACGACGATCCAGGGCATCTCCCGGGGCACCTACACGGCCATCGTCGAACGGCTCGACGGAACGGTGGTCGAGCTGAACCTCGCCGACGGCACCGAGGTGCCGCTGGAGCCGTCCGACCCGGACTACGGCACGGCGACCACGATCACGCCGTTCCCCGGCGGCACGCTGCGCCATGTGGTCGCGCGCGATGAGAACGGCATCCCCAGCGGTCAGGCGGTCGTGCGCGTCGACGACGACGGAAAGGCCACCAAGCTCGTCGAGGTCGATTCGTCAGACTCGATCCTGCAGGCCTGCGCCTCGCCCAGCGGTCAGTACGCCGCGGTGGTGGTCGCGCCGGACCTGACCGACAACCCCTACGACCAGATGCTGCTGCCCCTGCCGCAGAAGCTCGAGACGCACCTGCTCGATCTGCGCACCGGAGACGAGGTCGTCGCCCTCACCGGCTTCGACGCGTCGTGGTGCCAGACCGCTCCGCAGTTCTGACGTCATGTCCTCCGACGCCCTGCATCGAGCCACCCGCGCCGAGCTGAGCGGACTGGCGGCCGAGGTCGCGCCGCGGCTGCTCGGTAGCGAGCTGCGCACGGTGGTGGCGGATGCCGAGGTGCGAGTGCGACTGACCGAGGTCGAGGCGTACCACGGGCAGGGCACCGGCTCGCAGGCCGATCCCGGCTCGCATGCGCGCATGGGCCGCACCGCACGCAACGCCACGATGTGGGGCGAGCCGGGGCATCTGTACGTCTACCTCAGCCACGGCATCCACTCGTGCGTCAACGTCGTGTGCGGACCCGAGGGGCAGGCGGGCGGAATCCTGATGCGCGCGGGCGAGGTCGTCGACGGGGCGGATGCCGTCGCGGTGCGCCGCCGCGCAACGACGCCCCTGACCCGCACGGCGCTGCGCGACCTCGCGCGCGGACCCGGTCGATTCGGCCAGGCGGTGGGGCTGCGGCATCCGCTCCACGACGGCATCGACGCGGTCACCGGCGCGGAGTTCGAGGGTGCGCGTGCCGAGCTGTGGCTGCGCGATGAGCCGGTCGCCGACGTGGCGACCGGGCCGCGGGTCGGAGTGGCGGGCATCGCGGGGACCGATGCCTTTCCCTGGCGCTTCTGGATCGCCGGAGATCCGACGGTCTCGCCGTTCCGCTGGGGGAGGGGCGCTCAGGCCGAGTCCCTCCACACCACGGGCGTCGGCAGCAGGATGCCCTCGCGCGGTCGCTGATCGTCGCGCAGCTGCGCGAGGACGGATGCCGCCGCAGCCGCGCCGAGCCCCTCGGCCGGCTGGTCTACGGTCGAGAGCTGCGGGGTGGTGCGCGTCGCCCACGAGCTGTTGTCGAAGCCGATCACGCCCACGTCCTCCGGCACCCGTCGCCCGGCGTCGCGCAGGGCTCCCATGGCGCCGGCGGCGACCGCATCCGAGGCCGCGAACACACCGTCGATGTCGGGGGCGCGCTCGAGCAGCCTGGCCATCGCGGCCGCGCCGTCGGCATAGGAGTACAGCGGCACCTCCTCGACGAGGAACGGATCGAAGCGCTCACCCAGCGCGTCGGTGAAGCCGGCGAGACGATCGGTGCCCGAGTCGCGGTCGAGGGCGGCGGCGATCATCGCGACTCGCGTGCGTCCGGTTCCGAGCAGTCGTGAGGTGACGGCACGGGCGGCGCCGCGGTTGTCGACGCCGACCCAGGCGGCATCCACATCGGGCGGGTGTCCGACGTAGGTCACCGGAAGGTCGAGGCGCATGACGGCCTTGGTGATCGGGTCCTGCGCGCGGGCCGAGACGATGACGGCTCCGTCGACGAACCCGCCATTGAGGTACCGCGCGACGCGCTCGGTGTCGCGCACCGAGTCCACGACCAGGCACACCATCTGGTAGTCGGCCTCGGACAGCGTCTCGTTCGTCCCGAGCATGATCGCGCCGATGTTCGGGTCTTCGAGGAACAGAGCGTGCGGCTCGTGCACGATGAAGGCGATGGCCTGCGTGCGCTGGCGGACGAGGCTCTGGGCGGCCGTGTTCGGCACGTAGCCGACCTCGCGGATCGCCTCTTCGATCGCGCTGCGGGCGGAGTCCGAGACGTAGCCGCCGTTGATCACTCGGCTCACGGTTCCCCGCGACACCCCGGCCACGCGCGCCACGTCGTGCACAGTGCTGCGGCGGCGCGCGGAAGTACTCATGATCGACAGCCTAGCGACCCCGACTTGACGCGATTCGTCTCGCCATGCGACGATGTGTGCACGTTCACAGAAATCTGACCCGCTTCTTCTGCGGCCTCTACTGTGCACGTGCACACATGAACCGCAAAGGAGCGTCACCGATGGCCGCCGCTGTGTCCGACCGCATCGCCACCCTCTCCGCAGGGCGCGGCCTCGTCTTCGGATGCGACTACAACCCCGAGCAGTGGGACCGCAGCGTCTGGCCCGACGACGTGCGTCTCATGCAGCAGGCCGGCGTCGGACTCGTGGCGATCAACATCTTCGGCTGGTCGTCGATCAACCCGGCCGAGGGCGTGTGGGACTTCGATGCGCTCGACGAGATCATCGGCCTCCTGCACGACGGCGGCATCCGCGTCAACCTCGGCACCGGCACGGCATCGCCCGCACCGTGGGTCACCGCCCGGCATCCCGAGATCCTGCCGGTCGGCGAAGACGGCACGGTCTTCCAGCAGGGCGGACGCCAGGGGTACTGCCCGAGCTCGCCGGTCTTCCGCGCCTATGCCGCCGAGGTCGTCACCCGCGTGGTCGAGCGCTACGGCGACCACCCCGCCGTGTCGCTCTGGCATGTGTCGAACGAGCTGGGCTGCCACAACGCGCTCTGCTACTGCGACACGAGTGCCGAGGCGTTCCGCGGTTGGCTGCGCGACCGCTACGACGACATCGACGCGCTCAACCGGGCATGGGGGACCACGTTCTGGAGCCAGCGATACAGCGACTTCGACGACGTGCGCGTGCCCACTCAGGCGCTGTCGCTGCGCAACCCCGGCCAGATCCTCGACTTCCAGCGCTTCAGCTCCGACGAGCAGCTCGCGCTCTACCGCGCCGAGGCCGCCATCCTGCGCGAGCGCAGCGACGTGCCGGTCACCACGAACTTCATGGTCACCGCCCACATCCGCAACCTCGACTACTGGACGTGGGCGGGCGAGATGGATCTGATCGCCAACGACCACTACCTCGACCGTCGCCTCGACGACCCCCGAGGCGAGCTCTCGTTCGCCGCCGACCTCACCCGCGGACTCGCGCAGGGCGCGCCGTGGCTGCTGATGGAGACCTCCACCGGCGCCGTGAACTGGCAGCCCTACAACCTCGCCAAGGCCCCGGGCGAGCTGCAGCGCAACATCGCCGCGCACGTCGCCCGCGGTGCCGACGGCATCTGCTTCTTCCAGTGGCGCGCCTCGACCCAGGGCGCCGAGAAGTACCACACCGCGCTCGTGCCGCACGCGGGCGAGGACTCCGACCAGTGGCGCGAGGTCGTCAGGCTCGGCGGTCTGCTCGAGCGTCTCGGCGAAGTCGCGGGCACTCGGGTCATCGCCGACGCCGCGCTGTTCTTCTCCTGGGAGAGCTGGTGGGCCACCGAGAACGAGGGGCGACCGAGCGAAGCGCTCACCTACCTCGGTCAGGTGCACGCCGCGCACGCGGCGCTGGCGGAGGCCGGTGTCACCACCGATGTCGTGCGCCCCGGCGGCGACCTCGACGGCTACCGTCTGCTGATCGTCCCCGCCCTGCATCTGCTCAGCGACGCGGACGCGGCCGCCATCGCCCGCGCGGTCGAGAACGGCGCCACGGCGCTGATCACATTCTTCAGCGGCATCGTCGACGAGGAGGACCGCGTGCGCACCGGCGGCTACCCCGGCGCATTCCGCGACCTGCTCGGCATCCGCTCCGAGGAGTTCGCCCCGCTGCGCCCCGACGAGACCGTGTTCCTCACCGACGGCACGAGCGGCTCGATCTGGACCGAGAGACTGCGGGCGACGGATGCCGAGGTCGTGGCGTCGTTCGCCGACGGGCCCTCGGCCGGCGGCCCTGCCCTGACCCGCCGCACCGCGGGCGCGGGCGAGGCGTGGTTCGTCGCCACGCAGCCCGACCGCATCGCCTACCGCGACCTCGTCGCCCGCCTCGCCGCCACCGCGGGTGTCGTCGCGCATCCCGGCGGGAACCGCGACGTCGAGATCGTCCGCCGCTCGGGTGATGCGGGGAGCTTCCTGTTCGTCATCAACCACGGCGAGTCCGGAGCCGAGATCTCGGCCACCGGCCACGACCTCGTCACCGACGCCCCTGCGACGGGCTTCGTGCCCGCCGGGGCCGTCCGCATCATCAAGGAGGATGTATGACCACCACGCTCACCGCCCCGGCGGTCGCCTCGACGCCTCAGGCGTCGAGCCGCCGCCGACGGATCCCGCACAAGGGCGCCATCGCGTTCCTGATCGTGCCCTTCGGCGTCCTGTTCGTCCTCTTCTACGTCGTGCCCATCGCGTACGCCTTCTGGCAGTCGCTGCTCGTCGTGAAGCGCGAGGGGACGTTCGGCAAGGCCGAGCAGGTGTTCGGCGGATTCGCCCAGTACGCGCTGGTCTTCCAGAACGAGGCGTTCTGGAGTTCGATGGGCCGGATGCTGATGTTCGGCGTCGTGCAGGTGCCGGTCATGCTCGGCCTCGCCCTGCTGTTCGCCCTGCTGCTGGACTCGCCGCTCGTGCGCGGCAAGCGCTTCTTCCGTCTCGCGTTCTTCGTGCCGTACGCGGTGCCCGGCGTGATCGCCGCGATCATGTGGGGCTCGCTGTTCTCGCCCAACCTGTCGCCGTTCACCGCCATCACCAAGAACATCGACTTCCTCGGCGCCGACCTCGTGCTGTGGTCGATCGCGAACGTGGTCACCTGGGTCTACGTCGGCTACAACATGCTGATCATCTACTCGGCCCTGCTGTCGATCCCGCAGGAGCTGTACGAGGCGGCGCGCCTGGACGGAGCCAGTCAGTGGCGCATCGCCTGGTCGATCAAGATCCCGCTGGTTCGCCCCGCGATCGTGATGACCGCGATCTTCTCGATCATCGGCACGCTGCAGCTGCTCGCCGAGCCGCAGGTCTTCCGGTCGTTCAGCTCGGCCGTGACGAGCACGTTCACACCGAACATGACCGTCTACGCCACGGCATCCATCCCCAACACCAACCTGGCGGCCGCGTTCTCGGTCGTGCTCGCCGTGACGACGTTCCTGCTGTCGTTCGGATTCATGAAGTACATGCAGCGCAAGGAGCAGAACGCATGAGCACCATGTCGATCGTCGCCCCCTCCCGCTCGTCGCGCCGCAGCGGCTCGCGACCGCGGTCCGCTCGGGAATCGGGCATCTCGCGCACGGGCGCCATGCTGATCATGGCCGTCTTCACGGTCTACTTCCTGCTGCCGCTCTGGTGGCTGCTCGTCGCATCGAGCAAGGAGACCGGCGACATCCTCACCACCGCACCGCTGTGGTTCGCCGACTTCCACCTGTTCGACAACATCGCGGAGCTCTTCGCCTATCGTGACGGCGTCTACCTGCGCTGGCTGATGAACTCGGTGCTCTACGCGGCCCTCGGCGGCGCGATCGCCACCCTGCTCGCGGCGATGGCCGGCTACGCCCTGGCGAAGTACCGCTTCCCCGGTCGCGACCTGCTGTTCGACATCGTCCTCGGCGGCGTGCTCGTGCCGGCGACCGCGCTCGCGCTGCCGCTGTTCCTCCTCTTCAGCCAGGCGCAGCTCACCAACACCTTCTGGTCGGTCTTCCTGCCCTCGATCGTCAGCCCGTTCGGCGTGTACCTGGCGCGGATCTTCGCGGCCTCCTCGGTGCCCGACGAACTGCTCGAGGCGAGCCGGCTCGACGGCGCGGGCGAGATCCGCACGTTCTTCACCGTCAGCGTCCGTCTGATGACCCCCGCGCTGGTGACGATGTTCCTCTTCCAGTTCGTGGCCATCTGGAACAACTTCTTCCTGCCGATGATCATGCTTCGGTCCGAGGACCTCTTCCCGGTCGTCTTCGGTCTCTACAACTGGAACAACCAGCTGAACCAGCTGCCAGAACTGCGCGGTCTCGTCCTGATCGGCGCTCTGCTGTCGGTCATCCCGCTGATCGTGACCTTCCTCCTGCTTCAGCGCTTCTGGCGCAACGGACTGGGCGCCGGCGCCCTGAAGTGAGCAGGCGGTCGCCCGGCCACCCCCGGGCGACCTGCACCACCCGCACCACCCTCGCAACACACGCACCATCACACATCGCATCCACGAAAGGGATCGAAATGCAGCATTCGAAGAAGAAGGCAGCGGCCGTCATCGCCATCTCGGCGTTCGCGCTCGCAGGCTGCTCCGCCGGCGGCGGAGACAGCACCGGAGGCGACGCGGCCGTCGCCTGCACCCCGGCGGACGGCGACGTCACGCTCGAGTTCACCTCCTGGATCCCCGGCATCGAAGACGTCGTGAAGATCTGGAACGACGCCAACCCCGAGATCCAGGTCGACGTGCAGACCGGGCCGAACGGCAACGGCGGCACCTATCAGAACTTCTTCAACCAGATCAAGGCGGGCGACGCCCCCGACCTCGGCCAGATCGAGTACGACGCCCTGCCGAACTTCCTCGTGCAGGACGGCGTCGAGGACCTCAGCGCGTGCGAGGACGTCGTCG
>Ga0308161_1002759_pt1 | contig 18099 bp, 12 predicted proteins | sample PhyFR2_FD_201034 | JGI IMG/M metagenome (GOLD analysis project Ga0308161, IMG submission 201034) | Phyllosphere microbial communities from UC Gill Tract Community Farm, Albany, California, United States - DLSLF.R2 | ecosystem: Host-associated > Plants > Phyllosphere > Unclassified | place: USA...
TTGAGCGCAGTGAGCACCTGCTCGCTTTGCTGCGCCGAGGTCACGCCCTTTTGCACCGGCAGGCGGATCATCACGTCGCGCGAGGTGCCGAAGTTCTGCACGATCACGTCGGCGTAGCCCAGCCCGGAGATGGTCTCGCGGACCTTGCCCACGTCGGCGCTCTGCACGTAGGCGACTTCCATCACAGTGCCGCCCGTGAACTCGACCGACAGGTGCAGGCCGCGCGTCAGCAGGAAGAACACCGCCAGCACGAAGGTCAGCAGCGAAATCGCGTTGAGCACCAACGCGTATTTCATGAACGGGATGTCTTTTTTGATGCGGAAGAATTCCATGCTCTTCCTCCTTACTTCTTGGCCGCGACCGAGCGCATCTCAGATGCGTCTTCGGGCTTCCAGATTTGGCCGATCGAGATTTGCTTGAGCTTCTTGCGGTTGCCGTACCAGAGATTCACCAGGCCGCGCGAGACGAACACCGCCGAGAACATGCTGGTCAGGATGCCGATGCAGTGCACGACGGCAAAGCCGCGCACCACGCCCGAGCCGAAGGCCAGCAGCGCCAGGCCGGCGATCAGCGTGGTCACGTTGGAGTCGAGAATCGTGGCCCAGGCATGCTGGTAGCCGGCGTTGATCGCGGCCTGCGGCGAGGCGCCGCCGCGCAGCTCCTCGCGGATGCGTTCGTTGATCAGCACGTTCGAGTCGATGGCCACGCCCAGCGCCAGCGCCATGGCGGCAATGCCGGGCAGCGTCAGCGTGGCTTGCAGCATCGACAGGATGGCCATCAGCAGCAGCACGTTGATGGACAGCGCGACCGTCGAGAACACGCCGAACATCAGGTAGTAGACGCACATGAAGGCGGCAATGGCGACGAAGCCCCAGACCACGGAGTGGATGCCGCGGTCGATGTTGTCGGCGCCCAGGCTCGGGCCGATGGTGTATTCCTCGATGATTTCCATCGGCGCGGCCAGCGAGCCGGCGCGCAGCAGCAGCGAGGTGTCGTTGGCTTCCATGGTCGTCATGCGACCCGAGATCTGCACCCGGCCGCCGCTGATCTCGGCGCGGATCACGGGCGCCGTCACGACTTCGCCCTTGCCCTTCTCGAACAGCACGATGGCCATGCGCTTGCCGACGTTCTCGCGCGTGATGTCCTTGAAGATGCGCGCGCCCTTGGCGTCGAGCGTCAGGTTCACCGTGGGTTCCTGCGTCTGGCTGTCGAAGCCGGGCTGGGCGTCGGTCAGGTTCTCGCCGGTCAGCACGACCTGCTTCTTGACGATCACCGCCTGGCCGTTGCGGTCCAGGTACTTCTCGGCGCCGAACGGCACCGGGCCCGAACCCATCTCGGCGGCGCGCGCCTCGCTGGATTCATCGACCATGCGCACTTCCAGCGTCGCGGTGCGGCCCAGGATGTCCTTGGCCTTGGCGGTGTCCTGCACGCCGGGCAGTTGCACGACGATGCGGTCCAGGCCCTGCTGCTGGATGACGGGCTCGGCCACGCCGAGTTCGTTGATCCGGTTGTGCAGCGTCACGATGTTCTGCTTGAGCGCCTGGTCCTGCACCTTGCGCAGCGCTTCGGGCTTGATCGACGCGCGCAGGCGGAAGTCGGTGCCATCGGGCTGGCTCGTGGTCTGCAGGTCGGGGTACTGGTCGGCAATCAGGTTGCGCGCGGCCGTGAGCGAGGCTTCGTCGCGCAGGCGGATCTCGATGTTCTGGCCTTCGCGCGAAATGCCGCCGTGGCGGATGTTGCGGTCGCGCAGGCTGCTGCGCAGGTCGCCGGTGAAGGACTCGGCCTTCTTCGTCAGCGCGGCCTGCATGTCGACCTGAAGCATGAAGTGCACGCCGCCGCGCAGGTCCAGGCCCAGGTACACGGGCTTGGCGCCGATGGCGGTGAGCCAGTGGGGCGAGCGCGACACCAGGTTCAGCGCCACGATGAACGCCGGGTCGTTGGTATCGGGCACCAGCGCGCGCTGGATCGCATCCTTGCCCTTGAGCTGCTCGTCGGGCGTGTTGAAGCGCGCGCGCACCGAGCTGCCTTCCAGCGACAAGGTGTCAGGCACGACATTCGCGGCCTTGAGCGCCTCCTCGACACGCTGCAGCACAGCGGTATCCACCTTGACGGTGGCCTTGGCCGAAGACACCTGCACCGCAGGCGCTTCACCGAAAAAATTGGGCAGGGTGTACAGCACACCCACCAGCAGCGCGATCACGATGATCGCGTACTTCCAGACCGGATATCGGTTCATGATCGCGCTCGTATCTCTCAGAAAGCAGGGCCCGGCAGCCTGCGTTCAGGTGCCAGGCCAGGGGAAGACACAGGTCTTCGACAGCGAAAAATTACTTGACCGAGCCCTTGGGCAGCACTTGCGTCACGGCGCTGCGCTGCATCTGCACTTCGACACCGGGCGAGATCTCGACCTGCACGAAGCCGTCGGACAGACCCGTGACCTTGCCCAGCAGGCCGCCGGCAGTGGCGACTTCGTCGCCCTTGGCCAGCGCGTCGATCATCGCGCGGTGTTCCTTCTGGCGCTTCATCTGCGGGCGGATCATCACGAAGTACAGCACCACGAACATCAGCACCAGCGGCAGCATGCCGGTGAGCGAACCCATCATGCCGCCGCCCTCGGCAGCAGCGGCAGGGGCGGTCTGGGCAAAAGCGGAAGAAATAAACACGGTCAGGACTCCAGGAGTGGATGGTCGAAAAAAGAGGCGCTCCAGGCGCGCGTTGCGCCGGACGGGTAACGGAACATTGTATGCGGGTGTTTCTCATCGGCCACAGGGCCGACCCGCAGGCATCTGGGTATTTGGCCCCCGGAAAACACCACGCCCGCCAGGCTTTGGGCCGGGCGGGCGTGACAAGTTCCCTGGGGAGAGGTCAGGTACTGGAGGATAGGACCTTCACCCTGCGACAGGCTCAGGGCGAACGGTGAACACCGTTCGTGGTGAGCTTGCCTGCGCGCCCCGGTCCTACGCGGCTCGGTCGAAGGAGGAGCGTTCCCCTTCCAACCTCAGTGCGTCACAGCGCTGCGCTGCGAGGTCTCCCCCGCCACCCGCGCCGGTGCGCGCCATTGCGCCATCAACTCCTTGCGCTTGGCGCGCGCGGCCTCGAGGTGGCGTTCCTTGACGTGATGCCTTCGGGCAGGCTGGCGATCTCCACCGCCAGCGCCAGGCGCTCTGCGCTCAGCCCCTGCAGCAGCTCGGCGATGTCGGCCCGGTATTCCTCGATCAGCGCGCGCTCCATGCGGCGCTCCGCGGTGTAGCCGAACACATCGAAGGGCGTGCCGCGCAGCCCGCGCAGCCGGGTCAGCACGCCAAACGCATTGCGCACCCAGGGGCCGAAGGCCTTCTTGCGCAGATGGCCCTGGTCGTCCTTTTGCGACAGCAGCGGCGGCGCCATGTGGTGCACCAGCTTGAAGTCGCCCTCGAACATCTGGTCGAGCTTGGCCGTGAAGGCCGGGTCGGTATGCAGCCGTGCGACTTCGTACTCGTCCTTGTAGGCCATCAGTTTGAACAGGTAGCGCGCCACGGCTTCGGACAGGCGCGTGCCCTTGCCCAGCGGCTGCTCGGCGGCTTCGACCTGGGCCACCAGCGCGCGGTAGCGGTCGGCATAGCCGGCATTCTGGTAGCCGGTGAGGAATTCCACGCGCCGGGCGACGATCTCGGCCAGCGCCGGCTTCTTGGCGAAGTGGATGACCTGGCTGGCCTGGTACAGCGCCTGCACTTCGGCCAGGTCATGGGCGCAGCGGCGGCCCCATTCGAACGCCGCCTTGTTGTTCTCGACCTGCACGCCGTTGAGCTCCATGGAGCGCATCAGCGCCGCATGCGACAGCGGCACGCGGCCCTTCTGCCAGGCATAGCCCAGCAGCAGCGGGTTGGTGTAGATGCTGTCGCCCAGCAGCTGCACGGCGGCCTGCTCGGCATCGAAGCTGCCGACCAGGCCGGCGCCGACCGCGCCCTCGATGGCGCTGGCGCAGCTGCCGCCGGGGAACTGCCAGTCGGGGTTGTGCACGAAGGCCGCCGTGGGCGTCGCATGGTCGTTGAGCGCGACGAAGGTGCGGCCCGGCTGCATCACGGCCAGCGTCGACTTGTGCGCCGCGACGATCGGGTCGCAGCCGATCACCAGGTCGGCCTTGGCGGTATCGACCTTGGTGGTGTAGATGGCCTCGGGGCGCTGCGCGATCTGGATGTGGCTCCAGGTCGCGCCGCCCTTTTGCGCCAGGCCGCCCGCGTCCTGCGTGACCACGCCCTTGCCATCGAGGTGGGCGGCCATGCCCAGCAGCGAGCCGATGGTGATGACCCCCGTGCCGCCCACGCCGCCGACCACGATGCCCCAGGCGCTTTCGGCCAGCGGCAGCACCGGTTCGGGCAGCGGCGCCAGCAGCTCGAGCTGGCCCTTCTTTTCCTTCTTGGCTTTCTTCAGCGTACCGCCTTCGACCGTGACGAAGCTCGGGCAGAAGCCCTTGAGGCAGGAGAAGTCCTTGTTGCAGGTGTTCTGGTTGATGCGGCGCTTGCGGCCGAACTCGGTTTCGACGGGCTCGACCGAGAGGCAGTTGGACTGCACCGAGCAGTCGCCGCAGCCTTCGCAGACCAGTTCGTTGATGACCACCACGCGGTCGGGCGTGGCCATGGTGCCGCGCTTGCGGCGGCGGCGCTTCTCGGTGGAGCAGGTCTGGTCGTAGATCAGCGCGGTGCAGCCGGGCGTGGCGCGCAGTTCGCGCTGGATGCGGTCGAGCTCGTCGCGGTGGAATACCTCGACGCCGTGGGGCAGGTCGTCCAGCAGCTCGGGATGGCCGGCGCGCGCGGCGCTGCCCTTGACGTGGTGGGTGCGGCCTTCGTATTTGGACGGATCATCGGTGACCACGACCAGCTTCACGATGCCTTCGGCGCGCAGGCTGTGCGCAATCTGCGCCACCGAATGGCCCTCGGGGCGCTCGCCGACCTGCTGGCCGCCGGTCATGGCGACCGCATCGTTGTAGAGGATCTTGTAGGTGATGTTGACGCCGGCCGCGATGCTCTGGCGGATGGCCAGCAGGCCGCTGTGGAAGTAGGTGCCGTCGCCGAGGTTGGCGAACACATGCCCCTCGGTGGTGAACGGCTGCTGGCCGACCCAGGTCACGCCCTCGCCGCCCATCTGGGTGAAGGTCGAGGTGTTGCGGTCGGGCATCCAGTTGACCATGTAGTGGCAGCCGATGCCCGCCACCGCGCGCGAGCCTTCGGGCACGCGCGTGCTGGTGTTGTGCGGACAGCCGCTGCAGAACCAGGGCTGGCGCTCGCCGGTTTCGGCCAGCGGCGCGGCCAGCGCGCGCTCGCGCGCATCGATGACCGCCAGGCGCTGGTTCATGCGCGCAACGATGTCTTCGGGCACGCCGAGCTTGGTGAGGCGCTTGGCAATGGCCTTGGCGATGATGGCCGGCGTGAGGTCGGCCTTGGCGCGCAGCAGCCAGTTCTGGCTCGGGTTGGGCTGGCTCCATTCGCCGCCCGAGGTATCGCCTTCGCCTTCGTCGAACTTGCCCAGCACGTTCGGGCGCACGTCGCTGCGCCAGTTGTAGAGCTCTTCCTTGATCTGGTACTCGATGACCTGGCGCTTTTCCTCCACCACCAGGATTTCCTGCAGGCCGCGCGCGAATTCGCGCGTGATCGTGGCTTCGAGCGGCCAGACCACGTTGACCTTGTGCACGCGGATACCGAGCTGGCGGCAGACGTCATCGTCCAGCCCCAGGTCGACCAGCGCCTGGCGCATGTCGTTATAGGCCTTGCCGCTGGCAATCAGGCCGAAGCGGTCATGCGGGCCCTCGACCACGTTGTAGTTGAGTCGGTTGGCGCGCACATAGGCCAGCGCGGCATACCACTTGTAATCCATCATGCGCGCTTCCTGCTCCAGCGGCGCATCGGGCCAGCGGATGTGCAGGCCGCCGGGCGGCATCACGAAATCCTCGGGCAGCACGATCTTCACGCGATCCGGATCGATCGAGACGCTGGACGAGGACTCGACCACCTCCTGGATGGTCTTCATGCCGGACCATAGACCCGAGAAGCGGCTCATGGCAATGCCATGCAGGCCCATGTCGAGGATGTCCTGCACGCTGCTGGGAAAGAACACCGGCGTGCTGCAGGCCTTGAAGATGTGGTCGCTCTGGTGCGCGGCGGTGCTGCTCTTGCTGATGTGGTCGTCGCCCGCAATGGCCAGCACGCCGCCATGCTGTGCCGTGCCGGCCATGTTGGCGTGCTTGAACACGTCGGAGCAGCGATCCACGCCCGGACCCTTGCCGTACCAGATGCCGAACACGCCGTCGAACTTCTTCTTGTCGGGGTAGAGGTCGAGCTGCTGCGTGCCCCAGACGGCGGTGGCGCCCAGTTCCTCGTTGACGCCGGGCTGGAACACGATGTCGTGCTGCGCGAGGTGCTTGCGCGCGGCCCACAGCGCCTGGTCATAGGTGCCCAGTGGCGAGCCGCGGTAGCCGCTGATGAAGCCCGCGGTGCGCAGGCCGGCGGCGGCATCGCGCTGCTGCTGCAGCATCGGCAGGCGCACCAGCGCCTGCACTCCACTCATGAAGGCGCGGCCCTGGGGCAGCACGTATTTGTCGTCGAGGGTGACGGTTTCGAGCGCGCGTCGCAGGTGCTCGGGCAGGGGGGCATTCATCGTGTTGTCTCCATCGGTATGGAATTGCCATGGACGGCAGCTTTTTGGGCTTTTATGTCAGTCCAGTGTATTCCTGTGCTGAGGATAAGTGATTGCTTTATTTGCGCTGTTTTGGCTATCCTCAGAAAGATTCTTGCTCAGGAGTGGGTAATTTTGGATACTTTGGACAAATTCGACGTGGCCATCCTCACGCAGCTGCAGGCCGATGCACGCCTGACCAACGCCGAGCTCGCCCAGCGCGTGGGCCTGTCGGCCGCGCCCTGCTGGCGCCGCGTGCGCGCGCTCGAGGAGGCGGGCTTCATCAAGGGCTACCACGCCGAGATCGACCGGCACCGGATCGGCCTGGGCGTGCTGGCCTTCGTGCGCCTGGACGTGGTGCGCACCTCCGGGCCGCTGACACTCGAGACCGAGGAGGCGATCCGCAAGATCCCCGAAGTGGTGTCCTGCCACTACATCAGCGGCTCGGGCACCTTCGAACTGCAGGTGGTGACGCGCGACCTGGACAGCTTTGCGCAGTTCGCGCGCAACGTGCTGCTGAACCTGCCCAACGTCAAGGACGTGCAGACCAGCTTTTCGCTCGGCGAGATCAAGGCCAGCGCCGCGCTGCCGCTCGCGCATCTGCTGCGCCCGGGGCAGGGCAATGGCTACAACCGGTAAATGAAACGAAGCCGGGCAAGCAAAAAACCCGCTTTGCCCGCAGAATCCGGTGACATGCCAGAAGAGATATCGCCACCATCGCCCCCGCTCCCGCAAATGCAATCCGGCCATGCCTCGGGCCCGCCAGGGGGGGCGCATCGCGAGGCGCTGCTCGAAGACCCGTCGCGCATGGCCGATGCCGACCGCGCCAGCGCCCAGGCGTCCGCGAGCCAGGCCGCGCAGTCCAAGGCGGCGCAGGCGGTCTGGGCACCGCTGACCCAGCCCACCTTCCGCATGCTGTGGCTGGTCTGGGTCGCGGCCAACACCTGCATGTGGATGAATGACGTGGCCGCAGCCTGGCTGATGACCTCGCTCACCACCTCGCCGGTGCTGGTGGCGCTCGTGCAGTCGGCGTCGACGCTGCCGGTGTTCCTGCTGGGCCTGCCCAGCGGCGCGCTCGCCGACATCCTCGACCGGCGGCGCTATTTCATCGTCACCCAGTTCTGGGTCGCAGCCGTGGCCGTCGTGCTGTGCCTGGCCGTGCTGTCGGGCTACATGACGCCCTATCTGCTGCTGGCCCTCACGTTTGCCAACGGCATTGGCCTGGCGATGCGCTGGCCGGTGTTCTCGGCGCTGATTCCCGAGCTGGTGTCCAAGCCGCAGCTGCCCTCGGCCATGGCGCTCAACGCGGTGGCCATGAATGCCTCGCGCATCATCGGCCCGCTGGTCGCCGGCGCGATCATCGCCAGCCTGGGCAGCGCCTGGGTGTTCGTGCTCAACGCCACGCTGTCGGTGATCTCGGGTTTCGTGCTGATCCGCTGGAAGCGCCAGCATACCGACAGCCCGCTGGGCCGCGAGCGCCTGCCCAGCGCGATGCGCGTCGGCCTGCAGTTCGTGCGCGAGTCGCCGCGCATGCGCGCGGTGCTGCTGCGCACCATCTGCTTCTTCTTCCAGACCACGGCCATCATGGCGCTGATGCCCCTGGTCGCGCAGCGACTGCATGCCGGCGGCGAAGGCGGCGCGAGCACCTTCACGCTGCTGCTGGCCTCGATGGGCGCGGGCGCGATCATCGGCGCGACGCTGCTGCCGCGGCTGCGCCAGGCGCTGCCGCGCGAGAAGCTGATCCTGACCGGCGTCAGCGCACAGGCGCTGGCCACGATCACCGTGGCGCTGGCGCCGCATCTGGCGGTGGCGGTGATCGCCATGCTGCTGGCCGGCATCGCGCTGATCTCCACGGCCAACACGCTCGGCGTGGCGGCGCAGATGTCGCTGCCCAACTGGGTGCGCGCGCGCGGCATGTCGATCTACCAGATGTCCATCATGGGCGGCACGGCGATGGGCGCGGCGCTGTGGGGCCAGGTAGCGTCGATCACCACGGTGTCGACCAGCCTGATCATCGCGGCCGTCAGCGGCGTGGTGGCGATGCTGCTGGTGCAGCGCTTTTCATCCGACCGGCAGATCGAGGAAGACCTGAGCCCGTCGCAGGCCTTCAAGGCGCCCGAGGCGACGATGGCGCCCGAGGACGGGCGCGTGGTGGTGACCATCGAGTACATCATCCACCCGGCGCGCGCGCAGGAGTTCCGCCAGCTGATGCAGGAAAGCCGGCGCAGCCGCATGCGCCAGGGCGCACGCGGCTGGAGCCTGCTGCACAGCATGAGCCAGCCCGAGCGCTTCGTCGAGCAGATCATCGATGAATCCTGGACCGAGCACCTGCGCCGCTTCGACCGCGTCACGGCCTACGACGTCTCGCTGCGCGACCGCAAGCTGGCCTTCCACGTGGGCGAAGGGCCGCCGCGCGTCACGCGCTACTTTGCCGAGTCTTCCTAGGCCGCAAGGGCTGCTCCCGCGCTGCTTACATGGCGTGGGGGTTGGGCGGGCTGCCCACGAACTCCACGGCTTCGTCATCGCTGCTGGTGTCGCTGCTGGTGCCATCGCGCGCCGTCTCGGTAACGGCAAGCTGCCGGTTGCGCAGGTGCGTCTCGTACGCATCGAACACGTACCTTCTCAGTTGCTGGGTTTCCTGCCCGCCCGGCGCGAAGCTGTGCAGTTCCCCCAAGCCGCTTTCCAGCAAGGACAGATGGCTGCGCTCGCTCACCAGCGCCTGGAGGTACACGCGATCGTCCTGTCGATGTGCCAGGTCGTGCGCGGGCGGGACGGCCGGCAGCCGCTCCAGGATGGGCGGTGCGCTCTGGGGCGTGGAGGTGGTGGTCGTCGTGGTCGTCAGCTGCGCAGGCGTGAGCGTGGCGATGTTGAAGGTCATGGAAAAAGCCGGCATGGCAATGTCGGCCTGGAATCCCACGGAGTCTGGCGTGCCGGGTATCTCGGGGAGATTGCCCAGCATGCTGGACACGGGTTGGCCCGGCATCGACGGCGGCACCATCGATTCAGGCGGCCGTGGAATCCGCATGACCTGATGGATGCTGTCGAACTCCGGTGAAGGAAGGTTCAGCGGCGGATGATTGCCGCCAGGGCTGGACAGCAGCTCGTCGGAATACGAAAAACCGTTGGCCACGATGCATTGCGGATGCGACCCCGCGGGCGGGCTGTTCAGCGGCGTGCCGGCGATATCCCGCATGCCGGACTGTGTCATGGCGGGCGACGCCAGCGGGTCGTCCTGCACACCGGCACGCCGCAGGTGAAGCGGCGAGAAGGTCTCCTGGTCCGAGGGGCGCGCGGCGGGCATGTGCGTGGTGATCTCGATCACCGTCGACGGGGGCTGTGCCGGGGCAAGCATCCACTCCGAGGGCGGGACGGGCTGGCGTGGCGCGATGGTGAACTCCAGCTCCGCAAGGATCGCTCCCTCCAGGTCCAGCCTGTCGGTGCCGTCAAGATCGTCGCAAGCCCAGGGGTCGAAACGGGCGCCAGGCGCGGCGCGCGGTGCGGCGGGGGGAAGTGCGGTGGAATTGTTGGGATGAAAAGGCATGTCGATGGATTGCAGTGAAGGAATGGAATCTGGCCGCCAGGCAGCTTTCATTCTTTGCGCTGCTACATACCCGCGCCGCCAGAAGCGCCCGCGCCTGTGGGTCGGCGCAAAGGTCGGGGTAGTGTAGTGATTTATCTATCGACAATGCAAATTAAATAGCAATTGACTATTAAGTGTCTTGCTGGCGTGGCGTCGGCATGGACCGTCAGCGGCTGGCGCCCGGCGTCAGGTGGCGTGGCCAGAAGGTCCACAGCCGCAGGTTCTGCTTGAGCCGGCCCGCGATCTCGCCGGCTTCGACGCCCCAGCCGGTGAAGTAATCGGCGCGTACCGCACCCAGGATGGCGCTGCCCGTGTCCTGGGCGAACACCATGCGGTTGAGCGCCACCGTCGGACCGGGCGTCGACAGCCAGACCGGCGTGCCATAGGGGATGCTCTGGCGGTCCACGGCAATCGAGCGGCCCGGCGTCAGCGGCACGCCCAGCGCGCCTTTGGGGCCGAACTCCGCATCCAGGCCTTCCAGCGGCTCCTCGCGGAAGAACACATAGCGCGGGTTGCTCCACAGCATCTCGTTGACGCGCGCCGGGTTGGCTGCGATCCAGGCGCTGATGCCGGGCCAGGTCGCGTCGCGCACCAGGCCCTGGTCGAGCAGCCAGCGGCCCACGCTCTTGTAGGGCTGGTCGTTGGTGCCGCCATAGGCCACGCGCACCTGGCGCACCTGGCCGTTGGCTTCGGTCAGCCGCAGCCGGCCCGAGCCCTGGATGTGCAGGATCATGGCATCGACCGGGTCGCGCAGATAGGCAATCGCGCGGCCGGCCAATGCCGCCTGGGCTTCGGGCAGGGTGTCGATCTGCTGGCGCGTATACCAGGGCTTGCGCGTGCCGAAGCCCGCGGGCACGCGGTACAGCGGAACGTTGTAGCCGTTGCCGGGCAGGCGCGCGGCATCGAGCTGGGGCTCGTAATAGGCGGTCAGCAGGCCGTCGGCGTTGCCGTCGCCGGCCTCGACGCGGTAGGGCTGGAACTTGGCCTGCATCCAGGCGCGCTGCTCCTCGCCCGAGGCAATGCTCAGGCGCCGCACTTCGCTGCACAGCCCGGCAAAGGCCGCCGTCGGGCGCTCGCAGTTCTTGACCCAGGCGTTCCAGGCTTCGTGCAGTGCATCGCTTTCAAAGCCCGGCAGTTCGTTCCAGGCCACGGGTTGCCAGCGGCTCTTGGGAAATGCCACCGGCGCGCCGGCCACGGGCGCCGGGCTGGTGGAGTGCGGCTGGAGCTCTGGAATGGGGGAAGGATCGGCCGTTGCAATGGGGCGTGTCGAACACGCGGCAAGGGTTCCTACAATCAACGCCATTGTCGCAAGGCGCAGGAGGTTGAGATTCATGGGACTGATTTTGCTTGAAGCGTTGCTGGCATTGGTCGTTTTGATCGCTATTGTCTGGTGGACCATGTTTTCCGGGCGCACGCGCGGGGAACTCAAGCCGCCGGCGTCCCCGGACGAGCAGGCCGGGCCGCCCAGGCAGCCGCCCCCCTGATATCGCGTCTGTCCTACGGAAGTGCCCGGGCAGGGCTGTTACGCTGGCTGCCACCAGCTCCCGGGCACATGCCATCAGAGCACCAATCATTCAAGAAGGAGTCCACTATGCGCAAAAATATCTTGGTAGCGGCAACGGCTGCAGTCATGCTCATCACGGGTTGCGCCAACACCGGCATGACCGATACCCAGCGCCGCACGGCCACCGGTGCCGGCGTGGGCGCGCTGGCTGGCGCGGTGCTGGGCTCGGCCACGGGCGGCAAGGCCGGCACCGGCGCCGTGGTGGGCGCGGGCGTGGGTGCACTGGGCACCTACATCTGGTCGCAGAACATGGAAAAGCAAAAGCGCGAAATGGAAGCCGCGACCCAGGGCACGGGCATTGCGGTGTCGCAGACCAATGACAACCAACTGAAGCTGGACATCCCCAGCGACATCTCGTTCGACACCGGCCGCTCGGACATCAAGAGCAACTTCGCTCCGGTGCTCGACCGCTTTGCCGACAGCCTGCGCAACAACGTCAACACCGACGTGCGCATCATCGGCCACACCGACAGCACCGGCACCGACGCCATCAACAACCCGCTGTCGCTGCAGCGCGCCAACAGCACGCGCAACTACCTGACCTCGCGCGGCGTGGGCGGCACCCGCATCCAGACCGATGGCCGCGGCTCGTATGAGCCGATTGCCTCGAACAGCACCAACGAAGGCCGCGCGCGCAACCGCCGCGTCGAGATCTTCGTGGGCGAACGCCAGGCACGCTGAGCGCTGCATTGACCCGGGCGCTGCCTGCAGCGCCCTGCCAAAGGCCCCGCGCGGGGCCTTTGCCGTTTCAGCCGTCGTGCCGCAGCAGATTCGCCAGCTCCACGGCCGACTTCACCTGCATCTTGTCGAACACCCGCGAGCGGTGCACTTCGACCGTGCGCACGCTGATGTCCAACTGGTCGGCAATCAGCTTGTTGGGAATGCCTTCGACGACCAGGCGCATCACGTCGCGCTCGCGGTCGGTCAGCTCGGTCAGGCGCGTGCGCAGCGCATCGCGCTCGCGCATGCGCGCCAGGTGCTGGTCCGACGCGGCCAGTGCCTGCTCGATGCGGTCGACGAGCGCATTGTCCGAAAACGGCTTCTCGCAGAAATCAAACGCGCCGCGCTTGACGGTGTCGACGGCCGTGGGCACGTCGGCATGGCCGGTGAGAAAGATCACCGGCATTGCCGCGAGCTGTCCTTCTGCCAGCAGCTGGTTGAACAGAGCCAGACCGCTCATGCCGGTCATGCGCATGTCGAGCAGCAGGCAGCAGGGATGGCGCGCCGGCGACTGCGACTGCAGCATCTCGAGAAAGGATTCGGCGCAGTCGAAGGACTCGCTGAGCAGCCGGCGCGAGCGCAGCAGCCAGGCCAGGGCTTCGCGCACATCGGCGTCGTCATCCACGATGTAGACGGTGGCGTTTTGTACGGGTTCCATGGGTTCAATTCAATGGGGGTGCGGGCAGCGTGAAACTGAATACCGTACCACGCGGCAGATTGGGGCTGTGGCGCAACGTCCCTCCGTGCTGCTCGATCACGGTACGGCACAGGCTCAGGCCCAGGCCCATGCCTTCCTCGCGCGTGGTGAAGAAGGGCGTGAACAGCTGCTCGGCCACGGCTTCGTCGATGCCGCTGCCGCAGTCGATCACGGAAAACTCGAGCCAGCTCGCATGCGCGCTGGTGGTGATGTGGCGCACGCGCAGCGTGAGCTCGCGCGGGTGGGTGTCGACGCCGTCCATGGCCTGGGTGCCGTTACGCGCCAGGTTGAGCAGCACCTGCTCGACCATGGTCGGATCGCACAGCACCGGCGGCAGGTCGCTGTCGAGCTGGGTGATGACGCGCACGCCCAGCTTGCGCGCCTGCATGCGCACCAGCGGCAGCACCGCGTCGATCAGCTCGCTGGCATGCACCTGCTCGCGCGACTGGTCGCGCCGGCGCACGAAGTCGCGCACGCTCTTGATCACGCGGCCCGCGCGTTCGGCCTGGTGGGCAATGCGCTGCATGGCGGTGCGCAGGTCCTGCAGCTGCTGGCGCAGCGCGCCGGCGTTGTCGCCGGCCGGCTCGTGGCCCAGCATGTTGAGCGATCCCGCGGCATAGCTGGCAATGGTCATCAGCGGCTGGGTCAGCTCGTGGCTCAGCAGCGAGGCCATCTCGCCGACGGTGGCCAGCCGCGCCGTGGCCTGCAGGCGCTCTTGCGAGGCGCGCGAGAGCTCCTCCATGCGACGTTGCTGGCTGATGTCGAGGAAGGCGCTCATCCAGCCCGTGTGCCGGCCCTGCGCACTGATCAGCGGGGCCTCGAAGATCAGCACCGGAAAGCGCGTGCCGTCCTTGCGCATGAACACCGATTCATAGCCTTCGCGCGAGGGCGGCGCCTTGCCGGCCAGGCGCTTGAGCTGGCGCTGGTGGTATTCCTCGGACAGCTCGGGCGGCCAGTAGGGCGCGAAGTTCAGGCCGAGCAATTCCTCGGAGGTGAACCCGACCATCTCGCAGAACGCCGGATTGACGTAGCTGATGCGGCCCTTGAGGTCGCGTGCGCGCAGGCCGGTGATCAGCGAGTCCTCCATCGCCTTGCGGAACGCCAGCGCCTCGCCCAGGTCGCGCTCGGCGCGCAGCCGGCGGCGGTTGTCGCGCACCAGGATCACCAGCACCGTGCCCAGCGCGATCGACATGGTCGTGACCAGTGCCGTGAGCACGTTCGGAAACACGCTGGGCGCGCGGTGCCAGTGGTCGAGCCGCAGCATCAGCATGTTGCCCGGTAGGTCCAGGATCTGCTGCGCGGTGAACACGCGCGTGCCGCGCCAGGCCGCGCCGACCAGCGCCAGCCGCGTGCCGTCGGGCTCGGTGAACGAGACCTCCTGGCTGTGCGAGAGGTTCTTGCTGACCTGGTTGATCAGGATGCTCTGCAGCGAATAGGTGGCAAGGATGAAGCCTTCGTAGCGGCCGTTGTGCGACAGCGGCAGGCAGACCTCCATCATTTCCGAGCCCAGGCCTTCGCTCAGCAGCTGGAAATAGCTCGACGAGTACGCCGGGCCGTTGAGCCGGCGCGCGTTGGCACAGGTCAGCTGGGCATGCGACTGGCTGTCGTCGCGCTGGCCGTCCTCCCACTGCATGGGCCGGTAGGGCGTCTCGGCAAATGCCTGCAGGCGCAGGCGCGCGTCGCGCCATTCGATGCGCAGGATCTCGCGCCGCACCTGCAGCACTTCGGCGGCGCGCGCGCGCCATTCCTGCAGGTCGTCGGCCTGGCTGCTCAGCGCCTGGAGGTCCTGCAGGTTGCGGTTGAGCGCAGTGCGGATGTCGGCCACGGCGTTCGCGGCATCGCGCTCGAGCCGGTCCTGCACCTGCACCGCCTCGTAGCGGCCCGCGAGCCAGACCAGCGTGATCAGCATGCTGACTACCAGCGCGACCAGCACCGTCCACAGCGACCAGCGGCGCCAGGCGCTGCGCCAGCGGCGCCACGGCCAGCGCGCCGGCATGGCTTCGGCGCCCGCCAGCGTGCTGTCGGGGAAGGACATGGTGTCGGCAGCGGGTTTTCTGCCGGGAAAGGGACCAGGAAAGCTCATCGCGATGGATTACAGGATACGGTGTTGCAGTGCGGGCAACTGGGCGCGGACCTGCGCCAGGCGCGTGCGCTCGAGCTGGCCCAGCACCAGGCCCGGGCCCTGGTCGCGCACGTCCAGCACCTGGCCCCAGGGGTCGACCAGCAGGCTGTGGCCCCAGGTATGGCGGCCGTTGGGGTGCTGGCCGCCTTGCGCGGGCGCCAGCACATAGGCCTGGTTTTCAATCGCCCGGGCGCGCAGCAGCACTTCCCAATGGGCCTGGCCCGTGGTGTGGGTGAACGCGCTGGGCACCAGCAGCAGGTCGCAGCCCTGCTGTGCATGGGCGCGGTACAGCTCGGGAAAACGCAGGTCGTAGCAGATGCTCAGGCCCAGGCGCCAGCAGGCGCCGCTGCGGTCGGTGATGTCGGCATGCACCGGCGTCTGGCCCGCGGCAATGACATGGGCTTCGTCATAGCGCTCGCGGCCATTGTCGTAGCGGAACAGGTGGATCTTGTCGTAGCGCGCGGCGCAGGCGCCATCGGGCGCGAACACCAGCGTGCTGTTGCGCACGTGCTGCGGGTCGTCGGCCACCAGCGGCAGCGTGCCGCCCACGATCCACAGCCCCAGTTCGCGCGCCGATCGCGCCAGGAAGTCCTGGATCGGCCCCTGGCCGAACGCTTCCATGTAGCCGAGCTTGTCGGTGTCGCGCAGGCCCATGGCGCAGAAGTACTCGGGCAGCGCCGCGAGCTCCGCGCCTGCGTCGCGTGCCTGCTGCAGCAGCTGTGCGGCAACGCGCAGGTTTTCGGCCACGTCGGGCGTGGAGACCATCTGCAGGGCGGCGACTTTCATGGCGGGTTCTCTCCAGGGGCGGCGGGTGCGTCGGCCGTGCGCGACCGGGCGGTGGACGGGATGGGGTTGACCTGCGGGTCGGACCAGGAGCCGTCGATGCGGAACTCCTTGGTGGCGGCGGCGATCAGCGGACCGCGCAGCAGCACCTGGGCCAGGAAAGTGCCCAGACCGACGACTGGATTGATGGCCGTGGCCACCAGCGAGGCCGTGCCGGCATTGATTTCCGGCACCACCACGACATGCAGGTTCTGCGTTTCCTTCTGCATGTCGGCTTCGCCTTCCATCAGCACCGCGGCGTTGACACCCTTCATCTGCAGGTTGTTGGTGCGCGCGATGCCTTGCGCGATCTGCACGTCGCCGCGCACGAAGTCGAAGCTGAAGCCCTTGCTGAACACATCGCGGAAGTCGAGCGTGAGGCGCCGCGGCAGGGCTTGCAGGCTCAGCACGCCCAGCAGCTTGGCCAGGCCGGGCTCGGCCTGCAGGAACTGGCCCGAAACCATGTCCAGGTGCATCTGGCCGTTCATCGAGCGGTAGTCGGGCGCCAGCGGCGAGCCGTTCCAGGCCACCTCGCCGTCCAGCCGGCCGCGGCCGTTGCGGATCACGCCGGGCATGGCCAGGCGCGTCAGCAGGGCGCCGGCATCGCCGATCTCGAGCGCGAAGCGCAGCGCCGTGCGCGGCCGTGCCGGCGCGCCGGGCTGCAGCCCCCAGCTGCCGCTGGCCACGAGCCGTGCTTCGGGGCTGGTGATGTTGAATTGCGTCAGCTGCCACTCGCGCCGCGCGGGATCGGCCGGGCTTTCGCGGTTGCGTGCCTGGACTTCGAAGCGGCCCATGGGCCGGCCGAACAGTTCCAGCGCCTCGACGGCGATGTCCAGCGCCGGCAGGCTGCGCGGCTGCTCGCTCAGCAGCGCCTCGAATTCGCCGGCCGCGCCCTCGCCGGCCGCGCTTTGCGGCACCGAAAGCCGCGCGAGCCGCGCATAGACCTGTCCCGCGGGATCGGCCGGGTGGCCCTCGCGGTATTCGACAAAGCCGCTGAGCTCGCGCGCCTCGACCTTCGCGGTCCACAGCCCGCCATGGCGCGTGCCGTTGGCGCGCAATGCGTGCAGCGTGCGGCCGTGGACCAGCAGGCGCTGCGCGCCCAGCGTCGCGGTGTCCGGCAGATAGGCCTGCAGCGCGTCGTCGTCGGCCTGGGCTGCCCCGGCAGGGGCCGCCCCGGCCTGCGCTGCCGCCCCCTCCTGCGGCAGCATGCGCTGCACGGCCTTGTGCCAGGCGTCGATGTCCACGTCGGCCAGCGCCACCTGGACGGATACGCCGCGCGCCGGCAGTTCCAGCGGCGGCGCCGGGCTGCCGACGGCAATTGCACCGCGCAGCACCTTGGCCGGGCTGGCGGCCGCATCGCGCACATAGCGCACGCTGGCCGCATCGCCCCATTGCAGCGCGATCTCATCGTGCAGCGGTGGCGCGTCGGCATTGGCCGGCGCGGGCGCCAGCGCCGACGCTGCCACGGTGTGGGCGAAACGCAGCGGCAGCGTGGCCGCGGCCGGCTTGCCCAGCGGCGCGGGCAGGTCCAGCGCCAGGCCCTGCAAGCCGCTGGTGACGGTGATCTCGGGCGTGCCGCGGCGCAGGCCCAGATCCAGCAGGTAGTCGGCCTGGCCCTGGGCGGCGCGCGCGATGTCGGCCAGCACGCCCAGCTCGGTGGCCGCGCGCAGCCCTTCGGCGCTGGCCGTGCCGCTGGCATGCAGCTTCAGCGGCGACTGGGCAGCGGGTGCCGATGCGGGCAGCAGCTGCAGGCCGCCCTCGAAACGCACCGGTCCGCCCAGCGCCTGGGCCTGCACGCCGGTGAGCGAGAAACCGGTGTCGGAGAACTGCACGTTGCCCTGGATCTGGCTCAGCAGCGGCACTTCGGGCATCAGCCGCAGGCTGTTGCCGGCCAGCGCCACGCTGCCCTGGACCTTGGAATGTTCGAGTTCGCTGACCGGCAGCTC
>Ga0308161_1002761_pt1 | contig 18084 bp, 11 predicted proteins | sample PhyFR2_FD_201034 | JGI IMG/M metagenome (GOLD analysis project Ga0308161, IMG submission 201034) | Phyllosphere microbial communities from UC Gill Tract Community Farm, Albany, California, United States - DLSLF.R2 | ecosystem: Host-associated > Plants > Phyllosphere > Unclassified | place: USA...
ACTCCCGCCGGCAACGCTCCGGCGTGGAACGTGACGGGCGCGCGAACCGGAGCGGGATCCGCGGCGGTGGGCACGACGACGTACCCCGTGCCCGCGGGCGCGCTGTTCGTGAGCCCGAGCGGCAAGTCCGCCGGCACCGGTACATCGGCGGCGCCGTTCGCGTCGGTGCAGGCGGCGGTCGACCGGGCCGCCTCCGGAGCGACGCTCGTCCTGCGGGCGGGCTCGTATGCCGAGTCGGTGGTGGTCCCCTCCGGCAAGAAGATCACGATCCAGTCGTACCCCGGTGAGCCCGTCTGGTTCGACGGCGCCACGACGCTGAAGAACTGGCAGTCCTCCGGTGGTCGCTGGTTCAGCGCCGACTGGAAGTACGACTTCGATTCGACGCCGTCCTTCACCCGGGGCGAGTCCGACGGCACCGCCGCCGGGTGGAAGTGGCTGAACCCGGCGTACCCGATGGCCGCCCACCCCGAGCAGGTGTGGATCGACGGCGTCGCCCAGGCCGAGGTCGCGTCGCTCGCAGCCCTCAAGGCCGGCACGTTCTTCACCGATGTCGCAGCCGACCGACTGTACCTCGGCAGCGATCCGACCGGTCGCACGGTACGCACCTCCACCCTCACGAAGGCGCTGTCGTTGCGCGGCGAGGGTGCGGTCGTGCGCGGGATCGGCGTGCGCAACTACGCGACGTCGGTCTGGATGATGGGTGCGGTCACCGTGGAAGCGCCGCGGGCGACCCTCGAGAACGTCGTCATCTACGACACCGCGACGACCGGGCTCTTCGTGGGTGCCGCGAACGCGACGATCCGTGATGTCACCCTGGCGCGGAACGGCCTCATGGGTCTCGGAGCGAACTACGCCGACGCCCTCGTCATCGACGATCTGCTCTCCCTCGAGAACAATGCGGAGCACTTCAACACCGCACCCGTCTCGGGGGGCGTGAAGATCACGAAGTCGCGTGGCGTCACCGTCACCGATTCCGCCATGCTCCGCAACGACGGACCGGGATTCTGGCTCGACCAGTCGGTGTACGACGTGCGGATCGCGGGTTCCGACTTCGTGGAGAACAGGGGAGCGGGAGCGTTCCTCGAGCTCTCGAACAAGATCGACTTCGTGAACAACCTGGTGCTGCGCAACGTCGGCAACGGCGTCAAGATCAACAACACCGGCGCTGTGAACCTCTGGAACAACACGATCATCGGCGGCGATCGCGCGGTCAACATCGTGCAGGACAGCCGCAGCTCGACGGATGCGGCGGTGCCGGGTCACAACTCGCGACGTCCGTTCCCGGACGCGACGATGCCCTGGCTCATCCGCGACATCTCGATCGGGAACAACGTGATCGGCGAGAGCTCGGGCAACTGCACGGTGTGCATCGAGGACTACACCCACCGGTACACTCCCGCCGAGCTCAGGATCAGCTCGGACGGCAACGTGATCCAGCGAAACAGCGCCAGCGCACCGACCTGGTTCGTCGTGTGGTCGCGCGGCACCGCCAACGTGGACCCCTATGTGTTCACGACCTGGCAGAGCTACCGCTCCACGACCGGACAGGATGCGAACTCGACGGCCGTCGAGGGGCGACCGGTCACCGACTCCTCCGGGCGACTGCTCGCGGGAGTCACGGCGGCGACCCGTGGTCTCCCGGGCATCGTCGCGAGCATCCTCGGCTCTTCGACGCCGACGATCGGGGCGCGGTTCCCCTGATCCACGCCCGCACGGGATGACGTGAGGGGCCGGGGCGCATATGCACCCCGGCCCCTCACGCGTCGTCCCGGACCGCGCCTACTGCGCGGGGCCGGCCCAGAAGTCGTCGTACGTGTACACCACGGGCACCGCCGTGGCGCTCGATGACAGGTAGCTGTTCACGCCCACGTACCCGGGGGCCTGGAGGGCGGCGGTGGCATCCGTCGTCGTGGCCGTCCATGCCGCGGGTTCCGCGGCGGACGTGCGCCAGATCTTCGCCTTCAGCGTGGTCGGGTTGGTCCCGGTCGCCTGGAACCTCACGCTCAGCTGGTCCGCGGCCGTGACGGAGAGTCCGCTGACCGTGGTCGTCGTGAGGATAGTCTCGGTGCCGCCGATGGTCTTCGTCAGCCACAGCGTCACGACGCCGTTGGAGGCGACACGCACCTTCGCTCGGTAGTCGTTCGCGCTGTCGATCTGACGTGCGATCGCCGAGAAGTAGAATCCTCCGCCGGTCGAGGGCTGGGAGAACGCGAGCGTGAACCGTTCCTCGGTGTTCGTCGACGCCGTCGAGCCCGCCAACGATGCGGTGTAGTTGTTCCCCGCCGAGAGCGAGACGGTCCCGCCGGTGCCGTTGACCGCGAACTTGCTCAGTGCCGTCGAGGTGTTCGGGAACGTCGTCCAGGCGCCACCCGTGGTCGTCGCCGTGCCCCACCCGTTGGTCCCGGTGCGGGTGAAGGCGTCCTGCGCCCACACCTGCGGAGCTGCGGTGACCGTGACCGTCTTCGTCGAAGTGGCCGTCGCGCCCCGGTCGTCCGTGACCGTCAACGTGACGGTGTAGGTGCCACCGGCCGTGTAGGTGCGGGTCGCCGTGGCGCCCGTACCCGTGCTGCCGTCGCCGAAGTCCCAGGCGTACGAGACGATCGCCCCGTCGGGGTCGGCGGATCCGCCGGCGTTCACGCTCAGCGCGAGGTTGGTCGCCGCCGTCGTGAAGGCCGCGGTCGGCGCCTGGTTCGGAGCCACGGTGACGTCGTGCGTGAGCGTGGAGGTGCCGCCGCGGTTGTCCGTCACGGTGAGCGTCACGGTGTACGTGCCCGCCCCCGCGTACGTGTGAGCGGCCGTGACCCCCGTGCCGGTCGCGCCGTCGCCGAAGGTCCACGCGTACGACTGGATGGTGCCGTCGGGATCGGTGGAGGTGGTGGCGTCGGTGCTGATCGCGAGAAGGTCCGTCGAGGTCGTGAAGGCCGCCGTCGGATCCTGGTTCGGGGCCAGCGTGGTCGTGACCGCGCGGGTCGTGCTCGCGGTCGTCCCGTTGTCGTCGGTCACCGTCAGGGTCACCGTGAACTCGCCCGCGGTGGCATACGTGTGCGATGCGGTCGCCCCCGTGCCCGTGGCTCCGTCGCCGAAGTCCCAGGCGTAGCTCGCGATAGTCCCGTCGGCGTCGACCGAGGCCGAGCCGTCGAAGGCGACGTCCAGGTGAGCCGCCGTCGCGCTGACGGCCGCTGTCGGCTCCTGGTTCGGCACCACCGTCACCGATCGCGACACCACGTTGACCAGCGACGTGCTATCGGTGACCTTGAGAGTGACCGTGTAGGTACCGCCCGTGCTGTAGGTGTGCGAGGCCGTGGCGCCCGTCGCGAGCACGCCGTCGCCGAAGTTCCACGCATAGGTGAGGGGGCCGCCGTCGGCGTCCGTCGAGGTGCTCGCGTCGACGTCGAGCTTCAGCTTGTTCGCCGCGGAGGTGAAGGCCGCGACGGGTGCCCGACCGGGGACGGTGCGACCGCTTGCGGCGAAGTGATCGCGGATGCTCTGCTCGGAGAGCGCCGTGGGATACACGGCGACCTCGTCGAGCGTCGCGGCTATGTAGTTGCTGGACGTGCTGCCCCAGGTCTTGTCGCCCCCGATCCGCCAGTAGCCGCGGTAGTTCTCGGACGCAGCCATGGAGTTGCTGCCTACGAGCTGCGTGTCGAGCCAGAGCTTCATGCCGGAAGCGCCCTGCGTGACGACCACGTGGTGCCACTGGCCGTCGTTGTACGCCGTCGGCGTGAGCAGCGTGGTCTGCGGCTGGCCGCTGCCGAACTGGATCTTGCCGTCGTTCTGCATGATGACGTGCCGATCGTACTGCGTGCTCAGACCGCTCGACGTGTTGCCGAAGCCGATCAGTGTGCCGCCCCTGGTCGTCGTCGTCTTGAACCACAGCTCGGCACTGTACGTCGTCGGAGCGTTCCAGCTCTCCTGGGCGACCACGAGAGCGTTCGATCCGTTGAAGGTCGTCGCGGTACCGGTGCCGATCGCCGACGTCTGGCCACGGGTCACCGTGCCGCCGAGATTGCCGGTCGAGCCGCCCGCCGCGGAGTCGGCGATCGTGCCCGCCGCGGTCTCGTTGAGACGCCAGTAGACGTCGGGCTTGTCGGTCGACACCGCAGCGCCGTACGCATCGGTCGGCGCCGCGCTCCAGGCCGCGGAACGCCCGCTGGAGAGGTAGTGCGACCGGATGTCCGCCGGGCTCAGCGCGGTCGGGTATACCGCGACGTCGTCGATCGAACCTGCGAGACCGGCGTTGGTCGGCTTGTTGGCGAAGCCGTTCGTCTGGTCGGCGCCGATGCGCCAGAAGCCGTTGTAGATCTTCGGCGACGTGCGCGCCTGGTCGCGGTCGACCCGCTTGCCGTCGACGAACAGCTGCATGCCCTGACCGTCGACCGTGCCGACGAGGTGGTGCCAGTTGCCGTCGTTGACCGCGGAGCGGCTGAGGACCGTGCGGTACGAACCGTCGTTGATCGCGAAGTTCGCGCGCCCCGACGTGTCGAGGTAGAGCACGCGGTCGGTGTTCCCCGATGTCGAGGTGCCCGTCGCGGAGTCGCCGAATCCGACGATGCGTCCGCCGCGGGTGTTGGTCGTCTTGACCCAGGCCTCGACGGTGACCGCCGCGGGCGCGGCGCTGAGATCCTGCGTGGTCATCTTCGGGGAGCTCCCGCCCGCGGAGGTGATCGCAGCGGTGCTCTCGTTCTGCAGGGCGCCGCCCGTTCCGAGGGTCAGCCCGCTGGCGGTGCCCGGTGCGTCGCCGACGTCGTCGGAGAGGCGAGTCCCGGTCGCCTCGTCGAGGCGCCAGTAGTGGTTGGCCCCGCTCGAGCGGACCGCAGCGCGGTAGGCCGAGGTGGGTGTGGCGGACACGGTCACGTAGGGCGACCAGGCGCTCCACTGCACGTTGCCGTCGGCATCCTTCGCCCTGACCTGGTAACGCACCTGCGCGCCCGGCGTCTGTCCGCTGTCGGTGATGCTGATGTTCGGGAGGTTCCAGAACCGACCGTCGGTGCGGGTGACCGTGGCGATCTTGACCGAGGGGCTGCGGAACACGTCGTACGTGATCGTCGCGTTGTCGCGATCCCACGCGCTGTTGAAGGGAACGCGCACGACGCCCGACTCGTTCGAGTACGGCGAGGGGGTGAGTCCGGCGTTGTAGACGGGCCCGACCGCGTGCGGGGAGACGTTCGCCTTGCCGAAGCGCACCAGACCCTGCTGGGCCACATTGTTCACCTTCGGGAACTCGCCTCCGAGGACGACGTAGTTCGCGTTGCCGGTGACCGACCACGCGGCCTGACGGGAACTGGTGTACGTGCCGAACTCGAGGTCCGGGTACCAGTTCAGCTGCTCGGTGTAGGGCAGGCCCGTGAAGTCCCAGCCGTACGCGTCCTTCTGCGTGATCACGCCGGTGGGCGTCGTGCTCTCCGCGAGCGCCTTCTGCCAGCGCGACCGCGGGTTCGTGTCGCCGAATCCACCGACGACGCTGCAGTCGTGCTTGTGCGAGACCGAGTACAGCACCCCGCCCTGCGGGAAGCTCGCGTAGGTGTCGCCGAGGCAGTCGTTGAGCCAGGTGATCTGACCCGAGTACGGATCGGCGGCGAACGTGCCCTCGAACGACGCACCGGCGCCGAACGCGTAGCCGGTGCCGTACACCTGGGTGCCGTCGGTGGTGAGGCTCGAGATCGCACCGTTCAGGCCGGCGGACTTGATGCGGTCGGTGGCGGCCCATGGGAGTGTCGCACCGGTCGCGGCATCGATCGAGGCCATGCCGTACGCGCTCGCGTCGTTGAGCGTGGTGAAGGATCCGCTGATGATCACGCGGGAGGAATCGGGGCTCGTGAGCATGTCCCACACGAAGCCGTCGCCGGCAGCGGAGGGCGCCCAGGCGGTGAGCGACTTCGTCGTCGCGTTCCATGCCGCCAGTTCGCTGCGCGGCTGACCGCCGCTGGAGCGGAAGTTCCCGCCCACGTAGACCGTGTCGCCGGCGAAGGCGAACCCGCGGACCTGTCCGTCGGCGCGCGGGGCCCAGTCGAGCATCGCGCCGGTGGCGACGTCGAACGAGGCGACGTGGGCCCGTGCCTGTCCGTCGACCGTGGTGAAGTCTCCACCGAAGTAGACGGTCTTGCCGTCGGGGGTCGCGCGGACCACGAGACCCTGTCCGTCGAACGAGTGGCTGAAGTTCGGCACCGGGTTGCCCGTGGTGATGTCGAACGCGAACACGTTGTTCGCATCGATCTCACCCGTGCCGCCGACCGGGACCCCCGGCGGGCGGGCCTTCGTGAAGCTGCCGGTGACGTAGACGGTGTTGCCGACGACGGCCTGGCTCCACACGACTCCGTTGATCTGCCAGGTGGGCAGCACGTCGGCCGTGACCGTCTCCGGCTGGCCGGGCGTATCGGCGCTCGCCGAGTCGGCGGGCAGAGCGACGAAGGCGATGGTGGCCAGTGCGGTCGCCGCCGTGGCGATCGTGGCGAGCACGCGGCGGAGACGGTTCGTCCCGCGGGTGGTGCGTGTCATGGAGGTTCCTCGTGTCGAGAGTCGTGCGGGACGGGCGGTGTCGGGAGTGCGGGCGGTGCGCATGTCAGTCCAGCCCTCCGCGGAAGACGGCGGAGGTGTGCTCGCCGTCGAAGTCGACGACGACGGTGACCTCGTCACGGGCATCGGCGGGTATGGCGAACGCATAGCTCGCGGTGGCGGTGTCGCCGGGGGCGAGGGCGCCGGCGAAGTCGACCGTGTCGGCCTCGGCGGCGTAGACGCGGACCGCGGCGGCGCCGCTCGCGTCGAGCACGGTGAGCACCGAGGTGCCCAGGTCGATCGGGTCGGAGGAGCCGTTCTCGATCGACAGCGTCAGACGCGCGTATTCGCGGCCGGGAAAGCTGCCGGGCCCCTGCGACGTCTCGGCGGCGAACGAGACGTCATCGATGCGGACGCTCACGTCGTCGCCGTATTCGACGGGCTCGTCGGTGTCTGCGGGGTCCGCCGTCACCGACGGCGCCTCCGACTGACCTGCGCGCTCGACCTTGACGACCGGCTGATCGGGATCGGTCGATCCCGCGTTCGGCGTCGATGCGGTGCCTGCCGTCGGAGAGGCGTCAGGCGACGCCGACGACGTCGCCGCCGGCTTCGTCGCTTCGGACGGATCCGTCGTCGCCTCGGCCGAACAGGCCACGAGACCCACGCACAGTGCCAGCGCCACGATGGGCGCGCATGCTCGAACAATCCCCACGATTGTCATTCCCCAGTTTCCCCAGCGGGGAGCTGCGTCAGGCCGAGACCGACCAGACCGCGTGACACCATACCCCTATGGCGCACTCCCCAATGAGGTGATCATAGCGTGTCGCTCTCGCGAGCGCTACGGGAATCTCTAGATCGCGACGCTCTCCTCGCGGCGGCGGGAGGCCGCGGCCGCGATCTCCCGCGAGTACCTCTCGGAGGAGAACGCCTCGGCGACCGTGACCGCATCCGATGCGGCCTTCTCGCGGTACTCGTCCCACCCGTCGGAGATCCGGGCCACGGCGTCTGCGAGCGCTCCGGCATCGCTCGGCGGAACGAGGATGCTGCTGCGGGAGCGGCCGCTCGCCTCGGGAAGGCCGCCGACGTCGCTGACGATCGCCGGTCTTCCGGCGAGGGCCGCCTCCACCGCGGTGTTCCCGAAGGGCTCGTCGACCGTGGACGGGATGAGGACGATGTCGCTCTGCGCGATGTCATCCCATACCGACGCCTTGAACCCGAGGCTGTCGACCCGATCCCGCAGCCCGTGACGCTCGATGAGCGCCTGCAGTTCGTCGGCGTATGCCTCGTTGCCGGGGAAGACCGCGCCGAGGAGCGACAGATGGGCATTGATGCCCCGGCGGGTGAGCTCACTCAGGGCCTCGACCGCGACGTGCGGTCCCTTGCGGTGCGAGAGTCGACCGACGTAGAGCAGCCGGACCGGTCCGTCGAGGTGAGCGCGAGCGGGGACCACCGTCTCGGGGCCGCTGACGGCGTTGTAGATGATGTGCGTGCGCGCAGCCAGCCAGGGTGCGGCGTCCTCGAGCACGTCGAGGCTGAACCTGCTGTTGATCAGGACCCGGTTGGCGAAGACGAGCGGCACGTACAGCGCCCGACGCAGCGGCCCGGTGACCGAGGCCTCGCCCTCGTGCACATGGCAGATGGTGTAACGACCGCCGAGGCGGCTCAGCGCCAACCACAGGGGAGGGGTGATCGTGTTGACGATGACCGTCCCCGCACCGGACTCCCGCAGCACCCGAAGGCTCGGCAGGATCGACCGCACAGTCTCGCCGACGAGAGTCAGGAGCCCCCGCGGACTCAGCAGCCCTTTGCGGATGATCGGCGTCGGACACTCGACGACCTCGGCGCCCGCCGCCTCCAGCAGGGCGACGAGGGGACCGGGGCCGGGCACCGTGACCACGACGCGTCGACCGTGCTGGACGAGCCCGCGCACGGTCTCCACCGCCATCCGGTCCGAGCCGTAGAGGTCGGCGCCGGGGTTGGCGAGGAGTACCGTGCGCCTGTCGCGCGTCACGCCCGTGCGCCCGCCTGCGGCCAGAACTCCTCGACCAGGCTCACCGTGGAGGCGATGTTCGCGCGGCTGGAGGCGCCGAACACGATCGATTCGAGGTTCGGCAGCGAGGTCACCCATTCGATGGCCTCGCGCGGCGGGATCGCACCGCTCGCGTACACCGACATCGCGACCGCGCGGAACGGGCGCTTCTCCATCGCGTCACGGTAGGCGTCGACGCCGCCGGACATGCGGAACCCGAGCTTGTTGATGTTCGAGCACACGATCGGGTTCTCGACGCCGGCCTTGTCGAGGTCGTCGAGCAGGCGGGGCAGATTCATCGTGATGAAACCGGGCTCCGCGTTGTAGCGCTTGCGTACATGGTCGGCGAAGATCCGGAAGGCGTCGGTGAAGCCGAGTCCGGAGAGCAGGTCGACGACGACGTTCTGCAGCCAGATGACGGGTGTCGACAGGCCCTCGAACATCTTCATCTCGGCGTCGATCAGCAGCGTCGTGATGCCCTCGATGTCCTTGCGGGCGAGCGAGGAGGTGCCACGGGCGATGCTGTCGAGCAGTCCCTCCTCGGGGAGGAACTTGCGGATGGCGCCGAGGAAGCCGTCCTCCGTCACCGCATTCGCGTATTTGTGTGCGTAGGGCATGCACGGGAAGAACGTCATGTCCGCGTAGCGCTCCGGCTGGGTGCGGACGTGGTCGGTGACCTCGGCGATCCGGTCGTGGGTCGTGCACATGAAGGTGTGCACGCCCTCGTCGTACGCTGCGTCGAGCACGCTCATGATCGCGTCGGTGTCCTGGAAGCGCATTTGCTGGGCGCGCGCCTTCTCTTCGGACATGTGGTTCACGCCGAAGAACTGGTTGTCTCCGAACAGCAGTCGGTCCATGGTGCGGGTGGATGTCGTCATGGTCATTTCCCTCCGCGCAGGGCGGTCAGTGCTGCCGCGATGCGCCCCTTCGGTGCCGCCTGGACGGCGAGATCGGATGCTGCCTCGGCGGTGAGCCGCGAGTCCTCGCGCACCGCGTCCTCGCTGATCATGGAGATCACCCGGTCGGTGACCGCCGCGGAGGCGAAGTCGTTGGTGCCGGCAGACGAGCCGGCCTGAGCGCGCTGCACGAAGGCGTCCAGCTGCGCGCTGTACTCCTCGCCGCGCAGGTAGAACCACGGGGCCTCGGTGAGGTCGGTGGTGTACCGGACGTTCCAGCCGGCCCGGTATCCCTCGGGGATCGTGGCGGTGTCGCGCAGGTAGACGTGGATCTCCTGGCGGTCGGCGTAGATGCGCCCGTTCGTGCCCCACAGCGTGATCTTGGTCGTCATCTTGCGCTGCGACTCGTCGGACCAGTTCGAGATGATCTGCGCGGTGCCGTCGGCGTAGTGCAGTGTGCTCGCGACCGCGTCGTCGATCTGGGCCGAGAAGATGCTGGTGAGCTGGCTCCCGCTGACCGACTGCGGTGTCCCGAGGTACCAGGTGAGCAGGTTGAGGGGGTGCGCGGCATAGTCGTAGAGGCAGCCGCCGCCCGTCGCCCGCTCGCTGCGCCAGGTGCGCCCGGCCGGCTTGAGGACGACGGGGCCGTAGGCCTCGGCGAGTGCCGTGTTCACGGTTCCGATCCCGTCGAGGTCGAGTAGACGCTTGACCTCCATGAACGCCCCGACGAAGCGGTTGTGGTACCCGACCTGGGTGACCAGGCCCTTCTGCTCGGCGAGGGCGGAGAGCTCGATGCTGTCGGCGGGATCGATCACGAGCGGCTTCTCGCAGAACACGTGGATGCCGCGCTGCAGCGCGTTGCGGATCATCCCGGCGTGCAGGTGCGTCGGGGTCGCGATGATGACGGCCTGCGGGCGCGCCTCGTCGAGCATCTTGTCGAGATCCTTGTAGGTCTTCACCCCGGTGTACTTCGCCAGGATGTCGAGCAGGTATCCCGTCGCGTCGCACACCCCCACCAGATTCACGTCGGGGTGCGCCTTGATCATCGACAGATGAGACAACCCCATCTTCCCGAGTCCGACCACTGCGACATCGATCATGCGTGTACTCCTGTCTGCTGCTGTGCGTGTCCGTGCCGCGCGAGCGCGGTGCGGAGTGAATGCTCGTACTCCGAGCCGATCTTGGCCCAGGTGAATTCGGCGCGGAACCGAGCGCGGCTCGCGGCTCCCATGCGACGTCGTCTGTCCTCGTCGGAGAGCAGCTCGTCGAGCAGGCCGGCGAGATCGTCGGCTCCGCGGAAGTAGGCGTTGTCCTCGCCGGCGACCCAGGTGTTGTACGGGTTGTCGTGAGCGACCACGGCGTTCCCGGCGGCCATCGCCTCGACGAGCGAGGGATTCGTGCCGCCGACCGTGTGCCCGTGCAGGTACAGGGCGGAGTGGAAACGCAGCGACTGCAGGCGCTCGGCGTCGAAGATCGCCCCGGGGAACAGCACCTCGTCGGAGGCGGCTTCACGCACGGCCACGTGGTACGGGTCGTCATCGCCGTACGGCCCGACGATCACCAGCGGCATGCCGCGTCGTGCGGAGGACCATGCCTGGACGATCTCGAGCACCGAGTTCTCGGGGATCGGCCTGCACACGACCATCCCGTACCGGTCGGGGGTCAGGCCCAGTTCCTCGACGGCGGCGGTCGGTGCATCGACGACCTCATGTGCGCCGTAGGTGATCGTCTGCACGCGGCGGCGGCCGAAGTGACGGCGCAGGTAGGTCGCGATGACGGGATGGTCGGCGATCAGCACGTCGCCGACGAGGCCGGCGAGGCGCTCATTGGCGAGCAGGATGCCCTGCTTGAGGATCCCCCAGCGCTTTCGCGTCCATTCCATGCCGTCCATGTTGATGACGTTCGGGATGCGGCGGAGCCGCGGCACGATGTCGAACACGCCGGTGTTGTAGCCGAAGGTGAGCCAGACGTCGCCGTCGACGTGCTCGCGCATCGCGTGGCGGATCGAGGTGAGGTCGAAGGCGGACGTGCCCTTCCAGCCCTCCCGGGGCTCATGGATCAGCACCCGCTGCAGGCCGTTCCAGTCGTCGACGGTCGTCGGTCCCTCTCCGGGGATCTGACAGTAGACGATGACGTTCCAGCCCTGATCGCGCAGGTAGAGGCCGACGTTCTCGGCCGCGGTCTCGAATCCGCCGTAGGCGGCGGGCACGCCGTGGGTGCCCAGGATCCGCACGGTTGATGGCACGTTGATTTTCCCCTCATTGCGGATGCTCGCGCATCCATTCGCTGCGTCGCGGTCTCCTCCGCCTCCCCGGCGGATCGGACCCACAGCATTCTGTGACTAGTATGCCCCGCTGGGCTGCACCATGACCTTGGCTGTGCGCCACATGATCTGCAGGTCGTTCATGACCGACCAGTTCTCGACATAGCGCAGGTCGAGGCGAACGCTCTCGTCCCACGAGAGGTCACTGCGGCCGGAGACCTGCCACAGTCCGGTGATGCCCGGCTTGATGTACAGGCGGCGGAAGACGGTGCCGTCGTACGAGGTGACCTCCGAAGGCAGCGGAGGACGCGGGCCGACGACGCTCATGTCTCCGATGAGGACATTCCAGAACTGCGGCAGCTCGTCGAGCGACAGCTTGCGCAGGATCCGGCCGACGCGGGTCACGCGAGGGTCGTCCTTCATCTTGAACAGCAGCCCGGCGCCCTGGTTCTGCTCCTTCAGTGCAGTGAGCTGCTGCTCGGCGTCGGTCTTCATCGAGCGGAACTTCATGATCCTGAACGTCCGGCCGTCGCGCCCCACGCGCTCCTGCGAGAAGAACAGGGGACCCGGCGAGTCGAGCTTCACGAGCACGGCGAGCACCGGGGTGATCAGCGCAATCGGGATCAGCGCGGCAGCGGCGACGATGATGTCGAGCGCACGCTTGAGCACGTGCACGCCACCCTCGTACGTCGGGATCTTCACCTGGATGAGCGGCAGCCCGTCGACCTGACGCAGCGAGACACGCGGTCCCGCGACGTCGGTCAGGCGGCTGGAGAGCACGAGCTCCGCAGCGGTGCCCTCGAGCTGCCAGCTCAGGTGCTTGACGAATTCGGGGTCCCCCTCGGGGCGGCTCGCCACGATGATGGTGTCCGCCCCGAGTTCCACCGCTGCCCCAGCGACGGTGTTCAGGTTGCCCACGCTCGGGTAGGTGCTCTCCCCGAGCGTCAACGTGCCGGCTTCGCGATCGAACAGCGTCGTCCCCACGACGTTGTACCCGTTCTCTCCACCCTTCTGGAGAGAGTTGATCACGTACTCGACATCGTCCGTCGCGCCGACGACCAGAGTCCTCGACGCGTACTCGCCGCGCAGACGGCGGTGCTGCAGCCAGCGACGCCAGCTCCACCGTCCGAACAGCAGTCCCAGCGTGCCCACCGGGAGGGCGACGAAGAACAGCGGCTGCAGTCCTTCCCACTCCAGGAGGACGCCGAGGATCGCGATGATGCCGAAGGCCAGGCCTGCGGCGTGCGCGACACGACGGTACTCGGTCGCACCCGATCCGAGGATCGTGCCCGCCCTGGTGCCCAGTGCGGACAGCGTGACGAACCACGCCAGCGACAGCAGCAGACCGTTGCGCAGGGCCTCTTCCCCCACGACGCCGGTCAGCAGCTGCACGGCCGCGGTGGCTCCCATGGCGACCAGGATGACGCTCGCATCCGTGATGCGCAGTCGCAGCCGGTACCGGCGCTCCCACTGTCGACGTCGCTCCAGCGTGGCCGACACGCGTGGCGTGACGACGGTCTGCATGATCGACTTCGTCGCCCGCGGTGCCGCGACCGGTGTGAAGACCGAACCCGTGCGAGTGATGCTCAGCGCATCCTCGACGGAGGTCATGCTCGTGCCTCGCGCGTCACGAATGTACGCAGAATTCCCCAGTGCGCCATGTCATCCCCAGATTTTCCCCAGACCACGGACCCCACGTCCATGGCATCGTCCGCATACCCGACCCCTCGGGTCCTGCTGCATTCGTGATCCCACATCACGGGTTGCACTCACCGTCCCACACGGTGGTTCTGGCAGCAGGAACTGCAGACATCGAACACTGTAGCGGAAGCGGGCGTCCAACGGAAGGTAATTCGCGCGAGTGGACGAACCAAGATTCCGTTACGCGTTTCAGCGGGTCGCGCGACGCCGATATTCTGACCGCGTGACCACCCCCTCCGAGCCGCGTTTCCGGCTGCAGCGCATGCTGCCCCGTGATCCTGCGCAGCCGCATCGCACCGCCAGCACGCTCGAGCTGTTCTTCGATCTCGTCTTCGTCGTCGCCGTCAGCATCGCCTCGGCCGAGCTGCACCATGCCCTCAGCCACGGCGACTTCGTGCACGGCATCACGTCGTACGCGATGGTCTTCTTCGCGGTGTGGTGGGCATGGATGAACTTCACCTGGTTCGCCACGTCGTTCGACACCGACGACTGGCTCTATCGGGTCATGACGATCGTGCAGATGGGTGGTGTGCTCGTCTTCGCAGCGGGAATCCCTGCGGCGTTCGAGCGCGGCGACTTCACCCTCTCCGTGCTCGGCTACATCGTGATGCGCATCGCGATGGTCGCGCAGTGGCTGCGTGCCTCTCGCGGCGCGGGCGAGCTCCGCGCGGCGACGAGACGCTACGCGGCCGGCATCGCGGCCGTGCAGGTGCTCTGGGTGCTCTTCCTCCTGATCCCGGCGGGACCGCTCCAGCTGATCGCCTTCGTGGTGTTCGCCCTGATCGAGGTCAGCGTGCCCGTGTTCGCCGAGTACCGCAGGCAGACGCCGTGGCATCCGCATCACATCACCGAGCGCTATGGGCTGTTCACGCTGATCGTGCTCGGCGAGAGCCTGCTGGCCTCGGCGAATGCCATCATCGACGCCAGCCATGAGCTGGAATCGCTGGTGCCCCTCATCTCCATCTCCGTGCTGACGCTGGTCGTCACGGCGTCGCTGTGGTGGATCTACTTCTGGGCGCCGCATCACCGCGCCATCACCAGCTTCGGCAGTTCGCTCCGGTACGGATACACGCACTATGTCGTGTTCGGCGCCGCTGCGGCGTTCTCCGCGGGGATCGAGGTCGAGCTCGACGTCCTCACCGGCGAGAGCCATCTGTCGAACGTCGCGGCGTCCTTCACCGTCACGATCCCGATCGCCGTGTTCCTGCTCGGCATCTGGGTCGTCGCCATCCGTGCCAACGCCGACCGCCTGGTCAACACCGTGGTCCCGCTCGGCGCGCTGGTCGTGCTCCTCGATCCGATCCTGCCGATCCCGGTGGCGATCACCGCGCTGGTACTCGTCGCGATCGTCGCGGTGCTCGTGCTGCATCCACCCGTCGACAAGAGGCCATAGCTTTCACATAGACGGCGCATGGTCTCCTGATCGCCTCCTCCGTGACCCTGGGTACATCGACATCGACATCGACATCGACATCGACATCGACATCGATATCCCGAACTCATCGAGAGGAGCACGATCATGAGCCGCATCCCCGAACCCGTCCAGACCCCTGAGGGCCCCACCTATGAAGGGCGCCTGCTCGACCGGGCGGATGAGGAGGTCGTCGATCAGGGCGCAGCCTTCGACATCCGCACCCTCGTGACCCGTCGCGGAGTGCTCGGTCTCGCAGGTCTCGGCGTCGGAGCATTCGTCCTGGCCGCCTGCGCCCCCATCGCGACCGGCACATCGAGCACCAGCGGCAGCGGCCCGACGGCGAGCAGCCACGCAGACACGCCGACCGGCGCCGCGACCGCGGCGGGCGAGATCCCCGACGAGACCGCCGGCCCCTACCCGGGCGACGGGTCCAACGGCCCGGACGTGCTCGAGGAGTCGGGCATCGTGCGTCAGGACATCACAACCTCGATCGACGGCTCGGCCACCGCCGACGGCATCCCCCTCACCTTCGACTTCCAGGTGCTCGACCTGGCGAACGGCGGAGTGCCGTTCGCGGGCGTGGCCGTCTACGCGTGGCACTGCACCGCCCAGGGGGAGTACTCGATGTACTCCTCCGGCCTCGAGGACGTCACCTACCTGCGCGGTGTGCAGGTCGCGGACGCCGACGGGAAGGTCTCCTTCGCATCGATCTTCCCCGGGTGCTACTCCGGCCGGTGGCCGCACATCCATTTCGAGGTCTATCCGGATGTCGATTCGATCAGCGACTCGACCTCCGCGATCGCGACCTCGCAGCTGGCGCTGCCGGAAGACGCCTGCAGTGCCGTCTACGCGGACTCGCGCTACGACGGCTCCTCGCGGAACCTGTCGCAGACGAGCCTTGCCGGCGACAACGTCTTCGGCGACGACTCCGCCGCCCTCCAGCTGCCCACCCTCACAGGGGACGCGATCCGCGGGTACGCGGCGACGCTGGTCGTCGGGGTCGACACCGACACGGCGCCCTCCGCGGGATCCGCGCCGTCGGGCGGCGATGGCGGAACGGGCGGCAGAGGCCCGGGCGGGGGCACGCCGCCGGCCGGCTGACCGCGCTGCTCGTCGCTCGCGGTCGTGGTGTCGACATCCGGCTCCGAGGATCGAGACGTCGCAGCCGGAGGTCGACTCTGCTATGCTTGATGAGCTTCGTGTGTTCTGGCCGCCCTCTCGGCCACCGCGCAGCCACTGATCAGGGCCATCACGGACCACGCGCATCGATGCGCTCGGCATCCGCCCACGATCTCACATCTTGCGGGTCGCGACATCGCGCGCCCGCCGCACAGCAATGAGTACCAGCATGACCATGACCACTTTTCCGCCCTCCGATCCCTTGACCTGGAAACAGGCCGACACCGACGTGCACGTCGCGACCCGCGCCGGGGAGTTCGCCGGCTTCGTCGAGTTCGACGGCACCGCCTACCTCGCTCGCGACAACCGCGGCATCGACCTCGGCTCGTTCGCCTCACTCGGCGATGCGCGCGACGCTCTCGAAGGACAGATCCCCGTCGAAAGCCGCCCGTGGAGCTTCACCGTGTCGCTTCCTCGCGCGCTGCGGCGCCGTCCGCGCCGCGCCCGCGCCTGACCCCGGAACGGGTGAACCTGACCGATTCCCCTCCGGGTTCTGTGAATATTCCGGGGATGCCGACGTATTCCCCAAGGCGCATGCGGTGCGGGCTAGCCTGAGGTAAGCGTTGGGCGATCTGCCTTGGGCTTTCACAGCCCAAGGGCTCCAATCGACAGGAGAGCAACATCTCCATTTCGCAGGTCGAAAAGACCGCAGGCCAGCTCGGACCCGTACGTCAGACGTACTCCGGCAACGCAGAGTTCCCCCCGATGGCACAGGCCTACAAGCAGGTGTCGCAGGTCGTCAAGGAAACCGGACTGCTGCGACGCGCAGGCTGGTTCTACGTCTTCGTCGGAACCGCCCTCGCCATCGCCCTCGGCGGTGTGATCACGGGCTTCATCCTCCTCGGTGACAGCTGGCTTCAGCTCCTGATGGCCGGCGCGCTCGGCATCATCCTCACGCAGGTCGCCTTCCTCGCTCACGAGGCGGCGCACCGGCAGATCCTCTCCTCGGGCCCGGCGAACTTCCGTCTCGCCCGCATCCTCGCCGCCGGAGTCGTCGGCATCAGCTACTCCTGGTGGGACTCGAAGCACACCAAGCACCACGGCAACCCGAACCAGGTGGGCAAGGATCCCGACATCGAGGTCGACACGGTCTCGTTCCTCGAGACCGATGCCGCGAAGTCCCGTGGTCTGGTCCGTCTGATCACCCGCAAGCAGGGGTGGCTGTTCTTCCCGCTGCTCACTCTCGAGGGGCTCAACCTTCACTACCTGGGCGTCAAGCACCTGGTCACGAGCAAGAAGGCCAAGGGCCGCTGGATCGAGCTGGGCCTCATCGCCCTCCGCTTCGCGATCGTGCTCGTCCCCGTGTTCCTGATGCTCCCGCTCGGCATGGCGTTCGCCTTCATGGGCGTGCAGCTCGCCGTCTTCGGCGTGTACATGGGCGCATCGTTCGCGCCGAACCACAAGGGCATGCCGATCATCGACCCGAGCGCCCGCCTCGACTTCTTCTCGAAGCAGGTGCGCACCTCCCGCAACATCCGCGGCGGATGGTGGGCGACCTGGCTCATGGGCGGCCTGAACTACCAGGTCGAGCACCACCTCTTCCCCAACATGCCGCGTCCGCACCTGTCGAAGGCTCGCGAGATTGTTCGCGACTACTGCGCCGCGAACGACGTGCCGTACACGGAGACGAGCCTCGGCCGGTCCTACGCGATCGTCATCCAGTACCTGAACCGCGTCGGCCTCGCCGCCGGTGCGGACCCGTTCGACTGCCCCGCAGTCGCGCAGTTCGGTCGCGCCTGATCACCACGGCCGCACGGCGGTCGGATCGAAAGGCCCCATCCTCCGGGATGGGGCCTTTCGCGTATACGGCGTCTAGAGCAGGCCGAGTTCCAGGGCGAGGGTCACGGCGCGCGTGCGATCCGAGACCTCGAGCTTCTCGAAGACGTGGAGCAGATGCGTCTTCACGGTCGCCTCGCCGATGAACAGTTCGCGGGCGATCTCGGGGTTGCTCCGGCCGGCAGCGACGAGGCGCAGCACCTCGCGTTCCCGGGGGCTCAGCGGCGGCCTGCTCGGGCGATCGGCGCGCATGCGGGACACGAGAGTCGTGGCGATGCGGGGCGCGAGGACGGTGTGACCCCCGGCGACCGCGCGGATGCCGGCGAGGATCTCC
>Ga0308161_1002764_pt1 | contig 18081 bp, 18 predicted proteins | sample PhyFR2_FD_201034 | JGI IMG/M metagenome (GOLD analysis project Ga0308161, IMG submission 201034) | Phyllosphere microbial communities from UC Gill Tract Community Farm, Albany, California, United States - DLSLF.R2 | ecosystem: Host-associated > Plants > Phyllosphere > Unclassified | place: USA...
ATCATATCCGGGTCGAGGATGTTCACCACGTGCGCCAGCGACTTCGCCAGCCGCATCTCGTAGCGGCTCATCGCCAGCTCGGCCACCGGGTCCTGCTGCTCCAGCCGCTTGATAATCTCCGCGCCTTTGAGATCGATGCCGCTCAGCCGCTGGTAATCCGTGGCAAAGCCGGTGCCGGAGATAAAGGTTTCGATGCAGCCTTGCTTACCGCAGTAGCACGGCACCTCTTCGCGGTAGCGCAGCTCGTCTTCATCCATCCACGGCAGCGGGTTGTGCCCCCACTCGCCGGCGTTGCCGTTTCCGCCGCTGTGCGCCTGGCCGTTCAACGCCACGCCTGCGCCGCAGCCGGTGCCGATTATTACCGCAAACACCGTCTGCTTACCGGCAGCGGCACCGTCGACCGCTTCCGACACCGCCAGGCAGTTGGCATCATTGGCAATGCGCACTTCGCGCCCCAGCCGCTGCTGCAGGTCTTTATCCAGCGGCTGACCGTTCAGCCAGGTGGAGTTGGCGTTTTTTACCCGCCGCGTAAACGGCGACAGCGTGCCGGGAATGCCCAGCCCAACGCTGCCCTGCTGCCCGGTCTCCTGCTCTGCCCGCTTTACCAGCCCGATGATGTTCTCCACGGTCTTGTCATAGTCGTCACGCGGCGTGGGGACGCGGTAGCGGAACAGTTCTTCGCCGTGGTCAGATAAGGCAATCACTTCTGTTTTGGTGCCACCTAAATCAATACCAATACGCACTTGTTATTCCTCATTATTTGACGGTGAGATCACTACCTTAGAAGGCGGCAGGCGGAAAGGCAATGAAACCCCGCCGCCGATTCGCTATCATGCGCCCTGACTTTGAACTCGCGCGCCTTCTTGCGCGCACAGAGAGGGAATGCAGCATGCTGTGGTTTAAAAATTTGATGGTCTATCGTCTTAGTCGCGACATTCCGCTGGTAGCAGACGAGATGGAAAAACAGCTCGATGCTTTCTCTTTCACCCCGTGCGGCAGCCAGGATATGTCGAAAACTGGCTGGGTCTCGCCGATAGGTCCGCGCAGCGAAGATCTGACCCACGTCACTAACGGCCAGATCCTGATTTGCGCGCGCAAAGAAGAGAAAATGCTGCCTTCGCCGGTGATCAAACAGGCGCTGGAAGCGAAAATCAGCAAGCTGGAAGCCGAGCAGTCGCGCAAGCTGAAAAAAACCGAGAAAGACTCACTGAAGGATGAAGTGCTGCACAGCCTGCTGCCGCGTGCCTTCAGCCGCTTCAGCCAGACGTATGTCTGGATCGACACCGTGAACAACCTGATTATGGTTGACTGTGCCAGCGCGAAAAAAGCCGAGGATACGCTGGCGCTGCTGCGTAAGAGCCTGGGGTCACTGCCGGTGGTGCCGCTGACGCTGGAAAGCCCGATTGAGCTGACCATGACCGAGTGGGTGCGCTCTGGCGAGCTGCCTGCCGGTTTCGCGCTGATGGATGAAGCCGAGCTGAAAGCGATTCTGGAAGATGGCGGCGTGATCCGCTGTAAGAAGCAGGACCTGGTGTGCGATGAGATCGCCAACCATATCGAAGCCGGCAAGCTGGTCACCAAGCTGGCACTGGACTGGCAGGAGCGCATCCAGATGGTGCTGTCCGACGACGGTTCTATCAAACGCCTGAAGTTCGCCGATATTCTGCGCGAGCAGAATGACGACATTGACCGCGAAGACGTGACCGGGCGTTTTGATGCTGACTTTATTCTGATGACCGGCGAACTGGCCGCGCTAATCAGCAATACGGTGGAAGCGCTGGGCGGGGAAGCCGAACGTTAATTGACCTTGCTGGCGACGCATGCGTCGCCAGTACGCGCAGGGGCCGGGCATGCCCGACCCGCTACATTATCAATCTTTCAGATAACGGCACAGATAGGCAGACGGCTCAGCCACCTGCAGATGGAATTCACTGTGGCCCGGCACGTTAAATACCTCACCCGGCGCATATCTTTTCCACTCGGCTTCACCCGGCAGCAGCACTTTCAGCGAGCCGCTGACCACCGTCATCTCTTCCGCCTGAGCGGTACCAAAGGTGTATTCACCTTCCGCCATCACGCCAACGCTGGCGCGGCCGGTCGTGGCGCTCTCGAAGCCAATTGACTTCACTTTACCGTCAAAATACTCACTAACATTGAGCATATAAATTCCTTAAAATCAGAGACAAAGGTAAGCTGGCAGTGTAGTGGCATAATTGAGCGGCTGTCACGCACTATTGCGCATCAGCCGCTGCAATCGTGACTCAGACCAGTAATTCTGCCGCCAGTTTGGCGACCAGCACGTTCGAAAGTAGTACCGGAATACCCAACAGTTTTTGCAGGAAATCACGGTGACGCTGGTGATAACCGATACAGTCCAGCACCACCACATCTGCCCCTTGCTCCTGCAGCGACAGCGCAGCATCAATCAGCGTCTCATCGCTGGCCAGATACGGGCTGGCAACGGCGAAACAGGGTGGCTGCGTCAGGTTTTTCCACTTGTTGGCCTGCTCCTGAATCTGTTCGGCCACCGGCACCACAATCCCCACCTGATGACCATCGACAATCGCCTCGATCAGCGGCGGGATAATACGGTCCGGCTCCAGCAGTATCGCCTCACGGGCGTACAGTTTGCCGAACTCACCGGTGCATAACAGCAGGATAGTGCTAAACCCCTCATCTTCCAGCTGCAGGATGCGTTTTTGCAAACCGCGCTCCACTTTACTCGCCGCCAGCGTCACCTGGCTGCCGTCGGTCAGCCTGGAGACCAGCACCTTCTCGCCGTCTGACGGCGCGTACTGCTCAGCAATTTGCCCGGGCGTGAGGCCATCCAGCAGCCCGGAGTGGGCAATCTGTTCTTCGGGCAGGTACTCCAGCAGCAGCGGCATAATATCCGTGCGCGGGGACTGCCCAATCGTCAACGTCACCAGAGAGGGATTCATAAGCTTAATTCCGCGAGCTAAGATGGCTCAGGCTGCCGTACAGCGCCAGCAGGCGCGCATACTCTTCGGCGTCGTAAAACGCGCAGCTGCCCCGTCCGAACTCTTTTGCCACTTCCACCGCGAACTTCACGGCCAGCGCGATATCGACTTCATGGCTGGCGCCGGTACCACAACCGGGAACCACCGACTCGCTACAGATTGCCACCCCCACCACCGGCACATCGGTTGCCGTGGCTGGCTGGAGGATGCTGTTGAGGTGATACACACCATTGCCGTACGGCGTAATATCCTGCGTGGTGATCGGGAAAGTCACTGCCGGACGGCCGCTGGTCATCTCCATAATGCGCAGTAAGTCTTCCGATACGCGCAGGATATAACCCTGCTTAACCGTCGGCGACAGCGCATACCCTTTGTGGTTGAGGATGCGGTTGCCCTTGGTGGTATCTATGGAAAGAATAGCATCTGTGCCGGGCACCACTTCATTATCGTTCATGGTGACGTCGTCGATCGGCGAGTCCATAAAGTCGACCGGCTCGTGCGGGCGGGTTGGCGCATTCGGGCAGATATGGGTGGTGATGATGACGTCACCCGCCAGAAAATCGCCTTTACGCTGCATCTCGGCCAGCTTCAGCGCACTGCTGACGGCAGCGACCGCACCATCGGCGTCCGACACCATGCCGATACGCGTTGGCCGTGCGCCAATGCCGCCCAGACGGCCGATAATCCCCAGCGTGGGAGCAGTCCCCCCCCGGCTCTTCCCTGCGCTGCCGGCCAGGGTGATGCGCACGAAATCGGTCTGGCCTTTCGGGCCGCTGACGCGCTTAACGCTGGCGCAAACGCCCGGGTAGCCGCTGAACAGATCCGCGACATCCTGCCCGCTGACGCTGGCGCTATCCAGTAGCTCAAAAACCTGCAAAGTCTGCTGCAAACTCATGTCGTTACCTTAATTATCGTTTGGTGCCGCTGCTGAAAAGGGAGTTAAAAAAGCTGTAAAGCGCATCACCGGCAATAAATCCGGCGGCCATCACTTCCATCGGCGTACGCCCGCGATCGCCCCAGATACGGGTAATGATCAGGCGCAGCACGATACCCGTGACCACAGCCCAGCCGGCCATTGCGTTGAAGATCAGCAGGCCGGTCGCCAGCAGAACGCCGAGCTGACGCTTCGGCCCGCCGATCAGCTGGATCACTGCGCCAGGGATCGCCCAGATCAGTAAGTTATGCGCGATACCCGGTTCCGCTCCGGCCTGAATGGTTTTGGCATACACCCGCGCCACAGGCGGGATCAGATCCTGACTAAAGAAGCTGGCATGGGCGAACCACACCACGGGGATCGAGACGACAAAGGCGATCAGCGCGGCAAACAGCTGTATGCGCCGGCCCCACAGCTCCTGCTGCAGATCGCGACCATGCCCGCGCAGCACAAAGCCGGCTTTCAGGTCATAACCCATATCAGCAAACGCCGGTCCGGTGGCGGCGGTGAAGCCGGTAAGCACGCAGAGCGCCAGCGGCGGGAAGCCGATCAGGATACCGATGATCAGGGTGATCAGGGCCACGGCAAAAGCCGGGAACCAGCCGGAGTGCATCGCCGCAATGCCCACCAGCAGCTCGTGAACAAAGGCCGCAAAGGCGGCATAGATGATGAAGGCGAGCAGCATCGGCAGTGACATCTGCGCCCACAGCCCGGCGCTCAGCGCCAGCAGGGCAGCAATCGCCAGGTAGCCCACCGTTCCCAGTCCCAGCGCTTTGCGCACCTCTGTATCCGGGCTGGAGTAAACCGTGGTGTCGCTCTTTTTGCTGCGGATCACCTGTACCACCTGAATCAGCGCCACCAGCCCGGCGCCGACCATCACGCCGTGCGGAATATAGTTAGCGTTGATATCAATTCCGGCAATCGGCTGGGCGTAGGCGCGTAACAGTAAGCCGATGCCAAACATGCTCAGCGCCCAGATATTGCCGATAAACGCGGTACCAAAGGCCGCCATCGGGATTTTCAGCACTGAGCCGACGATGCCGCCGAGCACGCCGACCAGCAGCAGCCAGGCGTGGCTGCCGCCTTTATCGCCCGCTTTAATCGCTTCCGCCGCCGCCACGCCCGGTGGCCATGCATTGCTGGCCGGGAAAACGCGGGTATCAAACAGGCGATACAGCAGGTAAGCATCCAGCAGCATCGCCGCACTGACGCCGACAAACATCGGCAGGATAAGCTGTGGCTGCCCCATAACCCACGGCACGGCAATCGGCATCAGCAGGCTATTCGCGGCGCCAAAGGTGGCAGAAGAGATCGCCGTCTGCGCAAGGTTTTGGGTATGAATCGATCGATAGCGCTGGAAGGCTTTGAGTGGAATACGTGCCAGCAGCATCGCCAGCAGGGCGCCGATAATAGAGGTGTTAGGCGTCACGCCCAGCGTGGTTAACAGCTGCACGCCAATAATGGCGCCGAGCACTGAAAGTAGAAGCAGCACCACAATGGTGCCAGCATCCTTTAAAGGATTATCCTGCCGCATATTTTCCCCGGTAAAGACCCTGTCCGATGGTGATGGAATGATGTTTTTTGCCCGTGGCAAAATAGTCCCCCGATACTGCGGGGGGACATTTTGCTTATTATCACTGGTCTCTGAGGACCTTATTAGAATGTTGTATTATTGACGGTACTGCTAATGCCCTGGTGAGGCGTACTTGATATCCATAAGGGGATATCAGGTGAGTATTACACGGTGGCGGAAATAGCCATCGTATTGGCGAGATCGCCATATTTCCCTGCCAGCTGACGCGTGACCATCTGCAGCGCATCCAGCGTGGCGGAGGAGTATGGCGGCTCCTGATTTTGTGAAGGGAACGACAGGCACAGCGCCACGGTTTCTCCCCGATGTTTGTTAGTAATCGTGGTGGCAAGCGAGCTGATGCCCTGCAGGGTCTCATTGCGTGCCAGCGCATAACCCTGTTCACGAATGCGCGCCAGTTCGGCCAGCAGCTGCTCCAGCGTTTGCGGCGAATTAGGGGAACTCACCTGCCAGGCTCCGGCATAGAGCTTGCGCACGAAGTCATCGCTGTAGCGTGCCAGAATGGCGCGGCCGACCGAGGTTTCCGCAGCCGGTAACCGGCTGCCCGGCGGGGTTACTACCTGAATAAACATCCGCCCCTGGAACATACGCATCACCATAATCTCGCGCCCTTCCAGCACCGAGATATAGCCGGTACAGCTGGACTCTGCGGCCAGCCGCGCCATAATGGATGAGGCACCATCGACCAGCGGCGTGGAGAGATAATGGCTGGCCAGCGACAGCAGCATGCGCCCGACATGGAAACAGCGGGTTTCCGCATCGCGCTCCAGCAGCCCTTCGTTTTCCATCGTCGACAACAGGCGCGAAACGGTACTTTTTGGCAGACCTAATGCCTCAACCACATCAGTAAAGGTCAACCCTGGCTGGCCCTGAGTCAGGCCGCTGCGGTTAAACAGTTTGAGTACGGCGGAAGCATTTTCAAGCGTGCTCATCGGGTAGTTCCACTATTAGGAACTGTTGTTCCTGTTTCTGATAAATTTAACCTACGGCGCGTACGCCTGGCGGTCAAGGATTAATTTCATTCGGCTTTAAGGGGAGGAAAAAGGATAATCAGGTGCCGCGGGGCGATGAGAATTTATTATCCCTGATGCAGATTAAAAAATAAAAATATATGGCGGGATCCCGGGCGTGACCAGCGAAATATGCTGCGATGCATATTGAGAAAAATTAGCGGAAGTGCGGGTAAAGAAATAATTAATAACGCCAGGTGATAGTGTGCCAGCCGCTGGCGTCCCTGCCAGGGCGGAGTGAGGATTACTCTTTTTCAGCATCCTCATAGCGCTCTTTAGCATCCAGCGCCTCCTGATGACTCTCATGCTCGCTGATCAGCGAGTCAGGTTTCGGATGGTCAGAACGCAGCTCATACCAGACAACGGATTTGCCGGGTGCGCCCTTTTCAACCTCTACAATATGTGCTTCGCGTGGATATGGCGGTCTTCCTGGCATACTCATCCCCTCTTGGCTGTCAGAAAAGCACGCGAAAGAGATCCCTTTCACGGCGTGGCCAGCAAACCGGCCACTGTCAAAGTATAGACAAGCACAGCGCTTTATCGCGCAGGAGGGGGAGAAAAAGGCGAAGTTAACTGGCGCGAGCGAGGGAGAGTGCGCTGACGATCTGGCTGACAACCGCTTCTGGCGACTGCATCGCATCGATAATATGGTGCGCCGCCTGCTGATAAAGCGCATCACGCGCCGCCAGCACTTCGACCATCTCTTCGGCAATCGGGCGCCCGGTCAGCGTCGGGCGCTGTTCGGCTTCCGGGTAGGCTTCCAGCCGCGCCGCCAGCACCGCTGCGTCCGCATTAAGATAGACCACCTGCCCCTGCTCGCGCATGAACTGGCGATTCTCTTCGGCCAGCACCATCCCCCCGCCGGTGGCAATCACCGTCCCCGGCTGCGTAACGGCTTTCAGAGCGAGGGTTTCACGACGGCGAAATCCTTCCCACCCTTCGGCGCTGACAATGTCCGATACGCTCTGGCCGCTGGAGAGCTGGAGGTAATGGTCGGTGTCGCAGAAAGCGTACCCTAATGCCAGAGCAAGAGCCTGACCCACGGTGGTTTTACCGCAGCCACGTGCGCCGATCAGATAAATGGGTAATGACATAACAGGCACTTCCTTAACGATTCCGACGCGGGTCATCGCGCACCGAGGGGCAAACATTGAAAAACTTTGACGCATGATACCGGACATTATTCACCGGGACCAGCAGTAACGTTTTCTGTACAGCAAGCGGGGAGGAAAACCTCAATAACACGATGTTTTGAAAAGAAAATTACAGTTGTATCATTTACTTTACACAATAAATAAGCCGCGTAAGGGGGTGCAACATTTCCTTACTCCGACAGCATTTACTTTCACCGGCGGATAGTCAGAATTAACCTATCGCCCGTTTTCGGAGGAACCCCATGCAGAGCGAAGAACAACAACTGATCGAAAGCCTGTTTACCCGCTTAAAACAGGCAGAGTCACACTCCGGCCCGCGCGACACCGCGGCGGAAAAACTGATCCAGCAGCAGGTGCAAGCGCAACCCGGCGCGCCCTACTACATGGCGCAGGCTATCCTGATCCAGGAAGCGGCAATGAAGCAGCTTAACAGCCGGGTGAGTGAGCTGGAAGCGAAGCTGGCACAGGCTCAGCAGCCCCAGCAGAACAGCGGCGGTTTCCTCTCCGGGCTGTTTGGCGGCAGCCGTTCGCAGCCGCAGCCAGTCCAGCAGCCTGCGCAATCAGCGTGGGGAAATGCGCCCGCCCAGCCACAGCAGCAGCCCGCCTATGCCCAGGCGCCCGCAGCCCCTGCTGCCGGGCGTGGTTTTCTTGGCGGCGCCCTGCAAACGGCGGTCGGCGTTGCCGGCGGCGTAGTGATGGCGGATATGCTGACCAGCATGTTCCACCACTCGCAGCCGGAAGAGATTGTAAATATCATTAACGAACCGGCGATGCCGGACCCGCAGTTTGATAATAATCTCGATACCTTTAACGGCGGGGATAATCAGTCCTTCCTCAGCCAGGATAACGGCCTGCAGCAGGATTACGCCAGCGATAACGACTTCAGCAATGATGCGTTTGGCGATGATTTTGATGACGACAACTTTGTCTGACCGCTAACACCCTCTCCCGCCCGGCGGGAGAGGGTCTCGCCACTACTTACGCTGCTGTTGTAACCATTTATCCAGTTCATTGGCAAACTGCTGACGATCGCGCTGGTTGAGCGCCGGCGGCCCACCGGTCTGCACCCCGCTGGCGCGCATGGTATCCATAAAGTCACGCATGGTTAGCCGCTCGCGAATAGTGGCTTCGCTGTAGCGTTCACCGCGCGGATTCAGCGCAATCGCGCCCTTCTCCATCACTTCGGCCGCCAGCGGAATATCGGCGGTGATCACCAGATCGCCCGCTTCCGCACGGCGCACAATTTCGTTGTCGGCCACGTCAAAGCCCGCCGGAACGCGCAGCGTGCGCACAAAGCGCGATGGCGGCACGCTCAGCCCCTGATTCGCCACCAGCGTCACCATCATCTGCTCACGCTCGGCTGCACGGTACAGCACTTCTTTGATCACTTTCGGGCACGCATCGGCATCCACCCAGATTGGCATCGCCATTTCCTTATAATATTGAGTCGGGAATAGCGCGATCTTCCCATTCTTTTGCCGAATGGCAAACTTAATCTGATCCAGTTAAGGTGTGGGGATGGCATCACGCCAACTTCGTAAACAGAATTAGCAGGGAGAATCTCATGGACAAGAAAATTGGCTTCATTGGCTGCGGTAATATGTCGAAGGCGATTATAGCCGGCCTGGTCGCCGCCGGGCAGGTCAGAGCGGAGAATATCTGGGTATTTGACCACAAGCCCGAAACCAATCTGGCGATGCAGAAACAGTATGGCATCACCCCGGCAGAGAGCGCAGCCGAAGTGGCCGGGCAGGCCGATATTCTGTTCGGCGCGGTAAAACCTAATGCGATCCTGTCGGTGATGAAAGATATTGCGGGCAGCCTGAATAAAGAGACGCTGGTGGTTTCGATTGCCGCGGGCGTGACGCTGGACTCGCTGGCCTCGGTGCTTGGCCACGACCGTAAAATCGTCCGCGTTATGCCGAACACCCCCGCGCTGGTCAACGAGGGCATGACCTCGGTCACCCCCAATGTACTGGTGACCAAAGAAGAGGCCGATGCGGTAGTGGAGATTTTTAGCGGCTTCGGTAAAGCGGCGCTGGTGCCGGAGTACCTGATCCACGCGGTGGTCGGCGTCAGCGGTTCTGCCCCGGCCTATGTATTTATGTTTATTGAGGCGATGGCCGATGCGGCCGTGCTGGGCGGGATGCCGCGCGCTCAGGCTTACCAGTTTGCCGCACAGGCGGTGAAAGGCGCAGCGGAAATGGTGCTGGAGACCGGCAAGCATCCGGGCGAACTGAAAGATATGGTGTGCTCACCGGGCGGCACCACCATTGAAGCAGTAAGAGTGCTGGAGCAGAAAGGCTTCCGCTCGGCGGTGATGGAAGCGATGCAGCAGTGCATGGCGAAATCCGAGCAGATGAGCAAGCAGTAAAAAAACGCAGCCAGCGGGGTTACCCGCTGGCTGCGCTGTTCAGGCTGAGAGATGCGCCCGGCTGAGCTGCTCCGCCGCGTCCAGCGTCATCGGCTGCTGCATTCGCTGCACCAGTTCAGCGGTGAAGGTATAGCACCCGCAGGAGGCCACCGCCGCCAGCTTGCCTTTCTGCCCGTAAAGCATGACGAACGTTTTATCGCTTAACGAGCCGATCAGCCGCTCTTCATCCCATTTTTCCGCGTGACCAAGATATTCGTAGCGCGTGCCAAACTGGGCCGTCCAGAAGAAGGGGACGCGGTCAAATGCCTCGCCGGCACCCAGCATATTTTTGGCAGCAATCCTTCCCTGCTGCTGCGCCACGCGCCAGTGCTCAATGCGCTGTAGGCCCTCCTCCGCCGGATAGCTGGCGATATCACCTGCCGCCCAGACATTTTTAGCGGCCTGAAGCGCTTCATCGGTTGCCAGACTGCCATCGTCCTGCAAAGCGATATCGTGGATAAAACCGCAGCCCGGCGTAACGCCGGTCGCCAGCACCACCACGCTGCTGGCAATCTGCTGGCCGCTTTTCAGCCGCAGGCCGCTGACGTGTCCGTTCTCGGCGGTCAGCTCAGCCACTTCGTCAGTGATAAACTCCACGCCGTTCTGCTGATGTAGATCGCGGAAAAAGCGTGCCAGCTGCTCGCCAAACTGGGCTTTGAACGGCAGCGGCTGCGGGGCGACGATCTGCACCGCGATATCCTGGGCGCGCAGTGCCGACGCCAGCTCCATGCCGATAAAGCTGTTGCCAATAATCACCAGCTTACGCTGCTGCTCCACGGCCTTCATCACCGCGGCGCACTGTTCAATGCTGCGCAGAACGTGAACCCCTGCCAGCGCGTTACCGGGAATATCAGGGCGCTGAGGAACACCACCGCTGGCCAGTAGCAGTTTGTCATACTGCAGCGTGCTGCCATCTGCAAAGCGCAGCAGCTGCTGGCGGCTGTCGAGCTGTTCGACATTACCCTGCAACCTTTCTGCATACTGGAAAAAGTCGTCATCGAGCATCGCAGGAACTTCGCTGATTTTCATTTTTCCGGACGGCACAAATTTGGTCAGCGCGGTGCGGTCATAAGGCGCCTCTGATTCGCGGTCCACCAGTACCAGGCGCCCATCAAACCCTTCACGGCGCAGCGTCCAGGCGGCGGCACTGCCCGCCGCGCCCGTCCCCAGAATCACAAAGACCGGCTTGCTGTCACCCGCGCTGAAAGTGGCGAGCGGCGGCATCGGTTGCGGATCCACCTGGATCATGCCGTTCTCCACCCGCACCGGATAGCGTTTCAGATCGCTGAGCGCCAGCGGTTCACACAGCGCACCGTCAAGCAGGGAGAAAGTGGCTTTGTGCCACGGGCAGGTCAGCGTTCCCTGATAGATCGCACCCTCCTCGAGCGGGGCGCCGGAGTGGGGGCACTCGCTCTGATACGCTTTGACCTCATCGCCCTGGCGAATCAGCAAAATGTCGGTGTCGCCAACCGGCGCTTTCAGCGGTTTATTCTCTGCCAGATCTTTTAATACCAGAACGTTTTGATAACTCACCCAGCTCTCCTTTTGCTATATCCACACAAAATGTATCAATATCTTAAGCCTGGCAGGCGGGGGCTCGTTGGCAACTGTTCGAACGATAAGGTATAAAAAAAAGCGGCTAACTCACTGGTTAGCCGCCTTTTTTAAATGTTTAACCAAATATGTCGATGCGCCTACATCAGAACGCTCGGAATGATAATCAGCGCAAAAATCAGCACGATCAGCGTGCGCTTGATCCCATAATAGAGCGCGCGGTTGCGCTTTTTCAGGTTCTGCCCGGCATCACGCACCGCGTTAACGTACTTGAAGATGCGGTTAATACCACCCACGCGGTCGTTATCATCATTGGGAGAGGCCGCCGCCGACATCAGCGCCGTGCCAACCCAGTGGTTCACCGCCTGCGCCCAGCGCCACTTCATCGGCCGTTCAATATCGCAGAACAGGATGATACGCGTCTGCTCGCTGGCATTTTGTGCCCAGTGGACATAGGTTTCATCGAAGATCACTGCTTCACCATCGCGCCAGCTGTGCACCTGACCGTCCACGTCAATAAAGCAGCGATCGTCATTCGGTGTCTGTAGCCCCAGGTGGTAACGCACCGATCCGGCATAGGGATCGCGATGTTTACCCAGATGGCTTCCGGCAGGCAGCTCGGCAAACATGGCCGCTTTGACCGACGGGATCTGGCTCAGCAGCTCACTGGTCACCGGGCACAGCTCGCGTGCCGAGGGGTGAGCATCGCCATACCATTTGAGATAGAAACGCTTCCAGCCGCGCTTAAAAAAGGTGTTAAAACCGGCATCATTATGCGACTGCGCAGCTTTAATATGGTCCTGAAGGCGCACCGCTTCTTCGCGAATAACCTGCCAGTTATCGGTGATTTTCTGTAATTCGGGGAACGCAGCGTTATCGAAATAGGGCTGTTTCGCAGGCAGTGAGGACAGGCCGGTCATAAACATATTTACCGGTGCCATAAAAGTAGAGTGGTCAAATAGTTGGCGCGACAGCTTTTGTTTAACCACTCCGCGCGAGTGGGCGTAAATCACGCTAATAATAAAGATGCCGATAATGATTAAAGCCACCATACAACGAATCCTTAGGTTGCACGCGACACGATCCAAGACAGTGTGACTGGCTCATGATGGTGTCGAAAAAAAGATCCCGATATTTTAGTGCAAAAATGGGATTTTTCTTAACTCAGCGTGCCGAAAGCAGCAATAAGCGTGCTTAACCCGCTGCGGTTTAGGATTAGTTTAGTTAAAGCGCGGGGGAAAATCGGGCGACCGTTCGATCGCCCGCATGAGTTAACTTTTTTTCAGGCAGCTGCTCATAAAGGTTTTACGCTCGTCACCCTTCAACATTTTTTCGCCGGCCTGGGCATTACAGGTTTTCATCTTCATCTGTTGCGGCGTCATGCCATCCATTTTGCTGTCCTTCTTAAGGCAGCCGCTCATAAAGGTTTTACGCTCATCCCCTTTCAGGGATTTTTCACCCGCCTGCTGATTACACACCGTCATTTTTTGCTGTTGTGCGGTTTTTTCGGCCGCGCTGGCATAGCCTGCCGCCGTCAGTGATAGCAGAGCCGCCGCCAGCATTAATTGAACTTTCATGCGTATCCCATCCCATTATTGTTATATCGACACAATAAAGTGTGGCATGAGTTTTGTTTTCGGCGAGGGATTTTTGCGTAAATTTTAAGGGAAATGAATAAGACGAAGGCTTTATTTCTCGCCCGTTGCCCGCTGCCACAGACCTGTGAGCACCGCGTGCATAAAGAAGATTACTGGCGGGGGTGGTTAAGCAGGCGCTGAATGTAATTTTCCAGCAGTGACATATCTTCAGAAAGCTCAGGTTCGACCGTGACGGACGCGGTCTGCATCGCTTCGGAGATGCTGTCATTGATCTGCTGAAGCTGACCGCCGTCCATTTTGCGTAACAGTGCAGTGACGACAATCTCAAGCGCTTCGACCTGAGCGACCAGTTCTTTCGATTCCTGCTCTTTTTGCGCCAGTCTGACCAGCAATTCTGCAATGAGGTTTTTCATGCGACTGTCTCAGCAAGTTAAAGCAAGACGGTATCACCAGATTTGAAAAAAGAAAACCTGTATTCGCGTTATTTTTTCGCGACTTAAGCGCAGATCAAAGGGAGGAAAATTGTTAAATAAAGGCGAAACGTTTCGCTCATTGTGACGCGTTATTTTTCGGCTGCTGGCCCTAAAAAAACGGGGGCCAAAACAGGCCCCCGATAAAGTTAGCCGCGCGGGCCGCTGAAACCACCATGAGGTCCGCCGCCGCCGCCAGGTCCGCCCCAGCCGCCACCACCGCCGCCGCCCGGAGGCGGGAACAGACATCCACTCAGTGCCGCCACCAGCGCCACAATACTCACTGCTCTAATAATACTCACCATTATCAAACCTCAATACGACGTTAAGGACCTTTTGCGCTGATAGTAAGCGCGGCTCAGGCCCGCCACAATGCAGAATTCTCTGCTTACACGCGCTATTAACAGGGCGTTTCTACACTTAACGTTTTGCTGTGGTTTTCCTGCCGCAACCCTGCATCAGTGGCAACATTAACGGATTTTCTTCAGTGATAAATCTTGCGATCGCTCTCGCATCGCCCCGCCTTTTATCTTTACAAAATCGTCATGCGGCCTCAATGTGAGCGCATAACATTTTAGAGGTTAATCTCATGACAGAACGCGCCCCGCTCTCACTGCAACAGCTGCTTTCGCAGCGCCATTGGGAAAACCCGGCAGTGACTCAGCTTCACCGCCTGCCCGCCCATCCGCCTTTTGCCAGCTGGCGCAGCGTGGAGTCGGCGCGTGACGAGGAGGTTAGCCCGTCGCTGCAGTCGCTCAATGGCGAGTGGTGTTTTAGCTATTTTGCCTGCCCTGAGGCGGTACCGGATGAGTGGACGCTCGGCGATCTGCCGTCGGCCGACCGCCAGCAGGTTCCCTCCAACTGGCAGCTCTCTGGCTATGACGCCCCGATCTACACCAATGTGCAGTATCCGATTGCGGTCAATCCGCCTTTTGTGCCCCGCGATAACCCGACCGGCTGCTACTCCACCACCTTTGAATGCTCTGCTGAGTGGCTTAGCGGTGGCCAGACGCGCATCATCTTTGACGGCGTCAATTCTGCTTTCTACCTGTGGTGCAACGGTGAGTTTATCGGTTATTCGCAGGACAGCCGCCTGCCCGCAGAGTTTGACCTCAGCCGGGCGCTACACGCCGGGGAAAACCGCCTTGCGGTGCTGGTACTGCGCTGGTGTGACGGAAGCTACCTTGAAGATCAGGATATGTGGCGCATGAGCGGGATTTTCCGCGACGTTAGCCTGCTGCATAAGCCCGCCGTACAGCTCAGCTGCGTGCACATCGACACGCAGCTGTGCGCCGGCTACCGATCCGCACAGCTGCAGGTGCTGGCGGTCGCTTCGTTGAATGACGCCAGCGCCTGTCAGGCCCAGGTGACGCTGTGGCGCGGCGAGCAGCTGATTGCGCAGCAGCAGCAGGCGTTTGGCAGCGCGGTGATTGATGAACGCGGGCGCTACCTCGATCGCACCCGGCTGTCGCTGCAGGTGGAACAGCCGCTGCTGTGGAGCGCTGAAACTCCGCACCTTTACCGCGCAGTGGTGGCCCTGCTGGATGCCAGCGGTACGCTGCTGGAAGCCGAAGCTTACGATGTGGGCTTCCGCAAGGTGGAAGTCAGCGGTGGGCTACTGAAGCTCAACGGCAAGCCGCTGCTGATCCGCGGCACCAACCGTCACGAACATCATCCGCAGCATGGCCAGGTGATGGATGAGGCCACCATGGTCAGGGATATCCTGCTGATGAAGCAGCACAACTTCAACGCGGTGCGCTGCTCTCACTACCCCAACCATCCGCTGTGGTATCGCCTGTGCGATCGCTACGGCCTTTACGTGGTTGATGAGGCCAATATCGAAACGCACGGCATGCAGCCGATGAACCGACTGTCTGACGATCCCAGCTGGTTTAACGCCTTCAGCGAACGCGTCACGCGCATGGTACAGCGCGACCGCAATCACCCCTGCATCATCATCTGGTCACTGGGCAATGAATCGGGCCACGGCAGCACGCACGACGCGCTCTACCGCTGGATCAAAAGTCACGACCCTAGCCGCCCGGTGCAGTATGAAGGCGGCGGGGCCGACACGGCGGCGACCGATATCCTCTGTCCGATGTACGCGCGCGTCGATCAGGATCAGCCGTTTGATGCCGTTCCCAAATGGTCGATCAAGAAATGGATCGGCCTGCCGGAAGAGACGCGTCCGCTGATCCTGTGCGAATACGCCCACGCGATGGGCAACAGCTTGGGTGGTTTCGACCGCTACTGGCAGGCGTTTCGTCAGTATCCCCGGCTGCAAGGAGGCTTCGTCTGGGACTGGGTAGACCAGAGCCTGACGCGTACCGATGCCGACGGCCAGCAGTGGCAGGCTTACGGCGGCGATTTTGGCGATACGCCTAACGACCGCCAGTTCTGCATGAACGGGCTGGTTTTCGCCGACCGCACGCCGCATCCGGCGCTGTATGAAGCGCAGCGCGCCCAGCAGTTTTTCCAGTTCACGCTGGAGAGCACGGCCCCGCTGAGCGTGGGTATTCGCAGCGAATATCTGTTCCGTCACAGCGACAACGAGCTGCTGCGCTGGCGTATTGAGCATCAGGGCACCGCGGTGGCTGAAGGAGAAGTGGCCCTCGACCTGGCCGTAGAGGGCAGCACCACGCTGACGCTGGCAGAGCTTCCGCCGCTGGCTGGTGAACTGTGGCTGCGGGTGGAGGTTATCCAGCCGGCCGCCACTGCCTGGTCTCCGGCCGGACAGCGGGTCGCGTGGGACGGCTGGCGTCTGCCCGCCGCGCTGACACTCCCGCCGCTCCCGGTGACGGGTGAAGTGCCGCGCGTTGAACAGCATGCGCTGCTGACGGAAGTCACGCACGGCGAGCAGCGCTGGCAGTTCAGCCAGGAGAGCGGAGAGCTACTACAGTGGCTGCGCGGCGGCCAGCCTATGCTGCTCTTCCCGCTGCAGGATCTGTTCGCGCGTGCGCCGCTGGATAACGATATCGGCATCAGCGAAGTGACGCGCATCGATCCTCATGCATGGGTAGAGCGCTGGAAACGCGCCGGGCACTATCAGCTGGAGAGCCAGCTCCTGCAGATGCAGGTCGATGCCCTGAGCGATGGCGTGCAGATCCGCACGCTGCACGCCTGGCAGGCTGGCGGGGAACTCTGTTTCCTCAGCCGCAAGTGCTACCGCATTAACCTTCAGGGAGAGATGCAGGTGGAGGTAGAAGTGGATATCGCCGCCGGGCAGCCGCAGCCAGCGCGCATTGGCTTACGCTGCCAGCTGGCCACGGTGTCGGAGAGCGTCAGCTGGCTCGGCCTCGGCCCGCATGAGAACTACCCCGACCGCAGGCTCGCCGCCGAGTTCTCACGCTGGACGCTGCCGTTAGAGCAGCTCAGTACTGCGTATGTTTTCCCGGGCGAAAACGGCCTGCGCGGCGGTACGCAGCAGCTGGACTACGGCGACTGGCATCTCAGCGGGGAGTTTCACTTCTCGATCGGCCGTCACAGCATGGAGCAGCTGCGCGACACCTCGCACCGCCACCTGCTGCGCGACGAGCCGGGCAGCTGGCTGATTGTCGATGGTTTCCATATGGGGGTCGGCGGTGATGACTCCTGGAGCCCGAGCGTCAGCCCGGACTTCCTGCTGTCTGCACGCCAGTATCGCTATCAGGTCAGTTTTAAACTCGCGGCCTAAGGCGAACTGCCCGGCGTGATTTTGCGCCGGGCGGATTTGCGATAGACCCAAATCAGCTGCACGCTGTTTATCAGCACCACCAGCGCCGTCGCCGCAAACACCCAGCGAAAACCGCCAATCGCCGAGATCCCCGACCCCATCAGCGGCCCCACGACGTTGCCAAGATACATAAACGACTGGTTATAACCAAAGATGCGCCCCGTCACTTGGTCGCTGGAGTAACGCAGCAGCAGCGTCTGTACCGCTGGCATCATGGCACCATCGGCAAAGCCCAGCAGGAAGCGCAGGATCCCCAGCTCAACCGCGCTGTTCGCCCAGGACATGGCGACAAACAGCAGCACCGAGAAGATCAGGGCGGCAAACAGGATGCGTTCCGCGCCAATGCGGTCCCCCAGCTTGCCGAGCGTTGGCGCGGAGAGCAGTGCAGAAACCCCAGGAATAGCCGCAACAACCCCGCTGATAAAGGCAATGTTCTGCACGTTAGGCTCCAGCTCGCGCACGAACAGCGTCAGAATTGGGCTAACTGAACCGTTACACAGCTGGATCACCAGCGTGGTGAAAAACAGGCTAATCATCAGCCCGGGACGGCTGAGGGTATGAAATACCATGCTGCCGCTCAGCTTATTCTCTTTTTTCACCCGCGGCTGGCCGTTCTCTTTAATCAGGAACAGCGTAATCAGGAAACTCACCAGCAGCAGTGCGGAGG
>Ga0308161_1002767_pt1 | contig 18074 bp, 15 predicted proteins | sample PhyFR2_FD_201034 | JGI IMG/M metagenome (GOLD analysis project Ga0308161, IMG submission 201034) | Phyllosphere microbial communities from UC Gill Tract Community Farm, Albany, California, United States - DLSLF.R2 | ecosystem: Host-associated > Plants > Phyllosphere > Unclassified | place: USA...
GTTCGCGTACGAGAAGGAGTCCTCCAGCAGCTTCATCACGGGGATGATGCCCGAGGACTGGTTCTCGATCTGCTTGATCGGGGCGCCGGCCTCGCGGATGTTCGAGAGCAGCAGAGCCACGCCGCCGCCGCGCTTCGAGAGCTGCAGCGACGAGTTGATCCCGCGCGAGATCGACTCCATGTTGTCCTCGATGCGGAGGAGGAAGCAGGAGACGAGCTCGCCGCGCTGGGCCTTCGCGGTGTTGAGGAACGTCGGGGTCGCGGGCTGGAAGCGGCCGGCGATGATCTCCTCGACGAGGTCGATCGCGAGCTGCTCGTTGCCCTGCGCCAGGCCGAGGGCGGTCATGACGACACGGTCTGGTCGATCGTCGCCTGCTCGTAGTACTCGTTCTCGACCAGGTAGTCCAGCCGCTCCTTCAGGTTGTGGAAGAAGACGGTGTTCTGGTTGACGTGCTGCAGGAAGAACTGCTTGGCGGCCTCACGGTCCTTGTCGAACTGGATGTTCCCGTCCGCGTCGTAGAGGTTGAGCATCGCGTTGAGGGAGTGGTAGTCCATCCCCGTCTGCGGCGACGTCAGATCGACGTCTGCAACTGCTGCGTCCAAAATGCATCCAATCCTGAGTTGACCGCCTGCACGTCGTCAGGCGTTCCGAAGAGTTCGAAGCGGTACAAGACGGGGACGCCGCACTTCTGCGAGATGACGTCCCCTGCGAGCCCGTAGGCCTCGCCGAAGTTCGTGTTGCCCCCGACGATCACGCCGCGGATGAGCGAACGGTTGTGTTCGTCGTTGAGGAACTTGATGACCTGCTTGGGCACCGCACCCTGCCCGTTGCCGCCGCCGTACGTCGGCAGGACGAGCACGTACGGCTCGTCCGCGTGCAGGAACGGGTCGCCCGGGTAGAGCGGGATGCGGTCCGCGTCACGGCCGAGCTTCTCGATGAAGCGTGCGGTGTACCCGGACACGCTCGAGAAGTAGACGAGGCGACTCATGTGCGCGCTCCTTGCGAGAGGTGCGGACAGCAGATCAGGAGGGGCCTGGCGGAGGCGGTGCGTGCCTCCAGGCCGGCGGAGCCGCGGGTCCCGTGACGGGACCCGCACGGCTCACGCGAGTTCGGCGCTGAGCGTCGCGATCTTGTCGGGACGGAAGCCCGACCAGTGGTCGTCGTCGGTCACGACGACGGGGGCCTGCATGTAGCCGAGCGACTTGACGTGCTCGAGCGCGGCCTCGTCGGCGGAGACGTCGAGCACCTCGTACTGGATGCCCTTGTTGTCGAGCGCGCGGTACGTCGCGGTGCACTGCACGCAGGACGGCTTGGTGTAGACGGTGACGGCCATGATCTCCCCTGGTTCTTGCTGGTTGTTCGTGCTGTGGAGTGGTGCTGGTGTCGGGTGCCACTGGCACCTGCGCAGACGTGTCCGGGAAGGGGCCGCTGCGGTGACTCCACACTACATCTAGTGGCTGGCCACGGCACCGACCACAAGAGGAAGTGTTACAGCCGTGTAGTTCTCCACAACGCCCTCCACAGTCTGTGGATTCCCGGGAGGCCCGTCGTTCCGCCAGTCTGCGGCGCACCACCGACACTTCCCCACACCGGTGGACGACCTCGATCCACAGGTGTGGAATCGGCGCGTCGGCGTGTCGCGGTGAGTCCTCCACAAGGGGTCTTCGAAGCGGCTCGTCCACAGCACCCCCGGACGGGTGTCAGCGGATTCCGTCCGGTCCGTACACTCGGACCGTGAGCGCCTACGGACCCCTGCTGAAGACCCCCGGAGTCGGCCGCGTCATCGCTGCGCAGCTCACCGCGCGCTTCCCGTTCGGCATGCTCTCCCTCGCCTACCTGCTGCACGTCGAGCACGTCTTCGGCTCGTACGGCGCCGCCGGACTCGTGCTCGCGACGACGAGCATCGGCCAGGCCATCGCCGGTCCGCTGACCAGTCGGTGGATGGGCAGCTGGGGCATGCGCCCGGTCCTCGTGCTGACGAGCATCGTCGCGCTCGCGAGCATGGTCGTCATCGCGTTCGTCCCGATGGCGCTCGGCGGGTACGTCGTCGTCGGGTTCCTCGGTGGCCTGGCGGTGCCGCCCGTGCAGCCGGCCGTGCGCACCATCTACCCCAAGATGGTGACCTCGTCGCAGCTCACACCGCTGTTCTCGCTCGACGCCAGCGCGCAGGAGCTCATCTGGGTCGCCGGCCCCGTCATCACGACCTTCGTCGCGACGCAGGTCGGCACCGTGCAGGCGATCGTCGTGGCGATGGTGTTCCTGGTGGTCGGCGGCGTGTGGTTCATCGCCTCCCCCGAACTCGGTCGCGTCCGGATCCCCCGGTCGAAGCGCGCGTTCGGCGTCGTGCTCAAGCGGCCCTCGGTCGTCGTCGCCACGCTGACCGGCCTGCTCCTCATCGGGGCGTGCTCGGCGGTCGAGGCGAGCGTCACCAGCGTCTTCGGCGAGGGCAGCCCGAACGCCGGCATCGTCCTCGCGGTCTTCGCGGTCGGCTCGCTCGCGGGCGGCCTGGCGCTCGGACACCGACCGATCTCGCGCAACACCCTGTGGGCGCGCATGTGCATCGTGTTCGTCGGCCTCGCGCTCGCGGTCGGCGGCACGGACTTCTGGTGGCTGTGCCTCGCGCTCGTCATCGCCGGTGCCGGCATCGCCCCGGCCCTCGCGGTCATGTTCGGCTCGGTGTCCGCGACCGTGAAGTTCTCCGACACCGCCGAGGCGTACGGCTGGATGGGCACCGGGCAGCTCATCGGCGCCGCGGGCGGGTCGGCGGTGGCCGGCTTCCTCATCGACGCGAACGGCCCCACCGGCGGCATGTCCGTCGGCGCGGTGATGGCTGCCGCCGGGGTGGTCCTGCCGCTCGTCATGCGGCGGTGGCTCCCCGACCTGCGCGGCCGCGACGCGAGCCCGCTGCCCGACACCGAGCCGGTCACGCTGCCGAGCTGACCGAGGGCGTCGGTGGGGCGCGGGCGGCGGCGCGACCGAGCCGCCGCGGGTGAACGACCTCCTCGCTGTCGAACGACACCCGCGATGGCGCTTCCGCCCGGGGCACCCGATGCGCCCGCAACGAGCGACACCTCCACTGTCGAACGACACCCACGATGACGCTCACCCTGCGTCCTCGCTCCACGCCCTGACCCGTCGCGGTTCCTCCACAGCTCACCGCCCGGCGCACCTGCTCCACACCCGGCCTGGAGGCGCGGCGCACCCCCGCCGCGTTGGGCAAGATGGGCACATGGTCACCTCCATCCCCCTCCACGACGGCGCGACGATCCCCGCCGTGGGCTTCGGCGTGTACAAGGTCGACGATGCGGCGGCCGAGACGGCCGTCGCGACGGCCCTCGACGCCGGCTACCGCCACGTCGACACAGCCGAGATGTACGGCAACGAGGCCGGCGTCGGCAGGGCGGTGCGCGCCTCCGGCCTCGACCGCGACGACGTCTTCGTGACCACCAAGGTGTGGAACGACCACCAGGGCCGCGACGCCACCCTCCGCGCGTTCGACGCGAGCCTCGAGCGGCTCGGCCTGGACTCGGTCGACCTGTACCTCATCCACTGGCCGGCTGCTGCGAACGACCGCTACGTCGAGACGTGGCGGACGCTCGTCGAGCTGAGCGACCAGGGGCTGGCGCGCAGCGTCGGTGTCTCGAACTTCCAGGTGCCGCACCTGCAGCGACTGCTCGACGAGACGGGCGAGGTGCCCGTCGTCAACCAGGTCGAACGGCACCCGTGGCTGCCGCAGCGCGAGTTGATGGCCTTCCACGAGGAGCACGGCATCGTCACCGAGGCGTGGTCGCCGCTCGGCCGCGGCCGGCTCGTCGACGAACCGGTCCTCACGCGAATCGCCGAGGCACACGGCGTGAGCGTCGCGCAGGTGCTCGTGCGGTGGAACGTGCAGCAGGACGTCGTCGTGCTGCCCAAGTCGGTCACACCGGCACGCATCCGCTCGAACATCGACGTCGACGGCTTCGCCCTGACCGACGACGACCTCGCGGCGATCGCCACGCTCGAGTCCGGGCAGCGCACCGGGTCCCACCCCGACACCGTGTCCTGAGCGGCGGCGGGAGCGGGAGTGGGCCGGGCACCTCGGTCCGCTCGGCCTCTTCGCTCATCGCACCCGGCAGGAATACAGAGTACGGAATACTCCTCCGCGATCCTTGCTCGGCGGCCCGTGTGGGCCGCGGACAAGGAGAACCACGTGACACACACGACCACCGGCCGCCGCGCGCGAGTGGCCAGCCTGCTGCTCGGCACGGCCCTCGCCGGCACCGCCGTCCTGGCGACGTGCGACCTCGCGAGCGCGACGCAGCTGCAGTACCCTTACGACCCGAGCATCGTCACGGTGGACGGCCGCCCGGCAGCGGACACGAAGGACGGGACGGACGTGTTCCAGACCGACCGCTGGGACTCCTCGGTCGTCGTCGACGCGGACGAGGGTGCGCTGATGATCCGGGACGAGGAGACCGGCGACGTCGTCTGCAGCGTGCCGGACTACGTGTTCGGTGAACACGCTGGCTGCCCGGCCTTCGTCGGTCCGGGTTCCCACCGCCTGGTCGCCTCGATCACCACGGACGGGGAGACCCGCTCCTCGCGCCCGTTCGTGCTCGAGTCGTACGCCGAGGACATGCCCGACGACGGCGCCGAGCCCTCACCACTCTCGGTCGAGCGGACCGCACCCGGCACGACTCCCGGGACGACCGCGGTGACCTTCGGTGGCGCACCGGGCGACCGGTACGTCCTCCGTGACGACCAGGGCTACGAGCTCGCACGCGGGACGGTCGACCCGGCCGGTCACGTCGTCGCAGCGGTCCGCACATGGACGGAGCACGTGCACGCGGAGACGCAGCGGTCAGCCCACCGCGTCGTGACCGACCTCGAGGTGGTTCCGGACGCCGCACCCGTCCCGACGACCACGCCGCTCGAGCTCGTCGAGACGACGCCGGGCGCCGCGGGCACGACCGTCGTCCTCCGCGGGACGCCGGGGACGTGGTACCTGCTGCAGCAGGCGAACTCGCCCCGCCGCACGCAGGGCACCGTCCCCGCTGACGGTCGCGTGGCCTGGACCGTCCCGACCTCGCCGACCACCACGAGCGTGCACTGGGAAGCGCACGGCGACGACGGTGCGGTCCTGAACGGCTCGTTCGACGTCGCCGCGGCAGTCGACACCGGCGTCCCGACCACGCCGGTGGTCGCGATCCCGGCACCCGGCCCGACCGACCCGGGCTTCACCTTGCCCGTCGGCGACCAGGGCAGCGGCACCGGAGTCGGCGATGGCGCAGGCGTCGGCGCCGGTGCGGGTGGAGGTGGTGCCGGTGCAGGCGCAGGCCCCGGTGCCGGTGCCGGTGCTGGCGAAGGCAGTGCGGGGCCGGGCAGCGGTGCCGGCCAGGGCGGTGGCGACGTCGTCGGCAAGCGGGTGGCGGCGGAACTGACCGCGATCAACCCGATCAGCCACGCCGGGACCCTGCGCGTGTCCGACCCGGACGCGCGGTACGGCTCGTACTCCACCCGCGTCCTCGTCGACGGCAAGCAGGTGGCCTCCACCCGCATCTCCGCGACGCCGACGGACCGGACGATCGCTGACCTGGGCGCGAAGGGCGACCACACCCTGACCCTCGCGCTCGGCGACCGGGTCATCGCCTCGGTCGCGTACACCGTGCCCAGCAGCGTCCCGCAGTCCGGCGAGCACGCCGGCGAGCGGGTCGCGGCCGAGCTGACCGCGATCAACCCGATCACCCACGCGGGAACCCTCCGTGTGTCCGACCCGGACGCGGGCTCCGGCTACTCCGCACGCGTCCTCGTCGACGGCAAGCAGGTGGCCGCCGCGCTGATCACCACGACACCGACCGACCGCACCATCGCGAACCTGGGCGGGAAGGGCGACCACACCCTGACCCTCGCGATCGGCGACCGGGTGATCGCCACGGTGCCCTACACGGTGCCGGGCGCGATCGGGGCGACCACGGGCGACACGGGGGCCTGACCGGCGGAGGCGAGCCGCGCCTCCAGACCGGGTCGGCATCGTCGATGCCGCACCCGCACCGCGAACGGCGGGCCCGCACGGGCCCGCCGTTCGTCGTTCCCGGCTACGGGCGCCGGTCGTCCTCCGACTGCCACGGCAGGTGCAGGTCACCCGGCTCGGGCTCGACATCACCGGCGTCGTCGGCGCCGCCGGTCCCCGGGGCAGTAACGATGCGCGAGGGGTCGATGCCGTCGCGGCGCAGGTCCTCGTCGTCGCGCTGCTGCGTCTGCGCGGCGACGGTCTCCCGCTCGCTGGACGGGCTGTACGACGTGTCGGCGGCCCGCTGCTCGGACTCCCCAACGCCGTCGGCGCCCTCGTGGTGTGCGGTCTCGCGCAGGGCGTCGTCGCGTGCGTGGTCGTCGGAGGCCTCGGGGCGCGGTGCGTCGGGGTTGCTGTCGCTCATGCCGTGCACAGTAGGCCGACGACCTCCGGTGACGGTTCGGTCACGGGCGTCGTGGTCCGCTCCACGCTCGGCTACGGTCGTGACGAGGGGGTCCGACATGGGACGCAGGACGGTCACGGCGTCGATCGCGCTCGCGGGGGTGAGCGCGCTGCTGCTCACGGGGTGCTCGGTGTTCGGCGACGACGCACCGCTGCCGAAGCCGACGGGGCACGCGGCTCCGAGCGCGTCGGCGCGTCCGGACGGCGGCGTCGACGGGGACGGCGCGGGCGGAGACGCCGAGCAGGTGTCGACGAAGCAGGCGGTGCCCGCGGGCACCGTGGTCGCCGAGACCGACGCCGTGTCGAAGTCCGGGGACACGGCCGTGCACGTGCGGATCGTGGCGGACGATGCCGGCACGTTCGACGCGCAGCTCTCCGGGTACCGGACGACGAACCCGCAACCGATGAGCATCGAGTTCCGCCGGTCCGTCGCCACCCCCGGCGAGGGCTTCGATGCTGACTCCGTCGCCTCGACCACCTGGCAGGCCGACGCTCCGGCGCCCGACTCGGTGAGCCTCTCGGACGCGGGCGCGTACCCCGACTGGCTGCACAGCGTCGTCCTCGTCCCGGCCGCCACGACCCAGGTCCCGGCCGACTCGGACGACGCGGACGAGTCCCTCGACGCCGATCGCCCGTGGGTCGGCACCGTCCTCGCGGCGGCCGAGCTCCACTGGCGCATCCCGTCGCCGTTCCCCGACCTCCGACCGCGGGCCGGCGCTGCTCGGCCGGGCGCCTACGGCTGGGTGTTCGACGCCGCCGGCGACAAGCTCGCCGCTCCGGGCGGTGCCGTACCGACCGCCTACCGGGTGTCCCACGGCGACGACCAGACCACGGTGGCGAAGCGACTCGGTCTGACCCTGCCGCAACTGCGGTGGCTGAACCCCACGATGCACGTGCGCGGCAACGGCTGGCTGTACGAGGACACCGACCTCAACCTCGACCCAGCGGCGCGCTGATCCCCGGGGACGTCCGCCCCACCCCGTCACGCGCTGACGCCGAGGGATGACCGGGGTCCGTTACGCTCGACCCCGCACACGCACCACCTTGGAGGTCCCACCGTGACGATCGTCGCCGCCGCAGACGGCTCAGCCCTCGGCAACCCCGGCCCGGCCGGCTGGGCCTGGTACGTCGACGACGACCGCTGGGCAGCCGGTGGCTGGCCGCGCGCCACGAACAACATCGGCGAGCTCACCGCCGTGCTCCAGCTCCTCCGCGCCACGAAGGGCACCGACGAGCCGCTGCACATCCTGTGCGACAGCCAGTACGCCATCAAGGCCTGCACCGAGTGGCTCGCAGGCTGGAAGCGGAAGGGCTGGCGGAAGGCCGACGGCAAGCCGGTGCTGAACGTCGAGATCATCAAGGAGCTCGACGCCGAGCTGCAGGGCCGCAAGGTCACCTTCGAGTGGGTGCGCGGGCACGTCGGACACGAGATGAACGAGGCCGCGGACGTCCGCGCCCGTGGTGCAGCGACCGCCTACCAGCAGGGCACGGACGTCCCGCACGGTCCGGGCTGGCCCGGCGTCGAGGTCGAGGAGCCGACGGCGCTGCCCGAGGCGACGCCTCCCGCGACCCTGTTCTGACCCCGGTCAGGAGGCCCCCTCGGGGGTCAGTACGCCCCGTCGCGGCGGTCCTGGCGGGTGATCTGCTCCCCCGACGCGGGGTCGACCCCGGAACGGGTGGTCGTGGTGGTCCGTCGTCCACCGAAGCCGACGGCCAGGCTGATGACGAGCAGCACGACGCCGGCGGCCATCAGGATGTAGCCGATCAGGCGCAGGTCGACGCCCGCGACCTGGAAGTCGAGCGCGAACGCGACGATGGCGCCGATCACGATCAGGGCGATGCTCGAGCCGATGCGCATGGGATGACCTCTCGTCGGGCCCGGCCGGTCGGCGATGGGCTGCCGCCGAAGGTACCCGTCCGGCCCGGCGAGCGTTCCCGGCGGCCTCGCGAGCGCTCACGGCACCCCTGGCGCGGGCGCGCCTGCGCGCCCCTCCGGCTGGCCCACCGACGACACCGGCCCGGCCCGGCCCGGCTCGAGCGCATCGCCGCAGCATTGCGTTCGGCATAAATACAACATGTTTGATCCCGGGCGGGACACAATGTCCCGGCGATGACCGACGCATCCCGTCGTCGGCGAGCGGTTCGACTCCGGTCATCTCCGGAGCACCCCACGCAGCGTCTCGACCGCGGTCGGGCTGCTGCGCCCTCGCCGCACCGCACCTCCCCCACCAGGATCCGGCAGACACCTGCCGCCGAGAGGAAACACCGTGCACGAACCGAAGAAGTCCCGCCCTCGGGCAGCCAAGCGGCTCGCCGCCTGCGCCCTGGCCGCCACCGCCGTCGCGACCGGAGCCACGGCGGGGATCGCCCCCGCCGCCACGGCTGCGGAGAACCACGCCCACCCGTGGGAGAAGCCGTCGCCGTTCCGCGTGGACGGACGGGCCCCCGTCAGCGAGTCGCCGATCACCGAGTTCCAGGTCGACAAGCGCGACTTCCACGTCCTGATCACCCCGGTCGAACCCGGGCACCTGACGCTCACCGAGCAGGACGGCACCGTCCTCTGCGACCTCGACGCACCGACGCCGGGCGTGCGCTGGTTCGACTGCGGCCTCACCGACTTCAGCGCGGGCCGGCACGTCCTGACCGCATCGGTCGACGAGAGCGACCAGGTCCGCGAGTCGGACCCGTTCGTGATCGAGTCGTTCCTCGACGGCGGCGACGCCGGCACGCCGGGCGGCGGCGACGAGGGTGACGGCGCCGGCCCCGGCGACGGCGGCACCCCGGATCCTGAACCGGTCGTCGCCGTCCCGGCCCCGGGTCCGGTCGACCCCGGCTTCACCGCCGGTCCCGGCGCGACCGCCCCCGGTCCGGTGGAGTTGGTCTCCGCAGAACCCAACGGGAACTTCTTCGAGACCCGGGTGACCGTCCGTGCCACGCCCGGTGACGAGCTGTCGGTCCGGCAGGAGGACGGGCACACCGTGCTGAACGAGCGGGTCCCCGCGGACGGACTCGTCTCGTTCGACACCGCGCTGCACACGGGCGAGCACCGCCGGTTCCTCGCCGAGAGCCGCCGCTCCGGCAAGGTCCAGTCGAGCTCCTTCGAGGTGACGGGCAACGCGAACGAGGGCGTCGAGCAGCTCGAGGCGTTCCAGCTCGTCGACACGCGACTCGCCGGTTCCGCGACCGAGCTCGAGTTCCGCGGCACGCCGGGTGCGAACTACCAGATCAGCGGGGACCACGGCACCATCGCGAACGGCGTCGTGCCGGCGGACGGTGTCGTGGTCGTCCAGCTCGAGCTGCGCCACGGCGAGACCACGCAGGTGAGCGCCCTGGCCTTCAGCACGAGCGGCTCGAAGTGGGCGTCGTTCCCCGTGGTCGGCCTGGCGCCCGCACCGGAGCCCGAGCCCGAGCCCGAGCCGCAGCCGGAGCCCGTGGTCGCCGAGCCGAACCCCGGCACCCCCGTCGACCCGGCCTTCACCGTCGAGCCCGGCGCCGGCGAGGGCGCCGAGACCACCCTCGTCGCCACCGTCGAGCGGGCGAGCACGTTCTTCGGCGGCAGCGCCACGATCGGCCTGCGCGACGACGCAGCGATCGGCGACGGCTACGGGATCCGCGTCTGGGTCGACGGGAACTTCTCGACCTACGGTTCGCTGCGGGCAGACGGCACGGGACGGGTGCAGCTGCGCAACATGGGCGGCGCGGGCGATCACCAGGTCGTGATCGACCGTGGCGACGCGCCGATCCTCACGTTCACCGTGCACATCTGATCCGAGCACGCCCACCGCGGGAGCGCCACGAGCGGGCCCGGGAACACCGCCGACGGGGCGGGGACGACACGTCCTCGCCCCGTCGGCGCACGCGTCCCGCACCACCCGAGCGGAACGACGACCTCAGTCGACGTCGACCTCGGCCCACCCGTCGAACCGCCCGATCTCGGTCACCCGCACGACCGCCTCGCCGGCCTCGTCCGAGGCGTCGAGGTCGATCGTCGCCGAGAACCCGAAGTCCTTGTCACCCTCTGGATCGGCGAAGATCTGCCGCGCCCGCCAGACCCGCGGAGCAGCACCGGCACCGCCGCCCGCGGCTCCCCCGCCCGCACCACCGGCGCGCCCCGTCCCCGGCGCCTCGTCGAGCACCAGGTACTGCATGGACCGCGCGTCGGCGTCGGTGCCGATCGCGTCGTGCTCCTCGTAGTACTCCTCGAGCACGGCGTCCCACGCGGAACGGTCGAAGCCGCTCGTCGCGTCGAGCTCGCCGAGTCCGGCGGGGTCGTCGGCCGCGGCGAGCAGCACCCGCTGGAACAGGGCGTTGCGCACGAGCACCCGGAACGCCCGGACGTTGCCGGTCAGACGCGCGGGCTGGGGCGGCGCGATCTCGGCGTGGGGAGCGACCCCGGACTCCTCGGCGGCCAGCAGGAGGTCACCGTTGAGCAGCGCCTCCCACTCGTCGACCAGGGACGAGTCCGTCTGCCGCACGACCTCGCCGAGCCACTCGATCAGGTCGTCGAGCTCCTGGGTCCGCTGCTCCTCGGTGATGGTCTGGCGCATCGTGCGGTAGGCGTCGGACAGGTACCGGAGCACGAGGCCCTCGGAGCGGGTGAGCTGGTAGAACCGCACGAAGTCGCCGAAGGTCATGGCCCGCTCGTACATGTCGCGGACGACGGCCTTGGGCGAGAGCGCGAAGTCGAGCACCCAGGGCTGCTCGGCCGCGTACGACTCGTAGGCAGCGGTGAGCAGCTCGTCGAGCGGCTTCGGCCAGGTGACCTCCTCGAGCAGCTCCATCCGCTCGTCGTACTCGATGCCCTCCTGCTTCATCCGGGCGACGGCCTCGCCGCGTTCCTTGAACTGCTGCTGCGCGAGGATCGCCCGGGGGTCGTCCAGCGTGGCCTCGACGATCGAGACCATGTCGAGCGCGTAGGTCGGCGACTCGGGGTCGAGCAGCTCGAACGCGGCGAGTGCGAACGGCGACAGCGGCTGGTTGAGCGCGAAGTTCGGCGCGAGGTCGACCGTCAGGCGGTACTCGCCGTCGACCTTCTCGATCACGCGGGCGTTGATCAACGTGCGGGCGATCGTGAGCGCCCGCCGGGCCATCGCGAGCTGCCGGGAGCGCGGCTCGTGGTTGTCGAACACCAGGGACCGCACGTCCTCGAACACGGATCCCCCGCGTGCGACGACGGAGAGCACCATCGCGTGCGTGATCCGCATCCGCGACACCATCGGCTCCGGTTCGGCACCGATGAGCCGCTCGAACGACGGCTGTCCCCAGGAGACGAACCCCTCGGGCGCCTTCTTGCGCTTGATCTTGTTCTTCTTCTTCGGGTCGTCCCCGGCCTTCGCGACGGCCCGTGCGTTCTCGATGTCGTGCTCGGGCGCCTCGGCGACGACGTCGCCCTCGGTGTCGTACCCGGCGCGACCGGCACGGCCGGCGATCTGGTGGAACTCGCGGGCGGACAGCTGCCGCATCTTGGTGCCGTCGAACTTCGTCAGCCCGGTGAACAGCACCGCGCGGATCGGCACGTTGATGCCGACGCCGAGCGTGTCGGTGCCGCAGATGACGGGCAGTAGACCACGCTGGGCGAGCTGTTCGACGAGCCGCCGGTACTTCGGCAGCATCCCGGCGTGGTGCACCCCGATGCCGGCGCGGATGAGCCGCGACAGCACCTGCCCGAAGCCGGCGCTGAACCGGAACCCGGCGATGGCCGCGGCGATCTCGTCACGGCGTTCGCGGGAGGCGACGCGCGCCGACATGAGCGCCTGCGCCCGTTCGAGCGCGGCGGCCTGGGCGAAGTGGACGATGTAGACCGGCGCCTTGCCCTCCTCGAGCAGCCGTTCGACGGTCTCCTGCACGGGCGTCATCACGTACTCGTAGGACAGCGGGACCGGCCGCGAGACGCCGGTGACCCGGGCCGTCGGCCGACCGGTGCGCCGGGACAGGTCGTCGGCGATGGTCGTCACGTCGCCGAGGGTCGCGGACATGAGCAGGAACTGCGCGCGCTCGAGCACGAGCAGCGGCACCTGCCACGCCCACCCGCGGTCCGGGTCGCCGTAGAAGTGGAACTCGTCCATCACGACGACGTCGACCTCGGCGTCGGGTCCCTGCCGCAGCGCGAGGTTCGCCAGGATCTCAGCGGTGCAGCACACGATCGGGGCGTCGGCGTTGACGCTCGAGTCGCCCGTGACCATGCCGACGTTCTGCGCGCCGAACAGGTCGACGAGCTGGAAGAACTTCTCGGAGACGAGCGCCTTGATCGGCGCGGTGTAGTAGCTCCGCTTGCCCTCGGCGAGCGCCGCGAAGTGCGCACCCGCCGCCACCAGGGACTTGCCGGTCCCGGTGGGCGTGCTGAGGACCACGTTCGCACCGGAGACGAGCTCGATGACGGCCTCGTCCTGCGCGGGGTACAGGGGTCGGCCGCCGGACGCCGCCCAGTCGGCGAACGCCTCGTAGACCGCGTCGGGGTCGACGACGCCGTCGACCGCCGCCGGCAGGGCGGCGACGAGGGGCGGGACGGTGGTGACGTCGGTCATGCACCCATCCTCCCAGGTGGGCGGTGACCGCCCGACGGACGGGAGGCACGGTGCCGGCCCGCCACGAGTCTCCCGTCACGCACGCGGCGGCCGGGAGGAACGTGACGGCGGCGACCCGCGCCTCCCGTCCGGCACGGGGCGGACGGGAGGCACGGTGCGGGCCCGCCACGCGCCTCCCGTCCGACCCTGGCCACGTTTGGATGCGCGCGCATAGACTCGACCCGTGCGCGAACTCGGCTTCCTGTCCTTCGTCCCGAACCACGGCGGCCCTGCGGGTGCCGCCGCCGCGCTCGAGGACGGCCTGCGGCTCTTCGAGACGGCCGAGTCCCTCGGCTACGGCACCGGCTGGGTGCGCGGTCGGCACTTCGAGCCGTTCCTCACCAGCCCGATGACCTTCTTCGCCGCCGCGGCCCAGCGCACCAGCTCGATCGGCTTCGGCACCGCCGTGCTCGGCATGCGCTACGAGGACCCGGTCCGGCTCGCCGAGGACGCGAGCACCGTCGACCTCCTGAGCGGCGGCCGCGTGCAGCTCGGCATCAGCACCGGCATCCCGGGCTACGGCCCGATCCTCGACCCGGTGTTCGGCGCCTCGGAGCGCAGCTTCCGCGACGAGGCCGAGGCACGCGCCGCCCGACTGCTCGAGGTCCTGCGCGGTGAACCGCTCGGCACCTCCGGCAAGGGCTACGAGAGCATCCCGGCCGACACCGAACTGACCCTGCAGCCGCAGAGCCCCGGGCTGCTCGAGCGCGTCTGGTGGGGCGGCGGGAGCCTCGGCACCGCGGAGCGCACCGCCGACAAGGGCCTGCTCCTGCACTGCTCCACGCTGAACACCGAGGACACCGGCGAACCGTTCGCCGTCGCGCAGGCGGCCCAGGTCGAGGCGTACCGGGCCCGCTTCGCCGAACGACACCCGGGCCGCACGCCGAAGGTCGCGGTCGGGCGCATCGTCGTGCCGCTCCTCGACGACCATGACCGTGCCGTGCACGAGGAGTTCCTCACCGGGTACGCCAGCGGCATGGACGACGAGGGCCGACCGCTCTCCGGCCCGCCGTTCCGCTTCAGCAAGGTCGTCGCGGGAGGCGTCTCCGAGATCGTGGACGCCCTGGCCGCCGACCCGGCCGTGACGGCGACCGACGAGCTCGTCGTCACCCTGCCGGCGAACGGCGACGCGGCGTCGCACGAGCGGATCCTGCGGATCGTGGCCGAGGAGGTCGTCCCGCAGCTGCGGTGACGGCTCGCGGTGGACCAGGCATCCGGCCGGGCCCACGCACGGTGGTCCCGGTACCCGGCCGGATGTCCATCCGGTTCCTGATCCACACCGGATGGTCGCTCCACTCTCGCACCGCCTGAGTGGTTTGTCATCATCGCTGCTCGGACAAGATGACTGATGTTCACGCCTGTTTCGACGCCCGGGCGTGTTGCGTCCAGTCGGTCCCAGCGATCCGAGGCGCAGCAGCGCGGACGGTCCCGGCAGAGCATGCGGCTGCATGTACGTGCCCGGAAGAGGAATGCGCCCCCGCGTCGAGGCAGGGGCGCATCCGGACGCACCAGGGTCGAGGGGGCTTCGACGGTCGGATCAGGAGACCGCGTCGCGCACACGACGACCCCGTGGTGGTGCGTGTGCTGACGGTAACCAGCCGTCGAGCACTGGTCGATGGTACTGCTCGGGGTCGTCGTGCGCGCGGGAAGCGGCTACTCCAGTTCGAGGGTCGTCGTCCCGACGATCGCGGTCACCGACTCGGCGACGTGCAGCGAGAACGTGCCGGGCTCGTACCGCCAGGCACCGTCCCAGTGCGCGAACGCCCGTGCCGGCACCTCGATCGAGACCTCGGTCGACGCACCGGCGTCGAGGCGCACCGGCGCGAAGCCGACGAGCCAGCGGACGGGGCGGTCGACGGCCGACTCCTCGCGCGAGGCGTAGACCTGCACGACGTGCTTGCCCGCGCGGTCGCCGGTGTTCGCGACGGTCGCGGTGACGATCACCGCATCGCCCTCGCGGACGGTCGGCGTCGCGCTGATGCCGTCGATCGCCCAGGTCGTGTAGCCGAGGCCGTGGCCGAACGGGTACGCGGGCTCGGTCCCGGCGCGGAGCCAGGCCCGGTACCCGACGTGCACGCCCTCGTCGTACGCGACCTTCCCGTCGACCGGGGTGACGTTCGCGACCGGGACGTCCTCGAGCGTCGCCGGCCACGTGGTGGGCAGGCGACCGCCGGGTTCGGCCGCGCCCGTGAGCACGTCGGCCAGGGCGTTGCCGTACTCCTGGCCGCCGAACCAGGTGAGGAGCACCGCGGCGACGTCGTCCCGCCAGGGCATCTCGACCGGTGACCCGGAGTTGACCACCACGACGGTGTTCGGGTTCGCGGCGGCGACCGCACGGACCAGGTCGTCCTGGTGTCCGGGGAGCGCGAGCGACGAGCGGTCGTACCCCTCGGACTCCACCTTGCTGTTCGTGCCGACGACGACGATCGCGACGTCCGCGCCGGTGGCGGTCGCGACGGCCGCCTCGACGAGGGCCGCGGGGTCGGCGTCGCTCGGCTCGGTGCCGAACTGGTACGCGAGCACCCCGCCGAGCGCCTCGTCCTGCACGATGTCGTGCTCGATCCGGATCGCGACCGGTCGGCCGGCCTCGACCTGCACGGGCACCGAGCGCGCCGGCGGGTTGAGGAACGCAGCACCGAGCTGGTCGCCCTCGTACGGCACGGTCTCGTCGAGCAGGAGCTCGCCGTCGATCCAGAGGCGCGAGTGGCCGGCGGCGCCGATGCCGATCCGGACCGTGCCCGTCGTCTCGGGGGTGTACGTGGTGGTGATGTCGAGCCGGTCGGCCTCCCGCGTCGGGGCGTCGCCGCCGAACCAGAACAGCGCGGTGGCGCGGCGGTCCTCGACGTACAGCTCCTCGCCGTCCCGCACGAACGCGACGCGGGCGCCGGGCTCGCCGGTGCCGGGGTTCGTGATGGTCGACAGCGGGAACTCGGCGATCCCCTCCTGCACGACCGCACCGATGGCGTACTCGACCGTCGTACCCGGGAACGCCGCCCGGACGCCGTCGATCGGTGACACGACACGCTCCGGCACGACCGTCGCCGAGCCGCCGCCCTGCGTGCGCGCCTGGTCGGCGTTGTGCCCGACGATCGCGATGCGGGAGACCGCGGCGGGGTCGAGCGGCAGCACGCCGGTGTTCCGGACGAGCACGGTGCCCTCGGCCTCGGCACGGCGCACGAAGGCGATCCCGTCCTCGACGTGCACCGGACGCTCGGCGACCGGCTCGAAGCCCTCGAGGGCGCCGACACGGGCGGCGAGCACGAGGATGCGGCGGACCTTGCGGTCGATCGCCGCCTCGGGCACCTCGCCGGACTGCACGGCGGCGAGCAGCGGGCCCTCGCTCCACCACGGGTTCGGTCCGGGCATCGCGACGTCCTGCGAGGCCTTCGCCGACTCGACGGAGCGCACGCCCGTCCAGTCGGACACGACGATCCCGTCGAAGCCCCACTCCGCGTTGAGCGGCGTCTCGAGCAGGTCGTTCTCCGACGCGGTCACGCCGTTGATCGCGTTGTACGACGACATCACGGCCCAGGCGTGTGCCTCGGTCACGGCCTTCTCGAACGCGAGCAGGTACAGCTCCCGGAGCGCCCGGTCGGACACCTCGGTCGACGCGGTGAAGCGGTCGGTCTCGTAGTCGTTCGCGATGTAGTGCTTCGGGGTCGCGGCGACGCCGTTCTCCTGCACGCCGGCGACGTAGCTCGCGGCGAGGTCGCCGGTCAGCAGCGGGTCCTCACTGAACGCCTCGAAGTGCCGGCCGCCGAGCGGGGAGCGGTGCAGGTTGATGGTCGGGCCGAGGACGACGTCGACACCCTTGCGCCGGGCCTCCACGGCGGCCGCGGCACCGTAGCGCTTCGCGATCGCACGGTCCCAGGACGCCGACAGCGCGGTGGCCGAGGGCAGGTTGAGCGAGGGGTCGCGCTCGTCCCAGACCTCGCCGCGGACGCCGGACGGACCGTCCGACATGAGGATGCGCCGCAGACCGATCTTCTCGATCGGCCAGGTGGTCCAGAAGTCGCGTCCGGTCAGCAGCTGGACCTTCTCCTCGGTCGTCAGCTGTCCGAGGAGCGCGTCGATGCGCTCGGTCAGCGGCGACGGACGGGAGGCGCGGGTCGTTTCGTCCACGGTGGTCACGATGGTCGGTCCCTTCGGTGTTCGACGGGCGCCGGGGCAGGACCTCCGCGCGCCATCGTCGGCGGCTCGGGCCAGCGTAGCACCGAAAACCTATCCGAAGTCGGTTTCTGCGGGTGGGAGCGGACGGTACGCTCGCGCCATGGCACGACGGGGTTCGTACGCGAAGGGCATCGCGAAGCGCGAGGAGATCCTCACGGTCGCGCTCGACCTCGTCGCCCAGCAGGGGTTCCGGCGCACGAGCATCAAGGACATCGCCGACGCCGTGGGGCTCACGCAGGCCGGGCTGCTGCACTACTTCGACTCGAAGGACGAGCTCTGGGTCGAGGTGCTCCGCCGCCGCGACGAGGTCGACCTCGCACAGGACTGGGGTGCCGCCGCGTCCGACCCCGGCTCGTTCCTGGCGGCGATCGTCCGGCACAACACCGAGGTCCCCGGCCTCGTGCAGATGTTCGTGAACCTGTCCGCCGCGGCGGCCACCGACCCGGAGCACCCCGCGCACGAGTACTTCCGCGAGCGCTACGAACGCAGCCGCGGGGACTTCGCCGCCGACTTCCGCGCGATGCAGCAGGACGGCCGACTCCGTGCCGACGTCGACCCCGAGCAGCTCGCGAGCGTGCTCCTGGCGATCTCCGACGGCATGCAGATCCAGTGGCTCTACGACCCGACGCGGGACATGGCCGAGCACGTCGAGCTCGTCGCCCGGCTCGCGGTCGCCCAGGCCGTCACGCCCGCCGTCTGACCACCGCCCCACCTCGCGCCCGCCGGACAGGTACCGCCAGTGCCTGGTCCCGTCCGCCCGCCGGACGGCAGGATGGGACGCGGCCGACCACGGCCGACCGACGACGATGTGGAGTGACGCGATGACGCGTGTTGTGGTGACCGGAGGCAGCGGCAAGCTCGGACGGGCGGTCGTCCGCGACCTCGAC
>Ga0308161_1002769_pt1 | contig 18048 bp, 15 predicted proteins | sample PhyFR2_FD_201034 | JGI IMG/M metagenome (GOLD analysis project Ga0308161, IMG submission 201034) | Phyllosphere microbial communities from UC Gill Tract Community Farm, Albany, California, United States - DLSLF.R2 | ecosystem: Host-associated > Plants > Phyllosphere > Unclassified | place: USA...
ACCGGGATTTTGTAACCGGCGAAGTACTCAATCCCCCACGCATCACCAGCGAAGTAGTGGTCGATAGAGACTTTTTTGGTAGTCATAAAGTTCTGATACCAGCCGCCGCCCACGGAGAGGGTCCAGCGATCCGGCGACCAGCTTAGCGCCGTACCGACAATGTTTTGATCCCAGGTTTTACTGTCGCTGTTATGCGGATTGTAGATTTTTGCCCGCGTGTAGTTCCATGCCGTCCCCCAGGTGAGATCGGAGGTCAGACGGTAATCGAGACCCAGCGAGCCGCCGCCGGTGCGCTCATAGCGCAGGCCGTTCATCGGGTTATAGTTGTCGTTAAACAGATAAGAGGCGTAGATATCAGCATCGCCTACGGTCTTCTTATACTTCAGCATTTTGCGTGAACGGTAGGAGCCATCATAATCGCCGTTGATACCGTTGCCCGGTGCCTGGCCAATCATGTCGTAATCCCAGATATCGGTTTTGGCCCCGATCACGTCGTAGTAGACGCTGTTCTGCTGGCCAAAGGTCAGCACGCCCCAGGTTTTACTTTTAAAGCCGGTATAAAGCATGCGACGGCTGGTATCATCTGCTCCTTTGGCGTAGTGGTTATCCCAGTCAAATACGGCCGGAATATTGACGCCCACTTCGTAATAGTTGGTCCAGTTGATGTCATCAAACAGGTAGTAATCCGCTGCGAAACGGAAACGCGTGCCGCCGTCAAAGCCGTTACGTTTGTAAGAGCCTTTGTCGCCATCGCCGGTCATATTGTTGAACTGGGGACGAATACTGCCGCCAACGGCAAAGTTGAGGCGGCTCAGCGCATCACCTGCGGCCGGGTCCTGCTTTAAAAGTGTAATCTCTGCCTGAGTAGTAAAAGAGATGACTGCCACTGCTGCGCCGATCGTGATTGCCAGCGCTTTTATTTTTATAGCCATGAGACTATTTCCTTGATGAATAGACAGCTAACTATTTAGCAAGCAAATAATATCGTTTATTAAGGTGGGGTTGTTGCGGCTTTTTTGCGGTTTTGTGCTGTCAAAACATCGAGTTGGTGAATAATCATCGAGGGGAAAAGTTGCGCACCGAGATAATTCCCGGCACGCATTAGAGGTTAAATTACCCAGCAAACTGGCGGAACAGCGCTTTGCCCTTTAATAACCGGGTGCCCAGCCAGCCGCCGCAGATCGAGAGCAGCAGCGCGCCAGAGAGCGGCAGCGTCAGCCACAGCCGCCAGTCGGGCTGCCACGGGAAATCAAATACCCGCGTCTGCAATACCGCCAGCGCCGTCTCCGCGCCGATGGCCGCCACCAGCCCGGCGACAAAGCCTAGCAGCGCGAACTCGCACCACAGGGTCGTGCGCAGCAGACGTTTACCTGCCCCCAGCGTACGGTAGACCACCAGCTCCTGATGCCGCTGGCGCATGCCAACCTGCACCTGAGCCAGCAGCAGCAGAATGCCGCAGAGCGTCACCAGCACCACCATCACCTCCAGCGCACGGCTCACCTGTCCTAGCACCTGGCCGACCTGCTTTAAGATCGCCCCGATATCCAGCAGGCTCACTGTAGGAAACGCCCGGTTAAGCTGGGTCAGCATGCCGTTGCCGTTCTCCCAGCGGAAGCTGGTCAGCCAGCTCTGGGGCTGGTTATCCAGCGCGCCGGGCGGGAAGATGAAGAAGAAGTTCGGCCGCAGGCTCTCCCAATCCACCTTACGCAGGCTCGTCACCCTGGCCGTGAAGTCCTGGGTATCGCCCATAAAGGTAACGCTATCGCCAAGACGGATCTTAAGCCGCTCCGCCAGCCCCTCCTCCATTGACACCTCTCCCGCCTTGGGCGGCCAGCTGCCCGCGGTGAGTGGATTGTGATCCGGCCGGTTCGCCTGCCAGGTGAGATTCAGCTCCCGGTTCAGCGCCTCTTCCTTATTGCCCTCGGTGGTCTGCCCGTTAATCTGGGTCAGGCGCGCCCGCACGATGGGGTAGAACGACTCCGGAACGATCTGATGCTCGGCAAGAAACGTCTTCAGCGGCGTCACCTGCTCGGAAGCGATATTGATCAGGAAGTAGTTGGGACTCTCGGCAGGAAGCTGCTGCTGCCAGCGATCGAGCAGATCGCCACGCAGCACCAGCAGCATCGCCAGCAGCATGAATGAAAGCGAGAACGCCGAGAGCTGGCTCAGGGTCGACCACGGTTGACGCAGCAGTCGGTTGACCGCCAGCCGCAGCGCCAGCGACTTCAGGGTCAGCCGCTTGAGGACGTTGAGCAGCATCCAGCCCACCAGCCCACAGAGCAGCGCCAGCACCACCGCGCCCGCCAATACGGCCCACAGCAGCATGCTGCCGCCCATCAGCCAGGCCAGCAGCGCGATAGCCACAGCAACAACAATGGGCAGATAGAGCTTAAGCGGCCAGACGTTAGCCACCGCATCACGGCGCAGGACGCGGATCGGCGCGGTGGCCAGCAGCAGACGGTAGGGCCGCAGCCCCACCAGCAGGGAGATCACCAGCATCGCTCCCGTCGCCCACAGCCATGGCCAGAGGCTGGCAGGCGGCAGCGCAGCGGGCAGCACTGGCTTGAGGAGGATCATCAGCACCTGCTCAAACAGCAGGCCGATAGCGCCCCCGGTGACAGTGGCAAGGGCCAGCACCAGCAGCCACTGGCCGACGATCAGTCTTTGCAGCTGGGCGCGCCCTGCCCCCAGCGTTTTTAAGATTGCGACCAGATCGTAGCGGCTACGGCAGTAGTGGTTCATCGCCACCGCCACGGCGGCGATCGCCAGCAGCAGAGTCAGCAGGGCCGACAGCAGTAGGAACTGCTGCGAGCGCTCCAGCGATTTCCCCAACGCGCCCTCGTCCTGCTCCAGGCCATACCAGCGCTGCTCCGGCTTAAGCTGCGGCAGGAGCCATTTTTCATACTCTTCAAGCTGCTGCGGCGTGCCGCCAAACTTGATGCGCCACATCACGCGGCTACCGGGCTGGACCGCGTCGGTTGCCTCTACGTCGGCAATGTTCATCATCAGGCGGGGCGCCATCTGGAAGGGATTAAACCCGGCGTCCGGCTCCTGTACCACCTCGCCCGCAATCCGCAACCGGGCGTCGCCAACATCGATATAGTCGCCGGTTTTCAACTCCAGCAGCGCCATCAGGCGCGGGGCGAGCAGCACCGTTCCCGCCTGCGGCTTGAGGCCCGGCGGATTGGTTTGCAGCTCGCCGTACATAGGATAAACAGCATCGACGGCCTTGACGTTAGCCAGCTGCGGCGTATCGCCAGCAAAGGTCATGGTGGCGAAGGTAAGCTGCTCCCCCACCTTCAGACCGCGTTTGCGCGCCTCCTCCAGCCACGCCGGGGGGATCTCGCGGGAGCTGCGCAGCGCCCGGTCGCCCGCCATAAAGTCGCGGCTCTGCTGACTTAGCCCTTTCTCCATGCGATCGCTGATGTTGCCCAGCGCCAGCACGCAGGCCACGGCCAGGCTGAGGGCAAGCCAGACGATCAGCAGCGACGGCGAACGCCATTCGCGCCAGAACCAGCGGGCAATCATGCTTCCTCCCGCAGTTCGCCGTTGACCAGCCGCAGGCGACGGTCGCAGCGGGCCGCCAGCTGCGGATCGTGCGTGACCAGGATCAGCGTGGTGCCATACTGCTGGTTCATCGAGAAGAGCAGATCGGCTATCTTATCCCCGGTCTGTCGGTCAAGGTTGCCGGTGGGCTCATCGGCAAACAGCACGCCGGGGCGGCCGTTGAAGGCGCGGGCCAGGGCTACGCGCTGCTGCTCGCCGCCGGAGAGCTGGGCGGGAAGATGATCCAGCCGCTTGCCAAGTCCGAGCTCGGTCAGCAGCGCTTTGGCGTTCTCCCGGCTCTGGCGACCGTTCTCGCCGCGCAGCAGTGCCGGTAGCTCGACGTTCTCCAGCGCGTTTAGGGTGGGGATCAGCATAAAGGACTGGAAGACAAAGCCGACGTTTTGCGCCCGCAGCGCCGCCCGTGCCTCTTCATCCATACTGTGCAGCGGCTGGCCCAGCAGGTTGACCTCGCCGCTGCTGCCGTCGTCCAGCCCGGCGAGGATCGCCAGCAGGGTGGACTTGCCGGATCCCGACTCGCCGATCAGGGCAATCGTCTGCGCCGGTTTGACAACCAGCTCAACTCCGGTGAGGATGGAAAGCTCATGTTCCCCCTGACCGACGGACTTCTTAAGATAATGAACTTCAACAATGTTTTCCGCTGGCATTTGCCCTTCCTGTTTATGCTTCTGTTTACCTTCCGTGCCGCAGCCGCTGACACGCTGTTGGTTCTCGGTGACAGCCTGAGCGCCGGGTACCGCATGGCAGCCAATTCGGCCTGGCCTGCGCTGCTTAACGCTAAGTGGCAGCAGACGCCGTCGGTGGTTAATGCCAGTATAAGCGGCGATACCTCGCAGCAGGGGCTTTCTCGTCTGCCCGCGCTGCTGAAGCAGCACCAGCCGCGCTGGGTGCTGGTGGAACTCGGGGGCAACGACGGCCTGCGGGGCTTTGCACCCCAGCAGACAGAGCAGACCCTGCGTAAAATTTTGCAGACCATTAAGGACGCTAACGCGCAGCCGCTGCTGATGCAGATCCGCCTGCCGCCCAACTTTGGTCGTCGCTATACGGAGACCTTTAGCGCCATCTACCCCGCGCTGGCGAAAGAGTTCGACGTGCCGCTGCTCCCCTTCTTTATGGAGGAGGTCTACCTCAAGCCGCAGTGGATGCAGGACGATGGCATTCACCCAAATCTGGATGCCCAGCCGTTTATCGCCGACTGGATGGCCACGCGCCTCGCACCTTTAGTTAACCATGACAGTTAACCATGACTCATAAATAATCGGGGACGCCTACGGGTAAAGTTATGCAAAAATCGGTCTTAATAACAGGATGTTCCAGCGGAATCGGTCTGGAAGCGGCGGTAGAGCTTAAGCGCCAGGGTTTTCATGTCCTCGCCGCCTGCCGCAAACCGGATGACGTTTCACGCATGAACGGGATGGGCTTTACCGGCATCCTGCTGGATCTCGACTCACCGGAGAGCGTCGATCGCGCCGCCGATGAGATTATCGCGCGGACCGACAACCGCCTGTACGGTATTTTTAACAACGCGGGCTACGGCGTCTACGGCCCGCTGGCTACCATCAGCCGCGAACAGATGGAGCAGCAGTTCTCCGCCAACTTCTTTGGCGCGCATCAGCTGACCATGCGCCTGCTGCCAGCAATGATCCCTCACGGCGAGGGGCGGATTGTGATGACCTCCTCGGTAATGGGGCTGATCTCAACGGCCGGACGCGGAGCCTATGCGGCGAGTAAATATGCCCTTGAGGCGTGGTCAGATGCCCTGCGCATGGAGCTGCGCCACAGCGGTATTCAGGTGAGCCTGATCGAGCCTGGCCCAATCCGCACGCGCTTTACCAAAAACGTCAACCAGACCCAGCAGGATAATCCGGTAGAAAATCCTGGCATTGCTGCACGGTTTACCCTCGGCCCAGAGGCGGTGGTGGCAAAAGTGCGCCATGCTTTTGAGAGCAAGCGTCCAAAGCTGCGCTATCCGGTGACGCTGGTCACCCATGCCGTCTGCTGGTTGAAGCGCCTGCTGCCGGGGCGGGCGATGGATAAAATTTTGCGCGGATGAGTTGAAGGCCCCGCCTCTCAACCCCATGTAAAGATAAACGTGAAAACAGAGAATTAGCTATGTCCGTACAGAATATTGTCACTATTACCGAAGCGAACCTCCAACAGACGCTAGAGCAGTCGGTCAACATTCCGGTGCTTTTCTACTTCTGGTCCGATCGTAGCCAGCACTGCCAGCAGTTGACCCCGGTGCTGGAGTCGCTGGCCGCGCAGTATAGCGGACAGTTTATTCTGGCGAAGGTAGACTGCGACGCCGAGCAGATGGTGGCCTCGCAGTTTGGCCTACGGGCGATCCCAACCGTCTATCTGTTCCAGAACGGCCAGCCGGTGGACGGTTTCCAGGGCCCGCAGCCGGAAGAGGCGATCCGCGCCCTGCTGGAGAAGGTCCTGCCCCGCCCCGAGGAGCTGAAAGCCCAGCAGGCGATGGCCCTGGCTCAGGAAGACAACTATGCCGAGGCGCTGCCGCTGGCGAAAGAGGCCTGGCAGCTCTCAAACCAGAACGGCGAGTTCGGTCTGCTGCTGGCCGAGACGCTGATCGTTCTTAACCGCGCCGACGAAGCGGAAGCGGTGCTGAAAACCATTCCGCTACAGGATCAGGATACCCGCTATCAGGGCCTGGTGGCGCAGATCGAGCTGCTGAAAAAAGCCGCCGATACCCCGGAGATCCAGCTCCTGCAGCAGCAGGTTGAACTTTCTCCTGAGAATGCCGAGCTGGCAACGCAGCTGGCGTTGCAGCTGCACCAGGTTGGGCGTAACGAAGAGGCGCTGGAGCTGCTGTTTAGCCACCTGCGTAAGGATCTCTCCGCCGCTAACGGCGAGGCGCGCAAGAGGCTGCAGGAGATCCTCGCCGCGCTGGGCACCGGAGACGCATTGGCGACCTCCTATCGCCGCAAGCTCTATTCACTGCTTTATTGATTGACCGCTATTGCGGCAGGGAGGGTGTAAATGCTTATCGTGATCCCGGTACTTATTTTCGTCGCGCTGGTGATTGTCGGTGCGGGCGTGAAGATTGTGCCGCAGGGCTATCAATGGACCGTGGAACGCTTCGGGCGTTATACCAAATCACTACAGCCGGGCCTGAGCCTGGTTGTGCCGTTTATGGATCGGATTGGCCGCAAAATCAATATGATGGAGCAGGTGTTAGATATCCCTTCTCAGGAGGTAATCTCCAAGGATAACGCCAACGTCACTATCGATGCGGTGTGCTTTATCCAGGTGATCGACGCCCCGAAAGCGGCCTACGAGGTAAGCAACCTTGAGCTAGCCATCATCAACCTGACGATGACCAACATCCGTACCGTTTTAGGATCGATGGAGCTGGACGAGATGCTCTCCCAGCGCGATAACATCAACACCCGCCTGCTGCATATTGTTGATGAGGCGACCAATCCCTGGGGCATCAAGGTGACGCGTATTGAGATCCGCGACGTGCGCCCGCCCGCTGAGCTTATCTCCTCCATGAACGCCCAGATGAAGGCCGAGCGAACCAAGCGCGCCTACATTCTGGAAGCGGAGGGGATCCGCCAGGCGCAGATCGTCAAAGCCGAAGGGGAGAAGCAGTCGAAGATCCTCAAGGCCGAGGGTGAGCGCCAGTCAGCGTTTTTGCAGGCCGAAGCGCGAGAACGTTCGGCAGAGGCAGAAGCCCGTGCTACCCAGATGGTCTCCGAGGCCATTGCCGCCGGGGATATTCAGGCGGTGAACTACTTCGTCGCGCAAAAATATACCGAAGCGCTACAGCATATCGGCTCATCCGCTAACAGTAAGGTGGTGCTGATGCCGCTGGAGGCGAGCAGCCTGATGGGCTCTATCGCTGGGATTGCCGAGCTGGTGAAAGAGAGCGCCAGCGAACGGAAAAGCGTATGATCGACAGCCTGCTTCAGCACCCTCACCTCCTCTGGCTAAGCCTTGGCGGCCTGCTGCTGGCAGCCGAGATGCTGGGCGGCAACGGCTATCTGCTGTGGAGCGGCGTGGCGGCGGTGGTGACGGGCTTGCTGGTCTGGCTGCTGCCGTTCGGCTGGGAGTGGCAGGGCGCGCTGTTTGCCCTGCTCACCCTGCTGGCAGCATGGCTGTGGTGGCGCTGGCTGGCCCGCCGCGTGCGCGAGCAGAAGCCTGCCGACGCGGCGCTTAACCAGCGCGGTATCCAGCTGGTGGGCAAACACTTTACCCTCGACACGGCTCTGGTCAACGGCCGCGGCCATATGCGCGTCGGCGACAGTACCTGGCCGGTGAGCGCCGACGACGATCTGCCTGCCGGTACGCCTGTCGAAGTAGTGGCGGTCGAGGGCATTACCCTGCGCATCAGAGCGCGCTAGCTCTCTTTAGCCGGATGACGATGGCAGCAGCCGGAGAGGTTATCGATAATCGGACAGTCGGCACCGTCATCGCCCGGACAGGCGTTCGCTAAATCCAGCAGCTGGTCGCGCATCGCCTGTAGCTCGACGATGTGGCGCTCAATCTCTGCCACCTTTTGCAAGGTATAGGCTTTCACGTCGGCGCTGTGCCGGGCCGGATCGTTAAACAGGGTGACCAGCTCACCGCACTCCTCCAGATTAAACCCCACCTGCCGCGCCTGGCGCAGCAGGGTCAACTCATCCAGATGCTGCTGCGTGTAGCTGCGATAGCCGTTCTCGCTGCGCAGCGGCGGCGTCACCAGCCCCTTCTCTTCATAAAAGCGGATCGCCTTGCTGGTTAAACCTGTCTTTTTTGCTACATCGCTTATGTTCATGGTTCCCCCTGACCTTCCCCTTAATGGAAGGTTACGTTCCTCCACGCTATTCATTCTCTGCTCAGACGTCAACCTGTTTTAGGGTGTCCGAAAAATGGATGCAGGCTAATGCATCGGGGCTGATTTGACTTAAGTCAAGGCGAGTGAAATCAAGAGGCATAGGCTCATACATTAGGAAAACTACAGAGATAACAAAAGCGATATAGGTGCGATGCAAAAACGAAAACTTATAATTTTCCCCTCCTTGTTATTCACTCTACCAATAACTTACGGAGAAACATTGGCCAAAGATATCCCTCTTAACGATTTACTATCCAACCAGGACGTTGAAAAATGTGCAGCCAAACCAGATGAGGAGAGCTATGACTGTTCTGATAAATTGATACAAAAATCAGATAACCATTTAAAGGACAGCTTTAGAAAGAAGCTTAAGGAAATTGAATCAGCTAATTATTCGCAATGGTGGATGGGCAGTGAAGAACAGCGCAAAACCATGAGCGCAAACTTCGCTAACAGTCAGAAAGTATGGGAGCAGTACAAATTAACCTACTGTAAGTCGGCAGCGGCCCCCTATGAAAACACGCATGGATACGGTGATACCCTATCAAGCTGCTTTATAAATATGAACCAAAAAAGGATCGCTGAGATAGATATGATCTCTGTTGATTCGTCCAGGTAAAACCGCCTGTACGATAAACCTAAACAACCAAAGGATGAATGAAATCAGGATGATTATTCCCAGCCCCGCAGAGAAATAGCCGTTTCCTCGCAGCCTGCATGCACTATCGCGCCCTTTTACTTGACCTTCCCCTTAATGGAAGGTTTAAGCTTATAGACAGTTAGCCAACACACCGGCTCAGTCAATCCTACCAACACAGGAGTATGATGATGTCCCACACAATTGAACTGGCGCTGGAGGGTCTCTCCTGCGGCCACTGCGTCAAACGGGTGAAAGAGAGTCTTGAACAGCGGCCCGACGTTGAGCGCGCCGAGGTGACCATTGAACGAGCGGAAGTTATTGGCAGCGCCGATGCAGATGCGCTGATCGATACGGGGCGACGCTTAGCCACCCAAAGGCTGATCCGCTGGCAGAGTCATCACCTCCGTCGGAAGCACTGACAGCGGCCGAACCTGAGCTTCCGGCAGCGGATGATACTGACGACAGCCAGCAGCTGTTGTTGAGTGGCATGAGCTGCGCCAGCTGTGTTACCCGAGTACAGAAAGCCTTGCAGGCGGTACCCGGCGTAACCCAGGCACGGGTCAATCTGGCGGAGCGCTCTGCGCTGGTAATGGGCAGCGCCTCCGCCGCTGAATTAGTGAGCGCGGTGGAGAACGCGGGCTACGGCGCGGAGGCGATCAACGATGACGCCACCCGCCGCGAACGCCAGCAGGAGACCGCCGTTGCTACCATGAAACGCTTCCGCTGGCAGGCGATTGTTGCCCTGCTGGTGGGTATCCCGGTGATGGTTTGGGGTATGGCAGGTGACAATATGATGGTCACCGACGCCAACCGCAGCCTCTGGCTGGTTATCGGCCTGATCACCCTTGCGGTGATGGTCTTTGCCGGGGGCCACTTCTACCGCAGCGCGTGGAAAAGCCTGCTCAACCGTACCGCGACCATGGACACCCTAGTGGCGCTGGGTACCGGGGCGGCCTGGCTCTACTCCATGAGCGTTAACCTCTGGCCGGCGTGGTTCCCGATGGAGGCGCGCCATCTCTACTATGAAGCCAGCGCGATGATTATCGGCCTGATCAACCTCGGCCATATGCTGGAGGCTCGCGCCCGCCAGCGTTCATCGAAAGCGCTGGAGCGCCTGCTCGACCTGACGCCGCCTACCGCCAGAGTGGTGACCGACGCCGGGGAGGAGACCGTGCCCCTTGCCGAGGTTCATCCGGGCATGACGCTGCGCCTAACCACCGGCGATCGCGTTCCGGTGGACGGAGAGATTATCCAGGGCGAAGCCTGGCTTGATGAGGCGATGCTGACTGGCGAACCCGTTCCGCAACAGAAACAGCGTGACGATACGATCCATGCTGGAACGGTGGTCTCCGACGGCAGCGTGCTGTTTCGTGCCAGCCGCACCGGCAGCCACACCACCCTCTCGCGGATCGTCCGCCTGGTGCGTCAGGCCCAGAGCAGCAAGCCGGAAATCGGTCAGCTGGCGGACAGGATCTCTGCGGTCTTCGTGCCGGTTGTGGTCGCCATCGCACTGATTAGCGGCGCGATCTGGTACGTTTTTGGTCCTGCGCCGCAGATTGTCTATACCCTGGTGATCGCCACCACGGTGCTGATTATCGCCTGCCCCTGTGCGCTCGGCCTGGCGACGCCAATGTCGATTATTTCCGGGGTTGGCCGCGCCGCCGAGTTCGGCGTGCTGGTGCGCGATGCCGATGCGCTGCAACGTGCCAGCCAGCTCGATACGCTGGTGTTTGATAAGACCGGCACCCTTACCGAGGGTCGCCCGCAGGTGGTGACGGTCACAACCTACAGCGATCTCTCCAGCCAGCAGGCGCTGCGCCTGGCTGCCGCGTTGGAGCAGGGTTCAAGCCATCCGCTGGCCCGCGCCATTATCGACAAGGCCGGAACGGAGCCTCTGGCTGAGGTGATTAACTTTCGTACCCTGCGCGGACTGGGCCTGAGCGGTGAGAGCGATGGTCGACGCCTGCTGTTGGGCAATCAGGCCTTGCTGAATGAACAGGGTATTGATACCGCCGCGCTGGAGAGCGATATCGCCACCCAGGCGGCCACGGGCGCGACGCCGGTGCTGCTGGCGGTTGACGGCAAGGCGGCAGCGCTGTTTGCCATTCGCGATCCGCTGCGTGAGGATAGCGTGGCGGCGCTGCAACGACTGCATCAGGCGGGCTATCGCCTGGTGATGCTCACCGGTGACAACGCCGTGACCGCCAACGCTATCGCCAAAGAGGCCGGTATTGACGAGGTGATCGCCGGGGTGCTGCCCGATGGCAAAGCCGCAGCGATTCAGGCACTGCAACGCCAGGGCCGCCAGGTCGCGATGGTAGGCGATGGTATCAACGACGCCCCGGCGCTGGCCCAGGCCGAAGTGGGTATCGCCATGGGCGGCGGCAGTGACGTGGCGATTGAGACCGCGGCCATCACCCTGATGCGCCACAGCCTGATGGGCGTGGCCGATGCGCTGGCCATCTCCCGCGCTACGCTGCGCAACATGAAGCAGAACCTGGTGGGGGCGTTTATCTATAACTCGCTGGGCATCCCAATTGCCGCCGGGCTCCTTTGGCCGCTGACCGGAACGCTGCTCAACCCAGTGGTCGCCGGGGCGGCGATGGCGCTCTCCTCCATTACGGTCGTCAGCAACGCCAACCGCCTGCTGCGCTTTACCCCAAAAGAGTAGCGATTTGCACCTTCTCCCGGCTCGCGCTAGCATGATCTTTTCAGCCGGGAGAGCCTATGGGCCTGTTTAGCCGTTTAAAAATGCTGTTGGGCGCGCTCTATACCCGCACCTATTCGTGGCCCGCGCTGGACGTCACTCTGCCGGGCGGGCGCTACCTGCACCTTGTCGGCAGCATTCATATGGGCACTCGCGATATGTCTCCCCTGCCGGAGGGGCTGCTGCGTAAGCTCAAACAGGCCGACGCCCTGATCGTCGAGGCCGACGTCTCCGTTAGCGGTTCACCCTTCTCTGAACTTCCCCCGCGCCCGCCGCTGGCCGAGCGGCTCGATCCTGCCCAGCTGGCCGATCTATCCCGCGTGCTGAACGAGCTGTCTCTGCCGCTGGAGACCTTTGACCAGCAGCCGGCCTGGAAAATCGCTCTGGTGTTGCAGGCAACCCAGGCCCAGCGACTCGGCCTGCGCCCCGACTACGGTATTGACTACCAGATGCTACAGGCCGCCCACGACAGGCAGATGCGGGTGATTGAGCTGGAAGGCACCGCGGATCAGGTGAACCTGCTCTGTCAGCTGCCGGAGGATGGTAAAGCGCTGCTGCTGGATACCCTTACCCACTGGCACACCAATGCCAGGCTGCTACAGGTGATGCTGAGCTGGTGGCTCAATAGTCCACCTGCCGAAGCGTCACAGTCGCTGCCCTCTACTTTTAGCCAGCCGCTCTACGATGTGCTGATGCACCAGCGTAACCAAGCCTGGTGTAAACGGCTGCTGGCGCTACCGCCGGGCCACTATGTCGTCGCAGCCGGTGCGCTGCACCTCTACGGCGAAGGAAATTTGCCAACCCTGCTGCGGCAGAAAATTAACGCCTGAACGGCAAGATGGTACTATTTTTGCGAACGTCGTCAGGCGTATGCTGAAAGCTCGATCATCCGTAGTAAGAAGGATTTTTATGACTCCCGCCGTAAAGTTACTCGAAAAGAATAAGATCCCTTTTCAGCTGCATAGCTACGATCACGATCCCAATGAAACTAACTTTGGTGACGAGGTGGTGCGTAAGCTTGGCCTGAACGCCGACCAGGTCTACAAGACGCTGCTGGTGGCGGTAAACGGTGATATGAAGCAGCTGGCGGTCGCGGTAACGCCGGTAGCAGGTCAGCTGGATCTGAAGAAGGTAGCGAAAGCCCTAGGTGCGAAGAAGGTTGATATGGCCGATCCCGCCGTGGCCCAGCGCACCACCGGCTATCTGGTGGGCGGTATCAGTCCGCTGGGGCAGAAAAAGCGCCTGCCGACGCTTATCGACGCTCCCGCTCAGGAGTACGCGACGATCTACATCTCCGGCGGCAGACGCGGGCTGGATATTGAACTGGCGGCAGGCGATCTGGCGAAGATGCTGGATGCAAAATTCGCCGATATCGCCCGCCGAGATTAAACAGCCTGCCCAACCGCGTAGGCCGGATAAGACGCGTTAGCGTCGCCATCCGGCGTTCAACAGCTTACAAACGCCTGATGGCGGCTAACGCCTTATCAGGCCTACAGAGTGCACACCCAGGCATTTGTGCCGTAATTAACCTTACTGCCAGTTCACCTCGCCCTGCGGCTCAAGGGTGGCGGCATCCAGCGGTGAATTCTGCTGGATGTACTGCTTTAGCACCTCGGCGTCGATAAAGCCGGTATTCACGTAGCCGGGCTTATCGTCCAGACGCGGGTAGCCGTCGCCGCCGGTGGCGTTAAAGCTGAGCGTCGCCATACGGTAGGTTTTAGCGGGATCGACCGGTTCACCGTTGATCTTCAGATCGTTAAGCTTGCCGTTGGCCATCGTAAAGCTGACGTGGCTAAACTGCGGATAGGCGCCGGAGTTAGGCTTCATCTGCGCGACGGCGGTGAGATAGTCCACCACCTCTTTCCCAGTCATGTCGGCATAGACCACGACGTTGCCAAACGGCTGCACCTTCAGCACGTCTTTGTAGGTGATATCTCCTGCCGCAATGCTGTCGCGGATCCCGCCTCCACTCATCACCGCAAAACTCGCCCCGGTACGCGCCATCTGGGCAGCGAGGATCAGGTGTCCAAGGTTGGTCTGCACAAAGCGCACCTTGCTGCGATCGCCTTCAAGGGGCGCGTTTACAGAGCCGATTTTCACCGCCAGCTGCGCCTTGCCTTTGTTCTGGAACGGCGTCAGCAGAGAGAGCATCTGGGCGTTTTCAGGAATTTCCGGCGCATAGAGCACGCGCTCGCTGTCACCGTTGTCGTAGACAATCTTTTTCTTCAGGTTGATAGGGATCAGCTGATAGTGCACCAACTTCATCTCACCGTTGCGGAACTCAAAGTCGGCACGGCCAACGTACTTACCCCACTCGTGAGCCTGCACGATCCAGATACCGTTCTGGCGGTCCGGTGCGCAGGGCGTGCCCGGCACGTAGTCCACCTGCTTTTTATTCTCCGCCGCCATACAAACCGGGTTTTGTGAGTGACCACCCACGATCATTGCCAGCGATCCCGCAGGCAGGCTGCGTGCCATCTCGACGTCGCCCGGCGCGTTGGAGCCGTGCTCGCCGTTGTCGTAGTGGCCCATATGGGTCGTGGCGATCAGGACGTCCGGGCGCTCTTTTTCATCAAGGTTATTCAGCTCCTGGATCACCAGCTTCGCCTCGTCGGCGGGCTTGCGGAACTCAATGTCGGTGAAGAACTCTGGATTGCCAATTTTGGCGGTGTCGTCGGTGGTCAGGCCAATCACGCCGATTTTTAGATCCTGACGCTTGAAGATAGCCCACGGCTTAAAGAGGCGCTCGCCGGTGCTCTTCTGGTAGATATTGGCCGACAGGAAGGGAAACTTAGCCCACTTCTCCTGCTGGCGCAGCACCTCCAGCGGATTATCAAACTCGTGGTTGCCCACCGCCATCGCGTCATAGCCAATAAGGTTCATGCCGCGAAAGTCCGGCTCGGCGTCCAGCAGATCGGACTCCGGCACGCCGGTGTTGATATCGCCGCCGGAGAGCACCAGCACGCTACCCCCTTCGGCAGCCACCTCTTTGCGGACGCTATCCACCAGCGTCTTCTGCGCCGCCAGGCCATACTCCCGGTCGTCGCTGCGCCAGAAGTGGCCGTGGTGATCGTTGGTATGCAGAATAGTAATTTTATAGGTTTTATCTTTTTCGTAGGCCTGGGCAGGCAGACTGGTCAGCCCCCACGCGGCGAGAAGCGCCAGCGCAACGCCCTGCTTTAACATATTCATTTCTCTCTCCCTGATGACATAACACACGCAAAAGTAGCGCGGGGACAGAGAATAAACAAATAGGATTTTATGTCTGCGACTTCCCTCAAAGAGTCGTCACGGGTATCTTAGGCTGCTAATAATCAGGAAGCATTAAGAACTCCTGCACTCCAATTAAAGACAAAAAGTGACATTTTATGGCAACGAACCAACCCGCCGACGCGCTTCCGGGCGCTAACGCGTCGCCAGCGCAGGGGCGCACGGCATTTGGCATTCTCGGGGCGATCAGCCTCTCGCATCTGCTTAACGATATGCTGCAATCGCTGATCCTCGCGCTCTATCCCCTGTTGCAGGCCGACTTCTCGCTGAGCTTTGTGCAGATTGGCATGATCACCCTCACCTTCCAGTTGGCCTCCTCCGTGTTCCAGCCCGTGGTGGGCTACTACACGGATAAGCATCCGATGCCGTGGTCGCTGCCCATCGGCATGTGCTTTACCCTTTGCGGCCTGGTGCTGCTGGCGATGGCGGGCAGCTTTGAGATGGTGCTGCTGGCGGCAGCGCTGGTGGGCACCGGATCCTCCGTATTCCACCCGGAGTCCTCCCGCGTGGCGCGTATGGCCTCCGGTGGCCGACATGGTCTGGCCCAGTCCATCTTTCAGGTGGGCGGCAACTTTGGTAGCGCGCTCGGGCCGCTGCTGGCGGCGCTGATCATCGCCCCCTACGGCAAGGGAAACGTGGGCTGGTTTGTACTGGCCGCGCTGTTGGCTATCGTCGTGCTGTCCCAGGTCAGCCGCTGGTACGCTGCCCAACATCGGGTCAACAAAGGACGAAAAGCGGTTATTGAGCGCAGCCCGCTGCCGCGTAACAAGGTTATCCTGGCGGTAAGCATCCTGCTGATGCTGATTTTCTCGAAATACTTCTATATGGCGAGCATCAGCAGCTATTACACGTTTTATCTGATGCAAAAATTCGACTTATCGGTGCAAAACGCCCAGTTTCACCTGTTTGCGTTTCTGCTGGCCGTAGCAGCAGGCACTGTGATTGGCGGTCCTGTTGGGGATAAGATTGGCCGTAAATACGTTATTTGGGGCTCTATCCTCGGTGTTGCCCCATTTACGCTGATTTTACCCTATGCATCCCTCTATTGGACCGGCGTTTTAACCGCGATTATTGGTTTTATCCTCGCTTCCGCCTTCTCGGCCATTCTGGTCTATGCCCAGGAGCTGCTGCCGGGCCGGATTGGCATGGTTTCTGGGCTATTTTTCGGCTTTGCGTTTGGCATGGGCGGGCTTGGCGCAGCAGTGCTGGGGCTGGTCGCCGACCATACCAGTATTTTTGTAGTCTACAAAATCTGTGCTTTTCTACCACTTTTAGGGATGTTAACCATATTCCTACCTGATAACCGTCATAAAGCCTGATTCTACGGCGGCCAAAGGCAAACTTTGGCCGCCTGCGTTGCCCATGCCATAACACCTGCAAGGCCATCACTGCGCTAATCCCCTCTCAACCCCTTTTTTTGTACCAGAGCGTGCTTTTCCTCAATATTCAACAATTATTCATAAACATAATGATTAAAATTGTCATAGACTGTAACTCGGGCTTCTGGTTTTTTGACCAGAAATGGATCCACTACCGCGAAAGGAGACGGAATGCATCACGCCACACCGCTTATCACCACCATTGTGGGCGGCCTTGTGCTCGCTTTTATCCTCGGCATGATTGCCAACAAACTGCGTATTTCTCCGCTGGTGGGTTATCTGTTAGCGGGCGTGCTCGCCGGTCCTTTTACACCTGGCTTCGTGGCCGATACCAAGCTGGCACCTGAGCTGGCCGAGCTGGGGGTGATCCTGCTGATGTTTGGCGTAGGCCTCCATTTTTCACTGAAGGATTTGATGGCGGTAAAGTCCATCGCCATTCCCGGCGCTATCGCACAGATTGCTGTGGCGACGCTGCTGGGTATGGCGCTCTCCGCCATGATGGACTGGCCATTAATGACCGGTATCGTCTTTGGGCTCTGTCTCTCCACCGCCAGTACCGTGGTGCTGCTGCGCGCGCTTGAGGAGCGGCAGCTTATCGACAGTCAACGCGGCCAGATCGCCATTGGCTGGCTTATCGTAGAAGATCTGGTCATGGTATTAACCCTGGTGCTGCTTCCCGCCGTGGCCGGCATGCTTGAAAAGGGTAACGTCGGGCTGGCAACGCTGTCGCTGGATATGGGCATTACGATCGGCAAGGTGATCGCCTTTATCGCCATCATGATGCTGGTCGGCCGTCGCATTGTGCCGTGGATCCTGGCCCGCAGCGCGGCCACCGGCTCCCGGGAGCTGTTTACTCTCGCGGTATTGGCTCTGGCGTTGGGCATCGCCTTTGGTGCGGTCGAGCTGTTTGACGTCTCCTTTGCCCTCGGTGCCTTCTTTGCCGGTATGGTGCTGAACGAATCCGAACTGAGCCACCGTGCCGCGCACGATACCCTGCCCCTGCGCGACGCCTTTGCGGTTCTCTTCTTTGTCTCCGTTGGGATGCTGTTCGATCCGAAAATCCTGATCGAGGAGCCGCTGGCCGTTGCCGGTACGCTGGCGATCATCATCTTTGGTAAATCTATCGCCGCCTTCTTCCTGGTGCGCATGTTTGGTCACTCGCCGCGTACCGCGCTTACCATCGCCGCCAGCCTGGCGCAGATTGGTGAGTTCGCCTTTATCCTGGCAGGTCTGGGCATGGCGCTGGATCTCCTGCCGCAGACCGGACAGAACCTGGTGCTGGCCGGGGCGATCCTCTCAATTATGCTCAACCCGATCCTCTTCACCCTGCTGGAGAAGTATCTCGACAAGACCGAAACCCTTGATGAGCAGACGCTGGAAGAGGCCACCGAAGAGGAGAAGCAGATCCCGGTGGATATCTGCAATCACGCTCTGCTGGTAGGGTTTGGTCGCGTAGGCAGCCTGCTGGGTGAGAAGCTGATGGCGCAGGGTATTCCGCTGGTGGTGATCGAAACCTCACGTACCCGGGTAGATGAGCTGCGCGAGCGCGGTATTCGTGCGGTACTGGGCAACGCGGCTAACGAAGAGATCATGAACCTGGCGCACCTCGACTGCGCCCGCTGGCTGCTGCTGACCATTCCTAACGGCTACG
>Ga0308161_1002770_pt1 | contig 18040 bp, 22 predicted proteins | sample PhyFR2_FD_201034 | JGI IMG/M metagenome (GOLD analysis project Ga0308161, IMG submission 201034) | Phyllosphere microbial communities from UC Gill Tract Community Farm, Albany, California, United States - DLSLF.R2 | ecosystem: Host-associated > Plants > Phyllosphere > Unclassified | place: USA...
CGCCAGCGCCAGGAGCAGGGCGACGCACCGTCGCTGGCTGACTCCGAGCCGGCCGGCAACGCCTGATCCCGGCCGCGACGTCACGGATGAGCACTACCGCTGACAAGATTGCCGTACTCGGCGCCGGTTCCTGGGGAACCGCGCTGGCGACGCTGCTCGCCCGCCACGGTCGCCAGACCGTGCTGTGGGGGCGCGATGCTGCCGTGGTCGAGGCCATCGACCAGCGCCACGAGAATCCGCGTTACCTGCCGGGCATTCCGTTGCCGGAATCGCTGCGCGCCACCACCGACCTCGCGTCGGCGGTGGAAGGTGCCGCCTGGATCCTGGTGGTGACCCCGTCGCATGCATTCGGTGAAACCGTGCGCGCGCTGGCACCGCTGCGTCCGGCCGGTGCCGGTGTGGCCTGGGCCACCAAGGGCTTCGAGCCCGGCTCTGGCCGCTTCCTGCATGAAGTAGCGCGCGAAGTGCTGGGCGAGGACGTGCCGCTGGCCGTTGTCACCGGGCCGTCGTTCGCCAAGGAAGTCACCCTGGGCCTGCCGACCGCGATTACCGTGCACGGCGACGTGCCCGAGTTCGCGCAGACGGTGGCCGAGGCCATGCACGGCCCGGCGTTCCGCGCCTACACCGGCGACGACATGGTCGGTGCCGAGCTGGGCGGTGCGATGAAGAACGTGCTGGCCGTGGCCACCGGCGTGGCCGATGGCATGCAGCTGGGCCTGAACGCCCGTGCCGGCCTGATCACCCGTGGCCTCAACGAGATGCTGCGCCTGGCGGCAGCGATCGGCGCCAAGCCGGAAACGCTGATGGGCCTGGCGGGGCTGGGCGACCTGGTGCTGACCTGCACCGGTGACCTGTCGCGCAACCGCCGCCTGGGCCTGGCCCTGGGCCGCGGGCAGACGCTGCAGGACGCCATCCGCGAAATCGGCCAGGTGGTCGAGTCGGTGCAGACCGCGGACGAAGTGATGCGACAGGCGCGCCGTCATGGCATCGACCTGCCCATCTCCGACCGCGTGCGCGCCGTGCTGCATGGCGAGCAGACCCCGGAAGAAGGATTGCGTGCGCTGTTGGCACGCGAACAGAAGCCGGAGTATCCGGATACGCTGTTCAAGTGAATCGAAAACCCCGGCCCAGTGCCGGGGTTTTTTTTGTGCGTGCGCGAAACCCATCCACGCATGGCGTGGATCTACTGTGGAACCCGTAGCGCCCATCACCGCGACCGCGGCGGCGTGTTGGTGTTGTCCATGTCCGAAAAAATCATCCATGGCCCACCCGCCACGCGCTTCAACGTCAGCGTGAACTTCCCGGTATCGCCTGCGTTGTTGCCGTAGGTGTAGGCACCAATGATGTAACCGGTGGATTCCTCTGCGGCATAGGCCAGCGCACGCAGCCGCAACGGGCTGCTTCCCTGGCCGGCATACGCCGCCTCGATCGCCGCGCGCCCGCGCACGGGCGGCTGGTTGCTCTGCAGGATGAAACCATCCTCGGCGAACAATCCCGCCAACGCCTTCGCATCACCGGTGCGCCACGCCTGTTCGTAATCGCGCAGCACGCGATCCAGCGCGGCGGGCAGGGGGACATCGGCAAGACGTGCGGCGGGCGAGGATGCGGCGGGCTCCTGCGCAACAACAGGCCCGGCCAGCAACAGGCCACTGATGAGAAACACGGCAAGTCTTGAATGGCACATACGTCTGCATCCTGGCGGTGATGGAAGGCGTGATTGCCAGAGTATCCACCTTGGCTGGCGGGTAGAATCACGCGGTCGCTGGCTGGGCGAATGGACACAGGACAGGGAATGACGTCTCGAATGATGGGAATGGCAGGGCTGGTCGCGTTGCTGGCTGCGTGCACGCAGGCACCGGCACCGGAAGCAGGCACCGCAGCTGCACCCGCCGCTACTGCTGCGCCGACGGAAGCCCCAGCCGCCACGGCCACGGTGGTCGAGAACGCGCCTTCCGTCGAAGACGGCGTGGACCCGTCGGTGTGGGACAACGAAGGCGAGCCGGAAGGTGAGACCCCAGGCGCCGAACTCACCTGCGCGGACAATCCGCTGGCGACTTATTTCTTCACCCTGGTCGGCGGCAACACCGTGGACGACTGCGGCCGCAAGGACCCGAAGGTGCTGGCCGCGTTCGACGCCCTGATGAAGAACACTGCGGCGGCCGAATCGCCCGACAAGAACGTCCCTTCGCTGCGCGAACGCCTGCTGAGCGGTCCCAGCGGCCCTGGCGAACTGATGGTGCTGCAGGGCGAGCCGTGGTGGCTTTACACCGCCTGCCAGGCGCACCAGTGCTCGACCACCGCGCTGGCGATGCTGTATTCGCCGACGCACTCGAAGATGGTCGGCCGCCTTACCACCCGCTGCAACGTGTGGTGGCTGGGCGAGCCGAACGCGGAGCAGCGCGCGCTGATCGAGCGCGAGCGGCCGGTGGACGAAGCGATGCTGAAGGAAGAAGGCGATTCCTGCGAATGACCGGCGGTAACGCCGGAAGATTCTCCGGCGTTACGCCTCAGGCCGCATCCGCGCGCTGACCTGCGCGGTCAGCGCCAGGCACGCCATCATCAAACCCTCCATCACCCGATCGCCCACGTATTCGTCGTCCGGGCCGTTCTGGCGGACGCGCTCGGCCGCCAGCAGCATTTCCAGCGCGATGCGCAGGCCCGCCAGTGCGCAGTCCGCATCGGCCAGCGCCATGCGGCGGCCGGGCATCTGATGACGCTCCGGCCACGGCTGGCCGTCGGCGGCTGCGCCGTTGCCGATCCGCGTCAGCGTGGCGATGAAAGCTCTGGGATCGATCGCAGATGCTTGTTCTGATGACGCATCGCCAGCTGCGCGATAGGGATGAGGGCGAGGAAATTCCGGTGTAGTCATGGCTGGGGCTCCGTGCAGGACAGACGGTAGCCGCCACACAAAGGTGGCGGGCGGAGACGTGGCTCGAAAACCGGGACAATGAACCGGCAGGCACAAGGCCTCCACGCTCCGCCCGCCGCAGCCGGCAGACGGATTGCCGACCGACGCCACGCGAGGTGGCGTCGGCCGGCAAGCGCAATCACTTCATTGTCGATACGGGTTTTCGAGGCCCGGCCGCCCCAGATGAGGCGGCTCGTCATCTGTACCTGTGCCGACGCGCAGTGCCAATCAGAAGAGTTGCATTCAATGCTTGATGCAAGACGCGTTCGGCATTCTTGCATGCTGTTAAGCCGCCCCAGACGCCGATGGCGCAAGGGCCCTCAGCGATAGAGGAATATGCGACATGGGTCGTGATTGCCGGCGTAGTTGGCTGAGACGTCAGCGAGGCAATAACGACAGAACGCTGCGATTGGGCGATACAGCGTGGTGCTAGTCGAGCTCTATGAGAAAGCGCGTGGCCATGGCAGATGGCACCACAGACGCCCCGACCCGCTTCAGTTCAACCAGCCCATAGCCTTCCATCATCCGAAGGGTACGAGAAAGGCTTGGAACCTTGCGCCCGCAGTGCTCGGACAGTTCGGTGAGCGACCTGGGTTGAAGTTCGCGCAGCAGTCGCAACAGCCGGCGGTTCTCATCGCTCAATACTGCGGCCAGGGAAGACAGGGTGGAGAAGGCTATCGCCCCCTCCGTAACCTGCGGTGGTGCCGATCTGTCCTTTCGTTCTCCGCCGATGACACAACGTCGGAAGGTACTTTGGACTGGCGAACGGCACGTATCGGAATCTGTCATCGGTGCGGGATTGCATTGGGACCGATAGATCATGTCTGGCCGAGCACGCGCTGGATTGAACAAACGGCGCATGGATGGCGCAACCGAAGTCTGTGTCAGCTTCCGGCCAGCAGCAGACGCACGAGGCTCACGATCATGCTTGCCTCACCCGTTCGGGGCAGGCGGGGACCCGAGCCTGCCGGCAGACTGGCGACCTTATCCCTGGAAGGACAACGCAATGAGTACCTCCAACCGCAGGACGGCCAGCTTCGGCGTGCCGTGGGAATCGGCCTATGGGTATGCACAGGCCGTGCGCGTGAACAATTCGATCTTCGTGTCGGGCCAGCTCTCGCACACGCCGGAGGGACAGCTGGTGGCGCCGGCCGCTCTGGGCGCTGATGGAAAGCCTGCCAACTTCGACACCATGGAAGCGCAGATGAAGCGCACCTACGAGAACGCGCAGGTGTTGTTGGCCGAGCTGGGTGGATCGTTGGCGGATGTGGTTGAGGAAACCCTGTTTGTCATTGATGTGCCTGCGGCGTTCGCCGCCAGCAGCAAGGTCAGGCCTGCCGTCTATGGCCAGCCTGTTCCCCAGGTGGCCAGCAACCTCATCGGGGTTTCCGCGCTCGCCTTCCCCGAACAGTTGATCGAGATCGCGTTCCGCGCTGAAGTGCAGCCGTAGCCGGACCCTGAAGCGAAGGAGCACCCCGCGCTGACATGGAAAGCCCGCGGGCGCATTCACGCCCGCAGGCCTTCCTCACGTTGGCTCCGCAGCTTACATACCCAGATCGGACAGCCCCGGATGATCATCCGGGCGGCGCCCCAGTGGCCAGTGGAACTTGCGTTCGCTGTCCTTGATGGGCATATCGTTGATGCATGAGAAGCGGCGCTCCATCAGACCATCCGCGCCGAATTCCCAGTTCTCGTTTCCATAGGAGCGGAACCAGTTTCCAGAGTCGTCGCGCCATTCATAGGCGTAGCGCACGGCGATGCGGTTGCCGGTGAATGCCCACAACTCCTTGATCAGGCGGTACTCAAGCTCTTTCTTCCACTTTCGGGCAAGGAACTGCCGGGCTTCCTCGCGGCCGTTGGTGAACTCGGCGCGGTTTCGCCACTGGGTGTCGAGCGAATAGGCAAGCGCCACTTTGTCGGCATCGCGGGAATTCCAGCCATCTTCTGCCAAGCGAACCTTCTGGATCGCCGATTCGAGAGTGAACGGGGGAAGGGGGGGGCGGGGTGCTACTGCGGACACGGTGGGGCCTCCAATGGAAATGGATGAACGGGGTACTGCGGCGGGATTTCGGTTACTGCGGCGTTAGCGCGTGGCTTGCTTCAACAACAACTGCGCAACGTCCCTTGCGGTGTCTGCGGCGTCGTAGTCACCCATCACGCGCGATACGGTGATGGCGCCTTCCATCAGAAGCAGCAGCTGCTGCGCCAGAACGGCCGGCTGCGCGATATTCAGTTGCCCGGTGAGCTCCAGCGTGTAATCGAGCAGTTTCTGCTTGTGGTGCTTGGCGATCCTGCGGATCGGGTCGTGCGAATCGCCGACCTCGCCTGCCGTGTTGATGAAGGCACAGCCGCGATAGCCCTCGGACTTGAACCAACCTTTGAGCACCGTGAACATGCCCAGGATGCGCGCTTCCGGGCTGCCGGCCTTGTCGCATTCCTGCCTGAACCAGTTGAGCCAGCGCACGTCCCGCGCGTTCAATGCGGCTGCGGCAACCTGGTCCTTGTTTTCAAAGTGTCGGTAAATGCTCTTGCGCGCAACGCCAGAGGTCTTCACCAGCAGATCCATGCCGGTCGCATGTATCCCGTTCTGGTAAATCAGCGCCTCCGCCGTGTCCAGGATCTTCAGTCGGGTGTCGGTCGTTGTCTTATCCATGGCGCCAAGGTAGAACGATCGTTCTACCTTGTCAACCAGCGATTACACATCAGCTCGGCGGCACAGTTGCCGAAGGCGACCTGCCAGGTAATCCGGACATTTCCAGAACCTGTAGCGCCCGGCCGGGTTGACGAATATCTGCTCGGATTGCATGCACACGCCAGCGTCCACTTCCGGCCAGAAGCGGACGTTGGCCCGCTAACTGCCGGACCGCGGCTTAGCCGCCCCATCAGGCTCCCGAAGCCCGGCTCGGATTTCCTTCGCGACCCGCTTGGCCGATTCTGGCCAACCAAGCTCCATCGCTCCCACGCAGCCCCAGCAGTCTCCGCCGCAGTCGGCAGAGAGCAGATCGGCAGAGACGCCAAGCTTTCGAACGCAGATGTTGCACCGGGTGCTGACCATCGACACGTTCCTCATCATTAAAGCGCGCTGCCAGGGAGGCTCACATCCGCTTCCGGCCAGAAGCAGTCATTCAAGGCAGACACTCAGGCCCAGCCGCGAAGCGGCTTAGATCTGGATGAACTGTCAGGGACAGCGCGACTAGTCCCACCAGAGGAAGATCGCCCCATCCTGTTCTACTGCCGCCTGAAGTGACTCAATGTCACCCACCCCTTGGTCAACGATGTCCGGGCAGAACTCGTACATCCTTTGGGAGAATGCCGGAAGATCCTCTGGAAGGGATTTGAGCTTGAGTTGAATGGTGTCGGTCTCAGCTTGCCAGATATCGATCCCGAACTGAGCGTCCCACCGTTTCAGCTCCTCAATGATCTGATCGGTGGTCTTGCCATGGTTGACGGCATCTGTAGCGGCCAAGCGGACGATGTCAAACTGGTCTTGGCCGGGCGCCATGACCAGTTCGGCGCCCTTGATGCTGGGGTCATCGAGGTTGTGGGTTGTTCCAACAAAGGCGACGTAGCCAGAGGGCACCTGTCCCCGGATCGATTCAAGCAGCGCCTGCGCACGCTCGACAGGCACGATTACGGAATAACCACCCGTTCGCTTTGCCCTGCCAAAGTCGTTTGTCCAATAGTCACGGAGGTCTGACTTCGTAACCGCAGCGAGCAGCGCCTGCGGCGTGCCCTGGGGCGGCGTTGTCGTTCTGACGCATGCATTCAAACCTGATACGGCAAGAAGGAATGCGAGCATCCTTCCAATGGCTCCGTACTTTCTCATGCTGTGTCCGATCCCTGAATGATGCCAATCGCTAGCGTCTTCCCTCGGCGCGGGCCGCTTGCTCCTCTGCACGCCTGGCCATCTCCAACACCGCATCTACCTGTGGCAGAACGAGATCCCGCACAGCAAACAGTCCAAGTGCCGACTCGCGTGTGCGGTACGTTACGGTGAAGCCAGCGGGCAGGAGGGTGCCCGCCAGATCCACGTCGCAATGCACGATGGACTGCGGTCCGCGCTCGGTCTCCAGTACAACGGAGAGGTTTGTGCAGGGTCGCTGGCGTGAGCGCGCAGAAGGCTCATACCTTGCGCTGTGCATGACGATCCCGCTTCGAGTGTGCTCGACCCCGACAGTGGAGGCCAGGACCATGCCCGCGCCGTAGACGGTGAACACCCATGCGGCCACCAGTGCCAGCGGGATTACCACCCATACTGGGGAGTACGGCGAACGCACCACCCTCCGCCTGCCTTGAAGGGGTGAGTAGACTTCCTCGGGCCTGGGCTGCGCCCAAGCGGCCCAGAAGGTAACTGCCACCGCAATGACGCCGGCGGCGATCAGCAGTCCCTTCCTGGGTTGGAAATCCGAATTCGCAAAACCGATCACGCCCAGCAGCCCGGCGATCACGAGCACCCACTCAACCAGTGATCCACGCATGGGTGTCATTCTCGTCAGCCGCGGCTACGGTGGAAGAATGCTACCGCGATAGGCAGGCTGGCGTCCCCTGCCAGCACGGATCCAGTCGTGCGGGCTTCAATCGTGAGGGCCGGCAGCGTCCCGATCTCTACAGATCGAGCGCGGGCGCCACCTCGAATGACGACTCAGGGTCGGAAGCCAGCGTTGTCACGGGCGCGACGTCCCTGTCTTGGCGGAGCGTCCGCTATCGGCCAGAATCGGACATCGTCCGGTCACCTCATCGCCTACAGAAGCATTCCCCCTGAGGCCTCAATGCGCTGACCGGTAATCCAATGACTGCTTCCCGCCAGCAGGTTTGCCACGGCCATGCCGATGTCGTCGGGGCGACCCGTACGTCCCATCGCCGTGTGCTGTGCCACGTAGTGGTTCACGGCGGCATCGTCGCGCACTGCACCGCCGAAGAAGTCGGTCTCGGTGGCGCCAGGGGCTACGGCGTTGACCGCGATGCCCCTCGGTCCCAGCTCGAGCGCGAGATAGCGGGTGGCGGTTTCCAGTGCGCTCTTCATTGCTGCGTACACCAGGCTGCCCGCAGCCACGTGGCGGGTCAGGCTGGTGGAGATGTTGATGATGGCGCCGCCATCGGCCAGCTGCGGCGCCAGCAACTGGGTCAGCAGCAGTGGCGCTTTGAAATGCACGCGGTACAGCAGGTCGATGTCATCGCCGCGGATCTCACCGAACGCCGATGGTGCGTGCAGCCCTGCATTGTTCACCAGCTGTTGGAAGTGCGATGCACCCCAGCGCTGCAATTGTGCCCGCACAGCCGATGCGAAGGTCTCCAGTGATCCAATCGCATCCAGATCCAGCGGCAGCATCGCGGCGCGTACGCCATAGGCTTCGATCTGGCGCAGGGTTTCGGCGGCCTGAACCTGCTGATGCTGGTAGGTAATCATCACGTCGCTACCCTGCCTGGCCAAGTGGAGGGCAATGCTGCGGCCAATGCCGCGGCTGCCGCCGGTAACCAGGGCGATCGTGCGCGGGGTGTGTACGCTGTTCATGGTGGCTTTGTCTCGTGAAACGGAGCGTGACATGCTGCGCCCACGGTGCCGTCCGCACTTGCCCAATTGCACACGATCCTTGCCCGATTTCCCTGCTACCTGTGATCGCCAAGCCCCGCTGCGTGCATTAGCGCTGCAGGCGCAGGCGGTGCTGCGCGCACGCAGCCTGGACGCGGAGCCGCTGCTGGAACTTCTGCCCGGCGCTTGGCTGGCGCGTACAGGATCAACGCGCGCTCCGGCCCCGGCTCTGTACCGTCCCGCGGTGGCGGCGGTGCTACAGGGGGCCAAACAGGTATGGGTGGGCGATGCGGTGCTGGAATATCGCGCCGGCGATGCACTACTCACCCGTCAGCCCGTTCCCGCTCGCGGGATGGTGGCCCGGGGCAACCACCAGACGCATTTTCTGGGGCTGGTGGTGGAGTTGGACACCGTCTTGTTGCGACAGTTGCTGAGCCAGTTGGGCAACCCACCCACAGGCCAAGCGCCTCATCCTGCGCCATTCAGTGTGGTAGCGCTGGATTCACCCGTACTGAGCTGTCTGCTGCGTCTGCTGGAGCTGGCCCTCGACACGCCCGACGCCCAGCGGCTGCTGTGGCCTGCCCTGCAGCGTGAGCTGCTGTTTCGTCTGTTGCAGGGTGAAGCAGGGCCAGCACTGCTGGCGATGGCCCAGCCATCTCCCTTGGCACGGCGGATGGCGGGCGCGATTCGCACCCTGCAACACAGCTTCCGGCAACCGCTTGATGCGGCCGCGCTGGCCAGCCGTGCAGGCATGGGCAGCGCGCTGTTCTATCGGCATTTCCGTGCGGCAACGGGCCTGTCACCGCTGCAGTACCAGAAGCAGCTGCGCCTGATCGAGGCACGTCGCCTGCTGCAGCGGGGCGGCACCAGCATCTCCGCCACCGCGTTCGCCGTGGGCTACGAGAGCCCTTCTCAGTTCAGCCGCGAGTTCAGTCGCCTGTTCGGCCACGCACCGCGCGAGGCTCTCCCGCCGATCGCTCGATGAGTATCAGCCTTGCTCGGCCACTTGGCGCTGCAGCATCGCGATTCCGGCTTCCAGCGTAACCGCCGGACGATAGCGAAGCTCGCTGCGTGCACGGCTGTCATCCAGCGTGACCTCCACCGCTGAAGATGCGAACTCCTGGCGGGTCATTGGCGCACGCAGAGGCAGCCGCAGTCTGCGGAACAGGTCATCCAGTCCGATGAAAACACGCAGCAGCGCACGCGGCACCTGTTTTTCAGGCGGTTTTACGCCATAAGCCAGCAACTGAGCGCCAATCAGACGGCGGAACGGCACGGGCGCACCATCGCAGATGTGGTAGACACGGCCGCCCGCACCACGCGTCAAGGCGCAGCAGACCGCTTCAGCCAGGTTGTCCACGTGGGTGGACGAGGTGAGGTAGTGCCCGCCGTCGATCCAGGCGAAGCGGCCGCTGCGTACGGCCTGCAGCAAGTAGGGCATAGCGGTCGTGTTGTCGCGGCCCCAGACGAATCTTGGTCGCAGCACCTTCACTGCGAAATGCGGTGTGGACAGCGTGATCGCCACCCGTTCTGCTTCAGCCTTGCTCGCGCCGTAGATGCCTGCTGCGCGCGCCGGATACTGATGGTCCTCGCGCGCCTGTTGCAAAGGCGCACCGGTGGTCAGTGCCGATTCGCTGCTCAGCACGATCGCCACCGACACACCCGCAGTACGGGCGGCCGTCAGCACGTTGCGGGTGCCTTCCACGTTGGTCTGCCACTGGCTGGGTGAAGCATTTCGGTGGTCGGTGTCGGCGGCCGCGTGGATCAGCGCGGCGCAGCCCTCCATCGCCGCAGCGATGCCGGGGTCCAGCAGATCGCCGTGTACCGGCTGGGCGCCCAGCGCCTGTACCACCGCCGCCGCCTGGGGGCTGCGCACCAGCGCACGCACGTGGTGACCGTCTGCACACAGGCGGCGAATCAGATTGCGGCCCACGTAGCCGCTTCCTCCGGTCAGGAAGAGGGTGGAAGAACTCATCAGGGTTACCTCGGGGGAGAGAACGGGTTCAGCGCGGCGGCGTCTCGATCAACGCGCCAATGTCCTGCAGCAGCTGCTGCCGCTGCGCGGCCGGCCACTGCACGTAGTCCAGCGACTCCAGCAGCTTCATACCCTCCAGCGCGAGGTATGCCAGCAACGCGCTGCGCGGGTGCGTGGCCTGCTGCTGGATCTCGGCCAGGATCTGCGCCTGGTTGTGCTGGATGGGCGCGCGCAGCTGTGGATCCTGGGCCATGGCCGCGCACAGCGCCAAGGCCACCGGCTGGAATGCCTCGGGGAAGGGCTGGGCCGCTGCGGCAATGCGACCGCGCAGCAGCGCATCCTGGTTGAACCCCTTGGCCGCCTCGCGGTTGAAGGCGTTGTCGCGGGCCACCGCACGTTCGACCACGGCCTGGATGAGACCGGCCTTGGACTGGAAGTCGTAGACCACCGAGGCCTTGCTGACCCCGGCTTCGGCGGCCACCGCATCCAACGTCAGGCGCGCCGCGCCCATCTGGGCGACCACGCGCTCGGCAGCATCAAGGAGCTGCTGCGGATCAATACTTTTGCGACGGCCCATCACCGGGTCCCATATTTAACCATCCGGTCGATTATAAATATGGATGCGATGGTGTAAAGCCCTCTGGCGGCCTACAGCGCGTCATGGAGTGCGCCCAGCTGGCGCAGGATCTGCGTGGTCGCCGACAGCTCGGCGTCGGAGTACTGCGCCAGCGCCTGCTGCATCCACTGCTGGATGTTCGCTTCGCGCTGCCGGCAGCTTCACCCGCACCTTGCGCCGGTCGTCGGCTGCCTCCTGCTTGTCCACGTAGCAGCACCTACAAGACCTTTCAGCAGCTGGGTCACGGCCGCAGTGGAGGTTTCGGTGCCCTCTGTCTTCAACCTGACGGGCGATGCAGCATCAGCAGGAAGAGCAAGCTCCGCGTGAGCGTGGGCAACTGCTGCAGCAGGCGATCAATTCGGGGAACGCCTACTTCGACGAGAGCGGCTCGACGGATATCGAGCGGCGCCGCAAGACGGCGCTGTTGTATCGGGCAACGCTGGAAATCAAGCTCTGAACGGTCATCGACGATCGGCGCGACCACGAGACTAAGGAGATGGCCTGACCTGCGCAATGTCTGCATTCGGACAGATCGGTCGTTCACCTCCCGCAGGGGGCCCGGGTGTCCGCCACGACCCAGCCTGAAAAGGCCGCAATCACCCTCGCATCAACCTACACAGCGGTTCCATGGGATGATGCGGTGCCCACCGGACGAGCGACCATGCAGAAGCTGACGGACCCCAATCTGCTGGACGACATCGCCGAGATTGGTCGAATCCAGGCCGTGCCGCGAATCCTGGAGACCGTCGCCCACATCACGGGCTCACGATTCACGGCTATTGCCCGCGTGACCCAGACAACCTGGACCGCGTGCGCCACCTTCGACACCCTGGGGTTCGGGCTGGTTCCCGGTGGCCAACTGGTGCTTGAGACCACCATCTGTGACGAGATCAGGCAGTCGGCGACGTCAGTTGTATTTGCGCATGCAAGCGAGCACCCGATTTACTCCCAGCATCACACGCCACGGATCTACGGACTTGAGAGCTACGCGTCCGTTCCCATCCATCGGCCAGACGGCAGCTTCTTCGGCACGCTCTGCGCGATTGATTCGGCACCGGCCAACTTCGACGTAGCCCACGTCCAACGCTCCATGGAGCTGCTGGCCGACCTGGTAGGAAGTTACCTCGACAAGGAAGATCGCCTTGTGCGAGCGGAATCCGCGCTCTCCGACGCGCATCGTGTCGCCGACCTGCGCGACCAGTTCATTGCCGTGCTGGGTCATGACCTGCGCAGTCCGCTGCAGGCCATCAGCATCGCCGCAGATTCGCTGGCATGTGAGGCGGGCACTGAGCGCCAGCAACGGATGCTCGCGCACATCACCTCCGGCGTTGCCAGAATGGACGGACTGATCAACGACGTGCTTGATTTCGCCAGGGGACGTCTGGGCGGCGGCATTCCCATCGCGCTGCAGCTGACAAGCACGCTGGAAGAAGACCTGAAACGGGTTGTGGAAGAGGTGGCAATCGCCACCGGCCGCCAGGACATCAAGGTCCACATACAGATAGGCGACGACGTGGTCTGCGACCCGAGCAGATTGGCACAGCTCCTGGCCAACCTGCTCACCAATGCAGCGGTACACGGAGAGCGCTCGTCCCCGATTACGCTGACCGTCCACTCCGAGCCGGAAATGCTCACGCTCGACGTACACAACGAGGGACACATTCCATCAGCGAGGTTGGACACGATTTTCAGCCCATTCTCACGTGAAAAGAGTGAGCGTCCGCGGCCGGGTCTCGGCCTCGGCATCTACATTGCGTCGGAGATCGCGCGGTCCCATGGCGGCACATTGGAGGTGGAGTCCAGTGCGGCCGCGGGCACCTTGTTCACGTTCAAGATGCCCAGGCTGGAGCTTCCGTAGCGGTCTGCCGCGACCACGTCCGCAGCCTTCAACCGGGTTTCATTTGCGGGCGTGTCGCGCGTCTTTTTCATCCACGTCCTTCGCAGACGCGCGACTCTGCGCGAACTCCGGGAACGTTTCTTCGATAGAGTCCTTGTCCGGCAGCACGTAGAACACGCCGCCCTTCTCGAACGTGGGATGCACGATCTGCTCGTAGAACCCAGGCGAGACATTGATGCAGCCGTGAGTGACACGGTTGTCGTCCGGCGTGGCGGAAGCCAGTCGTTCGCTGCGCTTCTCTTTCGGGGTGCCCGGGGGAAGCGGGTGCATCGACACGGCGGAATCGTAGTCCACCCACAGCACGCGTCCGGCGTCCTCGGACGGGCCATAGGCGCCAATGAAACGACCCGCCGGGGTGGTGCGGTCGTGGCCGGGAATCGCACTCAGTGCGAGCTTGGCGACGCCGGGTGCCGAGTGATCGCCGATGGCCGAACCAAACAGCGCTGGCGCTGCGCCGCGCAGCTTGCCGTCACCGCCGAAGACCAGGACCTGCGCAGCCGCCTTGTCCATGATCGCGAACGGATAGCCCTGGTTGTCCTTGCTGGCCACGACCCAGCCGGCCAGTTCAATCACCGTATCGGACACTTCCTGGCCCTGCGGAAGTTCATCGGCGGCGGTCGCCGTTTCCGTGGGTGCGTCCTTGGCTTCCTTGGCGTTCCTGGCGCTGGCTGCGCCGGTTCCTGCCAGTGCCAGCGCGATGGCCAGCGTGGCCGATACGGCCCGGCGTGCAGGGAGTGAGTACGTACGAATGGGACGGCTCCTTCGGATGACGACCGAGAGGCTGAAAGACACCAGTGGCCGGTGAAGGCCACTGGTGTCTGGTTCAAGCGTTCATCAAAGTGGGTGGGAGAGCGGTTACCCGCGCGGCTTGCGGCCGGGGACCCTTTCGAGCTGCTGCACGCGGCCTTCGATCTGATCCAGACGCTGGTTGGCCTGCTGTGCAGACTGGTTGGCCGATTCGGCGCTCTGCGCCGCGCCCTGCACCTTCACGTCGAGCTGGTCGAGACGCGAGTTGATCGTTGCAAATTCGTCTTTGTAGGTGGCGCAAGCACCGAGGCTTACGGTAGCAACGATGGCTACGGTGACGGCACGTGCCGCGTTGATTTGCTGCTTGGTCAGGAACATTCCACTCCCTCCTTCGTCTGGGGAGTCTGGAATATAGCGGCGTTTGTTCCCGCCGCTGCGAAGTGCTTTCAGCTGCAGTTGGAAGACGTGGATGGCCTGTGAAGGTCGCGCAATCAGCAATCCTTAACAAGCGGGAACAAGCGAGCTCTGCTGCATCGGTTGATGTCCTTGTGCCACTTCGATCTCTCCAATTCATCAGCCTGAAGCCGACTCATGTCGTTTCTCTCAATGGCTGCAGATGAGCGTGGCGCACAACATCGACGCGCGCACCGCGCTTCCGTGCGTGCAGTCCTCCCGTGCGATCAGTGACCGAAGCGGCTCGGCACGTCGGCGTGCATCCAGCGAGCTACTACACGGCGCATCGAGAGTTCCCTGAACAGGAACCTCATTCATGTACCGGTCAGTTCAATATTCAGGGCCGATTTCATCAACAAACGGATAATTCACACCTGTCGAACGCCTCTCCTCCCTCCCCTCCCGAGGGGCGTTCGACGAAACCAAAATAATGAAAGGTGTATCCCGATGATCAAGAATTCGCTGCTTGCCCTGGGTCTGTTGGCCGCGCTGCCGTTCGCCGCATCGGCTGCCGATGGCCTGTCGTACAACTACGTTGAAGGCGGCTACGTGAACACCGATGCCAAGGGCGGCGACGCTGATGGCTGGGGCGTGAAGGGCTCGGTTGCCGTGCATCCGAACTTCCACATCTTCGGTGATTACAGCAAGCAGGAAACCGACACCTTCAAGAACGATGTCGACCAGTGGCGCATCGGTGCCGGCTACAACTACGGCATCGCACCGAACACCGACCTGGTGGCTCGTGTTGCATACCAGAAGTTCGACATGAAGCACGGCCTGGACTTCAACGGCTACTCCACTGAAGTGGGCGTGCGCACCGCGTTCAACCCGTACCTGGAAGGCTATGCGCTGGCCGGTTACGAGGATTACAGCAAGAAGCACGGCATCAACCCGGACGGCGAGTTCTACGGCCGTGTCGGCGCCACCGCCAAGTTCAACCAGAACTGGGGCCTGAGTGGCGAAGTGAAGCTGGCCAAGGCCGGCGACCGCGAGTGGTTCGTGGGCCCGCGCTTCAGCTGGTAACAAACGCCTGTCGTTAGTGCGTGTAACTGGCGTGTGATCTCTCTCCCACACGCCAGCGAAGCCCGGCCTCGTGCCGGGCTTCTCTTTTTCCGGCATCGCTTTGCCACAATGGGGCATGGGCGATCCCTCCACTCCCGCTGGCACCGGCTCGGCCTACCAGGAACACCTGGCGCCTGCGCCGCTGCGTGGCCAGTTCGGCCAGCTCTGGCAGAGCCAGTTGCCTGCTGACGCCAGTGGCAACATCACCGTGCTGCCCGATGGTTGCGTGGACATTCTCTGGCGTGACGGTGCGCTGTTCGTGGTGGGGCCGGACCGTACCGCCGCACACCCGCAACTGGCCCCCGGTGCACAGGTGCTGGGCGCGCGGTTCCGGCCTGGACAGGCATCGTCTGCGCTCGGCATCGACTTGTCCGGCATCGTCGGCCAAGCCGTGCCCCTGATCGAATTCAATGCCCGCTGGGCGACGCAGGCTGCGGCCTGGATCGGTGACGCCGCGCCCGACCAGCGCCTGCAGCGCCTGGCTGACAGCCTGCAGCGGAACATGCCGGCGGCCGTGCTGGACGAGCACACACGCCGCGCGCATGCGCTGTTCGCGCACGCTGCCAGAGGCGATGCCAGCATCGACGCACTCGCCGCACATCTGGCGATGAGCCCGCGCACCCTGCGTCGCTTCAGCCAGATGCAGTTCGGTTACGGAGCAAAGTCGCTGGAGCGGATCCTGCGTCTGCAGCGGTTCCTGCGCTGCAGCCAGACCCAACCCGCGCACAGTCTGGCGATGCTGGCCGTGGAGGCGGGCTATGCCGACCAGGCCCACCTCAGCCGCGACGCCCGCGAGCTTGCCGGCCTGACGGCCAGTGCGCTGCGCCAGCAGTGGGGACGTTGATGGCCGTTTCGTTCAAGACCCGGGCCCGACCCTGACCGATGCTGGGCGCTCCAACCACGGAGCCGCACCATGAGCCACGCAGACACCACCTCTGCCGAACGCCGCATCGACAACATCGAATTCAACGTCGCCGACATCGCCCGCAGCAAGCAGTTCTATGGGCAGGTCTTCGGCTGGTCCTTCACCGACTACGGCCCGGCCTATGCCGAGTTCGATGACGGCCGCCTCAAAGGTGGCTTTGTCGCCGACCAGGCAGTGACGCCCTCAGGAGGCGCGCTGGTCATCGTGTACTGCGTGGACCTTGCCGACGCGCAGCAGCGCATCCTCGCAGCGGGCGGCGAGATCGTGCAGGCCGTGTTTGCCTTTCCCGGCGGCCGTCGCTTCCATTTCCGCGATCTGGACGGCTACGTGCTGGCGGTGTGGAGCGACGCCAGCTGATCCGTCTGCCTCTACAATCCGCCAATGGAAACGCACATCGATGCCTATGTAAGGCAGGCCGACGGCAACTGCATCAAGGTGATGCTGTTCAATGGCCGCTCGCGGGCCTCGCTACAGTCGCTGGGCTTCACCGCTGGCGATGAAAACACCCTCACCCTGCCGGTCCCCGACGATGCAGCCAAGGCCGCCGTCTTCCTCCGCCTGCGTGATCTCGGCGTCGCCTTCTCGGCGGGCAGGGAGTGGTGTCCGGCCGACGTGTTCGAGCATCTTCGCGATCGTGGTGCCCTAGAGGGACCCTACCTGCGGGTTGCGTGGCGCACGCTGCAGCAGTTCACCGTGACCACGGCGTAGCCACAGCATGGACGTGATCGAGATCGATGGAGCGAATCTGCTGCGCGACGCTGCGGACGGCTGGCAGCTGCAGGTATCCGTGGTCTCGCAGGACCGCACGCGGCTGGCCTGCATCCTTCGTGTCGGGCAGCGCTTTCGCGTCGAGCGGTTCCTGCGCGGACACATGCGGCCGCAGTGGCACGGGGAGTGGTGGGTGCAGCAGCCGCAGCACTCGATCACCGACAGCGGGCAGCAGGCACAGGTGCTTGCCGACGAGTGGCTGGCGCCCGTCGGCTGACCACCGCGAACTGAGAACCGCTCCGTCGCCGGCAAGGTCGTTCCGCTATGATCGCCCGCACATCGCCGCAGGCGATGTGCCCGCCTCAAGCCAGCAGGAACCATCGTGAACGCCCAGCCCGCACCCATCACCGCCCTCAACCACACGCTCGACAACGAGCCGCAGCAAATCACCGCGCCGCTGACCCATTCGGCCGCGTTCCTGGTGCTGACGGTGAAGGACGATGCGGCATCGCTGGCGAAGGTGCGCGAGGTGCTGGCCAGTACCGATGACCTGATCAAGAACACCGCCATCCGCGAGATCGAGCGCACCTTCACCTGCAACGTGGCCATCGGCCACCGCGTATGGGCGCCGCTGGTGGGCAGTACGCCGCCGCGCGAGTTGAAGCCGTTCCAGGAAGTGAAGGGTGCGACCCACACGGCGGTCTCCACGCCGGGCGACCTGCTGTACCACATCCGTGCACGCACGATGGACCTGATCGTGGCCTTCGAGCGCAACCTGATGATGGCCTTCGGCGATGCGGTGGACGCGGTGGATGACGTGGCCGGTTTCCGCTACTTCGACGGCCGCGACCTGCTCGATTTCGTCGACGGCACGGCCAACCCCGAGGGCCTGTCACTGCCGGAGGCAACCATCGTCGGCGACGAGGATCCCGACCATGCCGGTGGCAGCTACGTGGTGGTGCAGAAGTACCTGCACAACCTCGATGCCTGGCGTGCACAGAAGACCGAGGCGCAGGAGGCGATCATCGGCCGCACCAAGCACGACAACATCGAGCTGGACGACGCGCCGGCCGACGCGCAGAAGTCGCACAAGACGCTGTGCACCATCGAGGATGCCGACGGCGAGCACGAGATCCTGCGCGACAACATGCCCTTCGCCAATCCGGGGCGCGGCGAGTACGGCACCTACTTCATCGGCTACACGCGCCGGCTGTGGGTG
>Ga0308161_1002771_pt1 | contig 18030 bp, 14 predicted proteins | sample PhyFR2_FD_201034 | JGI IMG/M metagenome (GOLD analysis project Ga0308161, IMG submission 201034) | Phyllosphere microbial communities from UC Gill Tract Community Farm, Albany, California, United States - DLSLF.R2 | ecosystem: Host-associated > Plants > Phyllosphere > Unclassified | place: USA...
CGCCGGCCTGGCCGGGGCGGGCGCCGTAGCAGCCTGGACCGGCGCGGTCTCCTTTGGCGGCGCCACCGGTCTGGCTTTTGCCGCCCCTTCCGGCGGCAGCATCACCAGCGGCGGCGGGGCGGCCGGCATGCTCTGCGGCTGGTCGACGATCACGGCCGGGGCCGGGGCTGCCGGAGCCGGGGCCGGCGCATCGGCCTGGGCCGGCGTCACGGTGTCCGCCTCGGCCACGCGCTCGGCCTGCACCTGGACCTGCATCGCCGTCGCCGTCTCGTGGTTGTCGTAGGCCAGCCACGCCACCGCACCGACCAGGATGCCGGAAAAGGCCGCCGCCGCGCAGTACCAGGCCAGGCGCGGGCTGGTCATGCGCGTGCCGCTGCGCCGTGCGGCATCGCGTTCCAGCATCGCCAGGATGTTTTCTTCACCGGCCCCGCGGCGCGACGACATCAAATTCGGTCGCGTCGAGGGCCCTTGATTTTCGTCTGTAGGGCGCACGGCATTACTCCTAAGATATTCGTTTCCAATCCGATTAGAAACAATCTGGGAAAAACCATGCTGATTTTTCTCGCACTTCTGTACTTTTGCGTCGCCTGCACCCTGATCTGGCTGGCCTGTTTTCCAACGGGAAGGGCGATGCTGGGCCAGTTCGTCTTCAGCCTGCGCAGCCGCATGAAGCGGCGCGATACCGCATGGCGCGGGGCGCCCGCACGCGAGCGCGGGGCGTTCAGGCGTGGCCTGGCCGGTGGGCTGGCGGCTGGCCTGAAGCTGGCGCGCCGCAACTGGATCGTGTTCGCCATCGGGGTGCCGGTGATTGCGATTCCCTCGCTGCTGGCCCTGGTGCTGCGCTCGCCCGCCATGCTGCCCGACTATGTGCCGACCGCCGCGCTGCCCGACGCCCAGATCGCCGCGCTGCTGCAGGGCGAGCAGTTGGTGCCGCCGGTGGCGCCGCCGCCGCTGGCCTTTACCACCCAGGAAGTGGTGCTGGTGCGGCCGATGCTGGTGAGCGCCAGCCGCAACTGGGGCCTGCTGCACCCGGACTTCAACGCGCGCCTGCTGCTCGCCTTCAAGATCATGAAGGAACAGCACGGCTATGAAATGGCGCTGCTGGAAGGCTACCGCAGCCCGGCGCGCCAGGACCTGCTGGCGCAGATGGGCGGCACCGTCACCAATGCGCGCGCCTTCCAGAGCTGGCACCAGTACGGCTTGGCCGCCGACTGCGCATTCTGGCGCGACGGCAAGCTGGTCATTTCCGAGAAAGACCCCTGGGCCATGCGCGGCTACCGGCTGTATGGCGAGGTGGCCGAGCAGCTCGGCCTGACCTGGGGCGGACGCTGGAAAATGATGGACCTCGGGCACACGGAATTGCGCTTGCCGGGGGTGATGCGCCGCTAGCACACCTTCCCCCGGAGCTTGATATTAGTCAAATTTTGCCGGTAGGAATGGTGCGAGCATTGCCTGTCCGACCCTTTCCATAATCCACACAAGCTCCCGCCATGGCCCGTCTCTGGAAGTTCCTCACCGACAGCCGCGTGCTCGTCGTGATCGGCATCACCGCACTGCTCGGCTTCCTGCTGCTGGGGGCCGATACCTTCGAAATCGGCCTGATCTGGGCACTCATCGCGGCGCTCAGCCTGCTGGCGCTGTGGGGCATGTTCTGGGGCGCGCGCAAGCTGTGGCGCATCCGCGCCGCGAAACGCCTGACCGCCAGCCTGGCGGCCGGCGAAGCGGGCGCAGGCGCCGGCGCCGATAGCGGCCGCAACGAAGTCGCGGTGCTGCGCAAGAACATGCTGGAGGCGATCAACACCATCAAGACCTCGAAGCTGGGCCTGACGCGCGGCGCCGAAGCCTTGTACGAGCTGCCCTGGTACATGATTATCGGGAACCCCGCGGCCGGCAAGAGCAGCGCCATCGCGCATTCGGGGCTGACGTTCCCGATCCCGGGCAGCAAGGCGGTGCAGGGCGTGGGCGGCACCCGCAACTGCGACTGGTTCTTCACCACCGACGGCATCCTGCTCGACACGGCAGGCCGCTATTCGGTGCAGGACGGCGACCGCGACGAGTGGTTCAGCTTCCTCGACCTCCTGAAAAAACACCGCCGCCGCGCGCCGATCAACGGCATCCTGATCGCGGTCAGCGTGGCCGAACTCACGGGCGGGTCGGCCAGCGCCTCGATGGAGCTGGCCAAGAGCCTGCGCACCCGGGTCCAGGAACTGACCGAACGCCTGGGCGTGTATGCGCCGGTGTACGTGATCTTCACCAAGGCCGATTTGATCGCGGGCTTTGCCGACTTCTTCCACGACAGCGAACGCACCGAGCGCGACCGGGTGTGGGGCGCCACGTTGCGCTACAACCGCCGCAGCACGCCGCAGGACGTGCTGGCCTTCTTCGACCAGCACTTCGACGAACTGCACGACGGGCTGAAAGAGCTCAGCCTGGCGAACATGGCCGGCAACCGCAGCACGCAGATGCGGCCCGGCGTGTTTACCTTCCCGCTCGAATTCGCCTCGGTCCGCAGCCCGCTGCGCGCCTTCCTGTCGACCCTGTTCGAAGAGAACACCTACCAGTTCAAGCCGGTGTTCCGCGGCTTTTACTTTACCAGCGCGCTGCAGGAAGGCGCGGTGCAGGACCTGGCCTCGAAGCGCGTCGCCAACCGCTTCGACCTGGAATTGCGCGAGGGCCGCGCCGTGGAAGGCGAGAACCCGGCGAAAGAAGGCGAGGGCAACGGCTACTTCCTGCTCGAGCTGTTCAGGAAGGTGATCTTCGCCGACCGCGAACTGGTCAAGCGCTACACGAATCCGGCCAGCGCGCGCCTGAAGTACGCGGCCTTCTTTGCCGCCACCATCGCCCTCGGCGCCGCACTGGGCGGCTGGAGCTGGTCCTACATGGGCAACAGCCAGCTGGTGGCGAATGTCCAGGCCGACCTGGACAAGGTGATGCGCATGCAGGACAAGCGCATCGATCTGCAGTCGCGCCTGGAAGCGCTCGACATTTTGCAGGACCGCATCGAGCAGCTCGACAAGTACAAGCAGGACCAGCCCTGGGCGCTCTCCTTCGGCCTGTACCAGGGCGAGAAGGTCGAGCGCAAGCTGCGCGACGAATACTTCGCCGGGGCGCGTGCGGTGATGGTGGAGCCGGTCGCCGCGGCGCTAGAGACCATGCTGACCGAGGTGAACGCGAATGCGGCGGCGCTGGATTCGAGTGGACAGGCGCCGAATGCACAGGCGCCGAATGCACAGGCGCAGGATGGGCAGGCCGCGCCCGCCGTCAAATCCGGCCAGCCTTACCAGGACGTCTCGCCGACCAACGTGGCCGACGCCTACAACGCGCTGAAGACTTACCTGATGCTGGGCGATAAAAGCCATGCCGAACCGGGCCACCTGAACGACCAGCTGACCCGCTACTGGCGCACCTGGCTGGAGGCGAATCGCGGTGCCATGCCGCGCGAGCAGATGATCCGCAGCGCCGAGCGCCTGCTGAGCTTTTACCTGGCCCAGATCAACGACCAGGCCTGGCCGCAGGTGACGCTCAAGCTCGGCCTGCTCGACGGCGTGCGCGAGAATTTGCGCCGCGTGGTGCGCGGCACACCGGCGCGCGAACGCGTGTATGCCGACATCAAGACCCGCGCCGCCACGCGCTTCCCGGCGGTGACGGTGGCGCGCATCGTCGGCGAGCATGGCGATGGCCAGGACCGAGGCCTGCTCGCCGGCAGCCACGCCGTCAGCGGCGCATTCACCCGCGATGCCTGGGACAAGTATGTGCAGGGCGCGATCCGCGAAGCGTCGAACCGCGAGCTGTCGAGCACCGACTGGGTCCTGAAGACCGTGGCCAAGGACGACCTGACGCTCGAGGGCAGCCCCGAGCAGATCCAGAAAACCCTGGTCGACATGTACAAGGCCGAGTATGCAAAAGAGTGGGGGCGCTTCGTGCAGGGCGTGACGGTGGCCGACCTGAAGGGTTTCGAGGCCAGCGTGCAGGCCATGAACCGCCTCGGCGACCCGCAGAATTCGCCGCTGGCGCGCCTGCTGAAGACGATCTACGACGAGACCTCCTGGGACAATCCCGGCGCCGCCCGCCCGAACCTGAGCAAGGCCGAGCGCGGCGTGATCGGCTGGTTCAAGGAAGTGGTGCTGCGCCGCGCGCCGTCGGATGCGCGCACGCTGGCCGATGCCGTCGGGCAGCTGGCCCCGGGTGCTGCCGCCACCCCGGGCGCCATGGGTGTCATCGCCCGCGAGTTCGCCGGCGTGGCGCGCCTGGTCGGGCCGCGCGAGCAGCAAGCCTCGCTGATGAGCGGCTACCTGGATGCATTGTCTCGCCTGCGCACCCGCTTGAATCAACTGAAGAACCAGGGCGACCCCGGCCCCGGCGCCAAGCAGTTCATGCAGCAGACCCTGGAAGGCAGCGGTTCGGAACTGGCCGACGCCCTGAAGTACGTCGACGAGCAGATGCTGACCGGGATGAGCGAGCCACAGAAGGCGGCGCTGCGTCCGCTGTTGGTGCGCCCGCTGATCCAGACCTTCGCCATGATCGTGCAGCCATCGGAATCCGAGATCAACAAGACCTGGCAGGCGCAGGTGGTCGAGCCCTTCCAGAAAACCCTGGCCGACAAGTACCCGTTCGCGCCCGGCAGCAAGATCGAAGCCACCGGCGCCGAGATCGGCCAGGTGTTCGGCCCGGAAGGCGCGGTGGCGAAGTTCGTGAACGCCTCGATGGGGCCGCTGGTGGTGCGGCGCGGCGACGTGCTCTCGCCGCGCACCTGGGCTGACATCGGCATCACGCTGGCGCCGGCGGCGGTGCAGTCCTTCCCCGGCTGGGTGGCGCCGTTATCGAGCAACGGCGTGGCCTCGCCCACGTCGTCCGGGCCGCAAACGGTGTTCCAGCTGCAGGCCACGCCGGCGCCCGGCACCACCGAATACACGATCGAGATCGACGGCCAGCAGCTGCGCTACCGGAACACGCCGCCGGTGTGGTTCAACATGGTCCATCCAGGACCGGGCACCTCGGGGGCGCGCATCACGGCGGTCACCTTCGACGGGCGCACGGTGGAGCTGTTCAACGAGCCCGGCCAGTTCGGCCTGAAGCGCATGATCGAGGCGGCGGCCAAGAAGCGCAAGGAGGGCGGCGTGCACGAGTTGCGCTGGAGCGGGCCCGGGGGCGCGGTGTCGGTGGCGGTCGACCTGAAGATCACCAGCAGCGCCGAAGCGAATGCCGGCAGCTCGGCCGCCGGCAGCCAGGGCTTCAAGGGCATGCGCCTGCCGCCGGCCATCGTCGGCCGTGCGCTCGAGCACCGGACGGAAACCCCGGTCATGGCCGCCGCCGGAGATGTGCAATGATGCGTGCGGCATCGAGCCGGATCGGCTACTTCGGCAAGATCCCGGCGCGCAGCGACTTCGTCAAGCTGGCCCACGACGCCGCGGCCATCAGCATGCTCGACGACTGGCTGGCCGCCGTCATGCAGCGCCTGCCTTCGAACGCGCGCTGGAAGATCGACTACGACGCCATGGCGCCGGTCAGCTTTGCCTTTGTCGGCCCGGCGCGCCGCCACGCCGTGGCCGGGCACCTGGTGGCCAGCCACGATGCGCCGGGACGGCGCTTCCCTTTTCTCACCATGCGCACGCTGGACGTGGCCGATCCGCCGGCCTTTTTGTCGCGCTGCGTGCTGGCCTTTGCGCCGCTCTGGACCTTCCTCGAAGCTGCGGCGCCGCAGGTGCTGGCAGCCTGCGATCCGGCGCCGCACCTGCAGGGCATCAGCGAAGCGGCGATCGCGCTGGGCGAAGCCGACGCCGCCTTGTCCGGCTTCCTCGCCGGCGCCACCGTCGGCTCGCTGTCGGACCTGCTGGGCGGCCTGGACGCCAGCCGCACCATCCTCGCGCTCGGCCTGCTGCTGCAGCCGGTCATGCACAGCAAACCGGCCCAGGTGGACAAGAGCCTGGTGCTGCCGCTGCCCGACGATGCGGCCCTGCGCGCCCAGGTTGCCGCCTTCTGGCTGGAGCTGGTCGCGCCTTTCGTGCGCCGCACCGGCTTCGACCTGGCGCTGTTCCTCACCTGCCTGGATGGCCGGCCGGTGCTGGTGATCGGCTTTTGCGGGGCCGCCGCCCAGACCCTGCGCGCGATCGTCGACCCGCTGGCCGGCGCCGAGCAGCAGGTGCGTTTTGCCGACCTGGGCTGGATCGACGAACAGCTCGGCCTTGACGTCGACGTGCGCGCCCTGGCCAGCTACCTCGACCAGCCGCAGCTGCCGCTGAAGATGGCGCGCGAACTGTTCCTGAAGACTTTCATTGGAGGCGCAGCGTGAAACTATCCTTGATCAGCATGGTGGCGCTGCTCGCCGCCGGGGCCGCAGCGGCGCAGGCGCCTGCCGGCGCGCCCGCTTCTGCAACGTCGCCGGCGCAGGGCGCAGCAGCGAACGCACCCATCGTCGTTGCCGGCACCGTTGCCGACGACGCGAGCAAGGCCGCCCTGCTGGCGCGCCTGCGCGCGGTGTACGGCGCCGAACGCGTGATCGACCAGCTCGCGGTCGGCGCCGTGGCCACGCCGGCCAACTGGAACGATTACGTGCAACGCCTGATCGGCCCGAACCTGAAGATGATCAGCCGCGGCCAGCTGAAAATCGACGGCAACAACGTCAGCCTGCGCGGCGACGTCGCCAACGAGGCCCAGCGCCAGCAGATCGCCGGCGACATCGCCGGCACCCTGAACCCGACCTATACGGTAAACAACGGCCTGCGCGTGGCGGCGACCCAGCAGGGCGAGCTCGATGCCGTGCTGGCCAACCGCATCATCGAGTTCGAGTCGGGCAAGGCGGCGCTCGCGCCCTCGGGCATGGAGATCCTCGACCAGATGAGCCAGGCGCTGAAAAAACTGGGCGGCGTCAAGGTCGAGGTGATCGGCCACACCGATAACGCCGGCTCGCGCGCCGGCAACCTGTCGCTGAGCCAGGCGCGCGCGGAAGCGGTGAAGACCTATGTGGCATCGCGCGGTGTGAATCCCGAGCTGATCGCGGTGTCTGGCGAGGGACCGGACCGGCCGGTGGCGGACAATCGTACAATCGAGGGCCGCGCGCGCAATCGCCGCATCGAGTTCAAGGTTGTCCAGTGACCGCAGATCCCGCCAAACGCCATCTCCTTCCGTTCCTGATCCCCTTCCTCCTTGCCGCGCCGGCGCAGGCCAGCACCTGCTACGGCCGCCCCGGCGCCGGCAGCATCGCCGGCGCCGTCGCGCTGCCGGCGAGCGGCGCCAACTTCGAAGCCTACAGCCAGCTTGGCGTGCAGATGGGACGCACCCATGTCCATGCCCGCGTGCGCGAGGTCGTGCTCGATGCCTACGCGGCGCTGGCGCGCAGCGCGCCGGGCAAGCAGTTCGTGTATGGCGAAACCGGCCTGGCAGAGGGCGGCAGGATGCGGCCGCACCGCACCCACCAGAACGGCCTGTCGGTCGACTTCATGGTGCCGGTACTGGATGCGCGAGGGCACTCGGTGCCGCTACCGTCTTCGCCGCTGAACAAGTTCGGCTACGGCCTGGAGTTCGATGCGCGCGGCAAGGCAGGCGAGCTGCGTATCGACCATGCGGCGCTGGCCGAGCACCTGTACGCACTGAAGGAAGCGGCGCGGAAGCACAAGGTCGGCATCGCACTCGTGATCTTCGACCCGGCCTTGATGCCGGCGCTCCTGAAGACGGCGCGTGGGAAGGAACTGGATAGCTTGCCCTTCATGAAGGGCAAGCCCTGGATCCGGCACGACGAGCACTACCACGTGGATTTCTCCCTGCCGTGCCAGCCCGTTCAAGCAAAGGTCAAGGCAGGGTGATGGTCACGTTGGCCGCACGCGGCGGCAGTTTCACCAGGTCGTTGTAGCTGGCCAGCGTGGTCTCGGTGTCATGCGAGAGCTTGGCGCGAAAGCCCACGTAGGCCGCCAGCCCGGCCAGCGCGAACACGGCCGACAGTACCCACAGCGACAGATCGCTGCGCAGCGTATTCACGACCTGGTCCGGCCGTTCGGCATGCGGCGCGAAGCCGCGGCTTTTCCCGCGCATGCGCGCGATCTCGTCGCCCAGGCGCGCCACCAGGTAGTTCAGCTTGTCCTGGCCGTCGAGCGCGTAGCGGCCCTGGAAGCCGAGCAGCAGGCACATATGGAAGACTTCCAGCGCCTGCAGGTGCACGCTGCCTTTCGCGCGCAAATCCTCCAGCCGGTGGAAGAAGTGCTCGCCGGCCAGCTGGTCGCCGAACACGCGCAGCTGCAGCGGCCGCGTTTCCCAGGCTTCGCGCACCTCGAAGTTCGAGCGCAGGATGATTTCGTCGACCGCCGAGCAGAAGGCGTACTTGGCGGCGGTGACGTCTTCCGCGGCCACGCCGAGCGCCTTGGCGTTGCGGTCGACGTCGCCGAGGAAGGCCGTCATGTGGTCGGCAAAGGCGGTCTTGTCGTGCGGGCCGCAGCCGTTCTTCAGCAGGAACAGGGCATAGAAGCCTTCGTACATCAGGTCCACCAGGTTCTGCGGCGTGCTGCCTGCCGCTCCGCGGTTGCCGGCTTGCGGCGCGGCGCGCCGTTCGACGTGGCCGCTCATGCCGCCACCGCGATCAAATCGAGCTGCAGGTCGCGGATCCCGTTCGGCACGTAGATCGAGATGGCCTGCGCCTTGAGCATGTTGTCGTACAGGGTGCCGCGGTTTTCCAGTGCGAAGTAATAGGTATCGGGCCGCACCGGCAAGGCCGCCGGCACCTGCGGCGCATGCACCAGGCGTACGCCGGGCATGGCCGAGAGCACGAACTTGTCGACATCCTGCGGCGCGCCGAGCTTGAAGCGCAGCGGCACGATGTCGACCAGCTGCAGCGCCGGCATGTCGGCCGACACCGCGAGATACAGCGTGGTCTGGGCGTTGATCTTGCCCGAGTCGAGGGCGCCCAGGTGGTACGAAGGGCGGTCGTTCGACAGCGGAATCGAGAAGTACTTCGAGGACACCACGGTGTCGAGCAAATCGCGCAGGATGTCCACCAAACGCGCGAATGCCGGTCCCGGGTCGAGGTGGGAATAGGCGGGCAGGTCTTCCAGCTTGTAGCTGCGCGAATAGGCCATCAGGCCGCCGGCGAGCGATAACAGATCGCCGAACAGGCGTTCCGGATGCAGCTCGGGGTGGTGCAGGTAATGCGACAGGGCCGCGTAGCCGGTGCTGGCCGTGTGCAGCAGCCAGAACGAGGACATGTCGCCGCCACGGATCTCGACCACGTTGCGGCTCGGCTCGCGCATGTGGCCATACAAAGCGTTGACCTTGGCCAGCAGCTTTTCCATCAGGCGCGCCACCGCGTTATGCAGGCCGGGCGCGCCCTCGATCGACACGCTCGGCGGCGTGAACAAGGGGTCGACCTCGAAGCCGCCGGTCGCCACCCGGCGCAGGCGCAGCAGCGGGAAGCTGTCGAAGGCTTCCAGCGCATCCTCGTCCGGCACCAGGCGCAGGGTTTTCCTGAGGTAGACCACCGGGGCGTCAGCCGCGTGCGTGAAGAGGTCTTGCGTGTCGCGCTCGTGCTGGGCGAAGCGGGCCGCGCCGGCATCCTCGTCGGGCTCGGCGCAGTTGTCGCCATGGGGCTTGAGCGCGGGCAGGGCGGCGTGAAAGGTGATGCTCTGGGTGCCGGGCGGCAGCTCGCCCAGGCGCACCTGCAGGGGCAACGGGTCAGACTCCGGAGCGCGGTACAGCTCGCCGTCGGGGAAGACCAGCGACAGCGCGTCGATACGCAGCGTGTCGGATTTCAGGGCATCGTGGTCGACGGCGATGCGCCGCACGCCCCAGCAATACGGATGCAGGGCGCGCGCGGTCTGGTTCAGGCGCGCCTCGTGGTAGCGGTCTTGCTGCTGGAAATGTTGGGGACGCAGGAACAAGCCTTCGCCCCACAGCAATTTCGATGGCATGGTCACGATGTACCTCGCAGAGTGGATCGGGAAAGTTGAACCAGGAAAATGTTGAGCTTGATCGAATGCCGACCAAACTTATTGACACCGCGCAGAGCCGAGGGGCTTGACATCCGAAACCGTGGGTTTGGCGCCGGCGCCGGCCGACAACGCGCACGCATGCAGGCCCAGCGTCAGTCCCGCTTTCTCGGCTTCCGGCGCGGGAAATGCAAGCCGCCAGCGCCCCGGCGCCGGGGCATGGAACAGCGCCACCACGCCCACATAGCCCGCTTCGCGCGGCACTTTCTCCACGGTCTCGTAACGCTGGCCCGGCACCAGGGTCACGTCCTTGACTTCGACCAGGTCGGCGCCGAAGGCTTCCTTTTCCGCGCCCGGCGTCAGGAAGGCAGAGTAGGGCGCGGCCTCGAAGGCGGCGTTCTGGCGCAGCTTGTACACCCGCGCCACCAGGGCCAGCGGACGCCCCTTGGCATCGGCGTTCAGCTTGGGCGCGGCATGCAGGCGGATCGCGATTTCGCGCGGCGGCTTCTGTGACTCGGGCAACTCGGGCGCCTTGCCGGTGATGGCAGACAGACCGCCGCAGCCAGCCAGCAGCGGGAAGCAGATCAGGCAGGGAAGAAAGCGCATGACGGTCTTGCCTTTCGTAAATAAAACCATCGCTCATTTAACAGCAGCGCCGTGCAGGGCGGCTGCGGCAGCGCAAGCGGTGGCGACTTAATGCGCGGCACCACAGAAGCGACCGCTAGTTGACTCGGCGCAACTCTTGCGAAATCGCTTCCCGAATAATGGCGGCTGGTTCAACGTACTGGAGAACGAGATGATGTTGAAACGACTGATTCCGGCTGTCGCCTGCGCTGCCTTGCTGGCGGCCTGCGCCAGCCCTGGCGGCAGCAGCACGGCCAAGTCGGCCACGGTGGCCGCCGCCGTCGCCGAAGCCGACGCCGCCGTCGCCGCCGGCCAGCGCGACAAGGCATTCGCCCTGTTGAAGACCGCCAGCCTGGCCTTCCCGACCGACAAGACGCCGCTGGTGCGCATGGCCCAGATGCGCTTCGACGCCAACGACTACGGCGAGGCGATCACCCATGCGCGGGAGGCGCTGGAGCGCGACCCCGACGACCTGCTTGCCAACAGCATCGCCGCCGTCAGCGGCCTGCGCGTGAGCAGCAAGGCGCTGGGTGAGCTGACGCGCAAGAGCAAGCTCAATGGCGACGTCAAGTCGGAAGCGGAAGGCCTGGCCAAGCTGCTGCGGGCCAGCCTGGGCGAGGAGGTGCTGGTGCCCGGTGGCGGCAAGGCAAAGACCCCGACCAGGACGACGAAGCCGACACCCGCGTCCGGCCCGGCGAAGACCGCCACCGCCTCCTCATCGAGCGACCCGTTCGGCGCACTCAAGTAAATCCCCGTGGACCGGCCCGTGCCGGTCCGTCTTCCCCACCCTGGAGTCGACATGTCAAAAAATGAAAGCGTGCAGAAACGCCTGCAAAAGGTGCGTGCGCCGCGCGTGCAGATGACCTATGACGTCGAGATCGGCGACGCCATCGAAAACAAGGAGCTGCCCTTCGTGGTCGGCGTGATCGGCGATTTTGGCGCCGACCCCGAGGCCGAGAAGAAGCGCATCAAGGACCGCAAGTTCGTGAACGTCGACGCCGGCAACTTCGACGAAGTGCTGGGTGCGGTGGCCCCGGCCACCCAGTTCCGCGTCGAGAACCACCTGAGCGAGGAAGGCGGTCAGTTCGGCGTGCAGCTGCAGTTCCGCGAGATGGCCGACTTCCGCCCCGAAGCCGTGGTGCAGCAGGTCGCGCCTTTGAAGGGCCTGCTGGAAGCGCGCACCAAGCTGGCCGATTTGCGCAACAAGCTGGCCGGGAACGACAAGCTCGACGACATCCTGAGCGAAGTGCTGGGCAATACCGAAAAACTCGACAGCCTGCGCAAGACGGAGGACAAATAAATGGCCGCGATACTGGAGGGAACTGCGGAACAAGCCGCCAAGCCGGCGGCCGTAGAACTGGACAACTCGCTGCTCGACCAGATCGTCGAGCAAAGCCGCGTGGCCTCGTCAAGCAGCGAACATGCGCGCGCGCGCGACCTGATCTCGGAGCTGGTGACCCAGGTGATGTCGGGCACCATGGTCGTGTCGAATAATCTGTCGGCGATGATCGATGCGCGCCTGGCGGAGCTGGACCGCATGATCTCGAGCCAGCTCTCCGCCATCATGCACGCGCCGGAATTCCAGAAGCTCGAACGCAGCTGGACCGGCCTGCAATACCTGGTCAAGAATTCGTCGACGAGCGCCGGCCTGCAGATCCGCATGCTCAATGCCAGCAAGCGCGAACTGGTGAAGGACTTCCAGGCCGCCCTCGAATTCGACCAGAGCTCGCTCTTCAAGAAGATCTATGAAGAAGAATTCGGCACCTTCGGCGGCGCACCCTACGGCGCCCTGATCGGCGACTTCGAGATGAGCCGCCAGCCCGAGGACATGTACTTCCTCGAGCAGATGTCGCACGTGGCCGCCGCCGCGCACGCACCCTTCATCGCCTCCGCCGCGCCCGACATGTTCGGCGTCGAGAGCTTCGGCGACCTCGGCAAACCACGCGACCTGGCCAAGGTCTTCGACACCGTCGAATACGCGAAGTGGAAGGCGTTCCGCGAATCGGAAGACTCGCGCTACGTCGGCCTAACCCTGCCGCGCTTCCTCGGCCGCCTGCCTTTCAACCCGGTCGACGGCCAGACCACCGAGGGCTTCAATTACGTCGAAGACGTCGACGGCACCGACCACAACAAGTACCTGTGGTGCAACGCCTCGTACGCCTTTGCGGCTAAGTTGACGCGCGCCTTCGAGGACTATGGCTGGTGCGCGGCGATCCGCGGCGTCGAGGGCGGCGGCCTGGTCGAGAATCTGCCGACCCACACCTTCAAGACCGACGAAGGCGAAGTCGCGCTGAAATGCCCGACCGAAGTGGCGATCACCGACCGCCGCGAAAAGGAGCTGTCGGACCTGGGTTTCATTTCGCTGGTCCACTGCAAGAACACGTCGTACGCGGCCTTCTTCGGCGCCCAGTCGGCGCAAAAGGCGAAGAAGTACAACAACGAGGCGGCGAATGCGAACGCCATGCTGTCGTCGCAGCTGCAGTACATCTTTGCCGTCTCGCGCATTGCCCACTACATGAAGTCCATGATGCGCGACAAGATCGGCAGCTTCGCCGCCGCCTCGAATGTCGAGGATTACCTGAACCGCTGGCTGACGCAGTACGTGCTCCTCGACGACAACGCCAGCCAGGAACAGAAGGCGCAGTTCCCGCTGCGCGAAGCGAGCGTGCAGGTGTCGGAAGTGCCGGGCCGGCCGGGCTGCTACCGCGCCGTGTCCTTCCTGCGCCCGCACTTCCAGCTCGACGAACTGTCCGTTTCTCTCCGACTGGTCGCGGAGTTGCCGCAGTCGACCAAAAGCTGATCCACCATCAACCTGAAAACTGGAGTAAACAAAAATGGCAATTGACGTGTACCTGCAGATCGACGGCATCAAGGGCGAGTCGATGGACGACAAGCACAAGGACTGGATCGAGTGCACCTCGGTGACCTGGGGCGTGAAACAACCGCGCTCGGCCACCGCGTCCACCGGCGGCGGCCACACCGCCGAACGCTGCGAGCACGAGGAAGTCGTGATCGACAAGCTGGCCGACCTGGCTTCGCCGATCCTGCTGCAAACCTGCTCGGCCGGCAAGACGATCCCGAAAGCCAAGCTCGAATTCATGCGCGCCGACGGCCAGGGCGACCGCATCAAGTATTTCGAGATCGAACTCGAGAACGTGCTGATCGGCGCCATCAAGCCGAAGGTGGAAGAGGGCGCGATCATCCAGGAGAAGGTCGGCCTGAAGTTCTCGAAGATCAAGTGGAAGTACACCCAGCAAAAGGTCACCGGCGGCGCCGGCGGCAATACCTCGGGCGGCTGGGACCTGGCCAGCAACAAGGTCGTCTGATCTGCGGAGTCGATTCCGCAGTCTGCAGCACACGGGCCGGCGTCCTGCCGGTCCGTCATTTTCCATCAAGGTTCGTCATGAACGGTTTTACCCCCGGCGTGCTGGATCGCCTGATGGACGAGCGCCCGGAAGGAAGCGCCCAGCTGTCGGTCGAGCAAATCAAGGACCTGGTGGCGCGCGACCTCGAAGCACTGCTCAATTCGCGCGTGGCGCTGCCCGCCGGCGCCTTCGTCAGCCACCCGCTGGCCGGTGCCTCGATCCTGAACTACGGCCTGCTCGACTTCGCCGCCTTCTGCCTCACCAGCGCCGAAGATCGCGCTGCCATCTGCGCCAGCATCAAGTCCGCCATCGAGACCCACGAGCCGCGACTGAAGGAGGTCAGCGCCAGCCTGGTGCCGCTGGCCGGCAGCGTCAACCGGCTCGACTTCGTCATCCACGCCCGCCTCGCGCTGCTCGATGCCGGCGACGCGGTGAATTTCAGCGCGGTGCTGCAGCCGTCGTCGCTGCATTACGCGGTGCGGCGCACGGCGCGTCCGCGCTAGTTTCCTCTATCGATATCAAGGACCCGACATCCATGGACATCAACCTCAAGACCCTGATCGGCAAACTGAACGACGCCTCGCGCACTGCGGCCACGCGCGCCGCCAACATCTGCGTTGGGCTGGGCCAGTACGAAGTCGACGTCGAGCATGTGTTCTTGGCGCTGCTCGAACAGCCCGATTGCGACTTCGTGGTGGCCGCGCGCGCCTGCGGCATGAGTCTCACGGCGCTGGAAAACGATCTGCGGCGCGAGGTAGCACGCTTTGCCACCGGCAGCGCGCGCACGCCGGTGTTCTCGAAGCACCTGCCCATTCTGTTCGAGCATGCCTGGCTGATCGCCTCGCTCGGCAACGGCCAGCCGAACATGATCAGGAGCGGCCACCTGCTGCTGGCGTTGCTCACCGAGCCGGGCCTGGCCCAGCTGGCGCGGCGCGGCTCGCCCCTGTTCGCCGAATTCCCGCTCGATCGCCTGAAGCACGACTTCGACAAGCTCACGCGCGGATCGGGCGAAGCGGTGGCCGTTGCGAGCGGTATGGCGCCCGGCGGCGGCGACCCGGTCGGCGAACTGGAGGCCCAGGCGCCCGGCAAGACGCCGGCGCTGGACCAGTTCACCACTTGCCTGACCGAACGCGCGCGCGGCGGCAAGGTCGACCCGGTGATCGGGCGCGACCCCGAGATCCGCCAGGCTATCGACATCCTGATGCGCCGGCGCCAGAACAACCCCATCCTCACCGGCGAGGCCGGCGTCGGCAAGACCGCCGTGGTCGAAGGGCTGGCGCTGCGCATCGCCCAGGGCGACGTGCCGGACGTGCTGCGCGGGGTCGAGATCCATACGCTGGACATGGGCCTGCTGCAGGCCGGCGCCAGCGTCAAGGGCGAGTTCGAGAACCGCTTGAAGAACGTGATCGACGAAGTGAAACGCAGTCCGCATGCGATCATCCTCTTCATCGACGAAGCGCATACGATGATCGGCGCCGGCGGCACAGCCGGCCAGAACGATGCGGCGAATTTGCTGAAGCCTGCGCTGGCGCGCGGCGAACTGCGCACCATCGCGGCGACGACCTGGAGCGAATATAAAAAATACTTCGAAAAGGATGCGGCGCTGGCGCGGCGCTTCCAGGTGATCAAGGTCGAGGAACCCGACGAAGCCACCGCCTGCGCCATGCTGCGTGCGATGGCGCCGCTGATGGAAAAGCATTTCAAGGTTCGCGTGTTCGACGAAGCCATCACCGAGGCGGTGCGCCTGTCGCACCGCTACATCAGCGGACGCCAGCTGCCCGACAAGGCGATCAGCGTGCTGGACACGGCCTGCGCCAAGGTCGCGCTGGGCCAGAGCGCCACGCCGGCGCTGCTGGAAACCTGCACCCGCGCCATCGAGCAGCTCGACGCCCAGGCCGCGGCCCTGGGCCGTGAACAAAGCGCGGGCCTGGACCATGGCGCGATGCTGGCCGGGCTGCGCGACGAACGCGCGCTACAGGCCGCCGAGCAGGAACGCCTGCAGGCACGCTGGGAACGCGAGCGCACCCTGGCCGACGAGATCGCGGCGATGCGCGGCGAACTCGAGGCCGGGCGCGGCGACGGTCCTGCTTTGAGAAGCATGATGGAGCAGCTGCACACGCTGCAGGGCGAAGCGCCGCTGGTGCCGGTACAGGTCGATGGGAATACCGTGGCGGCCATCGTCGCCAGCTGGACCGGCATCCCGCTCGGGCGCATGGTGAAGGACGAGATCAAGACCGTGCTGCAGCTGCAGCCGCTGCTGGAAGAGCGCATCCTCGGCCAGTCGCATGCGATCGGCGTAGTGGCGCAGCGGGTGCGCACCGCGCGCGCCAATCTCGACGACCCGAACAAGCCGAAGGGCGTGTTCCTGTTCGTCGGCACCTCGGGCGTGGGCAAGACGGAAACCGCGCTGGCGCTGGCCGATCTGCTGTACGGCGGCGAGCGCAAACTCGTCACCATTAACATGAGCGAATACCAGGAGGCGCACAGCGTCTCGGGGCTGAAGGGTTCGCCGCCGGGCTACGTCGGCTACGGCGAAGGCGGCGTGCTGACCGAGGCCGTGCGCCGCAATCCCTACAGCGTGGTGCTGCTCGACGAGGTGGAAAAAGCCCACCCGGACGTGCTCGAACTCTTCTTCCAGGTCTTCGACAAGGGTGTGCTGGACGATGCCGAAGGGCGGCAAATCGACTTCCGCAACACCATCATCATCCTGACCTCGAATACGGCATCGAGCACGATGATGGGCGCCTGCCTGAACAAGAGCGCGGCCGAGATGCCCAAGCCCGAGCAGCTCGCGGAACTGATCCGCCCGCAGTTGATGAAGCAGTTCAAGCCGGCTTTCCTGGGCCGCCTGACGACCGTGCCCTTCTATCCGATCGGTGACGAGGTGCTGGCCAACATCATCCGCCTGAAGCTGAACCGCATCGCCAAGCGCGTGCGCGACAACCACCAAGCTGTGTTCGAGTACGACGATGCGCTGGTGAACGCGGTGCTGGCGCGCTGCACCGAAGTCGATTCCGGCGCGCGTAATGTCGACACCATCCTCAACGGCACCCTGCTGCCCGAGATCGCCGACACCGTGCTGGCGCGCATGGCCGAGGGCGGGGCGATCGCGCGCATCAAGGTCAGCGCCACCAAGGCCGGGCGCTTCAAGTACACGATCGAGCCGGCATAAGGAGAGGCCATGAGCACCCTCGAACAACTCCTCAAACCGATCAGCGAAGCCGCGCCCTGCGGCGAGAGCCTGGCGTTCACGCCCGAGCTCGATGCGATTGCCCAGGCGCGCAAGGCCGACGACCCGTCGCTGGAGCAGGGCGCCTGGGTCACCACGCTGAAGGAAGCTGACTGGAAGTTCGTCTCGAAACGCTGCGCGGCGCTGATCGAGACGCGCAGCAAGGACTTGCAGCTGGCGGTGTGGCTGGCCGAGGCGAATGCCAAGACCGCCGGCCTGCGCGGCCTGGGCGACGCCCTGCAACTGATCGGCGCGCTGTGCGAACGTTATTGGGACGGTTTATATCCGCTGCCCGACGAAGACGGTTTCGAGCAGCGCATCGGCAACCTCAGCTGGATCGCGGCGCGTGTGCCGCAATTGGTGACCGAATGTCCGGTGACCGAAGGCGCCGGCTTTTCGATGCGCGACATCGAGGCCGCGCGCACCCATGGGGCCGACGCGATTGCCGATGTCGAGGCAGCGCGCGGCCGCACCTCGAAAGCCTTTTCCGAACGCCTGCTGGACGACGGCGCGCATTGCCTGGCCATGCTGGACGAGCTGGAAAAGTCGGTCGATGCGCGCCTCGGCAACGATGGTCCGAGTTTTGGCGGCGCCAGGACAGCACTCCAGAACCTGATCCATTTCGTGACGCCGGCGGCCGGCAAGGTGGCTGCAACTGCGACGCCATCATCGGCGGCGCAGGCGGGCGCGCAAGCGTCGGCAGCACTGCCGCCGGCGGCATCGGGCGCGGTGCCCTCCGGCCCGCTGCAAAGCCGCGCCCAGGCCCTGGCCCAGCTGCGCGCGGTGGCCGAGTTCTTCCGCCACACCGAGCCGCACAGCCCGGTCGCCTACCTGGCCGACAAGGCGGCCAGCTGGGGCGAGCAGCCGCTGCACGTCTGGCTCAAGACGGTGGTCAAGGATGCTG
>Ga0308161_1002772_pt1 | contig 18010 bp, 19 predicted proteins | sample PhyFR2_FD_201034 | JGI IMG/M metagenome (GOLD analysis project Ga0308161, IMG submission 201034) | Phyllosphere microbial communities from UC Gill Tract Community Farm, Albany, California, United States - DLSLF.R2 | ecosystem: Host-associated > Plants > Phyllosphere > Unclassified | place: USA...
GACGTTGCGGGCCACGCTGTAATGTTAGGCTTTGAAGTCGGATCATAATGGCGGCGGAGTCTACCAGCTTCGTTGGCCAATGGCTTGGGTGTGAATATGTGTGCTGACCTGTGGAGCTTTGCCCTCTCGACTTACGCCCGTCCGGGCGTGGAAGCCGCGTGCCTGCGTTTGCAGGAGCAAGGAGCGGATGTGTGCCTGCTGCTGTGTGGGGCGTGGCTGGAACATCGCGGGGTGGCGCTGACCTGCGAGCGCTTGCAGGCGCTGAAACAGATCGCCGGACCCTGGCAGGCGCACGTCATCGACCCGTTGCGACAGGTGCGCGTGCAATGGCGGGCGTTGGCGCAGCAGGATGAACAACTGTCGGCGTTACGGGAGCGGGTCAAAACCCTGGAGTTGGACGCGGAACGCGAACTGCTGGCACGCCTGGAAGCGCTGGCACAGACATGGTCGAACGCAGAAGTGATGGAGCATCAGAAATGGCTGGAAGGACTGGTGGCTGAGGCGGCCACCAACCTTGACCACGACGCGCTGCAACACTTGCGCGTCGTGGCCACCGGCACTTAGGAAGCGCTGGTTGGAGTGGTGCTTGGTGCTGCCGGTGCAGGGGTGCTGTTGGCCGGGGCGGTTGGAGCGGTGGAGGCAGCCGGAGTAGCCGCAGGTGCTGCTGGCTTGGCGGGTGCTGGCTTAACGGCTGGCTTGGCAGCAGCAGTTTTAGCCGCTGGTTTGGCGGCTGGCTTTGCAGCAGCAGTCTTAGCAGCTGGCTTAACGGCTGGCTTTGCAGCGGCAGTCTTAGCCACTGGCTTCGCGGCTGGCTTTGCAGCAGCAGTCTTGGCAACTGGCTTCGCGGCTGGCTTTGCAGCGGCAGTCTTGGCAGCTGGCTTCGCGGCTGGCTTGGCAGCAGCAGTCTTGGCGGCTGGTTTGGCGGCAGCAGTCTTAGCAACTGGCTTGGCGGCTGGTTTTGCAGCAGCAGTCTTGGCAGCTGGCTTCGCGGCTGGCTTTGCAGCAGCAGTCTTAGCAACTGGCTTGGCGGCTGGTTTTGCAGCAGCAGTCTTAGCAACTGGCTTCGCGGCTGGTTTTGCAGCAGCAGTCTTAGCAACTGGCTTCGCGGCTGGCTTTGCAGCAGCAGTCTTGGCAGCTGGCTTGGCGGCTGGCTTTGCAGCAGCAGTCTTGGCAACTGGCTTGGCGGCTGGCTTTGCAGCAGCAGTCTTGGCAGCTGGCTTGGCGGCTGGCTTTGCAGCAGCAGTCTTGGCAGCTGGCTTGGCGGCTGGTTTTGCAGCAGCGGTCTTGGCAGCTGGCTTGGCAATCGCTTTAGCAGGTGCGCGCGCGCCCAGTACCTTCGCTACAGCTTCTTTCACACGACCAACGCCCTGGGCCAGTTTCAGGCTTTCCTGAGCATCTTTCTTGAGTTGGGAAATGTAGGTGCGGGTTTCAGCCTGGCGATCCTTGAGGGCGTCCAGCAGGTCCTCAAGTTCTTTGACAGCGTCTTTGGCTTTGGCTTGTGCCTTGGCCTTGCCGGCAGTAGCGGCACCTTGCAGTTTGGTGCGGGATTTGTGCAGTTTTTCTTGCGCCTTACCGCGTTGTTTTTCCAACTTGGCGAGCAGTTTTTCTGCATCGGCCAACGCTTGGGAACACGCGCTTTCCAGATGTTCGAGCAGGCTGCTCGACAGTTGTTGGAGTAAGTGCAACGGGGTATTAACAGGCTTCTGTTTGGCCGACATGGTTTACCTCCTGGCTGACGTGGGTGCGGCTCATACTAGCCCTCTGCTCTTACCGCCGCTAGGGCATGTTGACAGTATCGTTTGCCATGCGTTGCACGGTAGGAACATTCTTATCGATATAACGAAAATACGCGGCACTTTTTACCCATTCACACTGGCATAATCCGTCGCACTTCAGGCGGGAGAATGCCCATGTCGCGTTACCTTTTTCTTGTGCTGGGCTTGGCAATTTCCGTGGCCAATGCGAGCGAGCAATCACCTTCCAAAACGGCAGACCAAGACCAGCACGACCTTGCCTACAGCCTTGGCGCCAGCCTCGGTGAACGCCTGCGTCAGGAAGTACCGGACCTGCAGATCCAGGCCTTGATCGACGGCCTCAAGCAAGCCTATCAAGGCAAGCCGCTGGCGCTGGATAACGCACGCATCGAACAGATTCTTGCCCTGCATGAAGCGCAGGCCGAAGCCGACGCTCAAGCCCCAAAAAGCGAAAAGGCCCTTGCCGCTGAGCAGCAGTTTCTGGCCAAGGAAAAAACCGCGAAAGGGGTGCGCGAGTTGGCCGATGGAATCCTGCTCACAGAACTGGCAGCCGGCAGCGGCAGCAAGCCCGGAGCGAAGGATCAGGTTCAAGTGAAATACGTGGGGCGCTTGCCCGATGGCACGGTCTTCGATCAGAGCACACAGCCCCAGTGGTTTCGCCTGGACAGCGTGATCAGCGGCTGGAGCAGCGCTTTGCAACAGATGCCCGTGGGAGCGAAATGGCGCCTGGTGATCCCATCCGCCCAAGCCTATGGCGCCGACGGTGCAGGTGAGTTGATCCCGCCTTACACGCCATTGGTATTCGAGATCGAATTGCTCGGCACTCGCCACTGACCCAATAAAAAACGGTGCGCCATGCGCACCGTTTTTCCCCCACCGCCAGGGCTCAAGCCTCAGCGATAGGCTCTTCCTTGTGAGCGTTGTGCAGCACTTCGATCAGGCAATCTTCCAGTTCGAAACGCTCGTGAAGCAGACCACCAAGCTCCTTGAACTTTTCAGCAACACACTTGCCTTCATCGCACAGATCGTTGAAGGCCAGCAGCTTCTCGGTGATCACATCAATACGCGGGTAAATGGTCTCGGCCAACTCCAAGCCACGCTTGTTGTTGAAAGCTTTCGCTTCGCCGGTCAGTTGCTCGTAGATCTCAAAATGGCCTGCTGAAACGTAGTCCACCAAAGTCCCACAGAACTCTCGCAATGAATTGTGATTTTCTGCCAGAGCCTCAGGCTTGGCGCCAAGCGCATCAAAGGAGCGAACCAGTTCGTGACGTGCCTTCAACCAGCTGTCGATCAGCTTGTGCACCCCACCCCAGCGTTCCTGAGCATTCTGACAACTTTCCAGCATGATGATCTCTCTTCCCTATAGGGGCGCTGCCGCCTGATGCCCACGCAAAACTTCAAGGATCAAGCTGCAGCGGGACAAAGCCGCATCTGACAAACAAATGGTTTTGATAACGCGTGCGGGCCAGATTATGCCCGCACGACTATGGCTTCAAGGTACGCAGGAGAGAAAGTTCATACAAGTGTTTAATCCCGTCCTACAAACTGCGACCTTCATTCAGCGCCTTACCGGACGCAAAGGGCGACTCAAAAACAGCCGTGAAAACTGTATGACACCGAGGATCAACATGCCCAGGAAGAACAACAGGCTCCACTCGGGAAGGCTCAAGTCAAAAAGTGTCCAGCTGATTTCCACACAATCGACCGTACCTTCGAACGCCCATTGCAATGCCTGCCACACCGAGAGATTTTCAATGGCGTGACCCAGGCTGGGCAAGCACTCGGCGGCCTGATCCGGTGCGACATTTTGCAGCAGCACCTGACGCACGGCGGTGATGGCACCCAACAACGCACAGGCAATGCTCGCCAGCCCATACAGATAGTAAGTGGCGCGCCTGGGGTTATGGATGAAGGCGAGCAGGTTGATGAGCGCGAATGCAGCCAGAAAGGCCCGTTGTATCTGGCACAGCACGCACGGGCGCAACGATGCACCGAACTCAAGATAGAAGGACGCGCCCAACGTCAGCGCACCTGCCATGAACGCAAGGAAAAACAAGGAGCGTGAAGGGGCCAAAGACATGCTTTATCCGCACCGCGAGAGATAGGTGGTTACGGTAGAGGAAAGGCCTGACCGCTTTCAATACGCGCCAGAGCAGACATTTCTGTAACAGGCTGGGGACATCCCGCAAAAGGATGGAAGACTTCGAACAGCCTGGCGTAGGAGTTTGCAACAAAGCGCTTCAGCCCCCCGCACGCAGGGCTTGGAGGGCCAGCTATCAGACGCATCTGAGCCAACCCTCGCATCGCTCCTACATCAAGCTCGGGCAGTAGCTGGCAGCGGAGACGCCAGTAGGCGGTTATCCAACAGGCCCAAACCTTCCTGGAACAGCTGGTTGCTGCGCTCGGTATCACCCAGTTGAGCCAACAACCGCGCCAGCTCGGCACACGCCTCGGGATTGCGCTGCACCTGCAGGCTGCTTTCCAGATAATCCCGCGCCTTGCCCCACAGACTGTTTTGCAAGCACAAACGACCCAGCGTCAGCAGCAGGCTGGCATCCCCCGGATGATCCTTGAGCCACCCCTCGGCAAACTTCAATTGCCGGGCCGGATCACTGCCGCGCAGCAGGCCGTAGAGACGAATCAGGTGGCTGTCGTAACCCCGTTTGATAGCACTGCGCAACGCCTCCTCCGCCTTGGCATCGGCGCCCAGCTGGCGCAGTTGCTCGGCGTAGGCCAGAACCAACTGCGGCTCCTGGCGCTGGGCCGAAGTGAGTTGCTGCCAGGCCCGTTCAAGGGACTGCAAACCCGCTTCGCCCTGCTCTTCACGCTGGGCTGCCAGGCTCAGGTTCTCACCCCAGGCACGGCGCTCCAGCTCGGCCAGTTCGCCGGCCGGCAGCACTTTGTCCTTGCGCAGCTCCGGGAGCAGTCGGATTACCGACGACCAGTCGCCTCGCTGCTGGTGCAGACGCTGCAATTGGCGCAGCACCTGGGCGTTATGGGGATGACGCTCGTGCATGGCCTGCAAAGTGATCAGCGCACCATCAGTGTCACCACGGTCCAATTGCAATTGCGCATGGCTCAAAGCAACCGCCAGTTCCGCTTGGGGCTGGCGCTCCAGCGCACGTTCCAGCAACCCGTCGGACTCTTCATAACGCCCCAGCTCATTCGCCGCCCGGGCAGCGCCGAGGTAGTAAAGCAGCGGTTGGCGCTCAGCTTCGGCGGCACGGTGCAGATGCCGCTCCGCACTGGCCCAGCGGCCTTCGGCGAGGTCCATCTGGCCCTGCTCGATAGCGATCTGCACGCGGCGACTGCGGTTACGCCGCGACCACGGATTGACTACGCCACCGGAGGTGGTCACCAGGCTCAGCAACACGCGGATCAGGTAGATGGCGAGGCCGACGGCAAACACGGCCACCACGGTCGCCCATAGGCTCGACTCGTAATGCAGCACGTGAGGGTAGGTAATCAGCACGTAGCCGGTGTGTTTCGAAATGCCCACAGCGAGTGCCAGGGCGATCGCAATCGCCAGCACCAGGATCACATAGAAACGCTTCATCGGGTCTACTCCTGCTTCGCCGACGAGGCCGCCGGGGTGCCAGCCGCCGCCTTGGCTTCATCAGCAGACAGATGACGACGTTCGAGGTACGCCTGCACTGCGGCCAGGCTCGCCGCCAAATCCGGTGTCACCACCGACACGGCTTTGGGCTCAAGCTCGGCGATACGCGCCAGCATCGCTTTGCTTTGCGGGTTGTCCTGGTTGAAGTTGTCCTGCAACACGCTGCGCGCCTCGCCCAGCGAACGGCTGTACACCGCCGACTCGCCATTGAGCGCCGCCCATTGGGCTTGCTCCAGGGCCAGGCTGAGGGCCAGGCGCACTTGGTTCAAGCCCTGGCCGGCAAGCAGCGGGCGGATGTTGTCGTCGGGGTTGAAGTCGATGCGGAAGTAGCGGGAAATCTGCTCCCACCACTGGCTCCAGCGGTTATCCGTATCCGTGCTTGGACGCCCCTGGGAAGCGGGCTCGGTGAGCTGATATTCGGGGGCAATGGCCGCCAACTGAACAACCTGGTCACGCAAGGCTGCCAATTGCAGGTACAACCCGGTACGGTCCGGCTGCTCGGTACTGCGCAACGCGGCCAGGCTCTTGGCCAGTTGTTCACGAGCAGCGTAGGAACCTGGATCGCTCTGCTCGCGAAGAATCTCGTCGGCACCCTGGACCAGCGCCTGGGCACTGTTGATATCTTGCAGGGCGGACAACCGCAGGCTCGCCAGACGGATCAAGTGCTCGGCCTCGGCGAGGCGCCAGTCCTTGCGGCTGGCCCCCAGCACGGTTTCCAGGCGCTGGTTCAGGCGCTGCTGATCACCTTGCAGTTGGGCGACCAGACGGCGGCGCTCTTCCAGTTCGTCCGCACCCGGCAACTGGGCAAGGCGTGCAGCCAGTTGCTGCTGGCTTTGCTTGAGGGACTGGGATTGGTCGTCCAGGGTCTGCACCTGACCCGACTGCTGCTGGCTGCTGGCTTGCAGGGCGCGGACCTGCCAGATCCCCCAGCCGCCGGCGGCAACACCCGCGGCGCCAAGTAGCAGGGCGACAACTGCCAGGCCATTGCCACGGCGCGGCGTGGTGACCGGTGACTCAACCGGCGCATCGAGTGCGGGTTGGGTTTCATCTTTAGGCAAGGCTGTTTCGCTCACGTATCCGTCCTTTGCGTATCAGAGAGTGGGAACGGAATGACTCCGTAACGCCACTAACAAAGCCGCGGCACTCGCGCCGCGACAATCCACAACTTTTTCTGCGCCGGCAGCCCGCGCCATCTCGGCGACGCGTGGGCTGGGCACGAACAACGGCAGCTGTGCCACCTGTGGCCAATCGGAGCCGGCCAAGGCTTGCAGGTGCAAAAAACCCTGCCCACTGCTGACCACCAGCCCGTTCAAGCGTTCCAACTGGATACGTTGCACCAGCACACCGGCGTCATAGTCTGGAAGAAAACGGCGGTACAACTCCAGATAGTCGACACTAGCACCTTGCTCGCGCAAACGCTCCGCCAGCAGCTCCCGACCACCCTCGCCCCGCAGGATCAACACCCGCGAACCGGCGCGAGCTGCAGCCTCGCGCAACGCCGGCAGCTGAAGCAAGGCCTCGCTGTCGTCGCCGGTTTGGGGATAGTGAACGTTCAGGCCATGATCGGCCAGTACCTGCGCAGTTGCCGCGCCGACGCTGAACCAAGGCATTCGCGGCGGGGGACGAAAAGCCAACTGCTGCACGGCAAGGCGTGCAGCGGGTTTGCTCACCACGATCACCGCGCAATAGCGCTCCAGGTCGCTCCATACAGCCAGCTGCTCGGGCGTGACGGGTAAAGGCTCAGTGTCGAGCAAGGGCAAGCTGCTGCTGAAAATGCCGGCTTCAGACAACGACACCGCCAGGGCTGTCGACTCCTCGGCAGGCCGCGTCAGCAGCACTCGCCATCCGCTCACTGCGGGCCGGCCTCACCGTAGACTTTTTGCAGGATGGCACCGGCGCCTTTATCCAGCAGCTCTTCAGCGACCTGGATCCCCAGGGCCGTGGCATCACGCTGCGGCCCGCGCACCTCAGCCGTCAGCAAGGTGCCGCCGTCGGGGTCGCCGACCAGGCCACGCAGCCACAGGTTTTCACCTTCGAGCACGGCGTAGCAGGCGATGGGCACCTGGCAGCCGCCGTTGAGGTGCTTGTTCAGGGCACGCTCGGCCGTGACGCGCACTTCGGTATCGTGGTGATCGAGAGGCTTGAGCAGTGCGTGGATTTCACTGTCAGCGGTGCGGCATTCGATGCCCACGGCGCCCTGCCCGCCAGCAGGCAAGCTGTCTTCGACGCTGATGGCCGAGGTGATACGGTCTTCGAAGCCCAGGCGGATCAGACCGGCAGCGGCGAGGATAATCGCGTCATATTCGCCGGCGTCCAGCTTGGCCAGGCGGGTGTTGACGTTGCCGCGCAAAAAGCGAATCTGCAGGTCCGGACGACGGGTCAGCAACTGGGCCTGGCGACGCAAGCTGGAGGTGCCGACGATGCTGCCCAGCGGCAGCTCATCCAGGGACGCATAGGTGTTGGAAACGAAGGCATCACGCGGGTCTTCACGCTCGCAGATGCAAAAAAGGCCCAGGCCTGCGGGGAAGTCCATGGGCACGTCTTTCATCGAGTGCACAGCGATGTCGGCTTCGTTTTCCAGCAGCGCGGTTTCCAGTTCCTTGACGAACAGGCCCTTGCCACCGATCTTCGACAGCGGCGAGTCGAGCAGCTTGTCGCCGCGACTGACCATGGGCACCAGGGACACCGTGAGGCCAGGATGGGCCTGCTCAAGGCGTGCTTTGACGTATTCGGCCTGCCATAAGGCCAGGGCACTTTTACGGGTGGCGATGCGGATTTCGCGAGAGGACATGGATCAATCCGTACTGGGTAGATACGGCAGATAATAACAGCTCAGGCAAATGCGCTTTGATTTGAATCAGCAAGTGCGGGGCCTCCCTGGCCACGTCGCACCGGGATAAGGAATGCAGGCCGCGCTACAGCCCTCGGGCTAAAGCTGCTGCATCATTTTGCGCACGCCGGCGACATGGCGTCGGCTGACGATCAACGCATCGCCGTTAAGCCCTTTGAGGAACAATTGGAAATGCCCCAGTGGCGTGCGTTGCAGGCGCTCGATTCGCTCGCGGGCCACCAGCGCGTTGCGGTGGATACGCACGAAGCGATCGCCGAACTCATCCTCAAGCGCCTTGAGCGGCTCATCAAGCAACACTTCGCCGGCCTCATGTCGCAGGGTCACGTACTTGTGATCGGCAATGAAGTAAACCACCTGGCCTAGCGGGATCAGCTCAATGCCTTTGCGTGTGCGTGCGCTGATGTGGCTGCGCGGCCCGTTGCCACTTTGGGCGGCAGGCTGGGTCAAGGCGGCCAGTTGAGCGCGGTTGGGGCGCTCGGCTTTCTTCAGGGCCTTGAGCAAGGCGTCGGCAGTCACTGGTTTGATCACAAAGCTGACGCCACTGGCTTCCAGTGTCTGTTCGGCAAACTCTTCCTGCGCGGCGCACAACACCACGGCAGGCGGCGATTCTCGCTCGCTCAGCCGGGCGGCAACTTGCAGGCCATCGAGGCCCGGCATGCGGATATCGAGCACCACCAGGTCCGGCTTGAGGCTGTCGATCAGCGTCAACGCCTCCTCCCCGTTGGTGGCACTCGGCTCAAGGACTGTATAACCCTCAAGCTCACTGACCAAGCGGGTCAGTCGCTCGCGGGCTTGGGGTTCGTCATCAACGATCAGGACATTCATATAGCGCTGGATTCCTGCGTGAGTCTCGCACAAGGATAGCGTAGACAGGTGCGGTGACTTGCGTCACAGCGATCCACGCTAAGACTAGCGCGAGCGGCAAAAAGTGCCCCGACAGCGGCACCCATATTTACCCGGACCTGTTCAATAGCGCCCAAAACCTGCTGCCATCGGGCATCGTCGTAGGGTTTGCTGATACACAATCCGAATACCCCCCTTTTAAATGGATAGTCAGGCTCTGACCGCAATACCCGACTTTGGTGCATTCACACACTATCAGTCCAACTGTAGACGCTCACTGGAACGATATTGCTCAATCGTCAAATATCGTTTCAATAAACACCTGCCTCCAGTCTCTTCCCGGACGCGGTCGGCGGCAAGGCACTTAGCCATCCTTTGCACAAATAAAAATGCCGACGACCCGCAGCACCGCCTCCACGGGCAACCCTGTTATTATCGCCGGCAGACTTCCATGCCTCTTTATTAAGCAGACCACGAGCGAATCCATGAGCACCGACAAGACCAACCAGTCCTGGGGCGGCCGCTTCAGTGAACCCGTCGACGCCTTCGTCGCCCGCTTCACCGCCTCCGTCACCTTCGACCAGCGCCTGTATCGCCACGACATCATGGGCTCCATCGCCCACGCGACGATGCTGGCCAAAGTCGGCGTGCTGACCGACGCCGAACGCGACAGCATCATCGACGGCCTGACCACCATCCGCGGTGAGATCGAGGCCGGTACGTTCGACTGGCGCGTCGACCTGGAAGACGTGCACATGAATATCGAGGCCCGTCTCACCGACCGTATCGGTGTGACCGGCAAGAAGCTGCACACCGGTCGTAGCCGTAACGACCAGGTGGCCACGGATATCCGCCTGTGGCTGCGCGACGAAATCGATCTGATCCTGTCCGAAATCACTCGCCTGCAAAAAGGTCTGCTGGAGCAGGCCGAGCGCGAGTCGGACACCATCATGCCCGGCTTCACTCACCTGCAAACCGCCCAGCCTGTGACGTTCGGCCACCACCTGCTGGCCTGGTTCGAAATGCTCAGTCGCGACTACGAGCGCCTGGTGGACTGCCGCAAGCGCGCCAACCGCATGCCGTTGGGCAGCGCCGCGCTGGCCGGCACCACTTACCCGATCGACCGCGAGTACACCGCGCAATTGCTGGGCTTCGACGCCGTAGGCGGCAACTCCCTGGATGGCGTGTCGGACCGTGACTTCGCCATCGAATTCTGCGCCGCCGCCAGCATCGCGATGATGCACCTGTCGCGGTTCTCCGAAGAGCTGGTGCTGTGGACCAGCGCGCAATTCCAGTTCATCGATCTGCCGGACCGTTTCTGCACCGGCAGCTCGATCATGCCGCAAAAGAAAAACCCCGACGTGCCAGAGCTGGTACGTGGCAAGAGCGGCCGTGTATTCGGTGCGCTGATGGGCTTGTTGACCCTGATGAAAGGCCAGCCGCTGGCCTATAACAAGGACAATCAGGAAGACAAGGAACCGCTGTTCGACGCCGCCGACACCCTGCGCGACTCGCTGCGCGCCTTTGCCGATATGATCCCGGCGATCAAGCCAAAACACGCGATCATGCGTGAAGCGGCCTTGCGCGGGTTCTCCACCGCGACTGACCTGGCGGACTACCTGGTGCGCCGTGGCCTGCCGTTCCGTGACTGCCACGAAATCGTCGGCCATGCCGTGAAATACGGCGTGGACACCGGCAAGGACCTGGCGGAAATGAGCCTGGAAGAACTGCGCACATTCAGCGACCAGATCGAGCAGGACGTGTTTGCCGTGCTGACCCTGGAAGGCTCGGTGAATGCCCGTAACCACGTCGGCGGCACTGCGCCGGCGCAGGTGAAGGCAGCTGTCGTACGCGGCCAGGCCTTACTGGCTAGCCGCTAAAAAATGTGGGAGGAGGCTTGCCCCCTCCCACACTTGATCACTTTTTGGCTGTGATCATCGCCATAAAGGCTGGCATCGCGGCCTCCCGGTCCGCCGCCACTTTCTGGGCATTCGGCATGGCGTGCAATTTTTCCAGCAACGCCTTCGCCTTTGGCATCTCAGCCAGCAAGTCCAGACCAAACAGCTTCTCGCTCACGCCACAGGCGAGGTTCACGCTGTACATGAAATACAGGTCTGCAAGCGTAAAGCCCTCTCCCGCCACATAAGGCGCAAACTTGCCGTGCCTGCCTAAAGCAGCGATCCCCAACAGCAACTCCGCCTTGGATTTTTCCTTGATCGCCTCGGGCACCGGCATGCCGAAGAACGCTTCGGCAAAACATGCGCGGGCAGGCAACTCGATGTACAGCTCGATTTCACGGCACAGCGCCAGCACCTGAGCGCGCTGGAATGGGTCGGCCGGCAACAGCGACGGACCTTCCTGGGTTTGCTCGATGTATTCGAGGATTACACTGGTTTCGTTGATAAACCCCTGCTTCACGCCCAGCGCCGGCACCTTGCCACGTGGGCTGATTGCCAAGGCTTGCGGGGTTTGACCAGCGTAGAAAGGCACCTCTTCAAACAGGAGCCCTTTCTCCAGCAGCGCCAGTTTCACCATGTTGTAGTAGTTGCTGACCGAAAATCCGTAAAGCTTGAGCATCGCAAAGCCTCCAGGCCGTGTGCGGGGTTGGCTGCAGGAGTTATAGATCCTGGGGCGCGGCCTGACCAGCAGCATCACCTGCCTGAATGGGGGTAGACTGGCGCCCTTTCCTTGAGGAGCCTGCCATGAGCGAGCCGACCGATATCGACAACGACGAAGAAGAGTTCACCGAAAACACCCTGATCGAAGCGATCGAGAACCAGATCGAAAGCGACAACCCGCCTGCCGCCAAGGCTACCTTCAACAAATTGACGTTGGTGGGTTATGAGCGTGAAGAGATCCTGAATCTCATGGCCCACGTGCTCGCATTCGAGATCGACGCAATGCTGGACGAAGACCGCGCCTTCAATACCGAATGGTATGAAACCGCGCTGCGGGCGTTGCCTGAGTTGCCGCCTGAAAAGGAATAATCCCGGCACGCAGCAACACGCTGGACAGTTCGGCAAAGTGCGTTCACCTTATGGTCTGCTAGCCTCTAATAAATTTTAGAAAGTCTGGAGTCCTTATGTCGTATACCCCTGAGTTGGTTGCCGAACTGGAAATCCTTGCACTCTTCAACCTGGACAGCTCCCAGGAAGGTCTGAAAGTCCACCAGACCGCCGCGCCCACTGCCATCGCCGCTGCCAAACGCCTTTTTGACAAAGAACTGATTACCCAGCCAGATGGTGGTTACCTGACCAGCCTTGGCCGGGATGCGGCCCAACATACCCAAAACCTGCTGACGATCCTGAATACAACGAAAAAAGAAGCTGCCTGATACCTGACACAGCCCATGGAATCCGCCTCTTGCGGATTCCGCGGGCGTTGCTGTGCAAGTGCGAAAAATCTGACGTCAAACCCCATTTCCCGCTAAACCTCCTACACGACTGGCTGTAAACTCCTACACGGCCGCCCACGTCGGGCTCTGCGAGCCACGAGTTCGACATGACCCGCACCCATGAAATCCGCCCGGACCTGGACGAAGGCATCGACCGCAAGGTGCTGGCCCAATTGCGCGCGCGCTTCATGGCCCTCAACGAAGGCCGCATGGCCCGTGCCGTTGAGGGACTGACGCCGCGCCAACAAAGCGTGTTGACCCTGCTGCCGCTGTTTTTCCACGTCAATCATCCGCTGTTGCCCGGCTATGTATCGGGCAGCACGCCGGCCGGGCTGTCGAACTTCGAACCTGACGCCCAGGCCCTGGCCGAAGCCCAACGCCTGACCCGCTCGTTCTCTTACAAGCCGCGTCCGGTCAATCAGCCCAAGCCGATCCATGGCCTGTTCCTGATGGGCAGCCTTGGCACCCTCGCCCAGGCGGATCAGAGCGACATGGACGTGTGGGTCTGCCACGCTCCCGACCTGAGCGAAAACGAGCAGGCCGAACTGCGCAAGAAATGCCAGTTGCTGGAAGCCTGGGCCCTGACCATGGGCGCCGAGGCGCACTTCTTTCTGATCGAGCCGACGCGCTTTGTGCTCGGTGAACGCGACACCCAGCTGAGTTCCGACGACTGCGGTACCACCCAGCATTACCTGCTGCTGGACGAGTTTTACCGCACCGCCATCTGGCTCGCCGGGCGCACGCCGATCTGGTGGCTGGTGCCGGTATACGAAGAAACCCGTTACGCCGAATTCACCCATACGCTACTTTCCAAGCGGTTTATTCGGGCCGATGAAACCCTCGACCTGGGCCACCTCGCGCATATTCCCCCCGGCGAATTCATTGGAGCCGGGCTGTGGCAACTGTTCAAAGGCATCGAGTCGCCCTACAAATCAGTGCTCAAGCTGCTGCTGACTGAGGTCTACGCCAGCGAGCACCCGAACGTGCACTGCCTGAGCCTGCGCTTCAAGCGTGCGGTGTTCGCCAACCAGATGGACTTGGATGAGCTGGACCCGTACATCGTGGTGTACCGCCGCATCGAGGAATACCTCAAGGCCCGCAACGAGCCGGAACGCCTGGAGCTGGTGCGCCGTGCGCTGTACCTGAAGGTCAATCGCAAACTCACCGCCGGCCAACGCAGCACCAGTTGGCAGCGACTGCTGCTGGAGCGCCTTGCCCACGAGTGGGGCTGGGACCAGCGTCAACTGGCCCTGCTGGACAGCCGCAGCCAATGGAAAGTGCGCCAGGTGGCGTCAGAGCGCCGTGCGCTGGTCAGCGAGCTGAACTACAGCTATCGCTTCCTGACCCAGTTTGCCCGTACCGAACAGACCGTCAGCCTGATCAACAAGCGCGATCTCAATGTGCTGGGCCGGCGCCTGTACGCCGCCTTTGAGCGCAAGGCCGGCAAGGTCGAGTTCATCAACCCCGGCATTGCCCCGGACCTGGCCGAAGACACCCTGACCCTGGTGCAGTCGCCCAACCGCAAGGAACCGGGCCAGCACCACTGGGGCCTGTACAACGGCAACCTCACCGCGCTGGAATGGGAACACTTCGCGCCGATCAAGCGCAGCCGCGATCTGCTGGAGATGCTCACCTGGTGCCATCGCAATGGCGTGATCGACAGCAGCACGCGCCTGGCGTTGCACCCCGGCACCAGCGACATGACCGAATTCGAGCTGTTCAACCTGCTGGGCAGCCTGCAACAGACCGTCGCCCTGCCCCTGACCAGCGTCGATGAAATCAGCCTGCTGCGCTCGGCGGTGCCCGAGGAGGTGTTGCTGCTGATCAACGTCGGCGTCGACCCGCTCAAGCATCACCGCGACCTGAATATCCTGATGACCACCGAGCGCACCGACTCCCTGAGCTATGCCGGGGTGCGCGATAACCTGGTGCTGACCCTGGACCAGGTCACGCTCAACAGCTGGAACGAGGTGATGGTCAGCCGCTACGACGGCCCGCACGCCTTGCTCGACTGCCTGCGCGACTACCTCAATCAACTGCCGCCGGACCACCTGCCACGGCTGCGGGTGCGCTGCTTCTGTCACAACCGTGCGCAATTCATTGCCCAGCGCGTGGAAGAAATCTTCGACACCGCGCAGAACCTGCTGCTGGGTCAGTCCAATCACCGCTACTTGCTGCAAGTCCAGCAGCACTACCACGTGATGGAGTTGATGCCGGGCCAAGCCACCCATGTGTCACTGGCAACCCAGGACGCGCTGATCGCCTACCTCAGTGAAGAGCTGGCCAGCTACAGCCCCTTGCATCTGGATTCCATGGCGTTGGAAGACCACGACTTGGCGCTGCTGTTGCCCATGGGCATGGCCGATTGCGTGCAGGTCTTCTATCGGGTCAATGAAGGTTTCGCCGAGCTGTATGTGCTGGATGAGTTCAACGCACTGTGGCAACAGCGCCTGCCGTTTCATGACGAGCAGAGCCTGTTGGCGCCGTTGCAGCGCTTCCTGCAATCGATCATCTATCGTCGGGATGCGTTGTCGCCGCTGGACACTCAACAACCGCTGGGCGCGGCGCAGACGTTGTACTACCAAGTATTGCCGTCAGGAAGCGGCCGCGCACGTGGCATAGAGCCCCGCCCGGCGCCGCACAACCCGACGAACAAACCGTTTTACGACGTGCAGGCGATTATTGGCAAGGCAGCACCGGGGCAGGTGGGCATTACCCTGTACTGCAATCAGCGGGAGTTTTCCGAGTTGGAATTCGGCGACCAGCTATTTGCCGTGGTCGCCCAGGAGATCGTCGGGCAGCGCCGGGAAACCGAACGCTACCGCTGCTACATCACCGACCTTGATCTGTCGGGCCTGCTCGGCGATGTGCAGAGCCCGAGCAACCTTTACCTGCGTTACAAGGCCGAGCTGGAGCTGTCGCTCAACGAGGCGCTGAGCCAGATTTAGAGAGCAAAGGCGCCGCCATCTTTTGGCTGGCCTTCAACGCTGAGCAACTCAAGCTTGAGGGTCTTGCCACCCGGGGCCGGCCAGTCGATGTGCTGGCCAACTTGCAGGCCGAGCAGCGCGCTGCCCACGGGGGCCAGGATCGAGATCTTGCCGGCGTCTGCATTGGCGTCTTTGGGATAAACCAACGTCAGGTGATAGTCCTTGCCGCTGCTTTGCTCACGGCAATGCACGCTGGAGTTCATGGTCACGACACCCGCAGGCACTTCATCGTGGCCAACCACGTCTTCGGCGCGGTCGAGTTCGGCTTGCAACGCTTCGACGCCGGGAGTTGCGTCGCCCAAGCGGTCGATCAATTGCTCCAGACGCTGCACGTCAAGACGGGTGAGGATGATGGACGGTGCGGTGGTCATGATTCAGGCAGACTCCTTTTTTCTGCACAAAAAAGCAAAACCCCGCCAAAAAAAGGCGGGGTTCTCACGGGCCTCGGTGAGTTGAGGCGTACCCGGACACTACCACAGCGTCACAAATAAACAAGACAGCCTCAGGCGTGCGCCCTGCGCTGCTCGGCCTCGGCACAGATCACCCGGCGCCGGGCATCGTCGGCGGAGCGCCATTCGCGGATGTCTTCGACGTGGCGAAAGCAGCCGAGGCAGACTTTTTGCTCGTCCAGGCGACACAAACTGATACAAGGTGACGGCACCGCAGGGCTGACATTGCTGAACAGCGGCTTGGGCGGGCGGACAGGTGCAGGCTGGGTCACGGTCAGATCTCGTCGAAATCCAGCTCTTCGCCGGTATATTCCTGAACCAGGCGCGTGAGCATCTCGCCCAGCAGCTCTTCACTCTTGTCGCACTGCCATTTGCCGCTTTCTTCGTCGTAGTCGAAGTGAACGCCACCGGAACGCGCCGCCAGCCACAACTGACGCAGCGGTTCCTGACGGCTGAAGATCAACTGCTGGCCGCTCTCGAACTTGACGGTCAGCACGCCCGCCGAGTTTTCCAGGTCCACGTCCAGATCGCTGTCGTCGAAAATATCTTCCAGCTTCTCCTGCGTGGCATCCACCAGGTCGTGAAAACGGGCTTCGGTCAAACTCATTGTGGCAACCTCAAAAGTGTCTGGTTTTGCTCAAGCGCCGCACGATACGGGCGAGCTTCGCCGATTGCAAAGGATACCGATTTCGTTACCGGTGACGGTACGAAATATCCTCTGCCAGCGTAGCCTGCTTCACCTTCGTGTCGGCAAACCCCCGCCGGACGGGTATTTCAGCGCATAGGCAAGCTGGCGGGTGGTCGGTATACTCGGGCGCAATTAATGCATATTCAAGGATTTCGCCATGAAGCGCCTGATCTCTTCCCTTGCTGCGCTCGTCGCGGTCGCTTGCCTCGTTAGTGCCTGTGGTCAAAAAGGCCCGCTGTACCTGCCCGATGACAGCAAAGACCCGAACGAACAGGCGCAATCGTCGCAAAAACCGGCAAAAGCGCACAAGCACGACACTTACTAAGGGAAAATCATGGACGCTTTTAACTACCGGGACGGCGAGCTGTTCGCGGAAGGCGTGGCGCTGTCCGCGATTGCCCAGCGCTTTGGCACCCCGACGTATGTGTACTCCCGCGCTCACATAGAAGCGCAATATCGCTCCTTCACCGACGCACTGGACGGCGTACCGCACCTGGTGTGCTACGCGGTCAAGGCCAACTCCAACCTGGGTGTACTGAATGTCCTGGCGCGTCTGGGCGCTGGTTTTGACATCGTGTCCCGTGGCGAGCTGGAGCGAGTACTGGCGGCTGGCGGCCAGGCTGACAAGATCGTGTTCTCCGGCGTCGGCAAGAGCCGCGAAGACATGCGCCGCGCCCTGGAAGTCGGTGTGCATTGCTTCAATATCGAATCCACCGACGAGCTGGAGCGCCTGCAAGTCGTAGCCGCCGAGATGGGCGTTCGCGCCCCGATCTCCCTGCGCGTCAACCCGGACGTCGATGCTGGTACCCACCCGTATATTTCCACCGGTCTCAAAGAGAACAAGTTCGGCATCGCCATTGCCGACGCCGAAGATGTGTACATCCGCGCCGCCCAGCTGCCAAACCTGGAAGTGCTGGGTGTCGACTGCCATATCGGCTCGCAGCTGACCAGCCTGCCGCCGTTCCTTGATGCCCTCGACCGCTTGCTGGCGTTGATCGATCGCCTCGGCGAGTGCGGCATCTACCTGCACCACATCGACCTCGGTGGCGGCGTGGGCGTGCGGTATCGCGATGAAGAGCCGCCGCTGATCGCCGACTATATCCAGGCTGTGCGTGAGCGCATTGAGGGCCGCGACCTGACGCTGATGTTCGAGCCGGGCCGCTATATCGTCGCCAACGCCGGCGTGCTGCTGACCCAGGTCGAGTACCTCAAGCATACCGAACACAAGGATTTCGCCATCGTCGACGCGGCGATGAACGACCTGATCCGCCCGGCGCTGTATCAGGCCTGGATGAATGTCACCGCCGTGACGCCTCGCGACAGCGAAGCCCGCGCCTATGACATCGTCGGCCCGATCTGCGAAACCGGTGACTTCCTGGCCAAGGATCGTCAGTTGGCCCTGGAAGAAGGCGATCTGCTGGCCGTGCA
>Ga0308161_1002774_pt1 | contig 17987 bp, 10 predicted proteins | sample PhyFR2_FD_201034 | JGI IMG/M metagenome (GOLD analysis project Ga0308161, IMG submission 201034) | Phyllosphere microbial communities from UC Gill Tract Community Farm, Albany, California, United States - DLSLF.R2 | ecosystem: Host-associated > Plants > Phyllosphere > Unclassified | place: USA...
CAACAAGAAGTGGTTCAAATGATTGTTGAAGGCACAATGCTTGAAATCGAATATGCGCGTGACACTATGCCACGTGGTGTATTGGGCATGAACGCAAGCATGATGGAAGAATATTTGAAATTCATCTGTAACCGTCGTTTAGCGCAGCTTGGTTTACCAGAGCAGTTTGCTGGTGTAACTAACCCATTTGCTTGGATGTCTGAGATGATGGACTTACGTAAAGAGAAGAACTTCTTTGAAACTCGCGTAACTGACTACCAAACTGGTGGTGCGTTAAGCTGGTAAGTTTAGATATCTATCAATTAATAAAAAACCGTCTTTTATGGCGGTTTTTTATTCAACATATAATTTATTAAATTAGGTCGACATAACAGACAAAAGAAATTCAAAAACTGCAATCATTTCAGCCAGATAAAAATAAGTATCTTTTTAATATTCAAAAATTAACATCCACAAATCCAAAACATATTATAGACAATAAGAGCTGGAGCACTTATAGGATAGGTATTACTATCAATAACTTTATATAGCCTAGTCTTATATTTAATAATTAAAAATTTTTCTTTTCGGTCAACTACCAAACCAACTTTATAAATAAAATAAAAAGAATCATTATTATTTATTCGCCTATATACAAATTGCACCAAATCTTCTCTTTGAATTTTTGAAGGATCAACTACTATAAAACCATTACATATAGAGCACTTCCATTTATCTAAATCAATACTCATATCCATATTTAAATTTACCATACCATATGAATTAATCGCATAGCCATGCAATATAACCTTCAATAAATTAAGATTGTGCTAGAAAATCCATATAACAATATCAATAGAAAAATAAAAACATCAATATGAATTTAATTTTAAAATTAAAATTTATTTTAATAAGCATTAAATTAAAGATTAAAACATGATTTAATACACACAAAACACTCTAAAATAAAAATTATTTCAAATTATTATTAAATATTAATTTTATAATTCATCACTAGATTTTTCGATTATTCTTTGTATTACAGTCCTCGACACAGCAAGATCCTTAGCTAAAGAATATACACTGAATCCTTTCTTAAATTTATTAATAACTTCCTGTTTTTGATCATTCGTTAATTTTTCAGGTCTACCTACCTTTTTAGATAATTTATGATTTTTCTGTATAGCTTGATCAAACAAGAATAGTTGTTCAAAATTAATGCAAATTTCTATAAAATGAATAAAGTTATTTTTAATATCTTCTTTCAATTCACTATTTAAATAATCCAATATAATCAATTTAATTTGTTTTTTTTCAATTAATATAATTGTAGATAATATTTCTTTAAAACTATTCCCAAGACAATCGATACCTTTCACGATTAAAAAATCACCTTCTTCCAAAGAATAATTAATTAAATTAAAAAACATAGACCTTAAATTAATAGATTTATCAACTGAGATTAACTCCACTACCACTCTACTATATTGAACTTTATGATTAAAACTATTTAACAATGAAATAAAAAATTCTTTTTCTTTATCAAACTCATCAATATTAGAATTAATCCGCATATAAGCATAAGTACGCATGCTCCCCCTCCCTCCTTAGAATTATGTGAAGTACATTTCCAAATGTATGTTCAAATCAAAGAATTGCTTCTAGATACTTTCAGATCTTCACTTATTGTTTGTTATATATAATTAATATCTTAAATTTATAATTTTTATATTAGTATAAATATTTTTACATTTCCACCAACCAAAAACAATAAAATATATAATATAAAAAAACATTATATAGATATAAAAATAAAGAATAATAAATTAAATATTATTCTTTATCTTAGGCTGAATTAATAAAAAATTAACAAAAGTACAATAATAAATTTTAAATAAAAAAAATTAAAAAAGAAATAGAACTCATTAGCAAATATATTCATATTTACTAATCAAACAATCTTTATAACAAATTACACAAACCTGTTTTAAACTATGTATTTAATTTTTTATAAATTTATACACACAATCAAAAACAAAATAAAAACAAAAAATAAGTTATTAAAAATCAGATAGATATATAAATTATAAATAATAACAGCACTAATAAAATATTAGTTTTTATATCTTATTTACTTAAATTAATTTATTTAAAAAAATAATACTAGATTTCAATATTATATTTATATTAAATTCAGACATATTTAAAGTAAATGATTAATTCAAGGTGCAATATACTATGCAAAAAATCAATAAAATTATTAACTAAGATAATTATGAAGTTTAATAAAAGTTAGGAGTAAGTAATTATTTAGCTATGTACTTAATTACTATGTTTTAAACACTGTATAGTACACTTTTGTGATTTAGTTCATGTTTTTTTTAAAAAAATAAGATGCTAAGATTTGTTTTGTTTTTGTTTAATTTTGGTGTTTTAATATGCGTACATATGCCTATGTTAGAATAGAGCCTAATTTGCAATTTGAATTTTCTAGGTATATCTCTTTTTTTAGTGAGTATGGCTATAAAATCCAAAAGAATAGATTAGTAGTAGAAGAAGTATCTGTTGATAAATCTATAGCTTATAGAGATAAATTTCTTAATTTAATAAGTTATTCTTTAGAAGAAGGAGATATTCTTGTGATAAAAAGTATGGATTGCTTGGGTAATAGCTTTGAAGAAATTTTAGGGATAGTTGATAAAATTGATCAGAAAAAAATCAGACTAATATGCTTGGATTATTCTAAAAATGAAATTAATGGTGATTTGAAAATTTTCTTCCTACATTTTCTAAAATTATCAGCCGAATTTGAGAAGTTGTTCAAATCTGACAATAAAAAGTTTAAGGATCACAAACCAACAAGAAAAGTTGGTCGGCCAGAAATATTAAATAATGAACAAAAAAATAGAGTGATCGAATTATTTAAGAAAGGCTATAGCGTCTACTCGCTCGCTAAAGAATTTTCAGTTACAAGAACAGTAATTCAACGGATTTTAAATAATGCAACGAAAAGTAATATGTTGTAATTATTAAGAATTTTAAAATTTAGACTCTATTATATACACATGGAATAATATAAAAAGGAAAGTAATGAGTAATATATTTTTAATAAGTATTAAGCCTCTAAGCAAATTTAATTCGAGATAATATTAAATTTCAAGCACAGGAAAAATATTTTTAAGTTATTGAAATTAAATAATATCTTTATGCTTAAAATTTAGAAATCGATTATTATAAATTACTTTTCCATACGATTCGTTAAAAGTAATTTTCACACTTTCCATTATGATTATTTCCCTATAAAGCAATCATTAATTAGAGTCGTAGTCATTAAGTAAAATAATACTTATTTTCAATATGTTACCAAAAAATATTTTATATAAAAATATAATTTATATATGTTTACTATTGATTATATTCTATTTACATCGTAAAGTTGTTTTGCATGAATTTAAATGATCCAATTATCAAGAAAATCTTGATAATGAAAATGCATTTAAAATAATAGCTTAACAATTTAACCATTTGAAATTTATAAATTTTAGCTTTCAAAAAGCAATATTATGCTTTTAAAGCATTTATTATGAAAATTTATTTATTTTAAAATATGATAAATATTTAATATGAATGATATTTTTTGGAATTTTTCAATAGGCTCAACAACAGGTAAGATTTATATTCCAATAGGAATTGGACCTTTTCCAACAATTATTATTTTTGATACAGGTTTAATAAAAAATACAAGAACTTATGCTACCTTCTATGCAAAAAAAATGAAAGAAATAGGTTTTTCTGTTTTTATAGTAAAATTAAATAAAAAAAATGAAATAGCTGCAATAATAGAATATATTTTAAGCCGTAAGGAAGTAAACAGTAATAAGCTATACTTAATAGAAATTGAAAAAAATAATTTAATAGATTCTAATATAGAATTATATAAAGATTATTTTCAAGCTATCGCATCAATCAATTACTTTAGTTAAAAAAACTAATGGCTTTAAAGACAACGTCTTAAAATTATTTAAATGATTCATAGAGAGACTAAGCTACTAAAGCTTAGTCTACTTTTTTGTACTTAATTATCAAAAACCATGGCTAACAGATGATTTAGAAACATAAATTGAATTTTTGGGGTTTGCATCTTCTACCCAACAGGATTTAGAGATATTAATCTCCTCGCCACTTACTAAAGTAATCTTTGTCTGTTTTACATCACTACTAGCATTACTCGCAGCATAGTAATGATGTTTATCACAAATTACTGTCTTCTTATGATTACTTGCATATTGAGTAGCTTTATCTGCTGTGACCTCACCCGTACCTAAGCTAGGATGAACTGATTTTTCTGCTATCAAGTACAATTTATGACTAGCGATGGTATTAATAGAAGCTGGCGAATAAACCGATTGATGCCCATATGGCTGATTCACACACCCCACCAAGATTAGTGTTAATGAAAGTACGATTTGAGTTAGAATTAAATTCTTCATTAATTTTAATCCTCATGTTAAATATATAAACATCCATTTTTATAAAATCCCTCTTAAATTAAAATTCATAGAATTAGGATTATCAACAATAGATATATCATTAAAATAAGCTTAAGTGAGATTTAACTTTACACTCTTAAAATAGAATAAAAGAAATCAATATAATTTCAAACTCTCTATTAAGTAAGAAGAGTCCACATCCTAAAAGGCTGTGGACTTAGTGAATATCACTCAAACCTGAAATACGAGGATAGTTATATAATTAACACCCTCAAAATTATATTCCCATGAGAATAGATCATTATCAATTACGAATTAATTAAGTTCAAAATATTTTTTCCTAATAGAAAAAATATCTTTACTTTACATACACTAAAACCACTTATATCTTAAAAAATGTTTTAAATACATGTTTTAAATACATATAATTATTACTTAAATTTTAAGAAAAAAACTTCTAAAATTTTTAGTATAATTAAAGTTATAAATTTAAAAAGTCTTTCTCATCAGAATCTAGTTTTATGCCAGATTCTATTATTGTTTTTTTAAGACAATTAATAATTATTGAAGAATTATAAAAGTTATTATATTTATTTAAAGGAAGTAAAAACTTTCTATCATTTGCTACTAATGATAAATTTGATAAAAAATTTCTCATAAATATATAACCAGAGAATGAGTTATCTTTAAAAACTAAACTACCATCAAGATATTTACGTTTCATTATACTATCTGGAAGATTTAGTTGACTATCATCCATTTTATTAGACAAAAAAGCTAATCTATACCACAGTTTATTGTACGGTATTTGGTAAATGTTATTTTGTAAACTACTACTATTTGTTGGTAAAAGAACTTTACCCTTACCATCAATATCATCTTTTCTTAGTAATCTTTCTGACCAATTTGCCATACCCTCAAGATACCAACTTGGTTTTAATGGACTATATCCATATTGATAAAGATGAAATATCTCATGAGCAACAACTGTCCAGTAATTTCCAGGAAAGTTTTTTAATCTACTGTTTAATTTGATCAATAATGCTTTGTCTTTTTTTGTCTCGTCGAAACTAGCTAGGTAAGGTTTGTCGTAAGCAATACCATTATAACTTATGTTAACTACATGAATATCAATATAACTTACTTTAGATTTATACCTAGGGCTATTAAGCGGATTAACAAAACCTAAATAGTCCAGTGCATCTATAGTTGCATTAGCTTGAATTGCAATATTTTCCACATAATCTGGAATATTATTTTTATTGATATCTGTCAGATCTATCTCATTCGGACTATAGATTACTCTAATTTTTCCAGATTTATAATAATTTTTTTCTTCACCAATGCTCATATTTTCTTTGTCCGCAGCTAAACAAGCCAAACTCAATGATGAAATCAAAAAGAAGAAAATAATATTTAAAATATTATTTAAAAATAAGATTTTTCCATAACTTAAAATTATTTTCATCATTGAACCTCCATACAGATTGCGTAGAGTTTTTTTGAAATAAAGCAATTTTTTCTCTATTACTTAATAGTTCTACAGTAGAGCTAATAAATTTTTCCTTGTTATTATCTTCTATTAAATAACCATTATAGTCATTAATAATCATTTCACTCGGACCATAATCAATATCAAAAGAAATTACTGGACAACCATTTTTTAAAGAATCCAATATAGCCATACAGAATCCTTCAGATCCGCTAGTAAATAACATTAGATCTGCATTTTTGAGTACAAAATTTACATCGGAAACGAAATCACGGAGTCGCACTACACCTACCAAATTATTATTTTCTATAGTTTTTATTAAATTTTCTTTTTCAGGTCCAAAACCATAAATATCTAGGGTTGCTTCAGGAATTTTTCTATGAATTTCACCAAATAATTCTATAAGTAGATCTAATCGTTTTACTTTATCGAATCTTGCTAAGCAGACACACTGATATTTTTGTCTGGAATTTGAGCTATTTTCGAATATTGTATTTTTATAAAAATGGGGTATAACTGTATAGTTAAAATAGAAACCAAATCTCTCACTAAAATCATTTTTTTGTTTCTCTGTTAAAAAAATAAGATGATCTATTTTCTCTAAATTTTCAATATAACTGTTGTAGTGAGCATTTATTTTTGAATCTTTTTCTCTAGCTTTTGAGTAATGTGCTGCATGAATTACTCCTATAACAGTAGAGTTTTCTTTTTTATTCAACAGCATACTTTTTGCAAAAACTATAGCTCTATCAATAATATAAATTTTATGCTCATTTGCATTAATTTTAGATAAAGTATATTCAAATAGTTCAATTTCTGAACTAAATTTTCGTGAAATTATACCACTGACTTCATATAGATATAGACTAACTACCTTCCCTTCCTTATTATAATTTCTTGATAGTACAAGATGATTATTAATATCGTAGAAATCTTCTGCTATGACTAATCTATTACTATCTAAAACTTGTGATGAACTCAAATTTCCTTTTTCATTAAATTTCAATCTTTTAACTATTTGCCCAGATTCAAAAATATTTATATGACTTAAAATCCCTTGCTTATTTTTAACATAATATTTACATAGTTTATTTTTATCATCAAAGACCTTAATATTTCCTAAACTATCACTTTCAATATTTTTTTCTTCAATGCTAAATTTATAATTCTCTTCAGGTTCAAAATTAATTGAAAATTCATTTTTTTGATAAAAAGAGTATAGATTAAAAAAATTAATATTTTCATTTACTTTAAAATCTAACAATTTACTTAAGTATAAATCCTTATAAAGAAGATTAACCATAGGGTTATAAGAAAGAGTACATATATTTACTTTAACTTCATTTCTACTAAATAAATCTGCCCTTTTGATCAGTGCAATTAATAGACCATTCTTTTCCTGCTTAATGGCAGGGTAAAGCATATATATACCCTTTTCATTTAACATTATAATTCTCTTATCTTAAATTGATAGGCAAAAAGTTATTCTTGAAAGGTGGTTTTGCATTTTCTTGCAACCATTCATAATAATCAACCTGTGCTTTTGCTACAGGGTAGGCCATAAATCCAATTCCTGGCCCTGCATTGACTTCAAATATAGCAATGTTCCCTTCCTGATCAATACCTAAATCTAAACCTAATGAGTCTAAACGCCATGCATATTGCTTTTGAAAAGCAAGTGGAAATTTTTCGAAAATTTTCTTTATACTTTTATTAATTTTCTCAAATGAGTCTGGATAATATTGCTCTAAAAACAATTTTTCACGTGTTGTGATTAATGCTCCTTGCATACCATTCGTAATATCAATATTTTTATTAATATTTACATAAGGGAAAAATTTTATTAATTTCCACTTACCACCAGCCCCTCTACTAATTTGCATTCGGAAAACTGTATTTAGTGCATTATTTGTAGAACTGTTGAAATATTTGCTTAGGGAATAGCCTTTATTCTTAATCTCTTTATCAAAAAAACTTCTCAATTCATTTTTATTAAACTCATTTCTTTTATCTAACTGTTTTACTATGTATTTTTTATCTAAAAACTCTACAGAAAAAATTCCTTTTCCCTGATTACTTGATAAGGGCTTTAATATCACTTTTTTATATTTTTGAATTGCATCCGAAAGATCATCAAATTCTTTACAGTCCTCAACACTTATCAGAAAGTCGTTGATGTCTTCAATTTTTTTTAGTTTTAGGTCAACATTCTTTTTTGTCCCAATTCTATTTGATGTAAAAGGAATTCTTTCTGCTAATTTTAAATATATTTCCTTATCTTCAGCCTTAACAGCTAACCTATTTTGAATTACATGAGGAAAGTTAAATTCTTTTTCTAAAACTTTTCCATTTAATATGGTCTTGCCTAATACCTTTTCAGTTTCAAAACATACATCTTTTGCTGTAAAAAGATAAGCTTCATGCCCACGGCTTTGGGCAACAATAATGAAGATTTCTTCTACATCAGTTAAATTTTTTGCTGGTTTTAAAATTCCAAATATAGACATTATATTACTCCAATTAAATCATTAATCATTTCTTGATCAATCAATCTACTCTGATCATTTTTTGAATATCCTAGACAAGCAATAAGATAATTATTGCGCATTTTTACTATCTGAACACTATTAAATACATTTGGAAAAAGTGTTCCTGTTTTAATAAATACTCTTTCATCAGATTCAAAATCAATATTGATATAGCTTTTATTTCTTTGAACAACGATACTCTGATGAGTATAAAATAAGAAAGATTCTATTTTTTTATTTTCCAAAATATTAATGACTAGTTTCAATAAGTCATCGACAGTTGTATATTGTTTGCTTTTATATAAACCATGCGAATTTACAATATTTGTAAGTTTCATCCCAAGTTTATTTATGATTTTTTTTGCATGTTCTTCATAAGAAATATTCGTTTTTTCTTCAATTACTTCCTTTAAAACCTCAGCACTTGTATTGCTTGACTTAAATATCATATTTTTAAGTAAGTCATTAATTGTTATAAGATCATCTTCCAATAAGTTATAACCACTTCCAACTATTAGATTATTTTTTTTAATTCTAACAATCTCTCTTAAAGAAATATTTAAATCAAATACTAAAAACAATGTTAATAACTTTACGACTGACCCAGGTACAATCTTGACATTTGTATTCTTAGAATAAACTTCAATACTATGCTCTTTATCAATAATAAAAATTGATAATGATTTAGCTGAAATTCTTTCAACTTTTTTCATAATTGAATTAAATTCGGTTAATCCAATTACTTTCATATCTATATTTGCAATAGTGTTCATATTTTACTCCACTATTAATTTTTCCAATTTCATCTTTTCTAAATTATTTTTTTTCAAATCAAATTCAATTAAAAATTGTTGAATATTATCTATTTCTAGATTTTGAATATCTGAAAATCCATATTCCCACCATTTTGATTCTAACAACCTATTAATAGTATCTTCATCAAATCTGAATTTTATAATTTTGGCGGGATTACCACCGACAATTGCATAAGGTGGTACATCTTTTGTAACGACTGAATTTGCAGCAATTACAGCTCCATTTCCAATAGTTATTGTTGGTTTCAACAATGCCCTTGCCCCTATCCAAACATCATGCCCAATATCTAGTAGTTTTAGTTCAGGATTATTTGGTAACCTCCGGGCATTTTGATCCATCTTATTAAGTTCTAAATATTTTTGATAAATTATAAAATTTCGATCATATGTTGTTGCTGAAGTTGTTAGCCATTCGTGAGGATGCCTTAAACCAAGTACTCTCACTCCCTCGGCTATTGAACAATATCGACCGACTTTGGTAGTAATTGGTAATAAAGACCAACTGTAAGAAAATGCCCCCATACTCCAAATATTGTTACCGACCAAAAATGCACAAAATGGTTCAATTTCTACTTTTTCTAGAAAATTAATGTAATCTTCATCAAGAAACCTTGAGTTACCATTACGAGTAAAATATATATTATATTTACTTATATCTTTTTTTAGCTCTATATATTGTCTTTTCATATGTCACTCAAAATAGTTATAAAAAGCTACTAACCCAGATAAATTATGCTCTTGATCATCTATTCGAGCCCTAAAACGATCATGTCTAACAAAAAATGCATTTTTAATTTTATCTGGTCTAGCCATATACATAGCTAATTCTGGGTAAAAGAAACCCGTAGATCTCTGATATTCAACTCTATATTTAATTAATTCTTTTAAATCATCAAATTTAGCTTCATTAAACAGCTCTACATAACCATTATCTCGCATATATAAAACCATTTTATATGCTGACATCATCATTTCTAAAAATGTCGCATATGCAGTTTTTCTATTTTTAATAAATTCCATATGATTTAGATAATTATTCATCCCAAATCTAAAATATTTTTCTTCAGGGCATATTTTTGTTAGTTCATTTGTACAATAACTTAACCAATGATCATGATATTTATCATATTTTTTAACAATAAAATTCTCAAACATTAGCTTAACAGTATCTAGTAAATCTTTATTTTTATTAATCTGATATAAACGCAGAAGGCCTAAAGCAGCTTCACCATCATAATATACAATTCTAAATTTTTCTTTTACAGTTAATGAAGGATAATTTAAAATATGGTTTGTTTGTCCATATTCATCAATCATATATTGTATCCCTTTTGCTAGCATTTCAGCATTTTTCAGATACTTATCACTACCTGTTATTTCTTGATATTTAGCAAGCATAAAAATTGCAGTTGCATTTGAACCTAATTTTATTTCTAAATCTTTATCCCTATCAATCATAAATCCTTTTTCTTCTATAATTTTATAAAATTTATCAAATGCATACTCCATAGACTTTTCAATTTTATCTAAATATTTTTTATTAAAGTCTACTTCCAGCGTTTCTAATAATGCATATATCGATGTACAGTGACGAACAGTATTATAGCTCTTAATCTCTCGATCATAAGCTGGGAAATAACCATAAATAAAACGACCATCATCCATAATTTGATTATACAAAAACTCGGCATTATTAATAATAATTTCTTTAATTTCAATTTTATCACTTTCAGACTTATACCTTATTCCATTTACTGCACCTCCAGTCTGTAAATCAATAAACATTTCATTTTCATAAAAAGCAGATACAGTATCAAAAACCCATACTTTTTTTACATCATCCAGTTTAAATATTTTAGAAATATTTTTATATTTAACTCTTATTGCATCATTAAGGTTCTTTTCATCAAAAAAATTAGGTTTATCAAATGAAATACCTTTTATAAGAGCTTTACCATATATTTCTTGCTCTAAAAAACATATGTTAAATTTATCATCAAAGCTAATTCCTTTTCTATAATGATTATTATGTTCTTGATTTAAAATAGTAAAATCAACATCACTCCAGCTCTCTTCACTAATATCACATACAATATCTATTTTAAAAAACTCAGGTATCCCTCTATTTTTAGAATACAACTTATCCAAAAAAGAATTAATTCTTTTCAATACAGTATTAATATTTACATCAAAAGTATTCCAGACTTCACATCGTTTCTTATCACTTCCAATAGATAAAAAAACACATATACCATTTTCATATTTAGAATGGTTTTTTAATTGAATTAATAACCAATCTTTTAATTTTTCTTTGAATTCCTCAAATTTACTATATGTATTAATTTCCATATTATCACTTTAAAAATCTTTTAACCCATTATAACATATCACATTTAATTTAAAAATTATTTAGGCAAATAAAAAGAGGATCCTCAGACCCTCTTTTTATTCAAACAATCAAATTAAAATAATATTTGACTATTTTGTAGTAATTCATCAATTGTAGTATTAGTATTTTTAAGAGTTAAGATTTCTGTAGAATTATAAGATGTTCCACTTCCATCTCTATCTATACTAATTACTGTATCACCACCTGTTTGAGTAGCAGTTACATATTGACCAATATTTGTATTATTAACAGACTGACCCGATAATAAACTACTTATATCGATTTTATCTCCTTGTGCTTTATTAAAATCACTCCAGGTATCTAAACCATTTCCACCTGTAGGATCCGTTGCATTAAGAAGCTTAAATATAACTGTATCTGCACCAGTACTAGTTGTATAAACATCATTTCCTGATGTGCCAGAAATTAAATCATTTCCAGCGCCAGTTTCATAATGTCTACCCATATTAATTGTTAATGCAGCAACATTACTTTCATCACCATTCGCGGCTATAAGTTTATAATTAAAACTTGTAGTTTGGCTTCCATCTGCTGTGGCATTTGGAGTAAATGTATATGTGCCGTTTGCTGCAATATTTAATGTTCCATTACTGTAAACTAAAGTTTGACCAGTAGCTTCAACAAATACTCCAGCTGCATTTTCTACAAATAATTTAGTACCTATACCGCCTGTTACATCAGTACCATTACCACTATCATCTGTAATTACATTACCTGTAGCTGGAGTAAACTCTCCAGAAGCAGTAAATGCATCATAATGTGTCACAGTTGGTTGAACTGAAGTTTGAACTGAAGTTGTATTAGTACCATTAACAAGGAATGACTCATTACTTTCAGTACTTGTATAAACTACACGCCATTGTGTCGCCACACTATCCGCTGGTATCGAATAACTATTATCAATGATCGTAGCATTTGAACCACCTAAGAATGGATGGCTATAAGTCGTAGTTGGTGAAACATATACAGTTTGCCAGCTACCACCTACAAATTTTTGTACGCTATAACCAAAGGTATCATTATTGGCACCTGATGAATCAGTTGTAGTTACTTTAATAGATAAAACAGCAGAAGCATTTTTATCTACGGTAACAACATCTGAAGTATCTGTTCCAGCAACACGCGTATAGCTATAACCACCAAACAAGCTACCAGTACGAGTAACGGAAGCAGTCATTGAACCAAGATCTGCCGATTTTGTTTCAACAAAGTTTTTGTAATCTACTTGAGCGCCATTGCTGTCATTAGTAGCAACTAAGTCAACTGTGCCATCTAAAGTAGGATCAGTTGGCCAGTTAATGTCTACTTGAGAACTATCAATTCGGATATTAAGATTAGCTGTTGCTGTATTTCCATCAACATCTTGAATTGTATAAGTAAACGTATCGACTTTACCTACTGAGTTAGGAATTTCCGGATTTCGGATGTATTCATAATTCCCATCCTTATCAATATAGAGGTCGCCATAAGCACCTTCTATTTTTTGGAAACCATTAACAGATTGATCAACAGTTAATGTATTACCTGTTTCAGAAGTTACTTGAGTAACCACTAAAGGCTGACCTTCAGGGTCAACATCAGCTACATCCCCTGGCCCTTCTGGAACAATGACATTACCACTTACAACAACCTCACCATAATCAGTTGCTACACCACCTGATGGGATTGTTAAAGTTGGGAAACCCAAACCAGTAAAGTTAAGGCCTTGGTCATTAGTCATAACAATTGCATATTGACCTTCTGGTAAATTATCAATTGTTGTTCCGCCCGTATAGAACCCTACAAGCGCTGCAAAAGCAGTTCCGGCATTTGGAATATGCTCATAAAGCTCATATTGACCAGTGTTCTCATTTAAGCGAAGAACATCGAGACCTAAACTTACAACACCCAAACCAGCATATAAGCCACTGATATTTATATTAAAGTCTTGCAATATTCCTTGAGGAACCTCTACTTGCAAGGCATTATTCACAGCCCATGTCCAATCCAAAATTAGGCCATCGTAAGAAGGTAAAACTATAGATGTCTTAGATTGTGTAGGAACAGAGGTTGTAGTCGGATCAATATTAGCATCGAGCGTTGCCAAGTCATCATTCGCAACCAGATCCGAGTCGCTATCAGAATCCGAGTCGCTGTCGCTGTCAGAATCCGAATCGCTGTCCGAATCAGAGTCACTGTCAGAGTCCGAGTCACTGTCAGAGTCCGAGTCACTATCAGAGTCCGAGTCGCTGTCTGAATCAGAGTCGCTATCCGAATCGCTGTCGCTATCAGAGTCCGAGTCGCTGTCTGAATCAGAGTCGCTGTCAGAATCAGAGTCGCTATCAGAGTCTGAATCACTATCAGAGTCCGAGTCACTGTCAGAGTCTGAATCGCTGTCCGAATCCGAGTCGCTGTCAGAGTCCGAGTCACTGTCAGAATCCGAGTCGCTATCAGAGTCAGAGTCGCTATCAGAATCCGAGTCGCTGTCGCTGTCAGAATCCGAATCGCTGTCCGAATCAGAATCACTGTCAGAGTCCGAGTCACTGTCAGAATCAGAGTCGCTATCAGAGTCCGAGTCACTGTCAGAGTCCGAATCGCTGTCAGAGTCAGAGTCGCTGTCAGAGTCCGAATCGCTGTCTGAATCCGAATCGCTGTCCGAATCCGAGTCGCTATCAGAGTCAGAGTCGCTGTCAGAATCCGAGTCACTATCAGAGTCCGAGTCGCTGTCTGAATCAGAGTCGCTGTCAGAGTCCGAATCGCTGTCAGAGTCTGAATCACTATCAGAGTCCGAATCGCTGTCCGAATCCGAGTCACTGTCAGAATCGCTGTCAGAGTCCGAATCGCTGTCAGAGTCCGAGTCGCTGTCAGAGTCTGAATCGCTGTCCGAATCAGAGTCGCTGTCAGAATCAGAGTCAGAGTCGCTGTCAGAGTCCGAATCGCTGTCTGAATCCGAATCGCTGTCAGAGTCTGAATCGCTGTCCGAATCAGAGTCGCTGTCAGAATCCGAGTCGCTGTCAGAGTCTGAGTCACTGTCAGAATCCGAATCGCTGTCCGAATCCGAGTCGCTGTCAGAGTCCGAATCAGAGTCGCTGTCAGAGTCCGAGTCGCTGTCAGAATCAGAGTCACTGTCAGAATCCGAGTCACTGTCAGAATCGCTGTCGCTATCAGAGTCAGAGTCGCTATCAGAGTCCGAATCGCTATCAGAATCAGAGTCACTGTCAGAGTCCGAGTCACTGTCAGAATCAGAGTCGCTATCAGAGTCCGAATCGCTATCAGAATCAGAGTCACTGTCAGAGTCCGAGTCACTGTCAGAATCAGAGTCGCTGTCAGAATCCGAGTCACTATCAGAGTCCGAGTCACTGTCAGAATCAGAGTCGCTGTCAGAATCAGAGTCACTATCAGAGTCCGAGTCGCTATCAGAGTCCGAATCGCTGTCGCTGTCAGAGTCTGAATCGCTGTCCGAATCCGAGTCGCTGTCAGAATCAGAGTCGCTGTCAGAATCAGAGTCGCTGTCAGAATCCGAGTCACTATCAGAGTCCGAGTCACTGTCAGAATCAGAGTCGCTGTCAGAATCAGAGTCACTATCAGAGTCCGAATCGCTGTCGCTGTCAGAGTCTGAATCGCTGTCCGAATCAGAGTCGCTGTCAGAATCAGAGTCGCTGTCAGAATCAGAGTCGCTGTCAGAATCAGAGTCACTGTCAGAATCAGAGTCGCTGTCAGAATCCGAGTCACTATCAGAGTCACTGTCAGAGTCCGAGTCACTGTCAGAATCAGAGTCGCTGTCAGAGTCAGAGTCGCTGTCCGAATCGCTGTCGCTATCAGAGTCAGAGTCGCTATCAGAGTCCGAATCGCTATCAGAATCAGAGTCACTGTCAGAGTCCGCGTCACTGTCAGAATCAGAGTCGCTGTCAGAATCAGAGTCACTATCAGAGTCCGAGTCACTGTCAGAATCAGAGTCGCTGTCAGAATCAGAGTCACTATCAGAGTCCGAGTCGCTGTCAGAGTCCGAGTCGCTATCAGAGTCCGAATCGCTGTCGCTGTCAGAGTCTGAATCGCTGTCCGAATCCGAGTCGCTGTCAGAATCAGAGTCGCTGTCAGAATCAGAGTCACTGTCAGAATCAGAGTCACTGTCAGAATCAGAGTCACTGTCAGAATCAGAGTCACTGTCAGAATCAGAGTCACTATCAGAGTCCGAGTCGCTGTCAGAGTCCGAGTCGCTGTCGCTGTCGCTGTCAGAGTCTGAATCGCTGTCAGAATCAGAGTCGCTGTCAGAATCAGAGTCGCTGTCAGAGTCCGAGTCACTATCAGAGTCCGAGTCGCTATCAGAGTCCGAGTCGCTGTCAGAGTCCGAATCGCTGTCAGAGTCCGAATCGCTGTCAGAATCAGAGTCGCTGTCAGAATCAGAGTCACTGTCAGAATCAGAGTCGCTGTCAGAATCAGAGTCGCTGTCAGAGTCCGAATCGCTGTCAGAGTCCGAATCCGAGTCACTGTCGCTATCAGAGTCGCTGTCAGAATCAGAGTCACTATCCGAATCAGAGTCGCTGTCAGAGTCCGAGTCGCTGTCAGAGTCTGAATCGCTGTCCGAATCCGAGTCGCTGTCAGAGTCCGAATCGCTGTCCGAATCCGAGTCGCTGTCAGAGTCCGAATCGCTGTCAGAGTCTGAGTCACTGTCTGAATCAGAGTCACTGTCCGAATCAGAGTCGCTGTCAGAATCCGAGTCACTGTCTGAATCGCTGTCGCTATCAGAATCGCTGTCAGAGTCGCTGTCCGAATCAGAGTCGCTGTCAGAGTCGCTGTCTGAATCCGAGTCACTGTCAGAGTCCGAATCAGAGTCGCTGTCAGAGTCTGAATCAGAGTCGCTGTCAGAGTCCGAATCGCTGTCAGAGTCTGAGTCGCTGTCCGAATCAGAGTCACTGTCAGAGTCACTGTCAGAGTCACTGTCAGAGTCCGAATCGCTGTCAGAGTCAGAGTCACTGTCTGAATCAGAGTCACTGTCCGAATCAGAGTCGCTGTCAGAGTCACTGTCAGAGTCCGAATCGCTGTCAGAGTCAGAGTCACTGTCTGAATCAGAGTCACTGTCCGAATCAGAGTCGCTGTCAGAGTCAGAGTCGCTGTCCGAATCAGAGTCGCTGTCAGAGTCAGAGTCGCTGTCCGAATCAGAGTCACTGTCCGAATCCGAATCGCTGTCCGAATCCGAATCGCTGTCTGAATCCGAATCAGAGTCCGAGTCACTGTCCGAATCCGAATCGCTGTCCGAATCCGAATCGCTGTCTGAATCCGAATCAGAGTCCGAGTCACTGTCAGAGTCCGAATCGCTGTCAGAGTCAGAGTCACTGTCTGAATCAGAGTCACTGTCCGAATCAGAGTCGCTGTCTGAATCAGAGTCACTGTCAGAGTCCGAGTCACTGTCAGAGTCCGAATCGCTGTCAGAGTCGCTGTCCGAATCAGAGTCGCTGTCAGAGTCAGAGTCGCTGTCCGAATCAGAGTCACTGTCCGAATCAGAGTCACTGTCCGAATCCGAATCGCTGTCCGAATCCGAATCGCTGTCTGAATCCGAATCAGAGTCCGAGTCACTGTCCGAATCCGAATCGCTGTCCGAATCCGAATCGCTGTCTGAATCCGAATCAGAGTCCGAGTCACTGTCAGAGTCCGAATCGCTGTCGCTGTCAGAGTCCGAGTCACTATCCGAGTCCGAATCGCTGTCGCTGTCAGAGTCCGAGTCACTATCCGAGTCCGAATCGCTATCAGAGTCAGAGTCGCTGTCAGAATCAGAGTCGCTGTCAGAGTCCGAGTCGCTGTCTGAATCGCTGTCGCTATCAGAGTCACTGTCTGAATCCGAGTCACTGTCTGAATCAGAGTCACTGTCAGAGTCCGAATCGCTGTCCGAATCCGAGTCGCTGTCAGAGTCCGAGTCGCTGTCTGAATCCGAGTCGCTGTCCGAATCCGAGTCACTATCCGAGTCCGAATCGCTGTCCGAATCCGAGTCACTGTCCGAATCCGAATCGCTGTCTGAATCCGAATCGCTGTCAGAATCTGAATCGCTGTCCGAATCCGAGTCACTGTCAGAGTCCGAGTCACTGTCAGAGTCCGAATCGCTGTCAGAGTCGCTGTCCGAATCAGAGTCGCTGTCAGAGTCAGAGTCGCTGTCCGAATCAGAGTCACTGTCCGAATCAGAGTCGCTGTCAGAGTCCGAATCGCTGTCAGAGTCGCTGTCGCTATCAGAGTCCGAATCACTATCAGAATCAGAGTCACTGTCTGAATCAGAGTCACTGTCAGAGTCCGAATCGCTGTCCG